>MKWU01006626.1_pt1 | contig 11625 bp, 11 predicted proteins | sample 809101 | NCBI WGS metagenome assembly MKWU01 (sample SAMN05860141, study PRJNA318959) | sponge metagenome | host: Aplysina aerophoba | place: Slovenia: Piran, Adriatic Sea, Gulf of Piran | collected 2013-05-07
CCTGCTATTTGGAAGTGGATGGCAGAGCACAACATCACTGGACAGTATAATCAACTGGAGCAGTACTACGCCACACAGTTGGTGCAGCTCCCAACAGCACGCACAGCACACGCCCAGTGCAGTAGCTCCTTCATTGTCTATCTGAAATTTAAGAGTAAATCGTGTCTTGCAAAATTTAGAGCCCTCTTGCAAAATTTTGAAACGTTTCTGCCAGCATTTTCTGTAAGGCTCTGTAAGTAAAATGGCGGCACTAGCTTTTATTATAGTCATTGCATCATGAGTTTTTCACTTTGGAGATTGTGGTGGATCCTCATAGACAGTAATCTCATCATTGAACGGCATCTCCAAGCTCAACATATTCATTAGGTGCGATTACTGCTTTTCAGAACTTATTCCCACAATGTATTGTGCTTCGGTGTGTGTGTCTGTCTGCTTTATTTACTGTAGCCTGCTGGATTTGGTGGGTGGCCTCAAAAAGAGTTACATAGTTTGGCAGGAGATATTTGACAATGGACTGAAGGTGTGGTGTGTGTTCATACCTTCGTGTGTCACAAATGTTACTGGAACAGTGCTTACAATAGAGTGCTCTCCACTGGTGTCGCCCTGTATGCAGGTCAATCCTGACACTGTGGTTGAGGTGTGGAAGGGAAACCCAGACAGCCGTGGTCCGGTCACCAAGGCCGGGTTGCAGGCTATATACTCAGCTTGCTGGTACCTCAACCTCATCCAGTATGGACCAGACTGGCTGGCGGTTGGTTGACTTGCGCACACAACACTTTCTGCACTCACGTAGTGTATTTCACGTTGGATGCTCAATTTCACGTGTTGGGCTGCTGGCTCTAACCATTTGCTAATGTACTGTAGTGTAGTGTATGTGGTGTTCAACCGGCAAGTTCTAACTGTCGTTACCCTACTTACCACTGTTCGTACCTCCTCAAAATGCTTGAATTACCCCTCTTCTCTTTTACCTCACACTGCAGTACTATGCGTGTGACCCTCAGGACTTTGATGGTCAGTGTTGGAAGTGAAGTGGACAAATGAGAGTGCATGTCAAGGCTTTGATCTTAATGTGACATTTCGTCTGCCCACACCTCAGGCACCCCTGAGCAGAAGAAGCTGCTGATTGGGGGAGAGGCTTGTATGTGGTCAGAGTTTGTGGATGGGACCAACCTCATTCAGCGATCATGGTGTGGATCTAGAGTGACAGCACTTAGCCATGCATCTTATAAACACTCACTCTGTCTCGGTCCTCCCCTCACCCTCTCATCCTCTCCCCTCATCCTCTCATCCCCTCACCTTCACATGGTCTCCCCTCACCCTCTCATTCATCCCTCACCCTCTCATTCATCCCACACCCTCTCATTCATCCCTCACCCTCTCATCCCGTTACCCTCTCATCATCCTCTCCACTTGCCCTATCCTCACCTCACCCTCACACCCTCCCCTCACCCTTGCCCTCTTCATCCTCCCTCCCCCTATCATCTTCATTCACTCATCTTACCTTGAATGTACATGTATACATTCTCCTCTTGCACCCTCAGCCTCATCCTCTCCCTCCTTTCCCCTTCCCTACACAGGCCTCGCGGTAGTGCAGTGGGAGAGAGGCTGTGGAGTCCGCAGGACGTGACAAACACAACCGATGCCAACATCAGACTGCACAACCAGAGATGCAGGATGCTGCGGTAGGTGGCCACAACGAGACACCACAACCATTCGTTTCTTGAATGGAATGTACAGCTAACATATAGGGCGGCATCTAAGGAGCTTTGCAGCAAAGTGGTTGCAAACCCTTGCACTTTTTGTGGCTGTGTGCTGGGCACAGTTCCTGTTGAGTGAGGATGTCTCAAGTCCCCTTGCGCCCCTAGCCCACACTGGTGTTATTTTGTGATACAGTGTTGCTGTGCTCTGTTCCATGGTATGTGTGTGTACGTTTGGGTCATTCAGTGTTCCCACTGCAACTTCCACTTTGCAGCCGTGGGTACCCAGCCCAGCCCTACAGTGGACCCAGTTTTTGTCCTCATGAGTGGGCAATGCAGGCCAAGAAGGAACCATGAAGAACACACAGCATGTACCTTGCAGTAGCTGAGAAGACCAATATTTGGTATACGTATATGAATTAATTAAGTCACTGATGACATATCCAATTGGATGCTACCCAGTAGAATGTGTATGTGTAGAGCCACTCTGCACAGCTTCAGCCATTTTAGGGTGCCAATTGCATGATATATAAATGGTGAGATCATTGCCATGTACACCCACCATGTGCTTGCCAATGACATCATCAGTGACATCATTAGCATTTGTGCACATGCTGAACACATGACTTAATTAAGTGACCAATAAATAACAGTTGATATAAATTATATCAACTGATAATTCTTTATACAAATACAATAATTATTGATGTTTACATATATCACAAAACAAATGGGTTCACATTTTTACACAAATTAATGGCACCCCATAACATGCATTTGGGCTATAGATATACACAGGTAAATGAGGCAATTGCAACCATACTTTATTTAAATATGCCATTGTGCAACACAAAAAAGGTGTCTTCCCTAGTCTATTACACCATATCAGCAGCTGCAGCAGACTTGCTAGGTACAAGAGCCTGCTGGCTACAGCTGTCTGCCTGGTGGTCATCAGACACTACCGTTACCCATGAAGTGTCCTCATGAGAAGGGCTGGCTTATTTCTGTTCAATACAAAGGTAACCACTGCAGTGTTGTCATGAGCAATAGACACTGGTTTGAGTGCCACCATCAACATGGGGGTTGCAGTCAATACTGTGGCGGCTGCAGATATCGTAGTGGGGGTTCGGCAGTTATTGCAGTGAGGGATGCACAGTAGTGAGTGCTGATATTGTAGAGGCTCATAGTTCCGTTGACTGATATCGATAGCGAACAAAACAACTGTTATTAATACTCACTAGCATGCAGGACGTTCGACCCTGAAGTCTTTGTCGACTGCTTACAAAATGAGTAAGCAGTTCAAGTTGTTAATGATTGCTCTAGTAAGCAGTTGACAATGACCTCCGGGTTGAAATGTCCAAATGTGTAAGTCATATTGTTAGAACACAACTAACCGTTCTGGACCCTGCATGCATTGTACATATCATATACATACACTTCACTTGAGCTTTTATGTGGTATCACTTGTTATGCCCAATAATTAGACCACTATACTGGCCACAAATATACAATGCATATATGTATTCTGAAAGACCATTTGATATGACAAGCTTGTTTGGGAGAAATTTTAGATGCGCAAGAGTGGCAACATTTCTGTTGGTTCTGTTGGTTGTTCGATGGTGCACAGTGCAATCATTGTAAATCCACACGTTGGAGATCCTCCCAGTACTTCAGTGTATGTAATCATGTGTGCTTTGCCTAGCGATGATTTTACAAATTAGAGATTCATCACTCCAGAACAATATTATGAAAGACAAATGAATTGGGCCACCGTAAGGTGCCAATATAAAATGACAGTTGCAATGGACAAGTGTGACTCAAGTACATTAATGACTATTTAGTCATTTCATTTTCTACAGCAGGTCACAGCAGTACATCTTTGGCAAAGCCAAAAACTACACTGTATTCACAGGAACTGACTAGCACTTGGGAATACTTGTGCCCTACAGCAAGGTGTGTATAAGTAGTACAATATAGCACTGGCAGTGTCTTCAGTGTGTCATATCGGGTACTGACTGTTGCTGTTCCATGGCAGGAAGAGTATGCCCTTAAATACATAACGCATTGCAAATGACAGTAGCTCCTTGCCAACAATATGCCATGAGTTTTGCGCACACCATGCAAAATGTACGATGTGAAGTGTCTGCCTACAAGTGACACCAAACACAAAAGCATCTAGTTACCTAGTTTGCCTACCAACACAACACAGCTGCACAGCACCAATAGTTAAAAGAAGGTATGCAGTAAAGCAGAACTGGTTGAAATCCTCAGTCGTGGATCGAGGTGCAATAATCCATCCAGCAATGATCGCAGCAGTGAGTCCTACACAAAAAGCAATGTACACTTACGTATGGGGGTAATCACAGATATTTTCAAGAATTACATAATGTAGATCACTTACAGCTGTAAGAGCAGCAACAATTGGTCTACCAGACTTGTCGTGTTGGATGTCTGTCTGACCACAGAAAGCCTGTGGAATACAATGAAGGGCACCAAAGGGTACACATTATCACTTGTTATTACGTATTTACTTATAATGCATAAAACCCCACCACCTTTTCACAGAGTACAACTGGCAATAGTAGTATGTGTGCATCACAAGTGGCACTAAGCAATCAATGATGTGATGGTATGCCTTCTTTCTTTACACACATCAAAGCAGAAAGGGACACTGAAAGTTTGAAGGGTTGGTGCATGCTGAATAACTTGACCTTTGCCGTGCATGTAGCAAATGTTATCCGTGCTCTCTCAGAGCAAAGGCTGCTTGGGCCCGGGTGCCTTCCAAATGAAAATGCTTATATTAAGCCAACTAATATGCAAGCAACAAGAGTGAGTGGTTCAACATCTAGTGTGCGAGAAGCTGTTGCAAGGCACATTCATAAACACAGGATCGCTTCATTGTGATTATTGCACATAAGCAAGAATGGCAACCAATGGTTCGGTACGAATCTGTGGGGACTACAAGCTGACAGCCAACACAGCTACAAGGACGGAGATCTACCCCTTGCCGAGAATTGAGGACTTGCATGCTTCACTAGCTGGGGGCAAGGTATTTTCAAATCTAGACCTGTCGCATGCACATCTGCAGCTACCACTCGCAGAGGATTCCCAGCCCCTGGTGACTGTGAACACCCACAAAGGGCTGTATCGTTATCTCCAGTTGCCCTTTGGAGTGTCATCAGCCTCAGCCCTATTCCAGCGCACGATGGAGACCCTGCTGCAAGGCCTACCTCAGGTCTGTGTATACCTGGATGACATCCTGGTCACTGGACGGTCCCATCAGTAGTACATGAGGAACTTGGAGGAGGTGCTCAAACATTTGGAAGAGGCTGGGATGAGGCTGAAGAAGGAGAAGTGTGCCTTCCTTCCATACCTGAGGTTGAGTATTTGAGCCATAGGATCAACTGAGACTGTCTACAACCCACGAAGTCCAAGGTGAGGGCAGTGGCAGAAGCGCCAAACCCCAAGATAGTGGCAGAGTTGAGATCATTCTTGGGACTTGTGAACTATTATGGCATCTTCCTGCCCAACTTCACTTCAACAGCAGCACCCCTCTATGATCTTCTCTGGAAGAATGCACCATGGACTTGGGGCAAGGCTCAAAGAGTGTCATTCCAAGGAGTGAAGGACTTGCTGAAAATTGTCAGATTTGCTAGTCCATTTTGACCCTGAGAACCAGCTGATCCTGGCTTGTGATGCCTCCCCTTACAGATTAGGGGCAGTCCTATCTCATCGTTTGGAGGATGCCTCAGAAAGGCATTTACATCTCGTACACTATCAGTAGCTGAAAAGAAATACTCGCAGCTCAACAAGGAAGCGCTGTCCATCGTGTTCAGGGTGAAGAGATTTCCCCAGTATTTGTATGACCAACACTTTGTCATTCACCAGACCACAAGCCACTCATGTACATTTTCGATGAGTCCAAGGTTGTGCCTCTCGGCATTTGCAAGGATCCAGAGATGGGTGCTGTGCTAGCAGACACAGGAGAGGCTGCAAGTGCCTTTACCTACAGCATCCAGTAAAGGCAGGAAGGGACCATGCCAATGCAGTTGGCCTTAGTTGACTGCCCCTAGAGGACAGCCCAGCAGCAGTGCCTTGTCCTCCTGAGATGGTCCTCCTCATGGATCATCTTGCAGCCTCTCCTGTGTCTGCTAGCCACATTCGGCAGCAGACACAGGAGAGGCTGAGAGACAAATATTCTCACTACAAACCCTGTTCATAGTGAGAAGATTCGTCCAGAATGGTTGGCAAGCACAGTTGCTGGAAACCAAGAATTTGCAACCCTCAAAGTGTACTCACCAACAAAACTATTTTCCCAAATAGGTACATGTCGCCGGCTTTTCTTGGAGTTACATCAGGGCATGTGTAGTCAGGTATACCTCCAGCCTGACAGCGATCCTCCTGTATAAGCCACAGAAAGGTACAATAGATATAAAAAGGACACATAAACATATAATATATACGTAAGCCAATATTCAGTCCTTTTTCCGAATATACAAATGTTCGTCAAATATTTGGACCAAATATTCAAAGCCAAATTTTAGTCATTACCTCAGCACCACATAAACCTATGTAACCTAACCTAGAAGACAACAAAAATACAGAAATGTGGAAAGTAAGGTTAACCTTGCGTGTAGTGTTTGCTACACTCTATTCTCCATCAATCAATGCTTTTCAACACTCTGCAGCATTTTTATATACTGCAAGCCATACCCGTGGTTACTGAAGTTTCCTGGGTCTCAGTTAAGGAGACATTTCTCTACAGGGGAAGCTGACAATATACAGGCTTGTACTTTCTTCTTGAAACTTAGTGCGGTTGGTTAGAACGAGATTTGGAGGAGAATGAAGGTGAAATTCAATCACTGTAGAAGACACATTGGTGTTATGCAGACATATCCCCCACACACTGAACTTAGTGCTCAGACAAATGTTTAAATAATTGGTATAATCAGAAGCTATCCAACATTCAAACGTATTTACAACTAGCGAATTGATCTTGGTTAGCATAACATAAACCCACCTTAGCTCAAGGTTAAAATAATTAGTCAAGGGAACTACCTGCGTAATGTTGGCGCTATTTTGACATGCACATATACATGTACATACACATTCTGGTGAAATTACGTGTAAAGCTATACATATTTTCAGTGTATTTGTGCATGGTTTGTTTGCAAAAATATGCAACTTTTGTTGCATCTCGTTATATTCACGTGAAAAGTCTCCCTCAATCACAGATAGTGATGTCATGAGTTTACACATAAATCTATCCTATGTGAGGTCCAATTCTATACATATTTTGCAACTTTGAAGCGAATTCAAGTTATGTTTGCCATGGAAATGTTACTTGTCAATATATTTATACACTTAGTATTGACAGTATTATGCAATTTTGAATTCATTTTAGCTCACAAACACTAAAAGATAACTCACCACACTCTTGCTAAGATCAAAGTCAACGATCTGCACATTCACTGTATCTCCACTGTCAAGGCTTTCGGAAAATTGAACACGCAGACTTTTCACTGTCAAATTTCCATAAATGATATCCAGTCTGTGAAACGAGTGTAGACCTTCTAGAACTTTCTTTACAATTTTCTTCACCACCTACAGCAGATAAGAGAGCACAAGGTAGCAATAGCACTCAACAAGGCAACGTCCAGATAATTATCACTGAAAATCATTTTCACAGTTTGAAGCTCAGGTAAGTTTTTGTGTGTTTCTGTCAATCAAGTGGGAAAGCTTGAGGCACATCTTTACAAGTTTGGTAGCATTTGACTGTCTATCCATAAACACTCCATACACTGACAGGTAGCTGCTGCACTTCATCAGCATCAAGCATCAGTTGCCTTTATGGCAGTAGCACTGGCTATCACATGCCGAATCAAACTGTTAAAAACTGTTATAAGTTAGCTTAGGAATATGATGTGTACATCTGAAGATTGGCGTACTTGAGTAATAGAGTGCAGAAATATAGCCAAAGGTGTCGCACAAGAGGCGACAAATTCATCGAGTCGAATACTTAAAATTAAGACTGAAGTGCGATTCCAAGCTTTTCTGCCAACAATCTACCATACATAGTAGTTTGGACAGTGTAGAAGTAGGAATACAGCACTGGAAATAGCTAGCTATCTTTCAGAAGTTCACTTAATCCCTTTTATGCTAGTTAGTATCCTGTGGAATGATTAAAATACAAAACAACTCATCTACACATTTAAGGTGCAATTCTGATCACAAAAGGTTGATACAAATTTAGTCTATCAACCGTGCTGCTCACACTAATATTTTCGCTTTGATGTGTACGTTTAGGCACGTCTTATCTGGAAGCCAAACACTGGCTTTTATTTTGCACTTTCAAAACTTTCCACATACTTGTTGTAGGAATTTTGAATTGTTACTTGATGTAGACACCATTATATGCATTTGCTGTTTTCTATTATGTAAACTGGCTCACTCCAACTAGTCTCCCAGAGATTCCGACTTGCACACACATGTATATGTTCTGGACCATTTATCCCTATTTCTACTGACGCGAAAGTTAAACTTCCTGTGCTTGCCTCTGAACCAAATTCCAGAATAGGGCTCCATCAGCCAAAGCAGCAATGGGTCCGCAGTGTTCCCTAGAAGGATCATAGGCACTGACTGGGGCTTCGTTTATGGTCCATACAAAATTTGGTACAAGGGTACCTGCTGCTTCTACCATGGCGAACACAAGCAGAATTTGCCAATGTCAGAGCACCATCCATGCACACTGCCAGGCCATCCAGCATAAATATTAGAAAGATGATCAATGATAGACAATGTAGGGAAACTTCTTGCGATTGCAGTAGTCACTGGCACTATTCACTGGCATTGTAAAACATGAGGGAATTTCCACTTGTTTTCAAACCCTTCTACTACTGCCATGGTATCACATCTTTTGGGAACTGTACATATACATAATTTGTACCACTTTGTTTACAGTTTTGTTGATAGTCCAAGTGAAGTGCTTAATCTGTCCGTCTGGGCAACCAACCGACCAAGGACCAGCCTTTACATTTAGGGACCTAGCTGGGAAGTGGTAGAGAAGAGGATGCAGCGGCAGGGGCAGGAATTGAAGGAATGAACACTGTGACTGGTCAGCATGTCGTTAACAGAGACACACTATCTCAAGTTGGATGCCCAACAGGTGGAACTACAGCAGTTGTGACTCAAAATCGCAAGCTACAAAACGAACGCTTGGGCAAGGCAGAGGTTTGTTGATTTATGGTGTGACCATGAACGCAACAAGGAGCTCCATAAAAGGTCCCTAAAAGCCCTGCCACTTGTGTATTGCCTACGTGATCCAACATAAAAGCACGTTTTTTAACTTTAACCATCCTCACGAGTTACTGCTGGTCAAGGATGGTCAACAAGAGGAAGTCAAACACATCTGACCAGTCATCCTGGGCCCTCAAAGACATCAATTACAAACCAGAAAGCAGTAAGGCTCTTTACAAAACTGACCAACATGCATCCACATGTTCCTAGTGCAGTCTGTAGTTGACTAAACTGCGCTACCTACAGTGTCCTGTAATAACCAGGTGTAGTAGATCTTAACACATTACGCATACTTAACCTATGTACATACGTACCAAATGTTTTAACCCCAATACAACAACAAGTCAGTAAGGCAGCCAGTAAGGCATTATACTGTCACTCACACCCTTGAATTGTGTATGTACCATGCTTACCTGTGGATCTCGTGGGTGTTTAAGGAAAGATTCCAGGTCATCCTCCAGGTATCCCTCTAGCTGTACCATGAGTTTCTTCTTGGCCTATTTGTATAAAGCACACTAATATAAATGTAACTATGGCACAAAACAATTGCCAAAAAAACATGATTGTTTGCTAGGTGTGGAGGGACAATCACAGAAACTAATCCAGTCCTGAGGAAGAACTGTTTTAAGTGCAAAGAAGCTAGGATGTGTGAAAATATGTCATACTAGCAGCTAGCATGCATCATAGGTTGTGGCCGTTCATATCAAAATACATTCAAACTCACAGTATACAGTATCACAGTGTTGATATTCACAAAGGCAAAAGTTAAAAATGGTGGTCACAGCCCATAAGTTGCACTGGTGGTAATTATTCTTAGGACAGGTAGCACATTCAAAGAAGCGGACAAACAAATACTGGCCCACCTTGCAACTTATACTGAGTGGTGTGTTTAGCAGTGGTAGTGGTGTGTATGCCGGTCAAGTGTTTGGGGTGGTGGTGTTAGTAGTGGTGATGTGTGTGTGTCCCCAGAGTAAGCAGTACCGCCATGTTGTTGGGGGAGGGAAGCAACATGAAGTCATAGACAGTGAATACTACTCAAGCCAATTTTGGTTATAGTGTGGTTTGGTCTAGATACCAACAGTGGTTGACATCTTCTGGTGCTTGCAACCCAAGTGAAACTCAATCTTGCTTTATGTATGGGTTTGACCAACTGATGGACAGGGCCAGGTTGACGATCCTCTACCATACATGTGCAGTATAAGAGAGGAGAGGATGCTACCTTTTCAGTTCAAATGTTCTCACACTCTGTTAAGAGACATGAGTATGGGAGCCAATTGGAGACAGCACTGTAGAACGAACCTCACAGACCTACCAACATCTACATAGAGTTGTTTGAGGAACAAGCATGGAGGTTAGTGTAGAAGAAACCAAGAATGTGAAAGAGATGTGCATAATGAAGACAAGACATGGAAGTACTTCCATGTACACAGCCTGTGACCGTCAATGGAGTTTACTTACGGAAGTGGACACACTGATAAAGTGTGGAGCTGAAGGGACAATTGATTTTTAGGGTATACAGGAAGCCCAGACATATGGATCGTGACTTGCAGTACTCATTTCACCACCCCTGCCATGTGAAAGGAGGCAGGTTTTCTATTCCAAGTGCTTCTGATACCTTGCATTGCAAATCTCCATTTCTGGTGGTGTTGTATCCTTTCCGGGAATATCATGCGTACCCACTGTCCTCTTTTGAATACCAGAAATAAAAAACAAAACAGACGAACCAGGAGGCTTGGAATTGTGCGTGTGTACTGACTTGTCGTTGTTTCAACTCCATCAAGCAACTGCACACTCGTAACTTGCAACCAGCAGTGCACCTGCTGCAAGTGTACAAAGGGTGCCGAAATTAATCACCACGGGTGGTGATTAATGTGGAGGAAATTTATGCGGAGTACAACTCACTGCTAAATCCTGGGGTTTACCTCTTACAAGCACCAGTGGTACATTTAGTAGAACGTTTCCATCCATGAATGAAAACAGCCATGCGGATTTCAAAAGATATTATGTGCAGAAGCTCCCAACTTTACTTGATGTGCCCACACTTGCTAAATAAACTTAGCATAACAAAGAATCTGTAGCTGATACAGAGGCATATAAATTACCTGCTGTAGCTATACAATACTACGCATATAATATTATACGTATATGCATAGATGCAGATAGCACACAAATGTGCACTTGACTCACCACATTGGGGGAGACGTTTCTGACCTTGATCACACCATCACATACAACACGGTTCAAGGACTTTGCATTCTCAAGAATCCTGTTCAGGGAACCACTGTCATCTAAAGGGTACTCCTACATAGACAAATATACGCAACAGTGGTGAATATATTTGTTGTTTTTGTTGCATACATATAGCGAGTGGAATATGTCTACTGAGCACCAATATGGCTACTGCAATAGTGGATAACGTATCATTATATTTCACACCCACTCTCCTCTAAATTGTGTTCCAAGAAAGCATGTTCGGTATCAAGGTGAACCTACAGTCTTTGCTAAGATCGTCAACATTTACTAATGTCAGCTTCCCTTGTTCCAAAATTCCCCTGAAGTGAGACTCAAAACATTACACAACATGTCAGTGTGGCTTGCGCACTGGAGAGCCTGAGTAGCAATTACAGAAACC
>MKWU01006627.1_pt1 | contig 11619 bp, 9 predicted proteins | sample 809101 | NCBI WGS metagenome assembly MKWU01 (sample SAMN05860141, study PRJNA318959) | sponge metagenome | host: Aplysina aerophoba | place: Slovenia: Piran, Adriatic Sea, Gulf of Piran | collected 2013-05-07
CCCGCGCCGCTGGCGGGGCGCGCTTTTGCTGCACGAGGCCACCGTTCGGCTCCAGGTGATCGAGCACGACAAGCGCCCGGTCAGCGCGGTCGCCGACTACACCGGGGTGCGCTAGGGGGCGTCGGTCGAGGTCGCGGTCGATCACGCGACGGCGATCAATATCCTCTTCGATCCTGAGCACAGCCTCACCGAGCGCATCCTCGCCGAGCAGTTCACCCCCTGAAGGGGTGTAACGCTGCGAGCCGGGGGCGGCCCGTGAAACCGTTCGACATCCCATTTGGCCCGCGCTGGCAGGCCGCGCGGCTGCGCATCGCCGGTTTGCGCTTTGCGCTGGCTGTCGGCCTCGGCACCGTCGGCGGGGCAATCTTCTTCGCGCTCGCACTGCCGCTCCCCTGGATGCTCGGCGCCATGACAGTGGCGACGGGTGCGGCGCTCGCCGGCGCGCCGATCATGGTGCCCGCCCAGGTCCGTAACGTCATGATCGCAATCCTGGGCGTGCTGCTGGGGAGCCAGTTCACCATCGACCTCTTCGCCCGGATCGCGGAATGGTACGTGGGTCTCTCGGGCGTGGTGCTCTCCACGGCGTTGGCAGCAGGCATGGCCTATGTCGTCTTCCGCAAGCTGGGCGGCTACGACCGGGTGACGTCCTACTTCGCGTCCATGCCGGGCGGGCTCAGCGAGATGATGGTGCTGGGCGAGAGCATGGGCGGCGACGGGCGCACGATTTCGCTCACCCACGCCACGCGCATCCTCGTCGCCGTCTTCCTGATCGCCTTCTACTTCCGTCTGGTCGAGGGGGTCGCACCGATGGGCCTGCCGGTGCCCGCCGGCGAGACGGCAGACTGGATCGACATCGTTGCGTTGATCGCCTGTGCGCTGATCGGCTATCCGGCGGCGAAGGCGCTCAGGGTGCCGGCGGCGCAGCTGGTGGGGCCGATGGTGCTGAGCGCCGCCCTGCACTTGAGCGGGATTGTTTCCGCGCAACCGCCGGGCGAGCTGATCGCGGCCGCCCAGGTGGTGCTCGGCGGCGCCATCGGCGCGCGCTTCGTAGGGATGGCGTTCAGCGAGCTCCGGCGGATCATGCTGCTGGCCGGGTTGGTGGGGGTGATGATGGTGCTAGTCACGGCTGGCGCGGCCTACGGCCTTGCCGCCGTTGCAGGCCAGTCCGGCCCGACCCTGTTCCTCGCGTTCGCCCCCGGCGGGCTCGCGGAAATGAGCCTGATCGCGCTCACGATGGGAAGTGCCGCGGCCTTCGTCTCGACCCACCATATTGCGCGGATCATTCTGATCGTGATCGTGGCTCCCTTGATATTTCGTCTCGCCCAGGTGCGCCGGGGCTCGGTAAGTTAGGCTGACCATGGACTTCACCCTCTCCGAAGAGCAACAGGCGTTCCGCGCGCTCGCGCAAGACTTCGCCGAGAGCGAGCTTGCCCCCTTCGCAGCCCAGTGGGACCGGGACTGCACCTTCCCGGTGGAGACGCTGCGCAAGGCCGCGGCACTCGGCTTCGGTGGCATCTATGTGGGCGACGACGTCGGTGGGTCGAACCTCACCCGGCTCGACGCCGCGCTGGTCTTCGAGGGCCTGGCGCGGGGCTGCGCCTCGACCGCAGCCTATATCTCGATCCACAACATGGCGTCGTGGATGATCGACGCCTTCGGTGGCGAGGCCCAGCGCAGGCGCTTGCTGCCGCGCCTTGCGAGCATGGAACACTTCGCGAGCTATTGCCTGACCGAGCCCGGCTCCGGCTCGGACGCCGCCTCGCTCAAGACCAGCGCCCGCCGGCACGATGACCACTACGAGCTCAACGGCACCAAGGCGTTCATCTCCGGCGGCGGCCACGCGGACGTCTATGTCTGCATGGTGCGCACCGGCGGGCCGGGGCCAGGCGGCATCTCGTGCATCGCGGTGGAGCGCGACACGCCTGGCCTCAGCTTCGGCGCCCAAGAGAAGAAGCTCGGCTGGCACAGCCAGCCGACGGCGATGGTGATCTTCGAGGATTGCCGCGTGCCGGTCGAGAACCTCATCGGGGCAGAGGGACAGGGCTTCAAGATCGCCATGGCCGGGCTCGACGGCGGACGCATCAACATCGGGGCCTGTTCAATCGGCGCGGGCCAGGCGAGCCTGGAGATCGCCCGCGATCACCTGCTCCAGCGCGAGCAGTTCGGCCGCAAGCTCGCCGACTTTCAGGCGCTGCAGTTCACGCTCGCCGACATGGCGACGAACCTGGAGGCCGCCCGCCTGATGATCCGCAGGGCCGCGGCAGCGCTGGATGCGCGCGAGGACGGCGCCACCGCCACCATAGCCATGGCCAAGCGCTTTGCCACCGATGCAGGCTTCGAGGTCTGCAACCAGGCGCTCCAGCTGCTGGGCGGCTACGGCTATCTGATGGATTTCCCCGTGGAGCGCCATCTGCGGGATCTGCGGGTCCACCAGATCCTCGAAGGCACCAACGAGATCATGCGCCTCATCATCGCCCGCCGCCTGCTGGCGGAATGAGGCCCGCCAGCTATTTTCCCTCCGCGGGCTAATCCTTAGGATGCGCCGGCAATCGAGCGAGGCGGAGGTGCCGTGAACGACGAGATCATCCTGGAGCGCAAGGGCCGGGTCGGCAGCGTCACGCTGAACCGGCCGAAGGCGCTGAACGCGCTGACCCAGCCCATGGTCCTGGACCTGGACGCGAGGCTCAAGGAATGGGCGGAGGATCCCGCGATCGCCGCCGTGGTCGTGCGCGGGGCGGCGCGGGACGACGGGCGCGTGCCCTTCTGCGCCGGCGGCGATATCCGCCTTCTCTACGGTGAGCAGGACGATCCCGAGCGCCACTTCGCCACGGTCTTCTATGCCCAGGAATACCGCCTCAACACCTTGGTTTTCCGCTACCCAAAGCCCTATGTCGCGTTGATCGACGGCGTCGTCATGGGCGGTGGCGTCGGAATTTCGATCCACGGCTCGCACCGCGTGATGACCGAGCGCGCCCTCTTCGCCATGCCGGAGACGGGGATCGGACTCTTTCCCGATGTCGGCGCCACGTACTTTTTGCCCAGGCTCAGGGGCAAGGCCGGGCTCTACCTCGGCCTCACGGGGGCGCGCATCGGCGCCGCCGACTCGCTCTATCTGGGGCTCGCCAGCCACGTGGTGTCGAGCGACGCGCTGCAGGCGCTGGACGAAACCCTGCTGGCGGCGGACCTCGGCGGCGATGCGCACGCGGCCATCGACCGGGTGCTTGCGGAGAGCGCCGCAGACCTCGGCCCGGCCCCTCTCGCCGCTCACCAAGCGGCAATCGACCGCTGCTTCGACGCGGGCTCGGTGGAGCAGATCATTGCCAATCTCGAGGCCGAGGGCTCGGACTGGGCGACAGAGACGCTTGCGACGCTCGCCCAAAAATCGCCGACCAGCCTCAAGGTCACGTACAAGCAGCTCACGGAATACGACGAACGGGACTTCGAGGAGGCCATGGCACTGGAATACCGGCTCGCCATGCACTGCAACCTGGGCGATGACTTCTTCGAGGGCATCCGCGCCCAGATCGTCGACAAGGACCGCAACCCGGCCTGGCAGCCGGCGCGGCTGGAAGAGGTGACGGCGGCGGCGGTCGATGCCTATTTCGAGGTGCCGCCCAAGGGCGACATGACGTGGTGAGCGGCCGGAAGCGGCACCGCTGACGGCGAACGACAGGCGAGGGAGATTTCGGTATGGCTGACATCGGTTTCATCGGACTCGGCAACATGGGGGGGCCGATGGCCGCCAACCTGGCGAAAGCCGGCCACGCCGTCTCCGCCTTCGACATCAGCGCGGAGGTCGTGGAGAGGGCCTGCGAGGCGGGTGCCACGGCGGCGGGCACGGTGGCTGAGGCTGCGGCCGGGCGCGAGGTGGTCGTCACGATGCTGCCCGCCGGTGCCGAGGTGTCCGAGGTCTATCGCGGCGAAGGCGGAGTCCTCTCGGCCGCTGCGCCGGGCACGCTCTTCATCGACTGCTCGACCATCGACGTCGATACCGCCCGCGCGGTCGCCGCGACGGCGGCCGACGGCGGCTGGGCGTTGCTGGATGCGCCGGTCTCGGGCGGCGTCGCCGGTGCCGCGGCGGGCACTCTTACCTTCATGGTGGGCGGCGAGGCCGAGGCGGTCGAGCGCGGGCGGCCGGTGCTGGGCGACATGGGCAAGGCGGTGATCCACGCCGGCGCATCGGGTGCCGGCCAGACCGCCAAGGTCTGCAACAACCTGATCCTCGCGGTCTCGATGATCGGGGTCTGCGAGGCCTTCGGGATGGCGGACAGGCTCGGGCTCGAGCGTCAGACCCTCTTCGACATCGTCTCGAAGGCGACCGGCCAGTGCTGGGCGCTTACCTCCTACTGCCCGGTGCCGGGGCCGGTGCCGAACGCGCCCTCCAACCGCGACTACGCGCCTGGGTTCACGGCCGCCATGATGCTGAAGGACCTGCGCCTCGCCCAGGCGGCCGCAGCCTCGGCCGGTGCGGCCTCACCGCTCGGCGCGGAAGCGGCGGCGCTCTACACGCTCTTTTGCAACGCCGGCAACGGGGCGGACGACTTCTCCGGCATCATGAAGATGATCGGCCAGGGAGACTGACGCTCCCGCAGCAGCGTCCTCTACAGGATTTCGAGGGGTGCGGCGCCGGCCGGCGGAGGAAACGCCTCATCCAGGGCGGCAAGCTCGTCGTCGGTGAGCGCGATGTCGAGCGCGCCCAGGTTCGCATCGACATGAGCGATACGGCTCGCCTTGGGCACGACGAACAGGTCCTCGTGCCGGAGCACCCAGGCGAGCGCCACCTGCATCGCGGTCACTCCACGGTCGGCAGCGATGGCGCCGAGCGCGCCGCCGTCGGGCAGCCTGCCCTGCTCCAGCGGCGAATATATCATCAGCGGCTGGCCGTTGCGCCGGCTCCAATCCAAGAGCGCTCCCTCGGGCCAGCGCCGCGACAGGTTGTAGAGGATCTGGTTGGTCTGGCAGCCCTGACCGCCCGGAGTCTCCCACAGCTCTTCCATGTCCTCGACGTCGAAGTTGCTGACGCCGAAGTGGCGGATCTTGCCGGCCTCCTGCAGCGCAAGGAAGCCTTCGATGGTCTCGTCGAGGGACGTGCTGCTGCGCCAGTGCAGCAGGTAGAGGTCGAGATAGTCGGTGCCGAGGCATTTCAGGCTCTTCTCGCAGGAGCGGACCATGCGCTTGCGCCCAGCGTTCGACGGCAGGACCTTGCTCACCAGGTAGACCTTGTCGCGCTGCCCGCGGATCGCCTCGCCCACCACCCGCTCCGAGCCGCCGGAGCCGTACATCTCCGCCGTGTCGATCAGCGTCATGCCGCAGGCGATGCCGTGCTGGAGCGCCGCCACCTCGGCCTTGCGTGCCGCCCTGCGCTCGCCCATGCGCCACGTGCCCTGGCCGAGCGCCACCACCTCGTCGCCGCCCGGCAGTCTCACCGTCCGCATCATCGTGCTCTCCCTGCCCGCGCGGCCGCGAACTTAGCACGGGCTTCCGGGGTCGCGCCTGCCGGGTTAGGTTGTGACTCGAACTCGCACCCCGGAGACCGCCATGACAGGCGAGAAGGAAGTCCTCAAGACCACCTGCCCGCGCGATTGCTACGACGCCTGCGGCATCGTTGCGATCAAGCGCGACGGGGCGATCACCCGCGTGCTCGGCGACCCCGACCACCCGGTGAGCCGAGGCGCGCTCTGCGGCAAGTGCGCGCTCGCCTACAACGGCGTCTTCCGCGACCCCGAGGTCCGGCTGCAGACACCGCTGAAGCGCGCCGGCGCCAAGGGTGAGGGGCGCTTCGAGCCGGTCTCGTGGGACGCGGCCATCGGGGATATCGCCGCGCGCTTCGCTCGGATCGCCGAGGGCGATGGCGCCGAGAAGATCGTACACGCGCACTACACAGGTACCTGCTCGCTGATCGCCAACAATTTCCCGATGCGCTTCCTGGGTCGCCTCGGGGCCCGCGAGGTGGAGCCCGACACGGTGTGCAACATGGCGGGTCACGTGGCGCTCGATTACGTCATCGGCACCTCGGTGGTCGGCTTCGACCCGCGCACGGCGAAGGATTCGAACAGCATCGTCGTATGGGGTGCGAACCCGTCCGCCTCCGCGCCCCATCAGCACAAGCACTGGCTCAAGGAAGCGCCGGGCACGGTGATCGTCGTCGACCCGGTACGCCACCCGACCGCCGAGCAGGCCGACATTCACCTGCAGCCCTTCCCCGGCAGCGATGCGGCACTGGCCTTCGCCATGGTCCACGTGCTGGTGCGCGACGGGCTGATCGACCGATCCTTCCTCGCCGCCCACGCGCTCGGCTGGGACGAGCTGGAGCCCGCAATCGCCCCCTGCACGCCGGCCTGGGGCGAGGCCCGCACCGGCGTGCCGGCAGCGCAGATCGGGGAGGCGGCGCGGATCTACGGTGCGGGCCCGGCGTTGCTCTGGCTCGGCCAGGGGCTGCAACGGCAAGCGATGGGCGGCAACGTGATGCGCGCGTGCGCGCTGCTGCCGGCGGTCACCGGCAACTTCGGCAAGCCCGGCGCCGGCATGCTCTACCTCAACGGCGGCGGGCGGAAGGGGGTGGACGGCGACTACCTGTCGGGCGCGGCAATAAGCCAGAGCCCGCCCAGCTTCAGCCAGATGGAGCTTGCGGCGCGGCTGGAAGACCCGGCGGACATCCAGGCCTTCCTCTGCTGGAACATCAACCCGGCTGCCTCCAGCCCCGAGCAGGCGCGGCTGAAGCGCGCGCTGATGCGCGAGGACCTCTTCACCGTGGTCGTGGACATCTTCCAGACCGATACCGCCGACTACGCCGACTACGTGCTGCCGGCGGCGTCGTTCCTCGAGTTCGACGATCTGGTCTCGGGCTACTTCAACCTCTCCTTCTCGGCCCAGGCGAAGCTGCAGGAGCCGCTCGGCGACTCCCTCCCCAACCAGGAGATCTTCCGACGCCTTTCCCGCGCCATGGGCTACGCCGAGCCGGAGCTCTACGAGCCCGACGACGAGATCATCGCGCGGATCATGGGCCAGGTGGGCGTCGGGGGCTCCTTCGAGGAGTTCAAGAGGACGGGAACGGTGTTCCCGACGACGAAGCCGATCGTCCAGTTCCCTGACCTCGCCTTCCCGACGCCGAGCGGCAAGATCGAGATCGCCTCGGCCCGCGCCGAGGCCGACGGCCACCCGCGCCTGCCGCTCGCCGAGGCCGACCCGAAGCCAGCGAACGGCCGGCTGCGTCTGCTGACGCCGGCCTCGCCATGGCTGATGAACGATTCCTACGCCAACGACGGGCGCATCGCCGACCGCATGGGCGAAGCGACCGTGACGCTGCACCCCGAGGACGCGGCGGCCCTCGGCCTGTCCGAGGGACAGCAGGTGCGGCTCAGCAACGAGACCGGCAGCCTGGAGCTTGCGCTGGCGGTTGCCGAGACCATCCCGCAAGGCGTTGCGCTCAGCCCCAAGGGCCGCTGGCCGCGTCAGGAGGGCACGCGCGCCAACGTCAACGTCCTCAACCCCGGCATCAAGTCGGACATGGGCGAAAGCACCTGCGTGCACGGGGTCGAGGTCGAGATCGCCGCCGCCTGAACGGGAGGCGCGCGGCCGTCACTCCAATTCTCCCCTGGCCTGCGGTTTCGCGGCAGACTCGGCTCGCCTCCTGCTGAGGGTCGTCGCACAACCTATCGAGGTGTTCCCCCCTCTCTCCGTCGCTCTCCACCCAGGGAGGAGAAGGAGTGCACGCCGTCTCCGGTCTCGGCGACCACCTCGCGTACGGCTAAGTCGCAGCACTTAGCCTGCTTGGGCGCGAGGGACGCATTCGTTCCAGCTCCTCAAGCAACTCGGCAGTGGTGCGGATCCGGCAATAGCCCTTGAAGCCGTGCAGGGCCTCGCGATGACGTTCGTCCGAGTGGGTGGCGCACGCGTCATCAACCAGGGTCATGAGGAAGCCGCGGTCGCAGCCGTCGCGCACGGCGGTCTCGACGCATTGGTCGGTCAGCATCCCCATGACCATCACATACTCGATGCCGAGGTTGCGCAGCACGTAGTCGCAGTTGGTTGAGTTGAACAGGCTGGAAGAGGTCTTGGGAATGACGATGTCGTCGTCTCCCGGGCCCAACTCGTCGATGACCTCGGCGTCCCATGACCCCTTGGCGGCGAAGATCCCGGAAATCTTGTAGTCCAGGCCGCGGTCGCGGCCGTCGTTCGTCAGGCATTCCACCACCGTGTAGACGACCTCGATGCCAGCGCTGCGGCACGCGGCGATCAGCCGCTGCCCATTGGGAATCACAACGTCGCGGATACGGTCGTAAAGGTACCGGTGTTCCGGCTCCCGCTCACGCATCTCATCGTTGTAGAAGCCCTTCTGAAGGTCGACGACGAGCAAGGCGGTGCGCTCGGGCTCGACCGCCCGCTGCCTGAACGACACGTCGCCTGCCAGGGGAATGGCATGGATCTCGCTGCGTTGCATGTCTATCGCCTCCGCTCTCCGGGTCCCGACGCTCGCCTCCGTCCCCATGGTGCGGTGAAACCGCAACGTGACGGGTGGCATGGTTGCTCTGCTTCCGTCAGTAGGCCTGCATGTACCTCTCGCACATGTGTTGGGGCCTCGACTCCGTGTAGAGGCGAACTTCGTGCCGCTTGAGGGCGGTGTAGGCTTCCACCATCGTGGGCGTGAACCAACCCTTCACGGTTTCGTCCTGCCCCAACGCGTCGAGAGCCTCGTCGAGCGAGGTGGGGAGCCTGCTGATGCCAAGCGCGCCTCTCTCGTCTTCGCTCAAATCGTCCGGTTCTCCATCCACCAGTCTCGGACATGGCAGCTCGTCGCGGACTCCCTGGAGACCTGCGCGCACGACGGCGCCGATTGCCAGGTACGGGCTCGCCGTGGCGTCGGTGAAGCGGATCTCGATGTTGAAGGCCTCGCCGCGGTCTTTGGGATCGGCGGCGGGCGACGGGCAGATGCGAACGGCGGCCTCGCGGTTCTGGACGCCGACAATGTCGTAGCCACAGCTCCAGTGATGCGGGCCGAGGCGCAGATAGGAGATGGGACTCGGCGCGGTGAGCGCGCAGAGAGCCGCGACATGCCGCTGCACGCCCGCGCAGAAGCTGGCGGCGACCGTGCTGAGCTCCCCCGGCGCATCGGCGTCGTAGGCGGCCGCGTTGCCGTCTTCGTCCCAGAGGCTCAGATGAAGATGGCAGCCGTTGCCGACCGCGCCCGGCGCCGGCTTGGGGGAGAATGTCGCGCGCAGCCCGCTCTGGCGGGCGGCCTCGCGCACGACTTCGCGGATGAGAACGACACGGTCCGCGCCCGCGAGCCCCGCAACCGGCCCGTTGGTCACCTCGAATTGCCCCACGCCATACTCGGGCTCGAAGGTCTCGAGCCCGAGCTCGGCGTCGATCAAGGCCGCCACGCAGAGGTCGGCAAACGGCGCGACCCGGCGCACCGCATCCAGCGAGAACGGGGCCGCCCAACGAAGCTCCTCGCCGTAGAGCGCGAACTCGTTCTCGTAGGCGATGTGCAGGTCGAGACCCGTCTCCGCCTTCAGATCGTCCAGCGCCGCCGCCAGGAAGCTTCGCGTGCAACATTCCCAGGGACTGCCGTCGGGGTTGAGACTGTTGCAGAGAACCAGATGAAGGGGCGGGTGCTCGGGCCGCAGCAAGAGCCGTTGCCGCGTCGCGTCATCGGGTATCTGCCGCACCTCGTCCATCGGCCCCCAGGGGTTCTCGGCAATGTCCTCGAACGGGGTCATCGCCTGCCCCGCCAGCGCCCAGCCGAGACCGTGAGCCTTGCGGCGCTCGTACTCCCCCACCGGCAAGCCGCGGGTGCGCGAGAGCCCGACGAGGTCGTTCCAAACCAGAAAGATCAGCTCGCCGGAGGTCACGTTTCTTGCTCCTCAGGGTCTTGCGGGAATTCCTGATCGTCCCAGGTGTACCCCTTGCGCAGGTGCTCAAGCGTCGAAATCCGCTGGCGGGTGGCATCGCCGAGCCGACCCACGATCCCCGCGACCAGCGCCTCGAGCAGCGCTATGCAGGGCACCAGGGTGTCGTAAGGCGAGGGGGCATCCACCTCCACCGTCAGCACGTGATCGGCGAGGTCGGCGATGGGGGAGAGCCACGGGTCGGTGATGAGCACGATCGTGGCCCCCTGCTTCTTGGCGGCCTCGGCGAGAGCGATCGTGTCCTTCTGATAGCGGCGCACATCGAAGATCACCACGACGTCCCGACGCGACACGTCGAGCAGGGCGTCGGCTCGTCCCTGAGGGGTGTAGCCGATGAGGCGTGCGCGCGGGCGCAGCTGGTAGAGATGGGCGTGCAGCATTTCTGCCAAGGCTTGCGTGAAGCGCCCCCCGCTCGTGTAGACCGTCCGCCGTCGGTCCGCGAGCAGGTCGACCACTGCATCGAACTCGGCCCTCGGCAGGTTGACGAATGTCGCCTCGACACTGTGGGCGAAGGACTCGCCGGCGATATCGAGGAGATGATCGCGGCGCTGCTCAGACGGGCTCCGGCCATAGAGGCGGAGGGGCGAATCGATGCGCGCGGCCACGTCACGCTCGAGCGCGCGCTGGAACTCGGTGTAGCCGGCAAAGCCGATCTTGTTCGCGAATCGCAAGACCGTCGGTCCGCTCACGCCTGAGCGCGCGGCGAGCCCTGCCACGGTGTCAAATCCCGCCATCAGGTTGCTGGCAAAGAGTGTTCTGGCCACCCGCCTCTCCGCCGGGGACAGGTCGGCCGTCCGCTGATGGATGAGATCTCCGAGGGTCGTCCCGGACTCGTTCAAGGCGGGCATGCTCTGCTTGTAACAAATTCAATTGTTTATGCCACGCATCGCACGTCTGTAGGATTCACTAAACTTCGGGGCAGGTGTCCCAATCGCGTCCCAATCGCGTGCCGATCAGCGTTCGATCGGCGCGCTGAACAAGTGCAGTGCCAGCCTTCTTGCGATGCGCCGCCCTCTGGGCCACACCCGGATAGCGGTGCTGGCGGCGGAACGCGTTGCAGCGAACGAGTCTGCGGTCGCCGCGAGACGCGCTTCGGTCTATGCTGTCGCGCCGCAGGCGCGCGCTGGCTTAAGCCGCACCGCCACAGCATCCCCTTGCCCGAGAGAGTAATGCCATGTCTGGAGCCGTCGACGCTAATATCAACTACATCCTTCCCACGGACGAGAAGCCGGTTACCTACCTGACAAATCCGGGCAGCAAGCCGGCACAGCGCAACGCCGAGTACCGGGAGGTCGAGGTCACGATCCGCGACGCCCGGCCGACGGCGGATGCCCTCGATCTGGAGCGCGAGGGCTTCGCCTTCAACACCGAGGGCAGCGCGGTCTCGGATTTCTACGATAGCGACGAAATCGAGGCGGTCTACAGCCCGGAGGTGGAGCGTCTGGTGAAGCAGGCGAGCGGGGCCGCCGAGGTGCTGGTCTTCGACCACACCATCCGCGTCGCCGACGACACGCTGCGGAGCGAGCGGAAGGTGCGCGAGCCCGTGCACGTGGCGCACAACGATTACACCCCCCGCTCGGCACCGCAGCGGGTGCGCGACCTGCTGCCGGCGGACCGCGCGGAGGCGCTTCTGCAGCATCGCTTCGCCGGGGTGCAGATGTGGCGGCCGATCGCGGGCCCGGTGCAGGACATGCCGCTCGCGATCTGCGAT
>MKWU01006628.1_pt1 | contig 11618 bp, 14 predicted proteins | sample 809101 | NCBI WGS metagenome assembly MKWU01 (sample SAMN05860141, study PRJNA318959) | sponge metagenome | host: Aplysina aerophoba | place: Slovenia: Piran, Adriatic Sea, Gulf of Piran | collected 2013-05-07
CCTCCTCTTTCCGTAATCTAAGGGTGGACCAATTCGATGGGGGAAGATCATTGCCACACGTCCTTCGAAGGCCGCGGCCGCTGTCAGGCGGCTCCGTTGTCGCTCTTCTTTCTTGTCGCGCAGCGGTTCCTGTTTCGTCACGGCCGCCGTGCCGTGCCGAGTCCTTTCCCTACCGATTTTCGTTCGCTCCGGCCATCGCTCATGCGCAGTTCGGTTTCAGCCCGCTGCGTCCCTTGCGGGCATCGATGAGGTAAAAAGCCCTCACTGGAGGCCGCTGATGCGGCGTTCCGCTCCGAGGTGGACCCCTTCCACCCCCGGAATCGTTGCCGGATCATGCGCTGGTCGCCGGAGGCGGCACGCGGTTCCGGCGCAGCCAAGTCCACGAACCGGCCTTTCGGCCCGCTTTTCTCTGACGCGCACGGCGCGTGCGAGCGTGGGCCGGCTTGTCAAAATCCTGAATCCGTGCAGAATTGAAAGTATGCAGGGTTGCAGCTTTGCAGACTTGCACGCTTGCAGGCTTGACATCGTAGAGATTACGCCTATGAAGACCATCGCCATCGTCAGCCAGAAAGGCGGCTCCGGGAAGACCACCCTGGCCCTTCACCTCGCCGTCGCTTCGGCCGCCGCAGGACACAACACCGCCGTCATCGACCTCGACCCGCAGGCTTCCGCTGCGAACTGGTCGGACCGCCGGGAAGCGGAGCTGCCCGTCGTGCTGTCGGCTCATGCGAGCCGCTTGCGCCACGAGATCGCGCGGGTCCGCGAGTTCGACGGCGAAATGCTCTACGTCGATACCGCGCCGCATTCCGACAGCGCCGCGCTGGAAGCTGCTCAGCGCGCCGATCTGGTGCTCATTCCCTGCCGGCCGGCGATCCTCGATCTGGAAGCCATCACCAATACGCTCCGTTTCCTGCGCACCACCGGCACGCCCGTCCTCGTGGTACTCAACGCCATCGCCGCCACCGGACAGGACGCGCTGCAGGCCGAAAAGGCCCTGACCGCGCAGCAGGTCGAAACCTGCCCCGTCCGCCTCGGCCGGCGCGTTGCGTTCGCCCGCGCTCTCATCAGCGGTCAGGCCGCGCAGGAGTTCCAGCCCGAGAGCAAGGCTGCCCGCGAAATTCACAGCCTGCACTCCTTCGTTCTTCGACGCCTGCAGGACTTCAATCCTTCAACCAATGGAGACCCACTGACATGAGCCCTTCCGATTTCGCTTCCGCTTTGTCCAAGAATCAATCGCCGTCGCCGCATCCGCCCGCGGCCTCGCGCCATCCCGTTTCGCCCAAGTCGAAACGCAAACACGTCGGTGGCTACTTCGAGCCCGAGGTCGCTCGGCGTTTGCGGATACTGGCGTCGGAAGAGGATACCACCGTGCAGGAGCTTCTCACCGAAGCCCTGCGGCTCATGTTCAAGAAGCGGGGGTTATCCGTGCTGTGACCGAATCGCGGCGCTGATTCCTTCGCTGGGTTTGCGCCCCGGCGCGTCTGTGGCTGCTCTTCATCGCAGCCTTGATCTTCTGCCGCCCCAGCCGCTTCCGGCTTTGGTTTCTCGCCGTTCTCGCCTCGGGGATCGCCTGCGGCCTTGCCTTCTTCGGTTCGTTCTTCTGACCGCTCCCTTTCGAGACCCCCGCGCGTTGCTACAATGGGGGCCTCGCGAGGCCCCATGTCCACCACCGCTTCGCCGCCACTCTCCCATCAGCAGCGCAAGTCGGCCGAGCTCTACCACAAAGACATTCACTCCTGGTCGGCCGAGCAGGCTGCGGCCCTTCGGCGCCGCGACTTCGCCGCCGTCGATTGGGACCATGTCACCGAGGTCATCGACTAGTTGGACAATCAGGTACACCTCCGATGGATTTCGCATTGCTCCGCCGTGCTGCGCCTCTTCCTCATGATCGAGCACTTCCTCGTTGCTCGGCCGGAAACCGTTTCCTTCTGGCTCAAGGAAATTCGCGACCGGCGGGCGCTGATGTTCAAGCTGATCCGTAAATCTGACAGCCTCAAATCCGGTTGCTCTTCGCTGTACTCCTCAGCCTGGGACGTTGCCCGCCTGGATGCCGTCATGGAGCTGGCCGATCTCGACGTCGAGTACAATCTGCGTCCGGACTTCGATTCCGTCTTTCTCATCCGCGAGTGCTTGCTTCCTTCCGATTGCCCCTACCTCATGGAGCAGGTCACCGGCTTCGACCTCGCTCACTTCGACTCCCTCAGGCATCCTTCCTACTCCGACTATCCGCCTCCTGTCTCGCTCGTCATCTCTAAGATAAACGCCCTCTCGGATGACTTCAGCAACTAGGCCGCTCGCTCGCTCGCTGATCCCTTTGGCGGCTCTTCGGCTGTTCGCCTCTCGGCGCCCTTCCGGATTCTTCCGAATCCGGTTCTGAACAGACGTTCGCTCGGAGGGGTCGCTTGGCGCCGTTTCTGGCTTTCCGGAGCGGATGAGGTGAAGGTCTTTCCCATGCCGGCTTTCTCTCCACTCAGCCTCATCAGCTCCATGACAACCCTCTGCAATGTGCCTCCGCTGGCGTCGTCAATCTGTTCTCGCAGGTCGTCCTGTCAGCCGCTGGCGTGCTCCTTCTCGCTGCGTTCGAGGTTCTCTGTCTCCGTCACGGCCGGTGGCGGCTGTCCCAAGGAGAAGGCTTTCAGCTTGTGCTTTTCGTGGAGTGCCACGAATTCTCTCTCGACGGCAAGATGGTCTTGCTCGTTCTTCTCGATCGCGACGATCGCGTTGCGCCGCTCTTCGCGCATGGATTCGTCCTTGCGGTCCGCTTCGCTCTGGCAGCTCGGCACGGAGGCCGTCAGCTTCATCGTGAGCATCACCGCGCTTGCCGTTTGGATTGCGTTCCTTGTCAGCTTCATCGTGCGGCTCCTTTCACCCGGGCAACCGCTGCGCTGGTGGTTCGTACCACCATATGCCATTCACTCGCCGTCTCGGAGGCCCTCCGCAATGGCGGGCAGGGAAGGGCAGCCTCGACAGCTCCCCACGCAGCTCTCTCGCCCCTCACCGCAGGGTCCGGTAGCTGTTTCGATCGGCGCTTCACCAAGCGCCGTTCTGGCAACACGCGGCTGTCGCCGCTCTTCGAATCCAGCCCCTTGCGCGCGCTCGAGCTACCGCGCTTGAGCGTTGATACGTGTCAGAGCAATGAGATCCGGATCCGGATGCCTTTGCGCGGCCGGGCAGGGGGAATCGGCGGCCGACGCCGCCTCACCATTGCGGTCCTCGAGAACGTTCTGGCGTCGTGTTCGAGTCCCTAAATCTCTTGCTGCTTAATGCCGATCTGCAGCTCGCAGCCGCCGCTGCCTCGCTGTCGTCATACTCGATCGTGATCTCGGCCATGCCTCGTAACGTCTCACAAGCGCGTGATAGAATCCGGAGGATCCAAACCAGCCTCCGCTTTCAGAAGGAAATCATGCCCATAAGTCAAAGTGACATGAAACTGGAACGACAGTTGAAGGAATTTCAGGAATTGGAGAGTCAGGGGTATCTGAAGAAGGAATGTGCGGAGAAAATGGGCTGCTCGCCTGCCCACATTACCTTCCTCAGCCACTGGCTGAGAGCAGTATTCAATGAGGAGGTCGCTCCTGAACTTGAGCGGGTGCTCATGATCCACAACTCCACGGGTAGCATTGGCCGTCCCCTTGGATGGTACTTTTCGTTCCACGATGTGTGCGAACTACTGGGACTTAGGCTCGATAGGGACGAAGAAACGTGGGATGACATAGTGGCGACCAAATACGGTCCATACGCGCAAAGAGTTGCTTTGGAGAAGGCACTGGGCAAGCCGCTCGAGGACGCTTCTGATGACGATCTGCGACATGTCTGCTATTCCGATTTCAAGCGGCACCTAAAGAAACCTTAACGAGGCCCTGGATTTGTTCGTGGAGATGTTGCCGTTGGCGGTGGCGAAGCTGAAGGAGAAGGGCTAAGGTCAGACCCACTACCCCATGTCTCACCTGCTCTCGCAGGCCGCTTCGTTGACACGAAGGTATTCGGCCAGGGACTTGTCGAGATGCTGCGAAAGGGCTGTCATAATGTTGCCCGCATTCCGGCCTTGTGTGCCTAATGAACTGGCTTGCCATGTCATCGTGCGGCCTTGATTTTCGAACACATCGTAGACGATCTTTTCGAATCTGACATCGACAGCAAACGCGAGTCCGACCACGTTGACCCTCACGGTGAGCACCGGTGAACCCGTCATAAATCCATCCTCCGTGTAAAGGCGCGCTGATTGTAGCCGGCTCTCCGCCGCCGCCCGCAATGCCCCTTCTGTAACGCCGATGTCAGCATCGTCGGCGTTCAGCAATCCGGTCATAAGTGACATGGGCTGGCAGGCGTTAAAAAGTTGGAATCGATCCAGTGCTCTACGCAATGCCGGCGGTAAATCCTGATCGGACTGCGCAGCTAGCGGCAGGGCGCACAACAGGGCGAGGAGAACGATCTTCATGTTTCGCATGGGGGACTCCCGTAGAACGGGCACAGGCTATCCGACTCCATCAGCCGGTGTCAACAAGCCGCCCGGGGCGTCGTCGCATCGTTTCTTTGGATCGAGACCGTTCGCTGACTGGCGGAGGTCAGGCTTCGAGCTTGGCATCCGCCCCCACACGGTGGAACCGAGAGAAACCCACCCGCTGCTGTCCGCCGCGGTCGACGCGCCGGCAAGAGCTGCCGGCTTCGCGCACCCGCTCATCTGCACCTCGAGGAGCGCCAGGCGCAATCACGCTGGCTTCGGATTCGGAGCCCTGAGAAGTGGCGACGTCGAGGACCGTCTACGATCATGCACCAGGTCGAATCACGCTGGCTTCCGTGCGCGTGTCCGAGTCTTGTCGATCGCTCTTTCCCTTGTCGTCTGCGGCGGGCCGGTGGATACTTCCAGCATGGATCGCCGCTTCGAAGAACAGCTCCGGATCGAGAACACTCGCTGGCGCCGGCGCACCTTCGTCATCATGATCGGCTTCGTCGTCTTCCTCGCGAGCCTCTCCTTCACCATCGATCCCCTCAACACTCTCACCCTGGTGATCGGCCTCGTGTTCTACATCGTCACCGCGCTGCTCATCCCCGCTCGCTGGTTCGGCCGAGCCCGGCCGGAGTTCAACACGGACGGGCCCCGGCCGGCGCTTCGCTCGAAGCCGCCATCCCCGCCAGCGAGAGAACGCCCCTTCGTGTGGCCCCCGCGCGAAGGTCCGCTGCCGCCGCTGCCGCCAAGGCCGCGCCGGCGCTGAGCATCGATCTCTTGCTCACTTGTGCTTGCGGCGCCATTCCCTCGGATCGAGCGCCTGATCGTACCCCCACATGCCGCGCCGCTCGCTTTTCGCCTCACGTTCGGCATCCTTGTAGCGGCTGTCGAAGCAGGCGATCGCATGGCCGGACCGTACCAGCCATTCGCCAACGTCGTGTCCCCGGCAGCTCACCGTCCCCAGCACCCGGCCGTAGCGGTCGAACCCCTCCACCTTCACTTGCACCCGCCTGCCGCCCACCTCGCGCTTCAGCGCCCGCTTGACCCGCTTGCCGTGGTTGAACCAGAACCCCCAGCGGTGCTTCGCCGGCTGGTTCCACTCCGGTGCGTCGAGGCCGGCCAGGCGCACCGTGTAGCCGGCGACCTTGAGGCCGTCCGCGTCCGTCACCTTCGCATTCCCTGTGATCGTGTCTCCTGGACGCTTTCGGCGCGCCCTCTTCGCGATCACGTAGAACGCGATCAGGACCGCGATCATCGTCAGCAGTTCCATCGCTCCCCTACCTGGCCTGACGGTCAGGATGCCTCGAAGATCTTCTCCCAATAACCGGAAGCCGGCTCTTTGGAAACCCTACAATCAAGACTCGTCCCAGTGTTCGATGACTTCCCTCATTGATTGTCGGCAAGCGATTCGCCTGCTGCTCGATAGCCAGCTGGATTGGCGGATCATCATCAACGAAAGAAAAACCGTCCGTGGTGTCGCCGTTTGGTGCGACGAGGAGCGGATCGTTCTTGATGAGAAACTGCGCGTCGAGGACAAATGCTGGGTCTGTGGCCGGAGACGCTTCACGCCATCCGAACGAGCCGCACTCACCGAATGGGCGCTGTCGGTGATCTCCAACTATGGCGCGAAGCGCCACAGCACTCGCAAGCTCAAGCCTCCCCCCGCCGTGAAGCACAAGGGTCCGATACGTAAGAAGATCTCACGTTGGGAGATTCTCTACGCCGATCCCAAAGAGAAATCCGCCCCGGAAGTCATTCTGTCGCGGTAGAGTCCCTCTTCCGGACTCCCCCCACGATGGTGCTTTTTTTCGCGCTTGAGAGAAACCCCTCTCGAACGTCTCACGAGCGTCACGCACAAGAGCAGCGCTTGGAAAAAACCTCACGGGCTAGGCTACGCGACCGTAAGGACACGGTACAGCAGGCCGAAAACAGTTGATGCCAGCAATACCACCAGTGGCCAGATGACCCGCTGCAAAGTGTCAATACGGCTGTTCACAGCATCGAGTCCAGTGCTGAATTCAGATCGCAGGGAGTCGATCTGGCCATGCCCATTCTCGATCTTGGCGTCAATACGCGTTTCAACTGCCTCAATCTTGGCGCTAAGCTCGGCAAAGCGTGCATTGAGGACTGTGATAACGTTCTGGCCGGCTTGAGAGCGAACCTCGTCATCGGCGCTGTAGGCCAGTTCGGGTTCGACACCGACGCTATGCAGGGCACGGAATAGCGCCCCGGAGGTCTCGCCAGCGATGGGTTCTGTCCGGGTGGCCATCGTGAACTCAATTGTAATCCATCACGTATTTTCCTGCCGCACAGGTGCTGTAGTCCGTTTTCCGAACGTTGCGGAAAGGATGCTTTCCGCTACATCGGTCGGGGACGGCGGATTGGCCAAAGTGACAAGCGTTAATCGTAACATCGTCCTGATGTGGATTCTGCCGGGCTTGCTGCTGTCACATCGGCTGCCTCCCGAGAAGCGTCTGCATCAGATGGAGAGCTAGCAATCCTGCTTCACTTGTCAATTTCAGGACTCGCTTGATCAGATCCAGATTCCCTTGGGGCATGCATCGATTCGAACCAATGATCGCTTGGGGGACTCAGATAGAACTTCCACTCCTTACCCATTGATTGCGCTAGGGAACCAGAAGATACCGAATAATGAGAATATGTAGCTGAAATTATGGTCCGCTACCGGGTGGAACTCACGAAAGACGAGTACGGAAAACTGCAGGGAATGGTGGGAGAGCTCCAACAGATGGTGGATGTTGGAATACCTGCGCAGCAAATGCTCAAGAGAGTACTGATTCTGCTTCTAGCGGGTCAAGGCGCGAGCGAAGAGGCAATCATCGACATTAGCGGTGCCAGTCGTTCTACGGTATACCGAACCAAGCGGCGTTTTGTCGAAGGCGGTCTTGAGACAGCACTGAATGGACCGCCACGTGCTGGAATGACGCGGCCATACGCAAAAGAGCTATACCACCGTGAACTGGACGATGACGCTTGTCCTGTGTGCGGTTCCCTGTATGTGAAGGAACTGCCAGAGGACCAAAAAAAACATCGATCATTCCATGCCCGTACGATGTCAGTTTTCGAACCGAAACCAAGCAAGGCTCTGGCGAAACTTCACACCAAATTCGGTTGCTATGTCCCCGTAACCGCTCATTCTCCAACATGGATGCATCGCCGGTTAGCCTGGATCGCGGCCATCCTGAAACGGGAGAACGGCTACGACTGCACAATGTGGGATGCATCCGGAGATGATGGCCAAGGGTTCATCGTTACAGATAGCGATGGCCGTGCTCTTGGTGGCTGTGCAGTGCGATGGCGTGAAGGCTCCGATGAACCAGCTTGTTGGGCACTGCAATGGATATGGGTTGCCCCTCCCTATCGCCGCCAAGGATTGCTCAGGAACACGTGGTCGATGCTGACAGCAAAGTATGATGGGATTATCCCGGAACCACCGTATTCACTAGGAATGGCACGGTTTCTTCTGTCGCTCGGTAGCTTGTCGGAGCATGTCAAGTTCGCGGCTCGTGACGCCATCAGCTGAATCTTGGCACTGTCGACCATGTCCAAAGTCTCGATCCGGCCTGCCGTTTCCAACCCCGCTGTCTTCATTGTGATAGAGGAGCGGAGTGGACCCCAAAAATGAGACAAGTAGCTAAGCATCTTTTTACAGTGATCGGAGAGAGGGGCTATGGCGTTGTCAAGGCGGAAGTTTTCTGCGGAGTTCAAGTTGCGGGCGGCACGGCAAGTCGAGGCGGGAGCCTCGACGGCCGCGGTCGCTCGACGCTATGAAATCCATCCCACGCTGCTGACGAAGTGGTGCAAGCAGCTGCGTCAGGATCCCGAGCGGCCGCCGGCCCCGGAGACGGTCGTCTTGCCAAGCTGGCCGCCCGGCTCCGCTACGCTCCGCCGGCCATCCAGCTTGGCCGAGAAACCGTCAATGCACTAACATTCGAAGTGGACCAGTTGCCGGGGGCAGGTTAATGGGCTGGGTCTTGAGCTTGCCAGCGTACCTGTTCGGTTTGACGAGGGGTTGTTGGCGAGGCTGCGCCAGGCCATCTCAAGCTAGCTAGCCCTGAGCAGTCTACATCTTCGTAATAGCACCACACCGCGATCATGCCACAGCTTGGTTCTCGCGGACCCGGTGAAAAATTTCGCGCGCCAGATGCTCGTGCGCTGTCGAACGAAACTCGGTGTCCGTCATTACCCTCGAAAAGATCTCTTCGTTGCCCTCCATTCGCGAAATGAACAGGTCGTCGAGCATACGATCCAGATAGGAGGAAAAGTTCGCGAAGTTATTGGCGCGAGCCGCCTCCGCGATGTTCTCGTCGTTCTCCGCTGAAGCCCGTATCTGATCGAAGAACAACTGATCCGCCTCGGTGAAGTCGGTGCCGAAACGCTCGTTAAGGCGATCGATCAAGCTCGAAAGCGTCACCTCTTCGTCTTTGGCGCGCGCCGTGCCGACATCGGTCGGCCCTTTCAGGGGATCTGCCTCGCCCTTCGAAAGGTCGATAGAGGATTCGGACATCTGTTGAATCCGGAAGAACCTCAGCGCCACCTCATCGTCCAGAACGAAGACTTGGCCCTCACCCGGCGGCGGGAGCTTCAGCAGAAGATTCCTTGCGAAAGCGTAGAGCCGCTCAAGCTCGCTGTCTCGATAGGGAATAATCTGCGACAGGAAGGCGTAGAGGTTTCGATAGGCTTTCAACTGGCCGCGAAACTCTTCCCGCTCTTCCTCCCTGCGATCCTGGAAGCGTTGAACGACAGCATCGAGGACGGCATTCATCACGCGATGATCGGTCGCGGAGTGGTCGCGCCTGGCTCGATACCAGACTTTGGCGAAGGCGGTCACATCGTCCGGCGAGAAGATCGCCCATTCAAGCAGGCGGTGCTGCAGCTCCGACAGGCGATGCGGATCGGCATTCTTTCCAACAGGCGTCGTCTCATAGTACGGTTTGAACGCCTTGTAGATGTCATCTTCGTCGTTGACGAAATCGAGGACGAAGGTGCGCGATTTGCCGGGCGCGATGCGGTTGAGCCTTGAGAGGGTTTGAACGGCCTGAACACCGGCGAGACGCTTCACCACGTACATCGTCTGCAACAAGGGCTGATCGAAGCCGGTCTGATATTTCTCAGCGACCAGAAGAACCCGGTAATCGTTGCGTTCGAAGGTCTCGGGGAGCTCGCGTTCGCCAAGACCATCATTCATCGCGACTTCGGTGTAGGACGCCCCAGGATCGTCCGGGTCTTCCACCGACCCCGAGAAGGCCACCAGCGAACGGATGCCGGAGTAGCCCTGATCTCTAACGTAGCGGTCGAAGGCGAGTTTGTATTTCACGGCGGCGAGGCGGGACCCGGTGACAACCATCGCCTTGGCGCGCCCGCCGAGCTCGGACATCACATAGAGACGGAAGTGCTCGACGATGACGGAAACGACTTGCTCGATGTTGACCGGATGAAGCTCCAGATAGCGCGTAAGGACCTTCGCGGCCTTCCTGCGCGGCACGTCGGGGTCATCCTCGACCTGTTTGATCAGGCCGAAGAAGCGTTTGTACGTGGTGTAGTTCTGAAGCACATCCATAACGAAGCCTTCCTCGATGGCCTGCCGCATGGTGTACTCATGGAAGGGTGACGCACCAGACGGGCCTGGCTCGTCGAATAGGGCCTTGGTCTTGAATTTCGGCGTGGCGGTGAAGGCGAAGAAGCTGAGGTTCGGCTGCTGGGCGCGTTGCAGCGCAGCGCGCAGCGCTGCTGCTTTGGCCTCATCGGAGAGATCGTCGTCCTCTTCATCGGAGAGCTGGGCGGCAATGGCCGCTTCGATCCCTTCCTTGTTCAGCATGCCCTTGAGAGCCTTCGCCGTCTCGCCGCTCTGCGACGAGTGCGCTTCATCGACGATGACAGCGAAGCGTTTCTCCGATGTGTCGATCTTCACACCGGAGCCCTTCTTCTCGAGAGCCGAGAGCGCCTGCGAGATGAAGGGGAATTTCTGGATCGTCGTGATGACGATGGGCGTGCCTTGGGACAGCGCTCGGGCGAGTTGCTGGGTGTCCTCGTCGATCTTCTCGACCACGCCGGTCTTGTGCTCGAACTGGTAGATCGTCGACTGCAATTGCTGATCGAGCACACGCCGGTCGGTCACGACAACGACGGAGTGAAACACCTTCTTGTCGTGCTCGTCATGCAGGCTGGCGAGCCGGTGCGCGAGCCATGCAATCGAGTTCGACTTACCGGAACCGGCCGAATGCTGAATCAGGTAGTTCCGGCCCGCTCCGTTGGCCTTGGCGTGCGCGACGAGTTTCCGAACGGAGTCGAGCTGGTGATAGCGCGGGAAGATCATTGTCTGCTTCCGCACGGTGCGCACGCCCTTGTCGGTCTTGACCTGCTTCTCTTTCGTTTCGAGGTGCATGAAGCGTTGCAGGATTTCCAACAGGCTGTCGGCCTTGAGCACCTCGTCCCACAGATAGTGGGTCCGCCAGTTCCGCTCGATCGGCGGGTTGCCCGCTCCGTGGTTGTTGCCCCGGTTGAAGGGCAGGAAACGGGTTTCCCTGCCTCTGAGCCGCGTCGTCATCCAGACCTGGTCCGGGTCCACCGCGAAGTGGACCAGGACGCGTTTCTTGAACGCAAACAACAGATCGCGCTCGTCCCGCTCGTTCTCGTACTGGCGCATGGCATCGTCGGCGCGCTGACCGGTCAGAGGATTCTTGAGCTCGGCGGTGACGACGGGGATGCCGTTGACGGCAAGCGTCACGTCGATGATGCAGCGGCGGTTCTCACCGTCCGCCCTTTTCATAACCGAGGTGAAGGCGACCTGGCGCGTGATCGTCAGCCGGTTCCTGGCGTAGTTCTCGGCCGCCTCGGGGTTCATGGTTGTGTTCGGCCGGAAGTAGGCCATGCGGAACGTCTTGCCGTAGCATTTGAAGCCGTGGCGCAGGACGTGGAGCGTGCCTTTAAGTTCCAGCTCCTTCGACAGGTTGTCCAGCGCGGTTGCAACTGCCTTCGGCCCGAGAAGCGTCTCCAGCGCCTGCCACTTGGCTGGTTGGCTCTCCTTCAGAAAGCCAGTGACATCGGCGGGGAAGAGGGCGAGCGCTTCGTCGTAGGTGTTCGGATTCCGCTTCTCGTACCCGCCGGAGCTGGTCAGCCCGGCTTCAATCGCCGTCTCGAAATCGCGCTC
>MKWU01006629.1_pt1 | contig 11618 bp, 14 predicted proteins | sample 809101 | NCBI WGS metagenome assembly MKWU01 (sample SAMN05860141, study PRJNA318959) | sponge metagenome | host: Aplysina aerophoba | place: Slovenia: Piran, Adriatic Sea, Gulf of Piran | collected 2013-05-07
TGATCTTGAGCGCGCGATGACCCTTGGCAACGCGTTGTTCAGGCTTCTGACCGACAGAGGGCCCGCCGCAGGCATGATCGACTTGAGCTATCTGCAATCACAACTGAGCGCATATCTGCCTAGCACGCTCGGAGCGACCACTCGACGGGCGAGGCTCGGCCGGCGACGCGACGGGGGACACCAACGTATTGCAATGACGCTGAAAGCGGTCGGTCTCGGCGACGAAGAAGCGGACAGGCTCGCAACCCGCGCTCTGGTGACCCCGCCCAGCATTGCGATTTCAGAAGACCTTACGGTTGTCAGCGGAGCGATGGGCGTCGGGAAGACGACCGAGTTGGAACGCGTCCACCGTGTCGCGATCGACAGGGCGTTGGCGGATCCAAACGCGCCGATTCCGGTCTTTCTCCGAGCAGGCGAAGTGGGTGACTCTTCGTTACTGACCGCCGCGTCCGCACAGGCCGCCGGTCTCGGCGATCCCTCACGGGTCGGTGTGCATCTCATCATCGACGGCTTGGACGAGGCTGGCATCCAGATAGCTGATCTCACTCGTCGCATCGCCACTCTCCAAGCTGAGTGGCCCAATTCCACTGTGATTGTTGGAACCCGACCCCAATCGCCACGTACTGGCTTGGATACAGTTGTCGTTGAGGCTCTGACACCGGAGGCCGCTGAGAGTTTGATGGCGGCCATCCATCCCGGCGTCGCCATCAAGAAGTCGTTGCGGGAGGAGCTAACCGAGGTGCTCTGCAGACCCCTGTTCGCCATTCGCTATGCCCTGGACCATCGGCAAGGCAACCTGGCTGGCATCAGTCAAGGACAGCTGATCGGTTCCGTAGGCCGCCAAGCGCTGGATGACATAGGCGACACCACAGGCGATGCATTCGACCTGCTGGTCCGACTCGCATGCTCAGTCGTCGAGTCCGGCGGACGACCGGTCCAGGTGAGAAGCCTCGAAGCCACACAGGCCCAGGTTGCCCAACTCATGCGTTCGCGGATCGTCCAGGTAGTCGACGGGAATGCGTCGTTTCAGCTCGCCGCGCTCACCGAGTGGTTCGCAGCCAACGCTCTCCTGCGCGACCCCTCCATGCTGACCCGCAGTGTGTCGAGCGCTTTGAGAGCGCACCGATGGAGATACGTGTTTGTGCAAGCGCTGCTGCAGGGATCAGCCGACGAAGTCGACACCGTCATGTCGACGTTGCTCGCCAGCGCGCCCGCAACCGCTGCTTGGGTCCACCACGAGGCGCGAACTCCACGTCGTGAGAGACGTTCCACACCGCTCGCCGCGAGCGCACAAGAGGCCGGAGCCAGGATCAGACAGGCAGCCAGGGGTTGGATCGAACCTTGGTCAGACCTGATCGAATGGTCCACGGACGATGGAGAACCGCCGACGCTTGGAATCGCAATGGGCGATCAACATCTGACGACGGCATGGCTCTCCCACTCGGAGGACACGCTCGACCGAGTGGTCCCGCTACCGCCTGACGTACATCCATTCCCAAACACCAATAGCCTCTGGACCGGGACCAAGTCCGGGTCACCGAGGAACGGTGAGAACTGGCCATGGGACTGGACACGCAACCAGATACAGCGGACTATCGACGGCTACCTCCAAGACCGGAAACTGCTCGCAGATATTGACTTATGTTGGCCCGAGCTTGCATGGGACTTCGCCCATCACATGTTGGGTCGAGGCTCAACCGTTCAGTCGAAGGCCGTGCAACGAGCCGACCTGGAAGCAGCAATCTCAAAATACCGTGCCCTCACAGGAGCAGGAGAGGCATATATCCGCGGGCGTCGTCGCGGAGACTGGAGCTTGACCGACGGCGAGGCATTCGTCGCGGATCTCGCCAGGCTCGGAGTCGACGAAATCAGGCCACCGTGGCCACCTGCGAACGCTCGAGGAAAGTGGACTTGGTGTTGGTGGACAACCGAGCAACTTCTAGCGCGTCTTCAGGTAGCGACGAAGACCGCCCTGGACGTCTACCAAGCGATTGTCGTGAACCACCTCCCCGCAATGGCTCCAGAACTGAGTACCTACCAACTGCTCCCCGGACGGATCGTCGGCTTGCTGACACCAGGCGACCCAGACAAAGGCTTCGAAGGCGGACCCCGCTACAGATGGCGGATCGAACCTCGACCGACAGGTTCGCCCAACGAAGCACTATGGAGTATTGGCAACACAGACGATCCGCTTCCTGACGACGAGTGGGAGTCCCGAAACGCACAGGTTCGAAAGATGCGCGGCGATCTTGCCGAGCGGATACCTCTCTACACACACTACGGTGAACCCCAGATCTACAGTTCCACCCCTGCGGGCTTTCTCGCCCTCAAGCTTCTAGGCCGCGACCTATCCGCTTCCAAATGGATAACCGGACCCTCCGCGCATTATGCGAACGCCCGTAGCGTCCGCCCCCGCTACGCACAGCAAAGCTGAAGTCTTCCCAACCCTGGGACTGACCAAGGTCTCGTTCTCCCGTACCAGAGATATTCCGCCAGTATCTCTACTCGCGCTGGCCCCTCCGAGTTCCTTTTCGGGAGGCTTTCCCGATACGGATGGGGATGCTGTATTCGTCTTCCCCATTGTCGAATACAGCTGACCACCCCGACCAGGTCCAGAGCGGGGCGGGAGAGCGGCGGGAGCATCGGGTGTACCTGTCCGTGCATCCCACCCTCGACCGGACGGACGGGTGGGACATGGTGATCCGAAGCGTTGAGGACGAGGCGTTGAGGCGCTCCGGACTGTATCCGACGCGGGGGACGCGGAGGCTGCCGCCAGCTTTGCTGTCGATGTCGTGGACGTGCACTGTCCACTCCACTTCGCCGGAGGGTCTGGTAGCTGCTCTCGGCGGAGGACGCGGCTGGCGTGGCCCATGACGCTCACGATGGTCCGGGCGAACCCGCGCCGGGCTGCAGGTAATGGGCGGTTACCTGCCGTCGGGGCACCCCCGGGCGGTCACCGAACCTAGAGAGGCCACCTACTTACGTCGCTCCCTGCCTGCTCCCCGGCTACGCAAACGCCCTCCCAGTGGGTCTACCCCCGGCTGGTGAAGACGCGCCACCAGGAATCGAGGGCGCTCCACCCGCGCTGGTTAGGCGGGCTCCCCCGCCGCCGCTCGCGTCGCGTCAGGACAGGTGCCACCACTAGCGGCACCACGAGGAACCCCAGCGCCCCTGCCCAAGTCAGGTGCTGGCTGCCCCCGACGAGGCCGATTACTACTGCCAGCACACACAGGGCAACCAGCCAGTTACACGCCAGATCTGTCGCACTGCGCCGAGGCTGAGCCCGCCCAGCGGGCGTCGCCCCGGAATCATGGCCAGACCCCCGGCCCGAAGACTCAGGCGGGGGTGTCGCCCAGCCGCTTAGTCGCTCATCGAAAGCCCCGGCGACTGCCTTGAAGACGAGCCGTTCCACTCGCCGGGTCAGCCGCGTCCACTGCCACCGGCGGATTACAGCCGAGAGCACCACCGCGGCCAGGATCAACCCACCGACGGCGAGCACCGTCGTGAGGTCCGCTTCGATGACAACACCGCCCTGGCTCACCGGCGTGACAGTAGCGGCACTGGACACCTGCCTCTAACGGCAGTTGCCCCGCCAGTACGTCCGTCGGGCGCAGCCCCCAGCCCTTTGCGCTGGCCGGGGTCGTCTGTGGTACACGTAACCTAACCTGGCCGCGACGGGGGCTAGCCAACTCGCAGCGCCAGAAGGCGGACCATGGCAATCCCGGCGAACAGCCCGGTAACCGACAGGTGAGCGGCCAGCCACCAGGGGCCACCACCGCCAACACCCGTCGCGACCAGCGCGAGGGTGTAGGCCATTAGCGCCATCAGCACCTTCGTGTCGGTCCCGAGGGCGGTCGCTGCTGGATGGCTGGTCTGAGTGGTCTCATGGTCCATGAGGGGCCACATCCTTTCCCCGTGAGGCCTCCGCCGGCCCGGAGTGTAGCCCCGCTCCCCCGTACCCCGCACAGGGGCTGACGGCAGGTAATAGGGCATTATCTGCCGTCAACCCGATCCCGGGCCGCTAAACAGCCTGCAAAACGGGGGTGCCCCCGACGGCTCGGGATGCACGAAGCGGGCGGATTATCTGCAGTCGGCGGTCTAACGCGCCTATTGCCAGGCCCTGGGGGCGCACCGTGAGATCCTCCGGAGGGGTATGACCCTCGTCCACTTCCCCCAGGCGCCCGACGGCCACCCCACCGCACATGTCCCGCCGGTCGGGGCGGCGGTAGAAGCCTTCTTCGTCCATCGGGACCTGGCCCCGAACAGCCGCCGCGCCTACCGGGCCGCGCTCGAGCCGCTGGTTGGGGCTGTCGGTGCCGACTAGCCGTTGGCGGCGCTCACGCCCGGCGCCGTGGCTGCGGTGTTCACCGGACGGTGGGGTAATGCTGCCCCGGCGACGTGGAACACACGCCGGTCGGCGGTGCGGGCGTTCGTGTCCTGGTGCGAGACCCGCTGGCCCCTCGGTGCGGACCCGCTCGCCGGTGTCGGCCCACGCCACCAACCCTCCGACACCACCCGAGCAATCCCGTATGGGGACCTCGACGAGTTGTTACGCCGGCGCAGTGTGCCGCTTCGGGAGAAGACGCTGTGGAGGATGCTGTACGAGACCGCGGCGCGGGCGTCGGAGGTGCTGGCCCTCGGCGTGGAGGACCTGGACCGGCCCCAGCGGCGGGCAAGGGTTGTTTCCAAAGGCGGCAACACCGACATGATCTACTGGGCGGCGGCCACGGCACGGTTACTCGGCCGCTACCTCGCAGGCCGCAGCAGCGGGCCGCTGTTCCTCACCACCGCCCGCTCCCGCCAGCCCACCCCCCGGCGTGACCTCCACGGCCCGACCGGCCAAGCCCGGCTCAGTTACCGCACCGCCGCCGCCCTGTTCGGCCGACACTCCGAAGGGTGGACTCTGCACCAGTTGCGCCACTCGTCGCTGACGCATCTGGCTGAGGGTGGAGCATCGGCTGTGATGCTCCAGGCCAAGAGCCGCCACCGGGATCTACGCACCCTCGGTGTCTACACTCGGCCCGGTCCCGAAGCCGTCGCCCACCTCACCGACAACCAGTTCGACAGGCGCTGAGCTAGGCGTCACCCACTTTCTGCGGCTGCTGCCATCAGGACAGTTGCGGCCTCGACCCACCGGGCGAGGACACTGACCGACGCCAGATACTCCATAGCGACCTGCGCTTCGAGTGGGCGGGTCGTGTGCGCCGCCCAATTCGTGGCCGCCGCCGTCACAGCCCATCCCAACCACTTCGCCCCACACCCACAGATGATCTGCTGTAACTGACGGAAACCCTGGGGTCAGGCCTCGGGGGAGGGGTAGTAGACGAGGTCGAGGACTGCGGCCACCTCAGCGGCCTCCGGGGTCGGGGGCGAGACCGGGTCGTGCTGTCCACGCATCGTGTGGCAGAGGAAGGTGAGTACACGGTCCGCTGCCGTCGAGGCGTCTTCTGCATGGCCGTGTGGGGGGCGGGGCCGGTGTATCGGGATGTATCGCTCGTGGAACCCCGCGGGTTTGGTGCACCAGTCGGGGCTGGCGTGGGTCATGTTCAGCAGGGCTGCAGAGAACATGTCGACCCGGAGTCCGTAGAATGGCACCGTCCTTTCGGCGATCAGGGTGGGTTCGGGTCCGAAAGCGGCGTACGCTTTGGCCAAGGCTTCGAAGCTGTCGATGGTGCGAGCAGCGAAGGACCGGAAGGCGTCCTTGTCGGCGAAGCGCAGCACGGTCATCGCCGCCAGTGACATCTCCCACACGGCGGAAGGGAGTTCGGGCGGTGCGGGTGCCGCCACCGCCGTGGCGTAGACGTGGACGGCTTGTTGCAGATCCCGCAGAGCGCAGGTATCGACGTCAATTACGAGACGCAAGATTTCGAGGCTGCGCGGATCCGCCGCCTGGGTAAGTCCCGCCTCTTGGAGGGCGTTGGCGAAGAAATCGGCGGTGTCGGTCTGGGTTATGGCGGGGAGGGCGATGTGAACATCCGCCAAGCGGCGCAGATACCCGTCGGCGTTGAACCGTGGACCGTAAACAGACCGCACCACCTCACACAGTTCCCTGCGGTTGACACCGACGATCACCACAACCCCCTCGACGGCAAACAGATGGTGGATATCCGACAACGCGTCCAGTACGTAGCTGGGGGGGCACCGGTCGAGTTCGTCGATGACCATGACCAGCCGTCTGCGTTCAGCCGCCGCTGACTCCAAAGACTCGCGGATCGAGTCGGCCGCCCGACGCTGTTCTTTCCACGAGTCGTAACGGGGGTCCGGCACCGCGGCCTGGAGCGCGGTGGCCAGACGGACTCTCGCATCCGCGAGGCGACCGGCGGCGGGGTCGGTGAGGCCTAGCGAGAGAGCACCAAGAAGGTCGAGGGCTGGCCGCTGCGTGTGCTGCGCCGCCCAAGCGTCGAACTCGACCACGGTCTCGCCCCGGTTCCGCAGGTCGGCCGCGCACATCCGCAGGAAGACTGTCTTGCCAGACCCCCAGGGCCCATCGACCATCACGGTGGCCGGCCCAGCCATAGTCACGATCCTGTCTGACAGTCCCCTGACCTGGGTTTCGCGGCCCAACAGATCCTTGGCGAACGGGTCCGCGTCGTCGGCGTCGAACGGTGGAGGCCGAACACGGCGGTCCCCTTTGAGTGGGGTATCGGCCACATGGGTGTCTGTCTTCTGGTTCCCCTGTACGTAGGTCTTGAGGAGCACATCGGGGATGCCCTGGCCTTGAGAATGGACCAGCGCTCCGGATGCGGCGAGCCCGACGCATCCCTGTGCGACCGTCACCGCCGAAACGTAGGAAGCGGTAAACGTCCAGGACAACACGGCGAGGTCGACCCACGGGGTAAACACGAAGGACATCACAAGTGCCCGCAACCCCACCCTCCAGAGCAGGGCAGACCCGCCTTTGGGAGCCGACACGACCCGTCCGCCAGGGTGCCAAAACTCAAAGGCGAGGCCACCCACGAAGAAAAGGGAGGAGACGACACGCAGCGCCGCTACCAACGACAGGCCGCTGTTCGTCAGCGCTACCCCAGCAGGGATGGCCAACAGCAACCCGCCCCCCCAGAAGACCGCTACTCCCGCGACCCGCCACAGAACGCGACGGTAAACATCCCGGACCGGTGCTTCCGGGTCGAGCGGCTGGGGCAGGACCAAGGCATAGAGCATTTGAACCGACCCGGCGAGCACCGCCCCGACACCGGCAGCTAGATACCGAGGAGAGGTCGTGTAGCCCAGACGGAACGGGTTCGGCCACTTGCCTACCCCTAGGATCCCGTCGAAATCGCAGCGGACGAGACAAACGACCTCGCCCTCTCCGAGGGTTAGGTAGGCGAGGGTAAGAGACACCGTTGCTAGTGCCACCAGAAAGAACAACCCAACGAGTCGGAATGGCCGTTCCTCCCGGTCGGGTCCGAACAGGGCGACTCGCCTCGGAAGGTCGGCTGCATACCCGAACCTGAACACTATGATTAGTCCGACAGGGACTAGAGCGGCGACGAGCGCATCCCGCGTTGGCCCCACAGGCCGCCCGTCGACGAACACGTAGGCGGCTAGTGCGACGGGCACCGTCAAGCCGAGGACACTTACGACATTCCGGTACCCGTGCCTTCCGAAAGTCGATGGGGGGCCTGCCATACCTCCAGGGAGGCTACCCCGCGGCGGTGCGCTACCTTCAGGCAGGCGTCCCATCCGTGTTGCTGTACGCTGCCAGACTCCGGGGATGGCCGACTACTGCGTAGACGGCGCATGTTGCCCGCTGGTCTTGTAGCACAAGCCCACTTTTGCAGTCGCCTAGCCGTGCCGGCGGGTGCCCATGTTCCCGGTTCCTTGGCTAGAATGGGGGTACCCACCGAGAGTTACCGCAATGGCTCCGCTCACAATGTCAGACACCAGCGTTACCACCGTTAGGGGTCTACCCGTGAACCCCGGCTACAGGTACCTGACCGCGGCCGATCTGCCACCGCTGATGGTGGTCCCGGATCCCCGCGGCTCCTACCGCTACCCGCTGTTGCAGTTCATAGCCGACTGGAACCGGGCCCCGGACCAGGCAGCGCTGATAGCGGATGTCCCCACCTATGACGGTGACGATCCCTTGTTGCTGCCCTCCATCGCCGTGATCGTCCATGCTCTGGCTGAGCGTGCCGGTGTGCCCATCCCCGAGTGGGTGTACGCCCACCGGGCTCCCCATGAGGTGGTCCTGTTCGTCCCCGACCATTACCGGGCGTACCGGCAGTGGCTTATAGAGCGGTCACACCCGTTGTCGGCGTACCACCGGGTGCATATCCACCCCAGGTTGTTGGACAAAGGCACTACCGACTGGTGGCTGCCCTGGGACTGACCCCCGACGGGGCCTCATCAGATGAACAGCTGACCCCGGACCAGCTCCTGGCCTTGTTCGGTGCTCTGGACCGGGAGCTGGTCTGGACGTGCGGTGTGTTGCCCGAGGCGTTCGAGCTGCTGGTGGTCGGCGGGGCCGCGGTTGCGTTGCAGTGGCACCCGGGTCGTCTCACCAAGGACGTCGACGTGGTGTCAGAGGGTCTACCCGAGAGTCTGTGGAAGGCAGCAGAGCGGGTAGCTGAGGGGTGGGGCGTGCAGCCGGATTGGCTTAACGACGCCGCCAAGATCGGAGCACTCTCCAGGCAGGTGACCGCCAACCCGACACTCCTCTACAGCGGTCGGAACCTTCGGATCCACGGAGCCAGCGCCCGCTATGTCCTGGCGATGAAACTCGTCGCTGGACGACAGCAGGACTTGGACGACCTACCGCCCCTTCTGGCAGCGGCCGAGTTCGAGGGCTACGACGAGGCCCTAGAGTGGTTGACCAGAGCGCACTCCCACCGCCAGATCCCGGTAGCTGCCCAGTACATCCTCGCCGGCGCTTGGGAGGAACACGCTTCCCACCCGCACTTGGCGGTCTGCCCCACTCCCGGCGCTTCATGGGGGTGGGGGCTTGAGCTGCGCCAACCAGGTCGCGTGCCGATCACAGGGGGGGCGACGTACCCGACACAGGCCGACGGCCAGGCGGGAGGCGGTTTCATCCTTGAGATCGTCACGAACCACCACTCGATACGTTTCGAGGAGTGGGCGCAGGGATGGGAGTACGAAAGTTCCGTGCCGGGCGACAATCGCGTAGTACTGCGGCCGGTGCCCCAGGTAGACGGCTGGCTTCTTCGGGCCTACCGACCCGATGGCCAGACCGTGGCACGGTCGCCCCTATACCCGACTCACCAGGATGCTCACAGCGCTCAGCGCTTCCTGCAGAGAGTCAGCGCAGCGACGGCCGACCCCAAGCGGCGGGCCGCGCCCCCGCCCTGGGCTGGCCCCCGCCACGGGTGGCCCCCGCGCGCGCCGACCCCAGGCGGCGGGCGGCGCCCCGGCAGTGGGCTGTCCCCGGCTGCGGATGTCGCAGCCGGGGCCGGTCGTGTCACCACTACGGGAAGCGTTCCGCTCCACCAGCCAACCCGGTCACGGTCGGGGTCCGCCCGCATCGGGAGTCTCCGCAGGGATGGGAACTCGTCGTTCGTGGCGATGACGGCTCACCGCTGCAGGTTTCGGACCCTTATCCCTCCGAGGCCGACGCTGTAGACGCACGTGACTTCGCTCTCCGTGTCGTCAACGGCGAGTACCCGATCCGGTTCGAGGGGTGGAACCCTTGGGAGTGGCAGGACGCCCCCGGCTATGTGCCACCATCCGTCGAGGACGCCGCGGTGACAGTCCGGGTCGTGGTCCCCCCACCTTCGGTCCCGGACGACTGGCGGTTGGAGGCCCACCGGTCCACCGGCTATGTGGTGGCCACGTCCCGCCCTTATCCGGCCTACCGGTCAGCGGACGGTGCCTTGGACTTCGTGGGGGCGCTGTCCGCACTCGCCGGTGACCCGCAACGCACCGGACGGATCAGACACACGACCCGCCCCGACGACCGGGTATGCGCCTGCCAGACGCTGGGGGCGCACTGTCTTCACTACGAGATCGAAACCCCCGACGACCGGGGCTCCGACCGCGACGACCGGGGGTTGTCCCTCGGTTTCTAACCCGGCCGGCTTGTAGCGGAGTTGAGGGCTTCGAGGACAGCGGCCTGGTGGCGGTTGGGGATGGCCAGGCCGGATTCCCACCGTGACCATTCTGCTGCGTTGGTGCCGGCTCGTTGGGCTGCTTCGGCTTGGGTGAGTCCAGCCCGGCGGTCTCCGCTCGATCCGGTTCGGGCGGGCATCCGAGTGCATGGCCACGCTCTCCCGGCCCTCACAACGCCTCCTAGCCCTTTCGGTTACGTTGGGTAACGTTCCGCCTCCCGTTTCTGGGGCTGCAGGGCCGTTTCCGTCGGAAACGGGAAAGGGGCTGGCGGTGTGTCGTCGGCCGTGTCGTCTGGAGCGGCCCCCGGGCCCTCCGACGGCCGCTGTTTCAGCCGAGGACGGGTGGGAAGCGGAAGGGCTGGCCGTTGTGGGCGGTGGCGAAGCTGTCGAACAGCGACGCCGGCGGTGGTTGGGATTCGGTGAGTAACGCGCCGATCCATCCTTCGACGTGGCCGAGATCGCTGTGTTTGATAGTGCCGATCGTGTCGAGGTGGTGGTGGAGGCAGGGCGGATTCAATTGGTGGTCGCAACACTTCGTGAACCGCCCCGGGTTTGCCGGAGAGTGTTTTACTTGACACCAGCTACCTGGGCTGGGGTGTGTTCGAGATGGTAGTTGGCCTCCCTTTCTGCTGGTGGTATGTCCCCGATGGGCTCTAGGAGCCGACGGTGGTTGAACCAGTCGACGTACTCGAGGGTGGCGTACTCGACCTGGTCGAGGTCCTTCCAGGGAGCGCGTTTGTGGATGAGTTCTGTCTTGTAAAGGCCGATGACAGATTCGGCGAGGGCGTTATCGTACGAGTCGCCCACTGATCCGACCGACGGTTCGATACCAACCTCCGTCAAGCGGTTGGTGTAACGAATGGACAGATATTGACAGCCGGCATCCGAGTGATGGACCAGTCGCTGGTCGGGGGAGGCTGTGTCGGGCCGGCGTGCCCAGAGTGCTTGCTCGAGGGCGTCGAGAGCCAGGTCGGTTCGTAGACTGTTCGACACTCGCCAGCCGACAATGAACCGCGAATAAGCGTCGACAACGAACGCCGCATACGCGAAGCCCGACCAGGTCGGAACATAGGTTATGTCCGACAACCAAAGACGGTCCGGGCGGTCCGCTTCGAAGCTGCGGTCTACCAGATCGGCGGGTCGCGCCGCGTCCTCGTCGGGGATGGTTGTGCGCTTGGTTTCACCTCTGACCACGCCTTTTAGGCCCTCCAGCCGCATCAGTCGCATCTACCGTGCAGCGTGCCACCCCGATCCCTTCACGGTGAAGCTGGCGCCATACCTTGCGGGCTCCGTACACCCCGAAGTTCGACTCCCACACCCGGCGGACCTGAGGTCGCAGCTCCCCCGTCGCGCCGGGACCGGGCCGAGCACCGCTCCGGTTCACGTTCCCGGCGTTTGTGCTCATAGTAAGTGGACGGGGCGATCGGCAACTCAGCACAAATCGGCTCGACCCCGAACTCCTGGCGGTGCTCATCCACGAAGGCGGTCATCGTCTCGGTCGGCGGTCGAGCTCCGCCTGGGCGAAATACGCAGACGCCTTCCGCAAGATCTCAT
>MKWU01006630.1_pt1 | contig 11617 bp, 13 predicted proteins | sample 809101 | NCBI WGS metagenome assembly MKWU01 (sample SAMN05860141, study PRJNA318959) | sponge metagenome | host: Aplysina aerophoba | place: Slovenia: Piran, Adriatic Sea, Gulf of Piran | collected 2013-05-07
GTACGGGCGCGCCCAAAAAGGGGGGCCTCAATCCATCGGCAAGTCCCGAGGAGGCTGGACCACCAAGATTCATATGGTTGCCGCGAATGCTCGAACTGCCATAACCTTCGCGCTCTCCCCGGGTCAGTCTCACGATGCACCGGAAGGCCGCAAGCTACTGACCAGTCTCGGCCCGCAAAGTCCAGGACCCTTCCTGCTCATGGACCGGGCGTACCAGGGCGACGAGACCCGCCAGTTGGCGTTGGATTTGGGCTTCACCCCGGTGGTTCCGCCTCTGAGCAGCCGTGTTGACCCCTGGGAATATGACCGAGAAATGTACAAAAAGCGCAACGAGATCGAGCGGTTGTTCCGGAGGATGAAGGGATTTCGCCGCATCTTCTCCCGCTTTGAGAAACTCGACGTTCTCTTCCTCGGGTTCATCTCATTCGCACTCATCGTTGACGCACTGCGCTAGTGTGAACACACCCTAGTGTGATGTGATCTACAGATACCGCAGCGCTGACCCGGCGGTCTCGCCGCGGGTGTATCGGCCGACCATCCCGCCGCCCTGCTTCCAGCGGCCCTGGCGCTCGATCTCGTGGGTGGGGGCGCCGTTCTGGGCCATGCGCCGAGCCATGCCGACGCGCCCGCTGTGGCCGCTGAAGAACTCCTAGTTCTCCAGCCCCGCGGCTTTGGCGATGGCCTTCACCCGCCGGGCGATCTGGGACTCCGACAGCCCGAAGACCTTCACCTCGCCGCCAGCGCCCGCCGGCCGGATGGCGGCAAGCGCCTGCATGGCGGCGGGGTTGATGGCGACCACCGCGCCCTGGGCCTCGGCGTCGGTCTTCGAACGAACCACGGTGATGCGGCCGGAGCCGTCATCCCAGCGCTGCACGTCGCCCCAGGTCAGAGACGAAGCCTCGGAGCGCCGCAATCCGGCGTCGGACAACACAGCCACCAGGGCCAGGTCAAACTTGGCTCGCTCGGCGGCCTGCTCGGGCGTCTCGATGCCACGGCCGCGCCGGCGCGGCTGGACGGCGGTGAGACGGATGACGGCGAGCACATCGGACGTGAGGGCGCCGGACTGGCGCTGGGGCCTCGAGAGGCGCCTGCCCCATCCTTTCAAGGAGGCGCGCACGCCCGGGTCCCGACAGGGTGACTCCAGCTTGGCCCACTCGTGGGCCTTCGAGATGGCGGAGGTGGCCAGCCGCAGAGTGGCGATGGAGGCGCGGGTGTTCGCGCGGGCGGCCAGGTAGCGGGCCACGGTGAGAGGCTCGGCTGGAAGCGAGGTAAGCCCGACCTCGTCGCACCAGCCGGTGAAGACGCGCCACTGGGTATCGTAGGTGCGGCGGGTGTTGCCGGAGAGGACCGACTCCAGGGATGCGGCGACCCCCCTGGTCGGCGGCCCTGAGTTCCGGCAGGGGCGCGGCCTGATTGGGGACGACGTGGTGGTCGGAGGCGGGTCACGGGCGGGTCTCCGGAGGTGGGACTATGGGGCGAATTGGACGGGTGAAAGATGCGCGATAAGAGTGAATATCGTTGACTGCCTGAACGATTACCGGCTAACCTGAATCTGTCAGCACCACAACGGTTTCTGCGGAACGACTCGTTTTTGCAACCGCCGGCATTTGAATCCAAGAAGAAAGAAGCGGAGAGTGCGGACGCTGCCGTGAAATGGGTCGCTGGTCATTCATGAGTTGAGAGGCCGGCCGGTTTGCTAGACACTTCCGGACTGCTCAGTGCCACCGCCCAATTTGTTCGAACTCGAATACTACGCACACCCGCTGGACCGACGAACCATGAAATAGAGCACCCAGCTCATCGGTCTAGGCTCAGCGTATGTCGGAAGAGATTGATAACCTTGTCGAAGCCAATATCAGCGTTTTATTCCGCTGATCGTAAAAGGAGCCTGGGCAATGTCAACGTCAGATAACACCGCGCAAACCGCGATGGAATGGATCTTCGTAGCCAGAAGCCTTGCGCGAGCCACCAGCGACCACCAACAAGCGCTCCGCTGCATGGCCCGTGCGGGTTTACGCGCCACAAGTGTGCAGGACTGGATCGTTACGGCAGCAGCCTGGGAAGCCGACTTCGGCGATCCCGATATAGCCCGTGAATGCTTGGGAAAAGCAGAACTCGTAGCCGAAGAAACGGGGGAGGGATGGGAAGACATAGCAAACGCGTGGGCAAACATGGACAACCTTGGCAGAGTGGTGGAAATCTTCAGGGACGTTCTCCCACCGCGACCCTGGCCACGACTGCACGAGTTAGAAAGAGAAGGACCGTTACCGCTGGGCACATCGGTCCTCGACTGGATTGAACCTGGAGAATCCGCATTAGCATCACGTCAAGCAGTAGAGTCGGCCGATTCAGCGATGGAAAACGGAGGCGCCGTGGAAACAATCAGGTACCTGATTGACGCGGAAAGCATGGCTGAGAGTACTAGGGATTACGTCCGAATAGCGGACAGGTGGCGACAACGGTTCCCAGAATTGGAGGAGTTTGAAAAAACAATTGTCAGGGCGGAGGAGGCCGTCGACACGCCGAGCGACTGGGTGTGGATCGCGTTGAAATGGAAGAACGACTTCCAAAACTACGACGAAGCTGTCTCCTGTATGCGAGTAATTAATAGCGGCACAGAGGAGGACTGGGAGTATGTACTCGGAGTCTGGAAAAACGACTTCAACGACCCAGACAACTTCCGTAGCGCTTTGACCAAAGCGTGTGGTGACGACATACGATTCAATGATTTGATGTCAATGGTTGTCGAAAATCTCGATGCATACGACCTCATCGAAAAGGCTTCGTTGGTGGACCTGGGAAGGCTCACCGACCGGACGGTTGCCCACGTCGCTACCTGGGATGAAGGGTTCCGTTCAACGCGCGGCGGCGGAAGCCTCGCCGGACACTACCGCTTCAGCCTCGATCAGACTGGGAACGTTGCGATCGAACTGACCAGCGACGTCGACCACTACCTGTACCTGATCCAAAGCGAAGGCCCCGGCGGAAATGCCATTGCAATGGAACAAGACGAAGCAGATTTCGGCGAAGCAGCCTTTTCACAAATCAGTCTCAACTTGGACGCAGGACACTACGTCGTCGAGGCGGTCGCCGACCAAGTGCCAGATTCCGGCCATGTACAAGGCTACGGCATCTTCCACCTACAAATCTACCTGCATGATTAAGCCCCAATCCACCGGAAAGATGGGTGTCGTGGTGTGCTGAAGGGGTAAGAAAGTGCTCCTGTGCTTCTGGGATATTGGTTTCAGAAACACAAGACCGACCCCAGGCCAAGAGCACCCCGACCGCATCCAAATCTCCTTCGACGACCACCGGCTGGTGGCCAATGCTGGGCTGCTCCTTCCGGTCACCTTCGCCCAGCACTTGGGTCTGCGCGAACTCGTCGACAACCACGTTGACCTCGGAGATGCACCGGGGGGGCGAACCCAGAAGACAAGATGCTGACCATGGCGGCCTCCACGCTAGCTAGGGGCGACTGCATTGACGACGCCGACGTGTTGCGCACCGGCGGGATTGCGGGCGTGATTTCGGCGGGCGAAAGATGCGCGATAAAGGTAATTATCGCGCAGCGAACGGGCGTACGCAAAGGGGGCGCAAGCCCTGCACGAGCCCCCAATCTCCACCACCCTTAGCCGGACCGCGGCGCGGCCGCAGCATCGCCCCGGGAACGCCGCCCGCCACGACGTCCTGCGGATCTAACGTCGCCGGCTGGGGACGTGATCGCTGACCGATGACGACGGGCCCCGGCAGGTCGAAATGGTCCACCGATGTCTGCGTCACGGTAACGTAAACACGGATAATCTACGTCAGATGTGCCCAGTCTGCCATGTCCCCCAGTGCACACACAGGGTGAGGCATATTGTGATTTGTTAAGGGGCCGAATTAGGGCCGCTGGACACGCTCCATTTCCCCGGTGGCGTGGCCCGTCCTGACGTCCTCTTGCCGGTCCGAGGGGCGGCAATTCCCGGCAACGCAACCACCAGGCGCGCCGGTGTCCTAGCACGCTGTCGGTCGCCGAAAAACGCCGTGTGCGGGCCGCCCGCGCGGTACATTTTCTCTCCGTCCTTTAAACCGGGGACGGCGGAACGCACCGAGGCGGGATACGGGTGCAATTCGTCGAGGACGCGCCGGACCTCCCCGTCGCAGTGGTCCCCGCAGACCATGGAGACGAGTCCAGCCTCGCGGCCAAGGCACAATCTCAATCTGATCAAACCGCGCCGGCCAATTGCGGCGCCAGCGCTCACCCCTTCGCCATATGGCTCAGCCAGAAGTCGCTCATTCCTATTGACATTAAAGACTGCGATTATATTTGTGTGCCATCCCGGCTCGAGTCTGACCCTATTCAAGACTGGCTCTCATGCCTTTCAACTGATCTGTCGGCTCGACCTGGAGATGGCCTATTGGTCGCCATCGGCCGCTGGAGCAGTGACCTTATAGGAGCCTGACTTCAAGTCCCTTCGCAGTCTTGTCCGTTCGACCGGCCGACGCGCGACTCCTTACAGGAGGCAGAAATGACAGCAGTCGTCGGTCTCGAAGCTATCGGCGCTGTCCAGGTGGTCGTCGGAGTTGATACTCACCAGGACGAGCACGTGGCCGTTGCCATCGACCAGCGGGGCGTGCGTCTTGCTGAGCGCCACGCCCCAGCCAGCAGTTACGGGTATAGGGAACTCGAACGGTGGTCCCAAAAATTGGGTGAGGTATGCGCATTCGGGGTCGAGGGCACTGGTTCATACGGCGCCGGACTTGCCCGATTCCTGAGCAGTCGCGGCTTCACCGTTGTCGAGGTCAACCGGCCGGACCGGTCAACTCGATACCGGAAGGGGAAGAGCGACCCCACCGATGCGGAGATGGCAGCCCGGGCAGTCTTGGCCGGCGTAGCCGATGCTATTCCCAAGTCGGGCCAGGGCGAAGTCGAGATGATCCGCATGCTCAAGAGCGCCAAGGACTCAGCCGTCAAAGCCCGTACCCAGGCAATCAACCAGATGAAAGCCCTGATCGTCACGGCACCAGCCAGGCTCCGCGAAACCCTTGATGGTCTCTCCGTCAGTGCCCTCTCCACCCGGTGCAGGAGCTTCCGCATACATCGCTTGAGCGATCCAGTGTCGGCGGCGAAGTACGCTCTACGTTCCCTGGCCTGCCGTTACGATCAACTCAGCGAGGAGATCCGCAACCTGAAAGCCGAACTGGCGCGACTCATCGGGATCGCATCGCCAACCCTGATCAATATCCTCGGCGTGGGACCCGACACTGCGGCGACCCTTCTGATTGCCGCCGGAAGCAACCCGGAACGCCTGCGGTCCGAGGCTGCTTTCGCCGCGCTGTGCGGGGTGAGTCCGATACCAGCTTCCTCGGGCAAGACCAACCGGCATCGGCTCAACCGGGGTGGCGACCGCCAGGCCAATGCGGCGCTACACCGCATCGTGGTAGTCAGACTTCGTCGCGACCATCGAACCAAAGAATACATGCGCCGCAGAACCGGAGAGGGAATGAGCAAACTCGAAGTCATGCGTTGCCTCAAACGATACGTCGCCCGCGAGATCTTCTCCAACCTGCAAACTTCCAGAGAATTGGCCAGCAGCCCGGCTTGACAACTATAGGAGCATCAGTTGCTACTGGATGGAGGGCGCCGCCGACGTGGCCGAGACGAAATACACGCCCTTCCAGAGTGAGCCCGACGCCGTGCCGGTGCGGCTCATCGTCCGCCGGGTAAAGCCCACTTCCGGATCTCAACTGGCACTGTTTGCCACCTACAGTTACCACGCCTTCATCACCGACCGGGACGGCGACACCCTGTACCTGGAGGCCGACCATCGTCACCACGCCGAGATCGAGAACACCATCCGCGATCTCAAGTACGGCGTGGGGCTCAATCACCTGCCCTCGGGACGCTTCCCCGCCAACGCTGCCTGGCTGGCTGTACAAGCATACGAAGACGGACAACTATGCAAGAGGCGTACAGTTTTTCTGCGCCAGAAGCAAATCGCCGATCAGCAGCGCCGACACCTGCGAGAGTGAGGAGAAACCAAAGAGGACACCGCACCAGCCCCGTCCGGAAGCTGCACACGCGCTTGGGTGTTCCGAAACTATGTCGGGATGGCCCCACACGCCCTCCAGCGAACAACTACTCCAGACGGTCACGATCTGGAACGACATGCGCGACAGCATGATTGGCGCCGCCCCCACCAAAGCCGAGATCGTGAACATGGCGGCACACAACGGCCTCCAGTGCCCATTCGACGTAGCCCACGACGAGCCCATCAACGTGACGCCACACACAGCCTACGGAGCCGACCTACACGACCTCAACGACTGCCTACAGGCCCAGCACCTGTACCATGACGCAGCAGACCTTTTCCGCCGCATCGACTTCCACCAGCGGCCCGACCAGCCCGACACCAGCGACCTCACGGAACGGCAGTAGTACTCCGGTTCCATCGCCCTGATCCGGCACGCCATGGCCCAGCACGCCGAGAACGAGAACACCATCGGCGTCGCATCACAACGCTGGCTGACCGACACCGACCAGCAGTCCGAATTCGTCATGACCAAACTGTCCCGACAGCCCGGCTGGATGGGTTTCAATCCACTGCTCCGGAACCTCCAGCAGGTCGCGTTCATGGTCTACCACAGCGAACCGTCCCCAGCGCTACCCGGCTACCCAGCCCAGGATACGGACCTCAGCCGATACGAGCACAACCGATTTCCAACCGGGCCAGCACAGGACCTGCGTGAAGCCCTGCCGTGGCACGGCGCCGCCAAGTCCGTCTAGACCGACGTCCACGACGATCGCTAGCGAACCACGCGGGCGCGAAGTAGAGCCAGTGGGCAAACCATCTCTCCCCCTCATATAATGGTGACCAAGAGGCAACCATGACTCAACAGAACGTTGAAACCCTGCGCACGATGCTGGACGCAATCAACCAAGATCCCGCCCTCCAAAGCGAGATGCGGCAGTGGATGCTCCAGTTCATACGCAAAGACGATGACCTGCGCCAGGAGTTGCGCAAGGAAATCCTCACCGAGGAACTCCTCCAGTTGCCCATCCGTCTGACCCAATTTCAGCAGGCCGTTGGCGAACGTTTAGACAAACTCGACAACGATGTGACCGAGATCAAAGATGGACAAGCCCGCATATCCGGCCAGACCAGCCACCTCATGGGCAACGCCTATGAGACCAGCGCCATCGAACAGTCGCGCCGACGGATCAGACGACTGCTGGGCATGGAGAAAGCCACAGTCGTACACGCCAGCCGCAGACCGTCGGACGACTTCGAGAACGAAGTGCTACTTCCCGCCATACGCCAGGGACGGATCTCCCGCCAACAGGCCGACCAGCTCGAAGACGCCGACGTAATTATTCGATGCGAAGACCCTGACGGGTCCTTGGTCTACGCCGTAGCGGAAATTTCAATGACCGTCCAGAACCACGACCGTGCGAGAGCGTCGGAACGGGCCCACATCCTCAATCTAGCAACCGGTCTACGCACGCTGGCGTACACAGTGGGACAACAAGAAGCTCCGTCCAGCAAACAAGATCGAGACGTTACCTTCGTCCCATACACCCCCGTCCAGAGAATATAGCGCGGACCACCACGCACGCGCGGGGATCGACCCGGTTCGAGCACGGGCGTTCCCTTAATCAGCTCGGCTCCCCCGGAAATCAGGGGATCTACGTGGCCCGTGGCAAAGGGGCCGCTCCACTCGAATGCCGTGGACCGACGCGGTCCGGCCAGACTTGGATAATTGAGTAAAGGGCATCCTACCGTCTGAGTTATTTCAGCAACTTTGAGAGCCCTTGTTACCCGGCTAACTCGGGTAGAACCACAACGCGTGTCCACCTGAACGGCCATCTGATGGCTGATTCTCGCGTTGGGTAAAATTCGCAAAACGGCGTTCTGCCAGCCTGATTTACAGTCCCTCCATGTTGTGGACAGACCATCGAAAAGCAACTCGTTGCTGCGTTTCCTCGATTGGTCGAGCCCATGTCTAATGCGGCGCTACGGCTCAGTTGAGATCCGTTGACTAGCCGCGACATCGGAGATTTAGCATGACAGAACGAATGGCGTACACGGTCAGGGAAGCTGCCACCGCCCTTGGGGTCAGCGAGTGGATGGTCAGGGAGGAGATCAATCAAAAACGCATCTACTCGATCAAGATGGGCGCCCGCCTACTCATTCCCCGTTGGGCCCTGGAAGAGAGATTGGGGAAGTCTCCCGAGGGTGAGGCGCCCACCGCAACGCCGTAATCGCGTGTCCAGAAGATCGGGAAGCATCTGAAAAACCCTTCCAGATTCCGCTCTAGAGCTACACTTGCGCCGTGGGCAACCCTTGGCCTTATCGCCGGCGACGACACGCACGGGTTGTTGCGAGCCCCGTCGTTTAGACGTTCGCTAATGAACAAGGCACACGGCGCTGCCTGTTGACTGGTCCGATATAGCGTGGACCTCGGTTGACCGTCTCAGTGAAATCGGCCGACTCAACAATCCCAAAACAGGAGGTACATCGACATGGAAGGCACTATCAGGCAACGCAGCGCGGGATCCTGTGAAATCCAGGTGTTTCTGGGCCGCGACGTCAACGGCAAACGCATGCGGAAGACCGAAACGGTCCGCGGGAAAAGGGCGGACGCCCAACGTCGACTGCGCGAAATACTGTCCGAATTGGACCGTGGCATTACCCCCACGAAAACGCGCTACAAGCTGAGCGAATGGCTGGACAAGTGGATGGAGGAGAAAATCGTACCCAAGGGCAAACAGAAAACCATCGACCGTTACGGTGACGACATCAGGCTTCATATCAAGCCGGCACTGGGGCACATAGAACTGACCAAACTGTCTCCGGTCCAAGTCCAGGAATTCGAAACCAATCTGCTCAAGAGCGGCAAAGCAGCCAAAGGTGTGCAATTGGTCCACTGCGTGTTGAGCGGTGCCATGAAGCACGCCCAGCGCCTCGAGCTGGTCGCGAGGAACCCCGTGTCTTTGGTGTCGCCTCCGACGGCTCCTAAAACCGAAGCCTACAGTCCCCAAGTGGAACAGGTGCGGGCTTTGCTGATACTGGCAGAGGAACTGGAGCACCCGCTCTGGGTGTGCATCCACCTAATCGCCTACACCGGTATGCGCCGGGGAGAAGCCCTGGCACTCGAATGGAAGCATGTGGACCTGGAAAAACGACAGATTTTGGTGTGTCAGTCGCTGGTCGTCTCCAAAGGCGGCGTGTTGCTCGAGACGCCCAAGACGGAGAGTAGCTGGCGCGTCGTCGACATTGACATCCGAACCGCCGAAATCCTCAAAACCCACAGGAGTCAACAGCGTGCGCTGGCCGCCAAGCTCGGGACCCAAGCCCCGGAGAAGCTCTTCTCCCGCGCCGACCAGGCGAGCTGGACGCACCCCAACAACGTCATGAACGCGGTGAGGTCACTGGGGAAAAAGGCCGGTTGTCCTGATATCACCTTGAGGAGTCTGCGACATTTCCACGCGACAGTGACGTTGCAGGCTGGCCAAAGCCCCGTCGTGGTATCAAAGCGGATAGGCCACTCCAACCCCAAAATCACGATGGAAGTGTACGCCCACGTACTCCCTGGGTGGCAGCAGGACGCGGCGGAGGCCTTCGCGGACGCTATGCAACCATCCGCGTAAAATGATGGACAATTGCTGGACAAATTCCCAGTACCGTACAACACCACGCGTCTTGACCAATAGAGATTTGAGTAGAAAATCTCGCTCCACAGCACTTCACAATACGCCAAATCATTGATACCTTCTAATCCGCCCCTCGGCACCATTTTTCGATAGTCCCGAATCCCCGTTTGAAAGGGGTATCAATAATCATCGCGGCGGCAGAAATGCCGCCATTTTGCCGCCCTTAATGGCGGCAAAGCCGTTTTTCGGGCCAAAACCGACCCAATCAGATCCCGGCGTACGCAGTCCTTTTGCGAAAAGTTTCGGATCCTACAGGGGGATAAATTCGGGTCAAAGTGCTGGCTCGTTGGACTTCGGCTCGTTGAAGACGGCCGATCAAGGTATCGGGCACTATTTCACCACCGTCTCCGGATGCTCCAGCCGGGACCCCAGGTATTCCTGGATCCGGCCCATCACCAAGTCATCGTCCCAGGGAGCCTCGGCGAGGAACCGCTGCATCGACCGGGCCGACACCCCCACCGCCTCCGAAAGGTTCCCGGCGTTGCGCCGGTCCGGTCCCTGCACCAACAGGTCCCGGAGATAGTCCCGACCGCGCTCATGCGTCAACCATCCTGCCATGCTAACTGCCGTTGTAATATTGGGTGCATACGCGCACGCCGGTCCCGGCGATCAGCCCAATGTTCATGATCTCGCCTCCTTCCCCATCGTTTTCCTACGTTCAGCGTAGCAGTTCTCAATTCCTACTTTCAGCGCAGATCAGACTCGACTTGGGCGACCACTCGCCCCAGCTTGCGCCCCACCGGCCTCGAACCTGAATAGTGAGGTAGCTGTCGCCGTGTACACTCACCGTCCCGTTCATCTCGAAGTAGCCACTGGTGTCGCTCTCCCTGAAGCTGTGGCGGACCGTTCCCGCTCCGTAATCGGTATTGATGTGGGCGGCCCATTCGTCGGCGCGTCGATCGCCCGTGGGTCCGGACCAGATGACCAGGAAGTGCAGGTCGCCGTCGCAGGACTCCATCTCCAGGAAGTTGCCGCTTTGGGCGTCGGGGTGGTCGTACTGACCAGTGCTGTCCAACCAGAAGACGCCGAGCGTACCCACATCGAAAGCCTCCACGCCTGGAGGGTTAGGCTCGGGCGCCCGCGGCGCCTGGGGAGTGCCCCTGCCGGATACCCACGCGCCGGTGCCCACCCGGTTCACCGCCGCCACCTGTAATTCATAGTGGGTCCGATTGGTGAGGCCGGTGATGCTGTCGTTTTCACTCAGGTCATCGTTGGAGCGGGACAGGTAGTTCCATGATGAGCTTCCTTGCTGGCGGTAACGGACCAGGTACGAGGTAACGGGCGCCCGCGGGTCTTCATCCGGCGGCACGTTCCAGCTCAGAAAGAGGCTTTGGTCCCCACTCCGTACATTCAGGTCGGCGGGCGCCAGCGGCACGGTGGCCGGGCCCTCCGGCGTGGCGGTAACGGTCGCAGCGGGACCCTCCAACGTACCGCGCATCGCTCTCACCTCGAAGGTGTAGCCGACCCGGTTGGTCAGGTTGGTCACCGGGTGGGACGTGGTGTCCCAGCGGCTGCCGGATATCGCCGCCCAATCGGGGTCCCACTCGGCCACGGAGCTGAGCCGGTGGCGGTACTGGTAACCCGTGATGGAATCGTCGCCGGGATGATTCCAGTTCAGAGTGACCCGACGGTCGCTGGGTGTGGCGGTGAAGTTCACCGGCGCGGTCAGCGGGCCCCGGGGCTTGGTGGAGGCGCGCGCCGCGGGACCCGGAGTGTTGCCGCGGACCGCGCGCAACTCGATGGTGTAGAGCAGATTGTTGGTCAACCCCGAAAGCGTGCGGTCGGTGGTCGTCGCGCCGCTGCCCGACATGCGCGTCCAGTCGGGGTTCCAGTCGGAGTCCGATGTGTTCATGTATCGGTACTGGTACCCGGTCAAGGTCGCGTCGCTGGGATCGTCCCAACTCAGCGCGATCTCGCCGT
>MKWU01006631.1_pt1 | contig 11617 bp, 15 predicted proteins | sample 809101 | NCBI WGS metagenome assembly MKWU01 (sample SAMN05860141, study PRJNA318959) | sponge metagenome | host: Aplysina aerophoba | place: Slovenia: Piran, Adriatic Sea, Gulf of Piran | collected 2013-05-07
GGTGTTGACGATGCGTCGGAACGGGACGCGGCCAGCGCCCGGAATTAGAGGAGCCTGAATTTCGACTTGGTCCCGACGCGCCATGCAGTCAGGCGCCTGCTCAATTGGTCCGCCTTCGGGGCAGCCTACCCCCGATGCTCCTGAACATGCCGGGTATTCCACGCGAGCATCGGCATGTCCTCGATTCAGACACGGATCTCCGGCGCGATGTCCAGCAGATCGGCGTCGACTTCGGCACGAGCGAGCACGCCATCGCGAAACGCCCGCTGGTTCCCTGTCAGATCGCGTCGTGAGAATCCCGTGCATCATCGAGAGTCAAGCTCTCGCCGATGCTCCGGTCAACCCGGGCCGGCGGCGTTCTGGATGGAATCTCCGGCAAGGTGCGCGCGTCGGGCGGTAGTCTGAACCTGCGTGTGACCGACGAACTCGCCGACCACCGGTAACCCACCTCAGTCCAGAGGTCTCCGGGACACCACGAGGCAACCGTTGTGTGGGCCAGCACGGGCCGCACGAACGTGGCGGCGTCGGCACGGCCGTCCGCCTGTACCTCGAACCGCTTGCCGCCGATGCCTTACCGGCGACGATGGGTGAGGCAAGAACACCGAACCCCGCGGATTCGTGCCACTTGTGGGAACACGTCGGGCCTTCTTCCGGCTGCCACCAAGGAAAATGGACGATGAAAGCCACCACTGGCTTGAAATCGGCTGATTTCGATGCGATTACTGTTGCAGTTGAGGTAAGGGGAACGAATCGAAGAATGTTAATGAATGCGGGCCAGAAGTTGCCGCGGCCGGAATACCCCAAGACACGCTGGCATATGCCGCAACTAAACTATGCTCATTGCCCAATGCGTGTAGAGGATGCTACTTATTTTGGCGACCCACTCCACTAAAGGTCAGGACTCTTGGCAATTCGCAATCGCCGAGGATACAGAGAATGAAGGCACTTGCTGTTGATCTTTGGAAGAGATTTCGGGATGAATCCAGTCATTGGCAGTTTATGAACAGTCTATTTAAGCCGTCGTTAACGCGTTTCTTTATATCTTGGTTTGCGTTGGCACCAGCAGTGGTGTGGATTACAGGCAGGTTGGACGCAATCACACTGTTTGGGAAAACGGTACCATTGAGTTTACCGTTTAATTGGGAAATCCTTTGGTGGGCATCCTTTATATATGCGGCGGCCTATGTTGTGTATCTATTTCTTTGTCCTAGATTTGTGCAAAGGTATCCAAATTTCACTGCCTACGAGATTGCAGGCCATTCTCCACGCTGGCTAGTATGGGAAGTCTCCTACGCATCGAAATCTCTTTCAACCAAGGCGAACAACAAGCTTATGCAGAGAATCGTCGAGAAGCGTTTTGCTGTCAACAATGATGACAATTCCCTGCCAGAACCTAACCCAGTTGTAACGGAGAAAGGGACTGTTTGGTACTTTAAGTACCGCGAAACGCACATGAAGCTCTTGGTCGACGAAACAATGTCCGCGGATCGACAGCGGGATCTGTTTTGGGAAATACTTAGCGTGTATGCCAGAAGCAGAGCTTTGCTGCGATATTTTATTTGGTTATGTTTGAGTGTATCGGCAATACTAGTAGGTTTGACGGTATTTGAAAACATTAGATTTGTGCTCGTAAATTTGGCCAGCACATGAGCTATAAATACTATATGGCACTTACCAGCCAACTCCCATTTTGCAGTGTTCCGTTTCGAATTGACACCTATAGCAAATGCCAATACTCGTGCGCGTATTGTTTTTCGCGCGCTCGAGGCGGAGCAGCCGGGTCAAATGGGAATCAAGAAATAAATCCGGAAGCGTTGAGAAAGAGACTTGTTCGTGCGAGTAACGGAAATTGCCGGGGCGCCGTGGACCAGTTCTTAGCGCGACGAATTCCACTGCAGTTGGGCGGTATGAACGATCCTTTCAGCCCATGGGAGGAAAAAAGGGAAAGGACGTATCAGACACTTTGTGTTCTGACTGAATTTGATTATCCAACAATTTTGAGCACTAAAGGAACGTCCCTTGCCGAGTCGAGATATGCAGAAGTGCTGGCAAATGGAAATTTTTGCGTTAGAGTGTCTGTTTCACTTGTTGATTCTCTAATTGTCAAAGATCTCGAAAAAGGTGTGCCGTCTGTTCACGACCGGTTATCGGCGTGCGCGGAATTGGCTAGCCGAAATGTTCCCGTTTCTTTGAGAGTGCAGCCCGTTATCCCTGGTTATGAGAAGCGTATTGGGGAGGTGGTAGAGGAGGCACTATGCGCCGGCGTTAAGCACATTACAGCGGAGTACCTTAAGTTACCCTTGGAACGAAGTTCACGTCAGTCTGCGTTTTTGGAGAGAACGCTTCCAGGAATTTATGAACGTTACCGAAATTGGGGGGCGAAGAGGATCGGACGAGAATTGGTACTTCCAAGCTCGCGAAAAAAAGATGGATTATTTGAATTTCGAGCAGCGGCGAGGGAAGCTGGTTTAAGTTATGGCTTTGCCGACAACGAATTCTTGCATTTGAATCCCTTCAGGTCATGCTGCAATGGTGCCGATCTGTTCCTACGCGATGCAAGCTTCTTTGATGCAAATATATTGGGAATGATTAAGCGTCAATACAACGGAATGTACATCCGGTTTGGTCTACGCGAAGATGAGTGGTTGCCAACCAATAGTATTTTTAGCCATCTGAACTCAAACTCTCGAGGAAGTCACCAACATTTACCACCAAGAGAGCGTTTTGTTGAGTTCCTCCGTTCCAAATGGAATGGCTCGGAGATTCGAGGGGGGCCCGGCGACTATTGGGGCGTAGTTGATAGTGGCGAGGTGGATCAAGGGGGAAATAAGGTTTTCATGGCGGAGTCGGACGCAAGGACTACAGATGGGATAATGTCCTGACTGTTGTTGCTTCGGGTTATGGTAATAGTCCGTGCCACGGTCGGTTGGAATGTGGGGCGGCGATACGTCTGCCCATCAAAGAAGGGGATCAGCTAGTTGTTCGGCAGCGCCCCGGGCATATCTGCGTCCTGCGGTCGTAGATACCCGGCGAAGCCGACGTTCGGGTAGCTGCTGATGTAGGCGGTGGGAGATCGGCCCCATGGGCTTCAAGATGCCGACATAGAAGGTTTCCTAGGCGCCGCAGTAGCCGGGACGCTCGGTCGTGTTGTCGCCGTTCGCCTACTTGTCGGCCGTGGTCGTTTCGAGCGTCGCGATCTGGGCTTCAGTGAAGGCGAGGCCGTCCCGGGCCACCTTGACTTTCAACGCGTTCAAGCGTTTGTTAATGTTCTTCAGACCTTGACACTGCCACACGCAGTTCACGCCCGTTGGCAGTGATCGACAGGCGGCGGGCTCAGCGTGTTCGGAACCAGCACTTGGCCCCAAGCTGGCTGGTCGATCGCCAGCACCGCCACCGCCTCCTCGATCTCCGGGGCCACCCGGTTCTTCACTATCGGCTTCGAGCGGGTGATCTTCAGCAAAGCCGCTTTGCCGCCTTTGTCGTAGAGTTCCTTGAAGCGATAGAAGCTGTCCCGACTCCAGCGTTCGCGGCAGATCGTCGAGGGCTTCGAGGATGGCGCATTCCGGTGACGATGCCCTGAGGGGCCAGCGCCACATGTCCACCGTCGGTCGGTTTCCAGCAGTTTAAAGATTGGCATCGTCGATACCGAGGGGGTCGTCGCCAAAGAGCGTGCGCCGGCGCACGACGATCTCGGTCGGCATGGGCGAGCGTTCAGATTCGCGCCGGAGAAGGCCGCCTGCTTTGCCGTGGCAAAGGGGCCCGACCGTGCTCGCAAGCAAACGGACCGGTTGCGGCTGTCGCGCAATGACCAAGCTCATGGCCGTTCATCGTGACCAGTTGCGAGCTCTTCGTGCCTGGGTGGCGACGCCGGTCATTCGGAGCCGCCAGTTCAGCATGTCTACGCTGACCCCGAAGCTGTTCACAAGGCTTCTTGGGTCTTGGGTCGATCGATATGCGATCAGGAGACCAGCGCGTGGCACCAAAAGTGTTCCCGACAGCCATTCGGCTTCGTCTTCCTGCTCCCGTTCATATGAGCTGAGCAGCAAGTGCCCCTCTCGGGAGAGATCGATCCGACCGGGTTCGTGGTCGAGAATGATATGGGCAAGCTCATGGCTCAGGCTGCTGCGCTGCCTGGTTTCTGCGTGCGCAGAATTGACAATCGTTAGCTTAGTGTCGTCGTGTCGGATCGTTACTGCGGACCAACTGTCCGAATCATGATTGGTGAGCCGCCGCAGGCTCTTCTTGGATAACTCCGGTACGTCTTCGGGTCGCCATACGATAACTCCAAGATGAGCCGCGAGCTCTTTCGGTTCCAGCGGGTCTACCGGTTGCAGCCCCAAAGCGGTCCGATACTTCTCGGCGGCGGTCTCGCACCACGTCTTGAAGCCACGACGCATGGAATCACAGTTCGTCCCGCGCGATGAGTGCGCGTTGGGCAGCCAGTATCATTTCCGCCAGCGCGGAAGCAGTCTCAAGCTGCATCGTTTGCTTTTTCCGGAAATGAACCGCAGCGACAGGACGGCTGGGGCTGTCGGCGTCGAAGCCGAGTACGGCCGAGGGGTCGACCTTGAGCCATCGGCATATCTTCTGAAAGTTCTCGAGGTCGGGTAGGTGGCCGTTCTCGACCCGCGAAAGGGTAGCAGGGGATATCCCGATCTTCACGGCGGTTGCCCGAACTCCATGGCGGCCCCGCTTGTCCGCAACCAGTTGACCCAGGGTGTCGAGGGAGGGGCGAGGCATGACGATCTCCGTGTTGCAAAAGTGAAACACAAACCGTTTGACACATGGTGCAGCGTTTGATACGGTCGCGTTTGTTTCACGGATGAGACGGTTTTCGCAGAACTGCCGCAACGGGTCAAGCACATGGATCGAAGAGGATCAGGTCGGCCGCGGAACGATAACCGGGAAGAGGCGAAGGGCGTTCAACGCATTCGCCGGCTTCCCGACGCGGCGCTGGGCGCCTTGTGGGATTCGATCATTCTGGATGCGGTCCTGAAGGAACAGCTTCTTTCTCAGGCGGTTCTGAACTTCACCTTGCGCAGCAAGGTCGATCGCACCGTCCTTCCCCTGCACGGCGCGATCCTGCTCGTCGGTCCGCCCGGAACTGGCAAGACCTCCCTTGCACGCGGCCTCGCGCATCGCACGGCCGAGTCGTTCCCGAACGGGGGCTTCCGTCTGTTCGAGGTCGAGCCGCATGCGCTGACGAGTTCTGCCATGGGCAAGACACAGCGCGCGGTGACCGATTTGTTCGCACAATCGATCGCCGAAGCAGCCGCCGTCGGGCCGACCATCGTATTGTTGGACGAAGTCGAGACGTTGGCGGCTGACCGCACCAAGCTGAGCCTCGAGGCAAATCCGGTGGATGTCCATCGCGCGACCGACGCCGTGCTGGTGCAGCTCGACGAGCTGGCCGAGGATTATCCGAACCTGCTGTTTCTCGCGACGAGCAATTTCCCCCAGGCTGTCGACAGCGCCTTCACCTCTCGCTGCGACCTCGTAGTGAATGTACCCCTTCCGGACCGTGAGGCCTGCGCCCGGATCCTTAAGGACTGCGTGGTTGGTCTCGGCAAGACGTTTCCCGCTATCGCGAAGCTCGCCTCCTCCCCCAAATTCGAGCAGTGCGCCGCCGAATGCGAGGGTCTCGACGGGCGCGCGATCCGCAAGATGGTTGCGAGCGCACTCGCTAGCACCCCCCAGACCGCCATGGATCCGGAGCGCGTCACGATCGACGACCTGTTCGCCGCCGCGCGCGCCGCCAAGGCCGGACGCAAGATGGAAAGCAAGGCGCCATGACGACGGTTGCGAGACGGACATTCCGAAGCACACCGGCACGCGATGCCTTGGCGACCTGGAACGCCATCGTTGACCTGCTCACGCGGGGGATCGACGGGTCGGCACGCACCGAATTGCTGGCCGTAGCCGGCATTGCCGCAAGTGTCATCGCCGATCATTCGCCCGAGGACGCGCCGATGGTCGTGACCTGCGACGGGCCACGCACGCGCATCTATTGCCTCTACGACGACAATGCGATCGACGGCTCGGATGCCAACGAGGACCCACTGGGTTTCGATCCGCTGAAGGGCGATTGGCGCGTATCGCTTCCCGCGCTGGCCGAAGACCTGTCCTGGGTCCAGGCCGCGCTCAAGGAGCACAGCGACCGGATCACCGCGCGCGATCCGGACGCCCCGATCGCCAAGGACCAATCCTCCAAGGCATCGGATGCGCAAACCCTTGTCCTGGACCCAAAGGGATTCCTCGGATCATGACCAGTGTCGCCGTCAACACCTACGCCTATTCGGTCACCTACGTGGCGGACAACATACTGAAGAGCATAAAGGACATCATTCGTCTCAGCGGTCTCGATCCGACCAATCTGGTCGAGGGTTGGGCGAGCATGATGCGGGGGCTTCAGACCTGGCTCCATTCCGGGCATCTTGAAACCGTGATTCTTGAGATCTTCCATCCGACCAGCGGTGCACTCCTCGGTCGATGGGATATCGATGTGATCTACACGACGGGACTCGGCGACGGCGACTTCTGGACCGACACCGAGCAGATAAAATACCACGTCCGCAAGGCGGGACTTTCCCCTAGCGAGGCCAAGTATCGTTTGGTCCTGCAGAACAAGCCTGGGTACACCCCGGTGGCGGGGTGGGGACCGACACGGTGCCGCTCCACCGAAGGCTTCGTACGGCACAGCCTTGGGTCGACAATTGAGCACTACGGATTGGGGGCGAGCGCCGCCTACTGGAGACAAGTCTGATGCTGACCGTGAATGAGGCCTTCCGCAAGTTCAAGAGCCGGCTTGAACTGAACGACCGGGAGCAGAAAAACGCGATCGCACGGCATACGGAGGTTCGTGAATATCTCAACACGAAGTTCGAGATAGCTCGCAGTTTCCTCACCGGGTCTTACGCCCGCCACACGAAGACCAAGCCGCTCAAGGACATCGACATCTTCTTCGAGCTGAGTGAAGCGGAAAGGCACTACCGCTCGAATGCGCCGTCAGTCGTGATCAGCGACTTCCATGGCGCCCTGGTAGACAAGTACGGTGACGACGCGGTCCGCATGCAGAGTCGTTCTGTCGGTATTGATTTCGGTGTCGTCGTCGACTCAGACGACAACACCGACTACCGCGTTGTCAGCGTCGATGTCGTGCCGGCTTTCGCCGCCGGCGACGGTTACGAGATTCCGGACGACGACATTGGACGTTGGATCAAGACCAATCCGGAAATCCACGCCAGCGAGGCCACTGAGGCGCACCAGGCATTCTCGAATGAGTGGAAAGGCTTGGTGCGGATGGCGAAGTACTGGAACAACAACGCCCGGCACGGAGAGAAGCCGGTCAAACCTTCGTTCCTTATCGAGGTCATGGCCATTCAGTGCCTCTACGGCGGCTGGCAGGGACGCTTCGACTACGAGATCCAAGGATTCTTCTCGACGCTGGCTGACCGCATCTACGACGAATGGCCCGATCCCGCGGGCCTTGGACCGGCGATTAGCGACGGCATGGATGCGACCCGCAAGCGGCGCGCGTGCGACCTCCTGAGGGCGGCCAGCAGCGACGCAACTATGGCTATCGACCACGCGCGCCGCGGCCGCAACGGCGAGGCGCTCAGGGCGTGGCGGGTGCTGTTCGGACCGAAATTCCCGCTCTCTTGACCTCCCGGGACAACGAATCTCCGGCAAGAAGGGTGAATCATGGCTGACGCCGTCGTCGCACGCTGGCATGGCGACAATTATCAGGCGCGGGTTTTCTGGGAGAACGCCCTGAATCTCCTGTCGCCGCACTCCTGCGTCGTCGAGGTAACGTTCGAAGCGGACGGCCCCAAGGCGTTCGACGACGTCGTTGTCAAGTACGACCCCCCCGTCGCGCGTTCCGGCCCGGACCGCATCTCGGCCGACTATCATCAGATCAAGTGGCACGTCGAGACGGGCGGACGGTTTGGCTACGAGGATTTCACCAAGCCGGATTTCATTGGCGCCCAATCCTTCTCTTTGCTCGAACGCCTCCGCCAAGCGCGGCGGGCGGCTCCGACGTCGGCGCAATTCACATTTCTCACCACCTACCGCGTCAGAGATGACGATCCGCTCGCGAGGCTGATCTCCGGCAATGACAAGACGCTCCTCGTGGAGCGCCTGTTCGACGACACGACGGATCGCAGTTGGACGGGAAAGATACGGAAGTGTTGGCGGGAACACCTGGGGCTGGAAGACAACGGACAGCTTCGGGCCGTCGTGCGTGGTCTCCGCGTCCTCGATGGTCATCGGTCGCTGCAGGAATTGCGCGAACAGATCAACGACAAGGCGGAGGCGGTGGGCGTCCTTGCGTGCAACGCCGCAGAGTCAGACTTTCGATACGACGAGCTGGCACGGCAGCTGAAGGTTCGAAAGCTGAACGCTCTCGATCGTGAGGCGCTCTTGCAGTTGTGCGAGGACGAAGGGCTTCTCATGGCGCGGCCGACAGAACCCGACCCTTTCCTCCCCATCGCCATTCGCTCCTTTCTCGGGCCGGCAGCCGATATCGTTGGTGCGGCACCCGAGGACACCTTGCTGCTTACTGACGAGTTTCGGCAGCGCTACCTGCAAGAGGGACGTGAGTGGCAGCGTGATGTCCGCCCGAAAGTCGAGAGGTTTCTCCGGGACGAAGTCAAGAAGTCGCCGAAGCTGCGGCTAATACTTGATGCGCATGCATCCATCGCATTTCTCGCTGGAGCCGTGCTCGACTTGAAGTCCGGTGTGGAGATGCACCTCTTCCAAAAGGGTCGTGTCGGTACGAGAACCTGGCGTGCCGATGATGGCTCGGCAGCGAGCGGTAGCCGTTTCAAAATTGAAGAAGAGCAGCTGGCCAAGGGGCGCGACATAGCGATCGCCATCAGCGTGTCGCAGCCAACAGTTGCGCAAGTGCGTGCCTATTTGGCGGAGAAGTTGCCCAGCGTGGGCAAGCTCATCTCTTGCGCAATGCCAACAGGGCCAGGGCAGAAAAACGTCGAGGGCGGAGAGCACGCCGCAGCACTAGCGGAGCAGGTATCCAATTGTGTGCGCAAGGTGAAGGAAAAGGACGCCGACGCCTTCGTCCACATTTTTGTGGCTGCTCCCAATGCCCTGCTATTCTATCTCGGCCAGCATCATCAGGCGATGGCGCCTTGCATCGTTTACGAGTTCGACTTCGATCGGCGGGGGAATAAGACGTATCAGCCGTCATTCACCATCTGCTGAGAGGGTGAAGGCGCACATGATGCAGAAGGCATTCGACGCTGAGGACTGGATCGACCGCCTGGCCACATCTCTTCCCCGGCTGGCGAAAGCGCAGGAGTCGTACCTGGAGCATTATTGGCGGCACTACCCGCGCACGCGCAGGATCGTCGACGGAAGTGACGTGACCCCGTTTCCGCTGGACGATGTGCGCATGGTCTACGCGATGGTGCGCTACAGCCGGCGGCTTGGCGAAGAGGCGCAATACGCCCCGCTGCGAAAGCTGCTGGATCCGGTGCGTCACGCCCTTCTCGTTCATCCCACGCTCCAGCGGGTTGCGGTGACAGGTCGACTCATCGGTGACAACGATTTCTGGATGGGGATCGTCAATTCCGGCTCGTCGATCTCCGCCGGAGACCTGATTGCAGGCCTGATGGCGCGGGCTGCCGAGCTGTCAGGCGACCGCTTCCGGACAGCCGCGCGGGAGCTGAGCGCGTTCCTGTCGCCGTCCGGTGGCGAAGAGGCGGCAAGCGTGCTCGGCAATCTCGACGAGGGCTGCGACGCGATGCTGTTCTGCGGTCTCGCCGTGACGGAGAGGATCAATGTTCGGGAGGACATGGCGATCCTTCCGTACGGGGATGTGCTTCGGTTCATGGACGAGAAATATGTGCGTGACTTCGCTCCCGGTGGTGCCGGCTTCCACGGTTGGCGGTCGGTTGGAGCGATAGTCCGGCCGTTCCGGTGGCGGCCCGAGTTCCGTCGCAGGGGGGGCGGCATAAACGAGCCGATGCCCTTGCCGGAACCGTTTTTTCCGGACGCAGCGGCTTTCCTTGACCTGCTTGCTGTGAGCCACGCAGCGCCGGTGGTGCCGCTTGCCGCGCTATCAGGCCGGATCGACCAGGCTGCCGGTCGGCTTCTCGGCAGGGAAGGGCAGAGCCCGGGGATCTACCAGAGCTGGCCGGCTCAGGGCGTCGATGGCTTCGCCGAGTGCCCGGCGCTGAGCGCTGAGGCGCTTGAGGACGCGCGGAAGGTGTTCGAGAATCGGGAGAACACCCGGTATCGGCGTCTGGCGCACATCGTTAGCCGGCTTGCGCAGGCGCTCGCGAGGGACGGACGGTTCGCGATTCACGACAGGGTCTTGGACGTCTCCATAGCGCTCGAAGGAATGTACGACCTGCCGAGATGGGGGGTCACGAAAGCCCTAGAGGAGCGGGTCGCCAGTTTTCTCGGGATGGATGCCGAGTGCCGGGACCGGATCAGGAAGAATGCGCGGACGTTCTACGACGCGCGGTCGGCGATCGTCCACAACCGGTCGGCCCCGGCCACGCCGTTCACGAACGGCGCGGCCTTCGTCACGGGCTTCGAGCTTGCCCGCAGGTCACTGTTCAAGATGCTGCGCGAGGGTGTACCGGACGATTGGGACAGGCTTGCTGTCGCGGGCGCCTGAAGTCTTTGCGCACCGGATATCGGTGCGACCGTCGAAGCGGCTCAACGATTGAGGAGTATCGCGAGAGCAGCGACCGTGCCGAACAGAAGAAGGCGGTCGCCCATCGGGGTGCGCAACGCCTCGGGACCCCTACGGGTGACGGTCGGCGACTCATCGAAAAGAACGCGTCTAATGGCTCCGCGCGTTCAAGGCAACGATCAACGCAGCGACCGGTGAGTATCTCGACGATCCCTATGCTCAAGACAAGAGCCTGTCGGAACACACGCTCGGCTCTCAGACCGCAATCGCGAGCGCCGAACAAGCGGGGGATCAGGTATGACCGCCTTGATGGAACGATCTTGGATTAAGAAACATGGGGCCCGGTTACCCGGACCCCACGGCGGCCGGCTCGGCCGACCCCGGAGCACAATGCTCTGATGAGCAGCACATGGCACCGGGAGCATGGAGTGTCAATCAGGGGACTCTACCTAAGGTGGGGTGCGGTCCGACGATCTTGCAAGGTTCGTCGGAGCAAGCGGGAGGCGCGCCCAGGGCTTCACGGGCGAGCGTATCGCGGCGGTCGAGGGGATAGGTGACGTGTCACGTAGGGAGGTAGAACGAATTCGAGAAGTTCAACGGACGCAGGACTTGGGAAACTCGACTGATGCGGCTTAGGGGTCGGCGGGATGGCGTCACCACGGAACAAACGGGAATTCGACGCGCAGATGACTGCCAGAGGGGACAATGGATCTCGGCTTGTGACGGAACGATGTTGTTCGGCGTCGTCGCATGACTCCTCGGAACGGAAGCAAATCGACAGGTTGCCGCGCCGGTCGGCAACGAATCTGCGTGCCGATCAACAGTGAGGCGACGCATGCGCCGCCTACAGACGCCTCATTGTTGATCGCAAAATGCTGTTGATTCGTCTCATTATCATACTGTAGGCGCCGTCAGCTTACCTAAGGCGCCGCATGTCGCTGCGACCTTGATACTCAG
>MKWU01006632.1_pt1 | contig 11616 bp, 11 predicted proteins | sample 809101 | NCBI WGS metagenome assembly MKWU01 (sample SAMN05860141, study PRJNA318959) | sponge metagenome | host: Aplysina aerophoba | place: Slovenia: Piran, Adriatic Sea, Gulf of Piran | collected 2013-05-07
TTGACAGTAAGCGAGGCAGTGTAACTCATGTTAAACTGTACAACTGTGTGATTTTAGCTGACACCTAGGCATGTGAAACTGTACATTAGTGTAGCAATGGACTATAGAGAGATGTGTACATGACAGGATTAGGCAATACTGCAGGGAATTCCCCTAATTGTTTATGGACTTTGTTAATTACAACAGATCAATTACATAGTAGCTGTGAACTTGAATTCACCACAATATTCTTTATCGGTCTCTCTTTGCAGTTGGAGCCGCACAGTTTTGTGCACCATATGGAATTGAAGACCGTAAGTACTTCAGATTTGAGGATACTTCGTGTCATGTAGTGTGTTAGAGCCATGCATGTGTGTACTAAGTCGGGAAGTCCTAAAATCCTCCTTTCCACTTTGCTGCATATTACATCTCGTGTGGCCAATATAATCCTGTGCACATTTGGGGTGTTCCCTCCTGTGATGTTCACCTTTGCACACCTATTCAACCCACCCATGTCACAATTGCTCCCGTTTGACCTCTGCAGCCATCTGACATGCCCTCACTGGCAGAGAAGATGTTGTTTGCCAACACCAACAGCTCCCTCTTTCGGCTGCCGCTTCACAGGTGTTCCAGACTGACTGACTGCACGTAAGTCCCTGACCACAGCACCAATGGTGTAACATGTCTAGGCATCACCTTTGCCACACATCACAGCTGTTTCTTACTAGACAGGCATTCCTGTGTGCTCCTTGCAATCTCCACCTCTCTCACTCTCTTCATCTCCACCCAAACCTTTGTCTCTTCCTTTGCAGTGAGTGTGTTTCAGCCATGGACCCTTACTGTTTCTGGAGTCTTAGCCAACAAGCATGTGTTCCTCTTCCACTGTCACACAATGTCAACATCTCTGACTACTTGCAAGACGTGGACACAGGCGACTACACTGCCTTCCCCCAGTGTAAAGGGCAAGGTGAGTGACCACATCCTCCATTCGCCACGTTCTCCACGTGGTCTGTGTCTCATTCAACAACCAAACAGTACCATGTCGTGTAAGAAAGCATCTTCAATTGATACAGTATTAATTCAGTGTTGATAATTTGCTGCATGTGCCGAATTTGTGTGCAGTCTCACCTACCACGTGCACTGATACCTTGGAAGACTGCAATGAAGATGAATACTGCAGTGTCAGAGGGTTGGAAGACTTCCCTACACCCATCCATTTCTTGTCAAAGAAGATGAAAGTGCGTCAAGAGTATGTCCCCAGTTTTCGGGGCAACTGGACCATTGTCAGCAGGTTCCAGCATCGGAGAGGGAGAAGAAGGACTCTACTACATCTCTGCGAGGATAATCCTGAACAATCTATTACTTTGGAGATTGCCGTTGATCCCGGAGACAAGTTGCTCAGTGTAGCTTACTCCACTCGTGACAGCAGCCTGTCTAAACATCGAATGAACATCCCTGAATTTGACAAGGTTTATGACATTAATGACTTGAACTGCTTTGCGCTGTCCTACCAGGCGGGGTATGGAAACTTCAAAATGTTCCTCAATGGTGTGTCAGACCAGCTGACTGACAGAAACGCAAACTTTGGCCAACAGGGACGGGTGGGTGAACGTGTGTGTGTGTGTGTGTGTGCATGCGTGCGTGCATGTGTGTGTGCGTGTACGTGTGCCTAAATCAGTTCCTCGTGTTATGGTGCTCCTTCCCTCTTGTGCTTGCAGGAGATGAGAATTCTGTCTCTGGGTTCTGGCCCAAGCCAGTCCAATAGACTTGTGGGCAAGGTGGCGTCCTTCTTGTATGTCCCCACTGCACTGTCAGAGGCAGAGATGAATAAGGCATGCCTTGTACTGGAGCAAACACCAGTTGGAGGTGTTTGTCGAGTCAAACCAAATAGACGTTGAGCAGCAATGAAAGGTACACCACTGGTACACTACTGTGTGTACTGTTTTGTGTGCTGTGTCAGTAATACATGCATTATGTGTAGTCAAAAAAGAGGAATACTTCAAACCACATTGAAGTGCATCTTCTGTGAATTTCATGACTTTCGTTATTAGACAGAAGTCCATTTTTATAGAATTGAACTATTTAGTTGCAGAAAGTGCTAAATATAGTATTGCTGTAATTTAATTTTTGACCAATACTTCTTGAGTTTTAGTGAGCTAAGTCAGTGTGGGGTGATTGTTGGCTGTGGCTCTTCCTGTGTAAATTTCTGCACAGACATTGTTTCTGAATAGGTGTTGTAATTCATGCCCTGTTAATAGCTTGCTATTTGGAACATCTTATATGTTCATAACCGTTGCAACTCTGGCATGTTAGGTCGTCTAATGCACCCTTGGAAGGTGTGATAGGAATTCAGACCTGCACGGATTCCCACCTCAGTATATGCCAATCCAAAAAGAGACAACTGCAGATTAACACCTTAGGTGTCAGAGGCATGTGTAGACTGATCAATGGAATTGTACCTCAGTTCGGTGTACTCTCACACACATGTACACATATACAGCACTGCACTACAACATATACAGCACTGCACCACAACCTATACAGCACTGCACTACAACATATACAGCACTGCACCACAACATATACAGCACTGCACCACAACATATACAGCACTGCACCACAACATATACAGCACTGCACCACAACATGCCTATATGTGTGTACCTTACTGCAGTAGCTTTGCACATGCGTTTGGTGTGACCGTTCCTGTTACTGCAACGTGTCCTTCTCTTGTGCATTAGATTATTAATGGAAGAAGACAGACTTGTGGCAATCACAACTTGCACATTTTTAAACCCGTGTACAACGCTGTAGCTTTAAGTGTCGTATTGAATACGTGAACAATGTAAATCACATTGCATTCTTTGCACACTTCAAATGCATCAATTATTGCTATATCACTATATACAAGCACTATGCATTATGTATAAGCATGCATGTAACACATACATTTTGTACATGTAGAACATCTGGTGGAAAATGTATATCGATGTGAATTTATATTGTTATATACTTCTGAGTGCAAGTAGAGCATGCATGTTATTAGGGCGTATAATGCATGCTGAACTGCACTATAATTTAATTGTGCACATTATTTAATTTTTAATATTTATTTAATTTAATATTTATCATTTAATTTAATAGCAGTCACATAGGTGTCAGATGCATGTATGATATCATATCACGCATGTATTCTGTTGGACTGCCACAGTGCTGCATGGAAGGACTATATATTCAGAGACTGCCTCCTCATCAGCAGCACTGGGCCAACAGTTATTACCAAGTAATCACTTAATTGTTCATAATTGGTCGGTGACTCCCGATCTGCTGTTGGTATAAATCATCCAGCATTCAGTTTAATTGGACAGAGATAGCTGGTATGTCGGAGTAGACCCAGATATATATAGTGTATAAAGTGCGAGTTTATTATAGAGATCGATCTGGCGTTCGGCATCCATATATATATTATATACAAAGCTAGCTTATAGCTATATAGCATGCTTAATTTGTAAAATTAATTTAATACATATGCTAGAACACACGATGGTAGCTTTACAACTAAACCGCACCACATGTGTATTATATGTGATGAAATTCATGAATAATGCATTGTGGTGAATAATATATGAAAATAAAATAAAAATGACAGATTCGATGATAATAATTATGGTGAAGTGGATAAAAATAAAAAAAGTGGAGTTTACAAGAAATACACATTATACACTCTCTAACAAAAGTATGTATGTCTCAATCCTTTGAAAACGAATATCTCTGCAGCCAAGAAATCTGTTTAATCCACGACTCAACAGAGGTCTTCAGTTCCGGATACCATTCCACCAGGTTTCTTGTTTTAGAGAGTTCCTTAAAAATGGACGCCTCACATGTCTTGAGGTACTCTTCGGTGCATTCCAGATGAAGAAAGTCACATATGCTTTGCAGAGTCTTACGAGTGTCAGTTATGAGGTCCACCAAGTGGACTTGCAGTATGTTGAGGTTGAGGGCAGTTTCCATGTGTGATATCGCAAACATTTGGGTGAAGTATCGATTTTTGGCACATTCAGGAAGCTGGCCCAACTCACGCAGCTTAAGAGGTGGGTGTTTACCCTCCACCAATGACACTCGCAGAGATGCATGCCCAGTTTCATACATAATTTCAGTCGCAATGTTGTCAAAAGGATTCCGAATGACCTGCAAAATGAGAAGTGACAGAATGAGATAAATTGCTTATTCATTCAAATGCTGACACACACAGGTGGTCCATGTTACACATTCTATAGAGGGTGATTAGTGCCAAAATTACACACCAATACTGTAATGACTAGTGGCATACTTTTGAATGCTGACAGCCCTTCTTGTGTACTATGAAAGGTGAAATTCACCCTTCAAACAGTGTGCATCTGCGTATGCAGTTTCTGAATGGTGAAATTCACCCTTCAAACAGTGTGCATCTGCGTATGCACTTTTTTGAATGGTGAAATTCACCCTTCAAACTCCGTGCATCTGCGTATGCACTTCTTATGGACAGTATTGGTGCCTAATTTTGGCACTAATCACCCTCCATAGAATGAGCAACGTGGACCACCTGTGTGTGTCAGCATTTGAATGAACAAGTCAAAGCACGTCTGAGTCCTTCTCCATAGTGAACTGGATGCAAGGGTCCCTTTAATTAGTTTAGTAAGTTATTTATTAGGTTGTACTATATAGGTTGTGTCCTATTGTTATGTTAATTCTATCACCACCACCACCGCCCTTTCCTTTTGTTTTATTTACGTTATGTTATGTATTTAGTTAAACTCGCATGTTTCCTTTCTTGCTGTTCCTGTATACCTCACGTGACCACATCATCATCTGGCTGCCCTAATGTATTTATACATGCGTGCCTGTAAGTGTTAATTATTCACTTATGAAGGCAGCCGTAGGTTGCCAAAACGTCTGAATTACTGTTTCAGTGTGTTGGCTAGCGCAATGAATCAATCGATATGAGTCTACCTATATAGCCACTCAGGTCTATATCGTATTAGGCAAATAGTAGAGAAGCATGCTTGCTTCACCTTCGATTTTCCAAGCATGTCTGATTGTAATGTGGGCAGGAGTCAAACTGACAGGCCGTTTAAAGGATGAATTTCACCGTTCAAAAGTGCATACGCAGATGCATGCTGTTTGAAAGGTGAATTTCACCATTCAAAAAGTGCATACGCAGATGCATGCTGTTTGAAGGGTGAATTTCACCATTCAAATAGTGCACACGCAGATGCATGCTGTTTGAAGGGTGAATTTTATCGTTCACAAGTACACAAGGGTGGCTGTCACCGTTCAAAAGTATGCCATTAGCGATTACAGTATTGGTGCCTAATTTTGGCACTAATCACCCTCCATGACATTCCCATTAGTGGGGACCCAACCCACCATACCTGCACAAACTTAATTGGTACTCCAACAGTCTTCTTGAGCTTCCTGTACTCTTCAACAAACCTTTCTGGGTCGGTCACATACAGGGACGGCAGCATACCAGCGCCCTTATCACCAATGACGGTAAGCTGTGTTGACTCATAAATGCGCATTGTCCCATTTCCCACTGTGAGACTGTAGCCCTTGCCAAAATTCTTCGCTTTCTCCCTAGCCTGCTTTAACGAGAACCCTACCAGCCTGCTGAAGATTTGTGCCTTCGTGTCATGGAGAGCTGGCTTTGCAATGCAGCCATCCATAAGCTGGTACTGGTTGGCAATCACCGCATTCGGGTGGGCATCAATGACAGAGCCGACAATGCTGCTACCGCTCCGGCCAATGCCGACAAACAGGAGGAGATATTCAACTCCATCCACAACATTTTGGGGAAGGGAGTACCCCTCACCCTTGGCAATACGCCGGGCGCAGGTACTCCTCCCTTCGCATCTGTTGTCTTCCGGCCATACCCTCGTCGCCCGCTTGCCTCGGCAAGCTCCATTAGACTGCAGCATTGGACTGGGGAAGGACAATGCCCGAACAGCAGCTCCATCATTGCTTTCGGAATACTGCTCTCTTCGAAAGCTTGTCTTGCCTACCAGAAGGTAGAAGGTGAGCAGCGAGACCCCGAGGGTGGCGAAGACTAGGTGCAACAAGCAGCTTCTTCCTGTCGGCATCGATCACTATCACAGTTGAAGCATAGATACTAGTATAATCATAGAGTATCTATGGTTGAAGGGGAGGAACCTATCTACCTAACCTAGAAGTGCCGGGCGCGTCTGGATCTGTGGACTGTGGGCACGGCCTTCGGGGGCTCTGTGGTCATGTGACCGGAAATGAATGGCCCCTTGAGAAGGGGTTTGCGCAGGCAAACAGTCTGCATGTGCGTGTCACGTTCATGTATAAGATGGAGTCATCAAGCTAGTACCTCTTACGCCTTCCTGCTCCTGTGGACGGAGTTACTCCTCCTATGGATTTGAAGGCAGGCCAGACAATTAGGTAAGAATGTGAATGGATTGTGGGGTGGTTAAAAGGAAATAGATTGAGGACTATAAGGAAAGGGTGTGTGGCAAAGGAGCAAGTGATCAGTGGGTGCATGCAAGCATGTGTCTTTTTACCGTATTTTGTCTCTGTACATGCATGGAAGTTTGCTGTATTGTGTGTTTGTGTTGCGTTGAATAATGAGGATGTGATGAGAGGTGCACATGAGCGTGTTTGTGCTAATGAGCTATCCTGCTCTTAGCCTAAGCAATATTCTTTGCATTTCAGCCCACGGGACAGGACTCAGTACTGGCAGCTCTAAGGAAGGAGAGGAAGACGCAACCTGGTAAAATTCATAAAACATGAAGTATATAATTAGAGTGAAATTCCTTCACACACACAAGTATATAGGTACGTATGTACGTGCAGCTATATATGTAGTAGCTATGCAACATACACCTTTATCCCCATATGACAGTTAAACCTGCCAATGTGCAGCAACAGAGACTTGTGGCGCGTATGTCTGTTATCCAAAGGTGTTTGTGATGAGGTTAGGCTACACAGCTACTATACACAGGTACTGGATCTCAAAAACAAGACAGTGCAGTTTCAAGACCCTTTGGGAAGCTACACACCCAGTGTACTACCAAAGGCTCTGATCAGCTTGATCACAAGCAGGCTAACGTCTACCATGACAGAGTGGAAATTGATTGAACAGCCACATGCACTGCCACTGCAAAGAAATGGATACGACTGCGGAGCACTTATCTGTGTGGTATGTCGTGCACACGCATGAAAAAGGCGTGCACATACAGTAGTTCTATGCTGTGTACTGCTAGCTGATGTACCTATATGCCAAAGTGATATGATTCGCAACAACATACTTCCCTGCAGTATACATTGTTCAAGGCGTTTAATTGTACAATCTACACATTTAAGCAGGTAAACAGCATGATCAAAATAGCCCAGTGTGTCCAATTACGTTTATCACACCCATCTTCTTGCCCACACAGACTCACATGGAGGACATAAGACATTGGATGGCGTGGCAGCTCTACCAGACTTTTGTTCATGCATGAATCTGATTCTGACGTAATCTGTACAGGTAGAAAATTAAGATCCGTGTTTAATGATTTCGCTGATGAGTTTTGTAAAAGAGTTTTCCAATCTGTTCACCATTCTCTGTCCTCATAATACAAGTGATATTCGACAAATGCTGAAGAAGCAGTCATGTGAGCTCTTACCCAAACAAATCAGTTTCAGACATACTAACTACACTTCTACATAACATCCAGGGAAGACCACTGACATACGTATAAGCCTGTAAGCAGATGACACATAATGCATGAACGTCATCCACCGGTACAGATGGTTGGAGGAAAATTCCTTAAACATACAGATTGCAATAGTTTCTACAACTACGTTGACAAAAGCTACTGCTCCATGATGACTTCTCTCTGCTGCCTTACCTTAGTCTCGCGTAGCCAGACCACTTTCGCCAGGAGGGAAAGGGTCTGGTGTAATGCCTAAGCGTGGCTTGTGCAGAACCCCCGGATGTGGGAGATCAATAATTGCATTCCATATCCTCGTCACCGGGCAACTGGCCGCATACAACTAGCAAAAGCAGTCTGGCTACATGAGACTAGCTTGTACACTGCAAGTAGTCTGGAACAGCATGACAGATGGAATTCTTAGACTAACAGTGCCAGAGCGCTCATGACACAGCTTGGTGTGACTAGGACATTTGAATAACAGCTGCGTGAATTTCACTAACCAAAGCAAGCGCACGCACCGCCACAAGAACCCGGTCAGCTGTTCCTCTCTCTCCGTACTAAATGTTCCATTCCAAATCGGCACATTCCCATTCCAAACTTAATAATACACTATCCACTTCCCAACTTATGAACAGCCATGCATAAAGCTATGCACGCAACTGTACGATGCAACTTTGACCAAATTAACAATTAAATATCTTAAAGGAATCATATGTGAATATTTAAATATGCAAAAAGTATTAAAAAAGTAATTTAATTTTAATGTAATTCTGATATTTATCTATATTATTTGTTGATAAAAAGGGTGTATGAGTTGCTTCCCAGATAGTCCAACCCGGGCCTTAACAGATATGACTCGAATCCATTGGGGGAGACCAACCACCGGTAGGTATAGTGTCAAACATGCTGGACTAAAAGGTGTATCTATTATTGAGAGGGACTAGCTTGCTAGACTGCCTGTATCTGCAGAGGGTCTACCTATCTAGACTGCCCACCCTGGTCGCCCATGGAAAGGGTCTACCTATCTGTACTGCCCTGCCCTGCCCTGCTCACTCATAGCATAGATTATCTATGGTCATAGAGAGGGTCTACCAATCTGGACTGGCCCGTCCTGCTCACCCACCCTGCCCACACACAACCCCTCCCTCCACACACTTTATTCCTCCCACCACACTCCTCTACCCCTCCCACCACACACCTTATCCCTGCCATCACACCTTCACTCCTCTCACCACACTCCTCCAACCCTCCCACACATCTCCACCCCTCCCACCACACTCCCACACTCCTCCCACACCCCTCCATCCCTCCTACCATACACCTCCACCCCTTCCACCACGACTGCAGGACAAAAGCCCTCGCACTTTCGATGAACAATACTCTAGCGACAAATACTCGCGCAAATAGGTCTCATGAACCAAAGACCCACTCTTCTCCTCCTCCTTCTCTTCCAGCCCAAGTATGCTGCACGCACACATGCGGTCGGCCTGCTGTTCATGTTCACAAGAGTGTCTCTGTCTGTGGTTACTGTGTGTGCATGTGGTGATGTGTATGTGTGCATGTGCATGTACATGTGTGCAGTGAAGGAGTCATTGTATCCTGGGTCTTTGACACTTGCAGTGAACACATGAAGATATAAATAGCCATGTTTGACATCTGGGAAGATTTTGCCTTCATGACCTGAACAATGTTTTTGTCAGCCCAGGGTGAGGTCAAAAAAGGATGCACATCAATAACCCTTTGTTGTAAGTGACCGCTAAATGACGTCATACAGTGACGTCATCTTTGAGGAAGGGAAGGAAGCGGTGGGCTACGCGAGACAGGCTGGCGTGCGCGCGTGCTGGTGGGCAGTGTACCGTCGCGACGGTTTATAACGTTATCGTGTTGAAGCTAGCGCGTCGAGACAGGAGAACAGCACAGTTGATTGGAGGATTTGGGTCCTATTTTCTTTTGCGATAGTGTGCCGCTCGATCCAGACACTGTTGTGACGGCAACGTGAACCACCATGTCGCTCAGACAGTACTTCACAAGGTTGGCTGAGCGTGCACTTCGCTCGCGCTGTGTACCATCGTCAGTGTTGATGGTGCGGGAGTTGGTGCAGTCAATGCCGGACAGCGCAGGTCTGCGACACTGCTGGTTGTGTTCCGCTTCTCTGTAGGTTCGTAAACGCGAGGGTGTTAGTGGTAGCGCTGGCGATATGGTCCACCACGCAAGGGCAGACTGGAACAGAATCGTCGGTGACACCGAGTAAGTCTGTGGCGGTGTATTGGTGTATATGTGGTTATGTTAGTGTGTGTCGGGATCACTGTACTGTACGTACGAATGTGAGTGTGCATCACACCGTAGATTTTCAGTATCTATGATCACATACTGCATGCATGGAATGGTGATGCAGCCACAACAATTATCTGTGTGACCAGTGTTACCAATTGCCAGCGGCCCACCAGACCGTCCTGTCTGTGCTGTACCACAAATGCTCATTACCAAATCCTGCCAATATTCAAGGTGGAGTCAATGCGTCAAGAACTCTAAAACTGTAGTTTGTGTCATCAAATTCTTTATAAACCTTGCAATCATGATGGTGTGTGATAGTCCAGGTGATATATACTTATACTGCTTTCAACTTGTGGACACCAACACAGTCACCCAGCACACAGTTGGGGTGCAGGGTTAGCATGTACAAATATAATCATCTGCTGTCACATCACATCTCATCTATATATCTGTAACCACAATGCTTTTGTTGATGGCCTAGTCTGCATGGTGAAGTACATATACCAGACCTGAGGGATAGTATAGTAAATAATTCAAAAGACCTTTTTTGCTATATGATGATGTTACTATGATATCAAAGGTTAGGCAAAGGTTTCTAACTTGCCTGTCTTCACAGCAAGTTGTGTACTGAAGTTTTCTACCACAGGAGTCTTGATTAACATGCATGAACCCTCATGGATAATACGTATATCTGTACTTTTAACAGTTTATCCAGCCACAGAGTAGTATGTGCCACACCCCATTGCTTGTGTCTGTGATAGTGCCTGCTGCTAACATCCAGTGCGCTCACCCGGGTGTCTGTGATAGTGCCTGCTGCTAGCATCCAGTGCGCTCACCTGGGTGCCTGCGTGTACTTGCCACTACTACTGTTGCACCACTCATGCACCCACCACGCAATGCACTGGTTCAATGCTGCTATGTAGCTGTATCATAACAGTGCATGAGGGAGTGAAGAGGTTCACACCACTGAAACAATTCTATGCTCCCAAAGTAGTTAACATACATGGATAGTCTTTGGGGCATTCCTTACGCAACAAAGTGACCTTATTACACAACAGTCAAACTGCCTACTATATGAAATGTATACGGAATTCAATTGCAGTGTGAAACTTCCAGAAATGTGCCGAGTCCCCTGGTCATGCCAGCTCTGACCTTAGTGGCTTCTGTTTTGTGGAGTCTAGTGTGAACATTTAGAGATCTCCTTGGAAGGGTTCAGCTGTGAAGCCAGGCCTACATAGTTGTTATCTTTTGTGGTATGCACCCCATCTTCCAAGTGTCTCCTTGATAGGTTTCAGTTGTGGCACCTCTCACCATCTTCCAAGTGTCTCCTTGATAGGCTTCAGTTGTGGCACCTCTCGGAAAGCAATGGGTAAGGGAGCTATATCAGGTTACACATGGTAGGTGTCGGTGCATGAGGTGGGGTGGAAGGGGAAACTGTGGAGCTATACTAGGCAGATGGTTACAGCATCGTGGGGGCAAGCCTGAGCGAGCTAAAGGTGCCGATGGCATGCAGCTATTTGCGTTGGACTGTATAGCGTACATTGTGAATGCTGAAACAGACTGAGTGTTTGCTTGTATGAATGATATGTAGAGGCTAAGGGTGACGCTAATGAAAGTTGGATGTTGTTGTAATTGAGCAATGTTAAGAATCACATGATTTTGTCGT
>MKWU01006633.1_pt1 | contig 11616 bp, 9 predicted proteins | sample 809101 | NCBI WGS metagenome assembly MKWU01 (sample SAMN05860141, study PRJNA318959) | sponge metagenome | host: Aplysina aerophoba | place: Slovenia: Piran, Adriatic Sea, Gulf of Piran | collected 2013-05-07
TTCGCCGCCTACGAGGCGAATAGGACATTCCGCTACCGGCAGTCTCTCCGACTGTTGCGTCATCCTGCTGAACGGTTCACGCCGCCTGAAAATCCCCCTCACGGCCCGTGCAAGGAAATACCGCAAATTGTTGCATTCGACCAACCTCTCCCTACCTGAGCACCCTCCTTAAACCTGACAACCTAGCCCCGATATGCAACAATATCTCGGAGAAGGTGTTGCGCGGGAAATTGCAGGTCGGATGTCGCAACTGCCCCATAAGTGCAACTAACTGTGCATTGGCCGCACCTATGCCCGTGATAAGTGTAACTTAGAGGTCAGTCGCGGGTTAAGACGGAGAGTCATAACACCCCTTACCTCCTCGTTCCATAGTCAGCGCTCTTTATCCGAATGCCCTGAGGTCAGTCAGTCGTTGTCGTCAGAAGTCGCAACCTTGGACTCATAGTGTCTTTGGATCAAGTTATTAGGGATAATAGGACTATTGACTGACGTGCGTCCCGGCCTGTGCCTGACTATTGACCACGGAGTACCGGGCGCATGTGTCATTGCGGATAGTTGAGGCCCAGATAGATTTCCGTATCTTCGCCAGACCTGTTCGATCAGGTCCTTCTCGTATTCGTCGAAGCTCTCAGTTTGCACAAATTTGATTGTTGTTCTAATGGGCGATCCACCATATTGCTTGAGGCTCCTGTACACATCGCCTACGACGGGTCCATACATCCAGGCTTCTACTCGTTGACGAAACAGTGGACGACCATAAAGTCCCAACATCCAGGCGTGGCAGAGGTAAGTCAGTTTCAGAATCTGCATGGGTGTGACGGCGTGTTCTTCTTCTCGCGCCCACCTGATTAGTTCGTTGGCCACGCTTCTCGCATCGTGTGCCATGTTTAGTTTCCCTTTTCTCCCAGACTACTCATATCAGTTCCCGCGTCAGTTACAACCCGGCCATTCTCTTCTGGCAGGGTACATGAACGGCTCAATCATCAGAACTCACAGCCAGTTCAATAAGCGTCATTTTCATCAGTGTAGCTGCGTCAAGGAGATCGTTGATGTCGGTAAGGTCCGCCCGCTCAGCTTGCGGGAACGGTACTTACGAGAGGTCGCATCCGATTCAGAAAATCCGTCGCCCGGGTATGGACATCGTCCGCAGTCGTCTGGTCGATCCTGGCCAGCAGGGAATAGTCGGCATTCTTGCGAAGCTCAAACAACTGGCTGAGTTCCTTGCCCCATTTCGCGCAGATTTCGCCAGTCTTTACCATCTCTAGTCCAAATGTCCTCAGCCACTGCTGATGACTCTTTATTTGGATCTGCTTGGTGTGCAGTAGAACTGCCTGGGCTGCGTACTTTACTGCATAGTAGTACCGGGAGACGGCTATTCTGTAATAGCCATTCAGATGGCAAAGTCGCGCGGCCTTCAGATTGTCCTCAGCCAACTGCCACAATGCTCCACCGCCGCCTACCGTCATATAATTTTGACTCCAGCATCGATCGCTGGCCGGAAAAGAGGGTCTCCGTGCTGCCTGATTTCATCCCACTCCGAAGAGGTACGAACGGCTATGGAGGGCGCGACGAAGTAATCGGACATATCAAGCTCAAGTCCGATGTCACTGACTCGGTGAGCCACAGAGCCATCATCTTCACAGATAACCACGAGCGTGTTCAGTTCCAGGTCACTATGGACAAAGCCCTCAGCCCGTGGCCCATAAACGATCACCTGCTCAACGCAGTCAGGGAAATGCTCCTGAAGCTGTATACAATACGCCTCAAGCCAAGCCCTTTCGACTTCGGTCAGGGCAAGCGTGGACGAAGGCCATTCATAGTCCTCCGGGATGATTTGGACCTGAACCTCGAAATCACCAATCTTGATGGGCCGCTCGATACCAGAAAAGCGACCAGTCGTGTGCTCGGTGGTCATGGTGGCTTCCCCTCTTTCATGTCATCCTAAGAGTGATGTCGGACCTGTGCAACGAAAGCTACCGACTGCGGAATTTCGTAGTGATGCCAATTGAACAGCCGTTGGAAGTTCCCACTTAGGAAACCCCTTACTAACATGGTAGCATTGTTTTGACTTCTGACTTAAATTCTGGTCTGAAGATACTACTGTCGCCGGTGATTTACGGCCTCACGCGGCGGGAAAGAACGGGTGTTTCAAATATCTGTGTTCGCCCCATTGTATGGCATTAGACGGAGTGTTGCAACGAAGAAGCAAGGTCTTCGGAACGTCAGATAGGCGCTTGAAGGTGGCTGGAGCGGATATGGGAGTGCCTGAGCACGATCATTCGACGTTTCCTCTCTCCTCTGGACCGTTTATGGCTGGACATAATTCACAATGCGGTCGGCTGAACTGGGGAACTCTGAATCTCGCTCGATTGACTGGCGGAAGGAAGAGATAGAGAAGTGGATCAAAAGCCGCCCCGCCGTAGGTCATTAGGTCCATCCTATCATCAGACTTGGACTCTTCGCTCAGTATCTGACTGACTAATTCGTAACGGATAGGCAATTCTTCTATTCTGATGGCTCTGTAACCGCAATTGATACCGAAGCATGTTCAAGCTTGGACAAAATGGCCCTGATGTCACCCGGAGTCAGTTCGTCGAATTGTATGGGCCACCCACCATAGAATAACTGGCATAATTCGTTCGCCATGAAATCGCTGTCACCAATTTCAACTGCACTTGCGAGTTCGATTGCTTTGAACGGCGGAGACATCGACCTGTTGAAAAACCTAAGTTGAAGGGGAACATGTTGGCAGCGTAGAATGGCACGAACATCTAGCATTAGAAGTCAAGCGATGCTAAACCCACTGGACCGCCCCAGTTAAGACTCTACGCTGTTTCAGTTCACGACAAAGCGTCTCAGAGATTTCATAGAGCCCAATTATGTCCTCATTCAGATAGACGAGCAGTTCGACTTCCGGAAGTTCGTCGAGCTGCTTGAAGTCTACCCCTGTCGGAACAACGACAGGCCCGCCGTCCATCCTGAAGTGCTCGTCAGAGCGCTGCTCATCTCTTCCCCGTACTACGCTCATCCTTCCGCCGACTATGTGCCGCAATACCGGAGAACCTAGCCTTCCGCTGATTTAGTTTCCTGACGATAGACGACGAAATGTTTTACCATTCCACGATCAACTGCTTAATCGAACGGGTGGGCAACGAGGGACTTGGACAGATATTCCAGTGGTTCGATGACTGGGCATTAAATTCAACCCAATATCAACCCGGGACGACATCTACAATGCTAGGATTTCGCAAGTGCCAGCGCTGTCCAACTCGTTCCAAATCCCCTGCTGCGATGACAGAGGCCCTATCATTATGCACCTGGATAGTTCGCGCGTAATCTCTTTGATTCAATACAGCTCTGACTGATGCCGGTTTTCCTTCGATGGATGCCCGTAATATAACTGTTCCTCGTGTGTCACCAGCATCACGCTCCAGTCTCTGTACAGAGGCAGTCAGTCGTACGTTATATCTAGGCACACGATTACGGAGTGTGTTGGCCGCCCTGGTCAGATATGGAGCATCCTCTTGAAAAAAGGAGACCGTTTCACGCGACTTGTCCCTGGGGCGTGTTCGTGCCCAAGTCAGGCTCACGTCTAGGGCTGGAAACGGCCCCACCATCTGAGCCAGTGCCTCACAAAGGTTTGCGCTCACCCCACTTCTGACGGCTTCTCCAAAATTGTAAGAGTCGTCTTCCGCAATTTCGCCAGTGGCGGAACGTGTAAAGTTGAGAGCTTCTATTAGTCGCACCGTCATCCGTCTTTCAACGGGGTCACTGAAGCCAACATTGAACTCAGCCAATTCCTGAGGCAGGGATGAAACGCGCGGAGTCAACATCGTAACAATAAAGCTACCTTGCTCGGTTTGCCCAAGGCGTACGCGACGGATATAACTATTGGCTTGCTTGTTTGCACCCAATCGATAGATTGGACGTGGAGCACTCAACGAGCAAGCTGCGGCTAGAAACATGTCACGGGCTCCCCTCATGAGATCTATCCCGTCGTTTAACGCGATTGACCCATCGACTTCTCCATTCGCACGCACCCGCACTACATCGCGGTCTGCCGTAATGAGGTTACGATACAGGGAAAACTCGTCCGTTTCAGCGACACCTGCGAATATCTCAATGAGTTTTGCCACGACATAAGGGTAGTCTCCGAGATCCTGTGTTTTCGGCAATATCACCTCTGGTTTTCCGTTGGCAATATACACGTCGGAATGCTCCCCATAGGACTCGGTCCTAGCCCAGCCCTCGGATAGGGCGTAAGCTGACAAAGCCCCAGGCGATACCGCGGTCAAGGCGTTTGTGTCCCGTATAGCGGTATTCATTGAATTGTCCCTCCCCGGGACTGTTCCATCAGATCACGAAGAGATTTGACGTCGAACAGGTTCCCCTTTGAGATTCTGACAGTGACAGATGCGCGATTGTCAGTTTCCTCACATCCTTTAAGATTTCTCCAGTAGGCTCGATGTTTGAGTACAAGTTCGTCATTGGAGATCGTCATCCACTGCGTCTTATCCTTGGGCAGGTCAAGCACCACCAGAAGGCGCGGTGTCTGCGTATTTATGCGTAACAGATCGTAGTTCCTTCGCTTTAACTCAAATCTAAAGTCTCCGTCACGCGCCGTGCGTAAGTTAATTGTCGCTTTCATCTGAAGTTCAATGGCAGGGCGCATATCACCGCCTGCCTGAATTCGTAAATCTACGCCGTCCCTATCATAGTCATAAACAGCCGTGCTATAGCCGGCCTGCGCTGCCACAGCGTGGGCGTATACGCAGGATAGCAATTCTTCCCGGTCTCTTACCGTTAGAAGCGCGTCATTCGCCATTCGTTCGTCTCCGTATAGCCATCCTCGTGCCACTGAATACACAATTTCGCACGCAACAGGTGCCAGAACATCTCACCCTCAGCTCATCAAATGCATCTGAAGCCCTGCTTGCTTCATCTGGACGAATGTAGAACCTACCACCTGAAGGAGCCTTTTCTCTTGTCATATAGGCGGATACCCTCGCTAGCACTCGACGTTCAGTCATGAATTTTATTGGGCTGAGCATTCGCCGTTGAGCGACAGCGAGGATTTGTGCTACCGAATTAGTCCCATCAAGGGAGGCTTTCAATTTCACTAAGGGTCTCATCGTCCTGAGAGAATAGCGATGATGTTGATCACCGACGCAGTGTATTCTGAGCAAGAGCAGCATTACGAAATGATGCTCCTTTATGCTGGTCACTCACACTGATATTTGTCCTGAACAGCGACACCGCGGTGGTCCATCATTGCACCGCCATTGACAGAGTAGACAGATAAGCAAGAAAGTTCAATTCCATACCAGTTGCGAAATCTACTAAGTCAGTTATCATTCACAAGGTGGGTATCGCATTGACAATCCTTCAAGTTGCATGTGAACAAGAAGAACAGACTCAGATTAGGAAGGTGTGAAATGTCCATCGAGCTTCCCAATCGACTAATTTCAGCGCTCTTAGAGCGTAAGGCCTTGCTTTGGGTCTGTCAGAGATCAGAGATGGTGCCAGGGGTCCCGCCTCAGAACGATTCTGCGTCACCTGCAGATGTACTCTCCAGTTATCGGTCTGATCCGAATACGGATGATTTTGGCATGGCCAAAGTATTCTGGGAAGCCTGTTGGACAGAATCTGTCGTCGACCATTTCTACGATGCCGTAAACCATACCGCAAATTCTCAGAACCAAGACACAGGGGCATCTGAAACGAGGCTACCGTATCGACTTTCTTCCGACCCTGACGTCGAGGGGCAGATTGATCGCCGACGTTTCCTGCCAATATACGAAGTCAATGGAACCAATCGTCTGGGCGATCCCGAAGGGAATTTCGGAGGGTCGCCGGCACGACGCCTAGCTTACAAGATGGGCCTAGTCCGTCGATTGGAAAATTTTCCAGGGCGCGTTCTACTAGTTGTGGGTGCTCTCGATTCATCTGACCTAGAAACAGTGAGGATTGCCATTGATTTTATTCCCTCAAATAGCATGTTGGTCATTTTGTGGCCTCCTGAGTCGCCAATACCGGACGACTTGAAGCACTCGGGAAGAGTCGATATCCAATTTCTTATTGGCACCAAGACAGACCTTGTCGACGCATTGGCGAGCGTAGATGCGCCCCTCCATGGGGCAGCTCCTCGGCTTGGCGTTAGATATGGGCGAGCCACTTTCGAACTTCGAGAAGAAGATCTCGTTGGAATCGACCAAGAATTTGATCTCATACGGATCGCAGATTTAGAGGCGCCGACAACAGGCGGTGATCACGCAGTCCGATTAGAACGCCTGTGGCGTTCCGAACCAGACGATTGGTTGCCATTTGCATCAGAGATGGTTTTTCGCCGACATTACCGGCCGTTTTCTAACACAAATGCTGACCTGGCCGGTTATGTCACGTCACAATTGAGGGAATTGGTCACGTCTGATCGGGTTGCGAATGTTACATTGACGATTCCAGCTACTTCGGGATCTGGAATTACAACTGCATTACGTTACACGGCCTTTATCGCAGCTTGTGCAGGATTCCCGGCACTACTTTGCAAACCAACCAATCAGAATTTTTCTATTGAGAAATTGGGCGCATTTCTCAATAGGCTGCAAGAACGTAATAGAGGACAGCCTTCCAGTACGGAAGATGTTCCCGCGCTTATAATTTTCGACCGACAACACAAGGAAATACAACAAGTATCTGAATTAGCAACTACCCTCGCAGCCCGCGGCAGGCATGCGCTTGTAATCGCGGTAGTCCCTCCGGGCGGTGATGACTTCGATGGTTCACCCGCTCGGAGACCTAAAGGCAAACATTTCGTCGCCGAGGAATTTCGAGGCCTAGTAGATGAGGCCGAACTTCGATCTCTTGCGGAGCACTTTTCTAATTTATTCGCCCCGCTTCACCCTCATGTTCCAAGATTCAGCGAATGGCTTGCATATCAGGAAAGGCACAGTGTACAAACTCTAAGTGGTGGACGTGCTGCTGAATCACTTTTCTGGATTGCACTACGTTTCTTCGTTGGCGAGAGCAATCCCCACTTTGATCTTGCCTCCTGGATTGGAAGAACGTTCGAAGAGCGGGTAACAGACCCTGAAGCAAGACATGCAGTGCGGTATATTGCGGCATTTTCCAGTTTCGGGATCGCAGTTCCTCTTGTTCCCTTGCTTCGTAGTATCGGCACGACTAAGATGCTGGACACAAACATCATCCGGACGCTCCGTGAGATCTCTGAAAAGGAAGACCTACTACAGTGGGGAGACTCTGAGGAACACCTTTACGACCAGACTATCAGCTTTAAGCATCGTTTGATTGCCATCCAATTACTCAACCAGCTTAGCGTAGAGGGCTGGGAGGGTCGGTTGCGAGAATGCTGGGGATTGCTAGAGACCTTGGAGGCAAGCCCAGTTGCTGATTCGTGGTTGGTCGAAGCTCTTGTCTTTGAGACCCTGAGAGTTGAGCGATTTGAGACATTCGCGAACGATCGTCTTATCGTTCTTCTTGAAACTCTGGACCATATACCGTCAGTCATAGCCGGCCGAAGTGCATCAACGCAACATCACTGGGCCCGAGCGCTCAGCTTCAGAGCCAGAAACGCCGAGGACACCTCCGAAAAGATATTCCTTTATACGCAGTCAATTCAAAAGCTAGTTCTGGCCTGTGAATTGGCGGAAAACCAACGTGGAAGAGAGCATCCCAGAAACATTTACAACAGCCTGGGGGTGGCGCGTTCTGAGTTAAGCCGCACACTTCGCAGCGATGGGCAAGGAGAGCGTGCCGAGGACATCTGGCAATCAGCAGCTGATGCGTTTGACTTGGCTCTACGTTTCGGTTCCGACAATTTCGTCGTTCTGTCAGCGTACGCTCATAGATTGATTGAACACGCCCGCGAAGTCGGAGATTCTTCCGTAGCGCTCCCCGAAATCGCCAATGCTTTGAGTTATCTCGCCCAAGCCGAAGAAGCAGCCCTATTGACCGATTCCTTGTCCGAAAAAGATGTGTCTTATATCGAAATGGAACGCAACAACGCGTGGAATGTTACTGATCCTCATCAAGCGGAACGCCATATAGAAAATTTGATAAGCGAGGGCAACGAGATAGGTTTCGTACTTAAGGCACACCGAACACTAGGCCACCTCAGTAGTAAGGATTGGGAATCCGGAACTGCAAGCTCTCTAGCTCAAGCATTTGACATTCTCTTGGAAACTTACACCGGACCAGCCGATAATCACTCTTGGCGTTCCATATTTCTGCTGTACCGGGTAGTTTCAGCTCTTCTGGATAAACGATACGATTTTCAGCTCCGACTAGACCTTCTGGACGAATTGGATACGCTACCCTTCCGCTGGCACTCTGGATTGAGGTTTTCGCAAGCCGTGCTCTGCTATCAAACTGGGGATTATGCAAGAGGCTTCAATCTGTTTAGAGACCTAAGGAGTAGATTTGTGTCCGGAGATCTCCAGCCTACACGTCTAACCTCATTTTGGCGCGATGTTTCTCACCCCACCGAAGGAAGGCAAGCCAGTGTGAGGATTCAACATTTCCAGTCAAACTGGGTGGCATACGGGGAAGTACCGGAGATGAGTGGGCAACGGATATTGACGCGGCCTAGATGGTTTGAAGTCCAGCCCAGAGCCGGCGACGTCAGGCAATGTCACGTGGTATTCGAAACTAACGGACCACTCGCAGTGCCAACGAGTCGCCGCCTAATATCAATGATCGACTAAATGCTAATGGGAGATTTGCCGTGTCCGATCCTCTCTCCCCATGGTCGGAATCTGTGCAGAAGGCGCTTCAGCTTGGAAGTGGGTCTTCTCCTCTATTATTAGTCGGAACACCAGGTAGTCTACAGATGCAGTGTGCCAGAGAGATTCACGAGACGGCAGGCGGCGGCAACTTGGAACGCGTTGCATGTACACCGGATTCCACTGAACTTCGGACCCAATTATTTGGTCCGGCGGCTTATTTCTATGATGAATTCTCATTTTACGATCCGGACCTCCCGGTTGGTGCAGTGCAGCGTGCCATCGGGGGAACGTTATTCCTGGACTCCATTGACCGCTGCGGCCCCAATGATTCCAATTGGATCCCAGCATTTCTCAAAGGGGAATCGGTGAATATTGAAGGTCACTCTGTTGAGCTGGATACTAGCACGAGAGTGATCGCGTCGATTACCGCCGACTGGATAGATAGAGTAGATCTGGTGGTTCCCCAATGGCTCAAGGCTTCATTCTATGATCGTATTGTCCAATTGCAGCCATTGAACGAGCGACCTAGTGAAGTTTCCGCCGCTATAGACTGGTTCGTATCGCAAGCCTCAAGAGTCAATTTCGACGGGGTATCCCTGGCAGAGGATGCCAGGGAGCTACTCATCAGTCGGCCGTGGCCCGGAGACTTAGAGGAACTACGCAAGGTAGTTGTATCGCTGATTGCCCTTGCCACCTCTGGTGAGCGGGTTACGGCCAGTGCATGTGAGCGGGTACTTGAGAGAGTGGGCAGCCCAGGAATGTCGGCTATCGATAACCATCGGCGACAAGAGTGTTACCACTGCGCACAAGGTCTATCCTACGTCGGTCGTTCAATAGAAGCGAGCGACGTGTACGAATGGGTTAGTCAATTCCCAAAAGTCTCACGTGACAGGCAGTTCGACCCTTGGTCAACCGGACTGGACATCGCGAAGGCAATTTCTCAGAGATATTTCTTTTCGTCCGACTGCATGCATGCACTGATTAGAAAGGCTTATGCGGCATTATGCACTGAGCTTGTGAAAAGTAATGTCGTTAATGGTTGGGATCCTTCCACCGCGGACAACACTCTTCCAAGCATTAGAGCCATCTTGGTCAACCCCCTTGGCCCAATCAAGAGCTCCTCTGGAGTTATGCCTCACATGGCTCATCTAATAGGAGCCGGCAGTAGGCAAAAGGCTCTCCCTATGGGAGAAGTGGCAGACTACCTAGCGGCAAACGAAGAAACGCGCGTGATTCTGTTTTGTGACGACTTCTCGGGGACCGGCCGGCAGATACTGGATAACTTGATCGGAGTTTTCGCCGCGGATGATTCATTACGGGATACCTGCCACATGAGGAATCAGCAAGGAAATTCGGTGGTTCTGAGTGTAATCCTAGGCGTCGGTTTCCAAGGGGCACTCGAGAGTATACGTGCATCTGGGCCCGATTGGCTTCCCACAATAGCATTGGCCGGGGAGACTCTAGGGGAGCGGGACAGAGCGTTTACCGAGAGTAGTCGCGTATTTCCGGATTCCGAACACCGCGCTTGGGCTAAGGATCTGATCGTTGAACAGATTGGTAAACACCTTTCCCCGCATTGGCCTAGCGGATTCGGTGACTTGCAGGCAATGGCTGTAACTGCTGATAATGTGCCCAATAACACGCTTCCGGTCATTCATAGCTCCGGGCAGGTGCATGGAATTCATTGGCGCGCACTGTTTGCTCGCGCTTCTACTCCTTCAGGTTGACGCAGCAGTGTCCCGTAACATGGTGTGAAAGAGTAGGCTGTACAGAGACAGACCATCGCGTCATCCTTATCATCGTAGGTGAACAAATCCCAAGTAAGGAGAGCACGATGGTCAAGGAAAGCATGGACCTTGTATCTTGACATGTAGGGGATAATCCCTATCGAAGCAAGTTCCGAGTGCGGCAGACCGATTGGACCCTGGTCGTTGGAGGCCGCCCAAAAGCGATGGTCGTCGCACTCATTCCAGAAGAGCCCGAACGGTTGCCTGGGCTAACCAAGCCCGTATCTGCAAGGCAGGGCCAACATATGAGGAGAGGGTGAATATGAAACGGGAAGAGATCTATGTAGGCATCGATGTGGCGAAGGATCGGGTGGATGTAGCCATACGCCCGGGCGGCGACACGTGGAGTGCCGATTACGATGAGCGGGGCGTGAGTGAGTTGGTATCCAGCCTGCGAACTGCCGAACCTGCTGCGGTGCTGCTAGAGGCAACTGGCGGCCTCGAGGTGCCGCTGGTGTCGGCTCTGGCAGCGGCTGCATTGCCGGTGATAGTGGTCAACCCTCGTCAGGTGCGCGACTTCGCCCGGGCCACGGGCAAGCTCGCCAAGACTGATGCGCTGGATGCGCAGGTGCTTGCCCACTTCGCCGAGGCGGTGCGCCCGCCCGTGCGCCCACTGCGGGATGAGGACACTCAGGAGCTCAACTCGCTAACGACGCGGCGCAGCCAGCTGATGACCATGCTTGTTGCGGAGAAGAATCGTCTGAGGCGAGCTTCCCACGCTGTGCATCCCAGTATCCGTTCCCACATCAGATGGCTGGAGCAGGAGCTGAGTGACCTGGACAAGGACCTTCAAAAGGCTCTGCGTCGCAGTCCTGTATGGCGTGAGAAAGATGACCTGCTGCGCTCGGTGCCCGGTGTGGGAGAGCAGCTCTCACTGTCGTTATTGGCATACCTCCCGGAGTTGGGTACGCTGAACCGCAAGCGGATCGCCGCACTGGTCGGGGTGGCGCCCTTCAACAGTGACAGCGGTCCTCGTCGGGGCAAACGCAGCGTGTGGGGCGGCAGATCCCGGTTGCGCGCGGCGCTCTACATGGGCGCACTCGTCGCCAGTCGATACAATCCGGTGCTACGAGTCTTCTACCAGCGGC
>MKWU01006634.1_pt1 | contig 11612 bp, 4 predicted proteins | sample 809101 | NCBI WGS metagenome assembly MKWU01 (sample SAMN05860141, study PRJNA318959) | sponge metagenome | host: Aplysina aerophoba | place: Slovenia: Piran, Adriatic Sea, Gulf of Piran | collected 2013-05-07
CCGGTGCTATCGACATCCGCATCTTTCCCGGACTGGCGGGAACTTGGGGATATTTTTTACAGGAAGCTTTACGGGCACCCTCCGGGAGAGAACGCCAGGTACCTAAACCTTCTAAAGCTGGCCGAGCAAGTCCAGGCGGCGTTCGGACGTCCCGCGCTGAACGACCTGCTTCGGGACGCCATCCCGAATCTGGGCTACGAACCGTCGCCGCTGCATGCTGAATTGCTGAACCTGCCCTGGAGAGACGTGTTCACGACGAACTACGACACGCTGCTTGAGCGATCTCGTGCATCCGTGACGCACAATCATTACGACGTAGTGGCTACCGATGAAGACCTGCTGTACGCGAATCAACCGAGGATCGTGAAGCTCCACGGCACCTTTCCAACGCCGCCTTTCGTCATCACCGAGGAAGACTACCGCCGATATCCCCGAGACCACGCGCCCTTCGTAAACACAATGCGTCAGTCGCTGCTTGAGAACACATTGTGCCTTATCGGTTTCTCGGGCGACGACCCGAACTTCCTGAAATGGATCGGGTGGTTACGCGACTACTTCGGACGGGAGACGGTGCCGCTGATCTATCTGGTCGGGGTTTTCGATGCGCTGACCGAGGCAGAACGAAGGTTGCTCGACCGTCGGAGCATTGTTGCCGTAGACCTCTCGGCGTTCACCATCGACCCCGGAATAGCGCTGGGCGCGTTTCTCGATTACCTCAAGAGCCGCAGAACGCGGGCCAGGGAATGGCCGGTCGTTTCAGCAGATGCCCGCTCCTGGGCGACGGACGCCAAGCCGGGGAATTACGTTGCCATCGCGGCGGAATGGCGGCGCCAGAGAGTCGAATACCCGGGCTGGGTGGTGATGCCGGAGGATCGTCGAGGATTCCTGTGGCGTGCTACCGCGCGTTGGCTGTCGCATCTGTCTGAGATTTCGCCGACGGATCGCGCGGATCTGGGTACACCCTTGGACCTGGACCTGGCATTCGAACTGGCCTGGCGCCTGGAACGGAGCCTGTTCCCGCTGACGGAGGGAATAGCGGCGTTGCTTGAAGACGTCGCATCGAAGTACAGCGACGCGACGGCGGAGTGGCCCGAGAAAGGTCATTGGACGAGAAAATCCGTGTTCGAGGCTGTTGCCGATATCCGGTTATGGCTGTTGCGGCACTATCGCGAAGAGGGCTTGGTCGAGAAGTGGCAAGAACTATGTCGAGCGATCGAGGACGATTTCGAAGGGTTGCTGCCGGAACAAAAGGAGAAGTTCCGGCTGGAGGAAGTGCTTCACGCGTTGTTCCGCTTCGATCCTGCAGAAGCGAAACGGATGCTGGTCAATTGGCGGAGCGGCGACGATCTGCCCTTCTGGGCTGCAAAGCGAGCGGCATTGTTGGCCGAGCTGGGCGAACCGGCGGTTGCGCACTCGATTCTTGAAACCAGCCTTGAGGGTATTCGTCGGCAGTTGAGCCTGAACCCGGTGAGCGACGATTACACGCTCGTCTCGCAGGAGTCGGTCGTCATGTTCTTGCTTTGGGCCGTGGAGAGCGGCAAGTCCTTTAGGGATCGGGATTCGCGCGATGCCGGATTTCTCGACGAATTGTCCGCACGGTGGAACGAATTGTCGCGATACAAGTGCGACCCGCGCCGCGACGTCGCATTAATGTCAGCAAGACTTCGGCGCCGGTTCGAGCGCTGGAGGCCGGAAAGCAAGGCGCACAGCTTCGATTTGGGAGTGTATTCCAGAACGATTCTCTCAGGGAACGACGAGGAAGCAGTTGCAGCCTATGCGATGCTTCGGTGGTACGAAGACATCGGCATGCCCTACCGCATGGAGCGGACAACGTTCGTCCAAGAGCCGATTGAGTCGACTCTGGTTCCCGTTCGTCATTATTCGCCGCACTGGGCGTTGACGAATATCGTGCGTCTCGGTGAGGAGAAAGCCGCCGACGGCCTGTTTGACCGGGAGTACCTCGCCGAGCTTAAGAGGGACGAAGTCGACCTTCTGTTCGAAATCTACCTGCCAGCCTTTGAGCGCACGATCGCCATGGTCGATAGCCCGGACGGGTCCGACGCCAAGAGCTTCGAGTTGCTGGCGAGAACCCTGCCGGAAGTGGTTTCGCGTCTTTGCTACAAGTGCTCGCCGGAATGGCGGGAACGTCTGTTGGGCTCACTGGGCGCAATATACGGGTCTAGGCGGAAACTTGTTTTCGGAGGCGTCCGTCTCTTCGCCCACCGTCTGTTCGACAGCATGTCGGTTGAAGAACGTGCTCGAGCCGTGCCGTCTCTCGTCGATTTCCCGATGCTGGATGATCTGGACGAAATCGGGAAGCGCGAATTCGTCAACCCGGTGCGGCTGGTCAACCTCCACGAATCGGTGCACGGCGACGCGCTCCGCGTAACGTCTGAGAAGATCGACGAATTGCTTGATCGGCTCGCTGAAAACGGGCGGAACCGCGACTGGACGGCGACGACACTTGTCTGTCTGCATGATTGGGGCAAACTCAATAGACAGCAGTTGGCGCGACTAGGGGAGTTGCTGTGGGATGCCGTCGAAGCGCCGGGAGTGCCGTTGGTGACCGGATTCGACAGCTCAGTGTGCATAAAGTTGCCGCATCCAAAGGGGATTGATCCGAAACCTCGGGTGAAGGAGCGGGTGCGGACGATGATCAAAGAACGTGTGGGAGACAGCCGCCTTGACGAGGCCTTGGACGATCTGTACGGCTCTGCAGGGGTGGTCGAGTGGACTCGCGCGGATGCTCTGGAATTGACCGGGACACTCTCACTGTGGTGGAACGGGAACAAGCACTGGTTGCGCCAACAATCGCCGATGCCGTTCGGAGGATGGCCCGCGGACAACACGAAACGCACGGCGAGGAAGGTCGTACAAGCCCTTGCAGCGGTGTTTTCGCACCTAGGTGAGAAGGAAGGCGCGGGGGAGCTTGACTCGTTGCGCGCGTTTCTCCGGGATCTTAGGGTCCACGACATCCCAACGAAGACATTGGAAGTGGGGGCGCTGAACATGTTGGCAGAGGGCCGCGAACAGTTGATTGACCGTTTGGTCGATGCATTGCTCGACAAAGATGCCGATGTAGTAGTGGATGCGCACTCAGCGGCCAGGGTCTTGGCGCGGGCGTCGGCCAAGTTCGAAAGGCTTGACAGGGCTGCTCCAGTGACTACCGCGCTTGTCCTGGGCATCCAATGGCGGTACCGCGTGGCACTTGCGGACAGGCTGAGGGTGGTAGTCGATCTGGTTTGGAATCAGCCCCGGTTGTTTTCGAGCGAGGACGTTGCTGGCTTGCTGGTTGGTCTCAAACAAATCGCAAGGGAAACTAAGGAGGGCGTCAGAGGTAATGATGTGGATGGGATCATATTTGTCCGTGCTTCAGCGGCGTCGTTGGCGTTCGCGCTGTCCAATTACTACCAGGCGGCTGGATCGGACGAGCCGGAAGTCATTCAACATTGGCGGAACATATGCGTCGATCCGGACGAATTCTCGGAGGTCAAGAATTCCTGGATTCTAGGTGGAAACTGAATACTATCACCCGTTGGCTAGAACGTGATTCTTCCGCATTGAATGCAACGGAGGGATGTTTTTTGGGAGCGACATAGATACTTGCCGGTTCAGTCTTTATGAGGCCGCGTCCGCAAGAGCCAGTCAACACGATGGCTTCTGCCGGATCCAGAAGCAAGAAGTCGGCGTCCATGCGCCACGATCAAATCAGGTCCGGGCTTTGTTCATGCGAGAGATCGGCGATAAAGTGCCAAAAAGCTCCCGCCGGAAATTTCACTGCTGTATCGCTTTACGTTCAAGGATTTGGCGCGCGGATAGTGCCCAAAGTCGGCTAAACAATCGTTCGCCTCCGCAGGGGCAAATCGTGGATTCACATACTCCCCGCAAAATAATTTCATCAGGTACATTTTATTCGTTGTCATTAGTTGCCGGATGTTCCTGGAAAGGAGCGCGAGCTGCTCGCATGTGGCAGTGAAGTGCCCTATCCGGGAAAGCAGGTCAAAACCAAACTTAACAAGAATGGCGGTGGCGGCCTACTTAATCTTCAGCCCTTAGGACACCACCCTAGGGGACACGATCTGACTTGTCATTGCCATCCAGGGTGTTAGCCTACGCCGAACCACTGGTTCTGGGTGCACAGGCATGGCCGAGGAAACGCTTGCACAACGACCGATGCATCCTGTTTGGCTCGACCCGGTCGAGCCAAAGAGTCGAGGTCTGGATCTGCTCGGCCTTCGACGGCCAGCGCAGACAATAGGTAGTTCGCTCCTAGACGGCATAACTACGGCGACTCCGGCCGTAAAAAATCTTTCGCTGAGGACGTGGCTTAGCTGGTCTTACATAAATGCTCGCAGACCTGACGACTGGTACGAGTTTCGACAATTCTGCGCACATGCTGAAGCGGCATTCGCCCTTGGGATCCGCCTTGCGGCTGTCGACGCGCAAGGCGTGGTCGGAATCGATGAAGCGGCAAGAGTTGTCAAGCGGGAGGCATCAGAGATTGTGCTTGAGCCGTACGCTTCCCAGATTGCCATGCAGATCTATGCGAATCCGTCAGATCAAGTCTGCCTGACCTTCCCGCGGGGTTCTGGTGTGCCGGGCATTACAGAGGAGCGGGGTGTCGAACTCGCTCAACTCGTCCAGCGTGAATTAAAGGGTTGTAAAATCGGTTCTGCGATTGGTCGCGGCGAGACGCTAAACAAAGTCCATCGCGATGAGCTCTTCGAATTCGGCGCATTGCTTGGTTCGACTTCGACTGCGGAGCAGGAGAATGCGTGTCTCATTGATGCAATTCTGCCTTCAAGTCCCCAGCCAAGCGAAGTTCCCAGGCTCGCAACGTACGCAATACTGTTGGCCGTGGCCGACAATCTTGCGCGCGCTCCAAAAGAATATGACTTCTTCCTGGAAATTATCGATCCAACGTCGACATTGCCAAGTTCGGTGCTAGTTCACCGCGATGGGTGGGCGCGATATCTTATTCGTGATTGCCTGGCGGTCTGCCACGAGGCAACGTTGGCAGCGGTCGTATTGGGGATTGATCAACTGCAACCGGATCCGGCGTCCACTGTTGACAAACGGGAGATTCTCGCCTGGCTAGTCAGTCAATCCGCCGAAGAAGCTGAGAGTCTTCGCAAACTGGGGCTTCGGTTGCCTGCAGGGGGAGTTGATACTTGGGACATTGGGCACATAGCAGATTCGTTGGGGAGCGCTACACATGGGGACAACTCAAACGGCAGTTTGGTGAATCGCTGGAGTGGGCTACCGCACGAGTGGGCAATCGCGCAAGTTGCGCAGTCGCTAGGCGCCGGAGCGCCGATCTGCTTGCCGATCACGTGGCTATTGGCAAAGCGTCGAGCTGAAAGGCTCATTCGAGAATACCCGGCAAATGCACTTGGTTCGCGGGCTGGTTGGCCAAGAATCGGTGTAAAGGAAGTTATTGCTCCGCAGCTAGCGCAATTTCTGGACGAGAATTGGAGTTTCCTGGATGTGGTTCAATGGCTGATCCAGCGTACTGTGGATCAACACTTGCGTATTGCGTGGTCCAGGCTCAAGGCAGAGCATCCCCCGCGTGATGTTGCCGTACTTACGAGCGATGGCCAAAGATGGTGCAAGCGCAGGTCATTCAGCGGCGGTAGAACGGATTCGCGAATCCCTCAGGCCATATCATGGCTTCGTCAGCTTGGTTTGTTGGAGGACCGTGGACTAACAGTCAACGGGCGACAGATCCTTGAACGCAGCATTCAGGCCCTGAGTTCCACACAATGAATCCAATCGATTTCTGCCGACTGACTGGCTACCACAGTACGATATTCTTGACATTTTCGTTTGACGCGCTGTTCTTCGAAAGGATCGTACTGTCAGCGCTTCGCGCCAGCGGCAATGGAACGGTGCTTGTTGTCACTGATTTCGACGAACTGTCGGATTCTCAAGGAGCATGGTCGGGACAGCTAGTGCAGCTTGGGCGACGCTATCAAGTCTTTGCTTGCGACTCTTCAGGTGCTTTCCATCCGAAGATGATAGTCCGAATAGGAAAGCGTGGTGGCGCAGTATGGATTGGTTCCGCAAACTTGACCTTCGCTGGCTGGAGTGTAAATCGAGAACTCGGCACTGCATGGACGTTTGGCGCGGGACGGTTACACGGGGGCGGCTGGTTTATTCAGCTGCTCAGTTTGTTGAAGCAGCAGGGTGCCACAGAGTCTCAACTCATTTGCCTGGATAGGATCGCCAGGGAATCTTGGGTATCGGATCTCGATGAGCACCCTGCGGAGGATAGCGCCACTCTCTTGACAACGTTTGGCGGAACTCCGCTCGCGACACAGCTGGTCGAAAGATGGAGGGGCCGAAGCTTTTCATCGGTGCGCGTGATGACGGGATCGACCGACGCGCGGGGAGCGTTTCTGCGACATTTGCACCGGGAATTCGGTGTAACTGAGTCCGATATTTTGGTTGACCGAGGCCGTTGCAGCTTTCAATCCACTGAGCTCAGGGATCTGCCCCTGGAAGTTGTTGTCTCGGCGCCTGAAACAGAGCTGTCTAATCCTCTGCACGCGAAATTCTATTGGTTCGAAGGATCGGATGGACCCGCAGCCGTCTTTGGTTCCGCCAATTGTTCGGCCGCAGCCTGGTTGATCGACGCGTCTTCGAATGGCAATCATGAAGCCGTTGTTGTCTACGATCAGCCGAATCCAGACGATTTTCGGGAGGTATTGAAACTCTTCGAGGCTGAACGGGCTTCGATCGACTTGTCGGAGGAGAAACCGAACTGGGAATCAGACGTTAAGGGTTACGGTTGTCCGATCAGAATCCTGTCTGCAGGATGGCATGATGCTTCTCATCCGTTGGTTGTTTATTTCGATTCCGATCCAGGGAAGCGGGCGGAAGTTGTGGTCCGGCTTGGAAATGCGTCGTACGTCCTAAGCGCGTCGGATGCAGACCGCAAGAAATGGCTGGCTGCTATTCCTGATAGCTGGGCCGAGATCTACACACCGTTTGCAGAGGTTCAAATTTCTGGGTGTGGTACAAAATCCTGGAAACTGTCCGTATGGATTGATAACTACTCGGAGCTTCGACTGGGCGCGCAACGCGATGGTCTGGACGAGCCGTTTCGAAATATGGCCCGGGCTAAGACGACCACTGAACAGAGAAACATCCTGAAATCACTCCAGCACGTAGCATCGGCGATTCTAGCGGACGCAGATCTCCACGATGATCCCCAAGATTGGAGTCCGCACAAGGAACGGGAGAGCAAGTCTTCATCTGATGTCGAGCCGGTAGCAATCGATCCAAGTGACTTGATTAAATCGATCGCTGAAGTGAGCGATAAGCTGGTGATGCCAGAGCACAACAGTCAACATTCTGGGTTTCATCTGTCTCCGATGGGGGTCATGCGAGCTCTCTACGACGTCGATTCGCGGAATTCGCCGGATCCGCTGCAAGGGGAGACCAATGACGACCAGCAAGGTAAAGATGGCGTACGCCCTGGCCACACCGAAAAGTCGAGGGTCAACAATAGGAGCGCAGATTTACTGGCCCAGCAAAGTGATGAAGACGAGATTAATGAAAAATTCAAGGAACGGCTCCGAGTTCAGACGGCGGACTATATCGAGAAGTTAGGGTCGACCGAGTTCGCAGAGAGAGTTTCGGCAACACAGCTGGTTCAGGCAGCCGCGTACCCTCTGGCGGTCGCCGTGATTTCTGTTAGAGACCGTTGGGCATCGAGCGAGACCGCTTCCGAGTGGTGCCGTCAAACGTTTGAAGTGCTTTTCCGGAGGCAATATTCCGGAAAATGTAATGGGCTGATTCCTCATGTCGCTGAACGGTATCGTCAGCGGGGTGAGTTTCATACATTCAAGGCGATCGTCGGCGACGGCTCGCTATGGTTTGCTCTGCTGTCGGCCATGTACCATTTCTCTTGGGAAGGTCACGCAGGTCCGATAGAGCGAGCCTTCGTCATCCGTGAAATATTCCGATGCCGTGCGCTATTCGAGGCTGCCCACCCGGGCCGATTGAGAGTTCTGATGAATCGTGACACTCAATTGCGACTCATCGACGTTCTAAAGGAGGCACCGAAAATAGATAACGACCTGCAAATGCTTGAACGTAACTTGGAGATAAATTTCCAACGCATTGTCGCAACCCAAACTGGGACAGAGGCGGAATTCAAGGCGACTGATCTGATGTGGAATCCAAAGGCAGGATGGGCGATCTATACGGAAGGCAGGCCGGCGGGCGAGCAATATTTGTCGCTCTATTTGTATGCAAGAGGAGCGGTAAGATCGGTGGGGAAAGGCTTCTTTGTTAACGTGTCGATGGCTGCGGCGACCGATAAATCGATGAGAGCCAACATATCCGCATTGTCCTACCACAGGTGACTACTCCGCTCGCGTATTCCCGGTGGAACAGATCGTGGCGGCGGTCGAGCAGAATGAGCTGAGTACGCCGGTTGCGGAAATCACCCGCAAGGCTGAGATCGCCGAGAAGACGGTTTGCCGCTGGAAGAAGCAATACCGAGGCCTTGAGACCAGTAAGGTCGGCAAGCTCAGCAACTGCGCGAGAAGAACGGCAGGCTGAAGCGTCTGGTGGCCGGTCTGAGCCTCTACTGGGTCATGCTGACTGGACCCGGCCCTTACAAGAGAATTTGCCACTCCCAGCGGTACCAGTCAGCGTTCTCGTTCAAACCAGCCTTGCAGCCACCACATTCAAGATTGCCGACACGGGCCCAGCGTACACTCCCCGGTCGGCGACAATCCTGTGTCCTGGGGCTGGGCCATAGTTGCCACCACGCCGCTACATCCCGCATGTGCGCAAGTAGCAAGATTCCGGATGATTGGATTGTTCGAGCCAAGAAGTCAAAGCGACTCAATTATCTCGGCGTCCAGCTCTTTGCAGATCAACTTAAGAGTATGGCGGTGAGCAACCCGCTCGATGATTGTCGACAGTAGCAGCCGCATTAGCGTGTCCATCGACGCCATGAATCCGCCTGGCTTTAGGCCCACGCGCTCGATTGTCTTTCTGGCCCCGGCACTGCTCAATGTTTCGTTCGAATGAACGATCTTGCTTCTCACATCGTATAGGCATCGCATGTGCGCAAATGTCTGCTTCGGACTGCACAGATTTCGAAGTAGCTTCGCCGCCCGAAGCGCAAGGCGATAGGACAATTCACAACGCACACCCGACAGCAGGGCACGCTCGAGACAGATCGCATAGTCAAGAATGCGATCCTCGTCCCGGTCCCTTTGGCAGGACCGATTGAATTGACGCAACAACAATTCCAGTTCATTCCACGTTTTGAACCGATCCCCGCTCAAGTTTCTGTACAGCTTGCGGAATCGTGTCAGGTCTGAGCGTTCAAGCACGTATCGATTGCGAAACAGCAATAATTTCGGCCAAGGTAGATGGAAATCCTCTAATGGGGACAAACTGGCTCCGAGTTGCCCGGCGGGGCCTTTAAAGTGGATGTATCCCATTGTTCCGATCGCGCCCGGCTTCATGAGTCGTAACGACGTGATAGCGCATTGCAGCGCTTTTCGTGCGTGAGTCCGAATCTCTCGCTTCCTATCTTCGTCTAAACCGCCCTCGAGTGGCCGCAGCCTCGCAACCTGAAAGGCACTGGCATAGTTGCGCAAATCGATGGTCCGTTCCAATCCGCCAAGTTCCCGCATGACCCTGGTCTTCTCGTCACCAGTGAACCGCACGATAGTCACATGCTCATCCAACTTGATGGTCCGAATCTCGGTCTCAAAGTTGTAGATGGGCGCGATTTCCGCCTCCGAATCTGCCTCCCCTTTCCAATGCGCGATGTATCGATCTAGATAAGCCCGGATTTGGCGCCTCGAAAAGGATGTCCTACCGTACTTACGAACAAGATGGCGTATCGGCCGATCGAGATGCATGTGGATGATGAACGGCCGAACCGCATCCAGGCTTGGATTCTCGATCGGAGTGCCTGCATTGTCCGAAAGTCTGATTCCAGATGCGAGTCCAGACGAATAGAACGCATCCGCGCACTTCTCCGCGATGGCATGCGGAAAGGCATCGTCGTTTGGCCAAGGAATGTATTGTTCGTGCGCTGCGCAAGGTCGGGACATCAGCGAATAATCGTCACCCGAAAATTGATATCCCTGAACCAGCACCTTTTCTTCACCGGCATCCACGAACTTGTTGTTCGTCAGTTCGAGCATGGCCTTCGCGAACTCCAGATAAAGCGTTCTAAAGGCCGAAAGTGCCGGTGGCTCGGGTATTGTATTGCGCATTGAATGCAACATATTGCTATCGGTCACGGAGCCGGCCTGCAATTGGATTCACCCACAGACACCGCAAGGCAACTCTCTGAGCTTGAACGACACGCTGAACAGCCGGCTCGCTCAATACGCTACAGGATATGCAATGCGATGCTGCCGCAAATGGCACCCACCATCAACAGCCATGGTATATCGGCAAAACACTCGTGATCGGTCTCACAGGGCTCTCAATATGTGTGTTTCGATGGCCCGGGGCGATGGCTTGGCACCCAATCCTGCGCGGCTGCCGTTGCGATGAATAGTACGTGCGGGAGGGTACATCGCGTGGTACGTCGCGCGGACCGGAGCGGAATGAACAGTGGTTTGTTGCCATCCTGGTCTCGCAAAGCGGCCGGGGTCGACGACAGTCTTGGTGGCAAGTCGTCGGGAACCGCTCACGCCGGACCTTCGTCCATCGTTTCTTTCATGGTTTTGCGGGCCGCGTCGACGAGCGCTTTGACATCGTGATGTTGGCCGGCGTCGATCAATTCCTCGCGCTTGAGCGTCGACATCACGTACACGGAACGGTAAAGGGTTGCGATGAGCGAGGGGTTGCCGCTCGTCAGCGGGGCGGGCGGACCCCCCCCGAGCCGGTCCTCGGCGAGCGCGAGCGCGCCCGAGCGGACCAGTTCGCCGGCGGGGATGCCGTGCCGAAGGGCGGCCTGCCCGATCAGCTTCCACTCCGAATCGGCAAAACGAATCGATCGAGGCAGTCTCGAATCGTTCCGATTTTGAGAAGGATTGTTTCCTGTTACGGAAGTTTTCGGGTCGCTTCGCGACATTTTCTTGCCTCCTGGAGGGAATTTCAGGGCGAGATCCGACGGATTTCTTGCGCTGAATCTGTACGTCGGCGACCCGGTTCCGGCGGAATGCGGGCTGCCGGTCAAGGCCACCCTACTTCATCGGGAACTGCTTGAGCAGACGGTCGCCCGACTGATTCAGAGCCGGGACCGCACCCCGAACAATCGTTGTCGCCGGTCTGTTCGGGGGCAATTGGCGTGCAGTCAAAATTCAGTCACAAGGTAACACGCCGTCATACGTCGTGCAGCAAAATGGTACCAATGCGGGGCCCTCGGATGAAAAATGCCCGCCAGAGGGCGATTCTGACCAGGGGAAGCCGTGCATTCAAAGAGCATTCACTCGTTCCGGCGTACTGGTGACGGCTGGTGTCGGCGAAAACCCCTGAAACCGCAATAAAAACATGGATATACAGTTCCGGGCCGCGGGCTGCGTCGGGTGTGTGGGTAATAGCCTGCGACTGCAGTCGGACAAGCTATTGAGGTTGACACACCGTCATTGGCCGAAGGCCGCGCCGTTAGGGCATTTACGAGC
>MKWU01006635.1_pt1 | contig 11609 bp, 12 predicted proteins | sample 809101 | NCBI WGS metagenome assembly MKWU01 (sample SAMN05860141, study PRJNA318959) | sponge metagenome | host: Aplysina aerophoba | place: Slovenia: Piran, Adriatic Sea, Gulf of Piran | collected 2013-05-07
TGATGGAGGGCACAGACAGGAAGTTCGTGGAGCCGGTCAGCAGGAACCGGCCCCGCTTCTCCGAGACGTCGACGAGGCGTTTCACCGCCCGCACGACCCGGTCGCCGCCGAACTGCACTTCGTCGATAACTGCCGGTGGGCGCAGACTCGAGAGGTATGCGACCGGGTCGTCTTGTGCTGCGAGCAGGGTCGCGTCGTCATCAAGAGTGACATATGACCCGCCCCGCTGTTGCGCGACCCGGCGCGCCAGCGTGGTCTTCCCGGATTGGCGCGCTCCGTGCAACACGACCACACGCGAGGCCGCCAGCGAGTCGAGCAGGATCGGTTCCACGTGGCGCCTGAAATCTCCCATGCCCAGAACCCTAACCGCTAACCATAGATTTTACAGACCCCTAACCCTATTTTGTAGCGCCAGCGGAGACCACATCTGAGGGCCTGAACCATTCGGTGCCTGAAAGTCCGAGACAAGATAACATGGCAGCCGACGTCGGCTGAGCTAACAAGGAGCGCAGCGTAGTCGGGCACGTCAGCTGACAGTGCATCACGATGGAGGGTTGAAACTACGCGCTCACGCGACCACGTCGCCATATGCAGGTTCTCGCACCGGTCTCCGACTGACCATCGTAAAGTGAAAGCCATTGGTGCGGCGTGGCCTGCCTGTCCCGAAACGACACGTTGCGCCGAGATGCCCGACGCGCTATACTAAGTTTCCTCCAACCGACGATAGGAAAAATAAAATGCGTAAACGTTTTGTAACCCTTATAGCGACTGCTTCAATTGCTCTCGGGACCGTCGGTCTCGTTGCACCTGCCGAGGCACACTCATCAGATTATTGCGGACACAGTTCTCTACGAGCGGCTTGAATATCGTCCGTTTCTCGTCCACCGTAGCGAACAACCCCGCCCATGAACATGGTTATGACCACTACCTATACGTTATGTGGCCGATCTACCAGCACTGGACATCTCGCGCCTGCTGACCCAAAGATTCGAAATGAAAGCGGCAATCCAAGCCCTGCTCATAGTCGGCCTTCTTGCCACGTGTGGTAGTGATTCGAGCGCGCCAGAGTTCAGATCGGTTGATGCTGCGCTGGCGAGCATCGCCCCGTCAGATGAGGACTGGGTTGGTTTCGAACAGACGATCGCTGTTTGTATGGCCGAGGCTGGGTTCAGCTATGAGCCGGTGGTTTTTGTGCCTCCATCAAACCAGATCGCACCGCGTCGAACTATCGTGACCACCGGGCTCGACGATGCGTTCCTGCGTGAGCACGGGTACGGACTCGCGGGCCGGGCGATCGCTCTTCAGGAGTACTTCGAAGCAGGAGGCGGGGGGTCTCCGTCCGAGAAGCTGAACCCGTCTGTTCAGACCGACTACATCGCCGCTTACGAGCGGTGTCAACGTCGAGAGCAGGGACGTTCAGGAATAACGGAATTCGCTCGGACTGCCACCGCTTTAGTGGAAGCGACCGAAGAGTTTGATAGTCGTGTGCTGGGCTCAGAGGCCGTCGTAGCCGCGACTGCCGCATGGACCGCATGCATGGCAGATTTTGGACACACGTTTACCTTTCTTGATGGCCCTTGGATGAAGGTCGCTAACGATGTGGACGAGGTCATATCTTCGATCGATCCGCTAGGCGAAGAGCCCCACTCAGCGGACGGCCATACACATGGCGATGGGTTGACGCATTCACACAGCAGGTCATACTCGCCCTCCGAAGCCAAGGCCGAACTAGAAAATCTGCGGCTTGTTGAGATCACCCTAGCGTCTCAAGACGCAGGCTGTCGTGCCGATTCGGGAGTTCTGGTAGCTGTGCGTGAGGTTCAGTTAGAACTCGAGTCGAAGTTCTACGCCGACCACGCGGACCTGCTCAACCAGTAGCTAGCGAACGATTTACCGGTGCTGAACCCGGTCGCTCACAGATGACTCCTATGATGTCTGGTATGTCGCGAAGGCTTGCCGTTGGAGCGGTCCTGATCATTTCTTGGGTAGTTGTCGCATGGTTGACATGGACGCTCGCTAGCCGACCCGATCCGCTCCTCCACGCAGCGATGGAGTCCACCTTCGTAACCGTTGATGTGGAGATGCGACGGCTCGAGTCCGCGGTTGTTGGCAACGCCTTAGTTGAGTGGTCCGACCGCCGCACCCACGCCCGTGCGGGGCACTGGTCAACCGGTGTCGTGACACGCGGTGTCGAAGAGGGCGAGCCGTTGACCTATGGTGATGCTCTTTTCGAGATTGACCTGATGCCAGTGTTTCTCCTACCGGGAGCGGTCCCATCCTTTCGAGACATCAACTCGACAACGCTAGGCCGTGACGTTGTCGAACTCCGAGCAGCGCTGAGGTCGCTCGGGTTGCTCAACTCCGTTAGCACAGACGCGCCAGAAGTCTTCGGTGAAGACATCCAACGAGCCGTCGCCCGGCTCTACGTCAAGGCCGGCTACATTCCCCCGACAGAACAACCCATCGCAAGTCACCAACTCGCCCAGCTTCGCGCTTCGTGGTCACAAGTCCAAACCAACAAGTCTGACCAACTCGACCCTCTCGTTGACATCATCTATGCGTTCGGGCCCTACCTTGCGGCCTCACAGTTTCTTGTTGTCGAGAACGCAGGCGAACGTTTGGGTACTCCCATCTCGCTAGGGCAAGACGCTTCTGAGGTTGAGGTGACCTCGACAGGCCGAAATCAAATCGTTCGGCTCTCTCTCGAAAGGAACGCTGTTGGACTGCTAACTGTCGGGGCTACGGCAACCCTCAACACTCGCGATGGTGTTGATCACCCGGCTGAGGTGACCTGGATCTCACCCACCGTAGACCCCGAAACAGGACGGTTTTGGGTCGAAGCGACACTCGTTAGAAGCGATCCAGTTTTGGCAGGTCAACCCGCTCGGGTGTCGATTGTCGTCGAGACAACCGGTTCGAACGACGTGCTCGTGGTGCCCATCTCGGCGGTCACGGAGTCTCCCGCAGGACAGCCTCGCGTCCTGATCCTCGGAGACGATGGGGCTGTCATGGAGTCTGAAGTTCGCCTCGGACTGAGTGTCGCTCCATTCGTGGAAGTGTTGGAGAGCTCAATCCCGCTTCAACCTGGCACACCACTGGTAGTCGCGTCCAACGTCCGACAGGAACCAGAGGAATGACACCTGCGGTCCTTGATGTAGTCGACATCGTCTACAACTACCCGGCGGTGAGCAGCCCCACCTTGGCGGGTCTTAATCTCCGAATTGCAGCCGGCGAGAGCGTGGCCATCGTGGGGCCGTCCGGCTCGGGTAAGTCGACACTCCTAAGGCTTTGCGGCTTGCTTGACCATCCAGAGACGGGCGAGATTAGGCTCGTCGGCGAGAGAGTAACTTACTCGCCTGAGCGCCGCCGGTCGCGGTTGCGCGCCACAACCATCGGTTTCGTCTTCCAGGATTTTCAGCTGCTGCGCGACCGTGATGCGCTCGGGAACGTCCTGCTCGGGGCGATGTACCATCCAACGCTCGCGCGACGCGAGGCATCTCAGCGAAGCCGTGAGTTGCTCGACCAAGTCGGCCTGAGTCATCGTGTCGGTGCCGTGCCGGGCAAGTTGTCCGGTGGAGAACAACAGCGTGTCGCAATCGTTCGCGCATTGGTCGGCGACCCGGCGCTCCTCATCTGCGATGAACCCACTGGCAATCTCGACACCTCAACCGCCAAGGAGATTCGCGACGTTCTGCGTGACCTCTGCAGCAACCGCGGGATGGCACTTCTTCTCGCTACCCATGACCCGGCGACCTGGTCGTCCGTAGACCGAATCTACGATTTACACGACGGTCGACTTCACGTTCATAAGCCGGACGCGTGTTGAGACAAGGACGGGTTCTCGCTGAGGCGTTCCGCAGCCTCGTAGCACGGCCGCGGCGAACAGTCCTTACGATGTTGAGCGTTGCGGTGGCCGTGGCCCTCTATCTGCTCGCATTTGGGTTGAGCGAGTCATCTACTAGATCGTTGAGAGAGGCAATTGCTCGACCCTCCGAGAATCGACTGGCTGTGCATCCACTCAATGACCGCGGCGCTGACTCTCCACTCTCTTGGGAGGCGCTCGACAACTTCAAAGACGTACCACTCGTGCTTGCGGTCTCTGCTATCGCACAAGGCGACCAAAGTCACGTTGTGCAGGTCCGCAACCTGACCGACCCTCTCAGATCACCCAGTCTTGAACTCCCGGTGCTGGCATCCAGCGGAGACCTACTAACAGTCACTCAATTGGCCCCGGTAGAGGGCCGAGAGATCACTTCTATAGACGGTAGGGAAGCTCTTCGGGTTGCGGTTCTTGGTTCATCGGCGGCCCGCCTCCTCAACGTCGCGTTTGCGGATGGACGCGTAGTCGTGACTATCGACGGCATTCCGTTTGCCTTGGTCGGCATCGCCCCAGACGGCCTAGGTAGAGAGATCGATGCTGCCGTAATCGTGCCCTACCGCAACGAAATCGATGACGAAGGGCTACAACACCCCGACGAACTGCGCGTGCTAACGGTTTCAGGCGCAGCTCACGAAGTCTCCAAGGTCGCGTCCGCGGTCGCTGTGCCATTCTCTCCGAGTTCGGCGCGCTCCGTCGTGGAGGTGAACAACTCGAACGATGTTGGGGAACTGTTAGATGAGTCAACTGCGGCGGTACTCCAGAGCTTCGCTGCGGTTCTCGGGCTCGTCTCGGTGGTCGGGATCAACTCAGCGGTAATGTCGAGCGTTGGGGAACGCCGAACCGAGATTGGTTTGAAACGCGCCTTGGGAGCATCCCGAGTTGACGTGTTTGTGGAGTTCATGGCATCTGGCGCGATGCTCGGCTTGGCGGGTGTCGTTTGTGGAATGCTCGCCGGACTAACCGGAATAGCACTAGCTGCGCTATGGAATGACTGGATCCCGGTGCTCTCATCCTCAGCGATGGTCACCGCATCCGCCGCCGGAGTCGCCATGGCACTTGTCGCAAGCGTGCTTCCATCAAACGCAGCCGCATCACTTGATCCCGCCGCGGTTCTAGCTGAGCCGTAACCGATCCCTGCACTGACAAAGCAGCGCTCATCGGCCTACCGGTGCCCAGGCAACCGACACCCGGTCAGTTCGATAGCCGCCTCACAAACAGTGATCTGCTCGCACCAGACGCACCCGCGGGTGAACGAGGACACACGTTGACTAAACTCATCCCGATGGAACTAACCACGATTTTTGAGACCCGGGCGGGGATCCGCAGCGGTAAACCCTGTTTCGTGGGCACACGGATAGCAGTCTATGATGTCTTAGACTACTTAGCTTCGGGGATGACACCCTCGGAGATCGTAGGCGACTTCCCCGAATTGAGCGAGAAACATGTCCTTGCCGCCATTGAGTTCGCCGCGTTACGCGAGCGATGCCTAGCAGCTCCCACGTGAGACAGAGATTACACAGATGCTTAAGGATGCTGTTGCTGATCTTGAGCAATCATGGAGTGATGTCGACACCAACCCCCAATCAACTGGATAATCTCTCAAATTTTCGATCCACTAAATAGGATCCTCTCGGTGCCTGAAAGCCCGATACAAGACGACGCGGCGCTACTTCTTGTTGCGAGCGCACCGGCACTAAGCCAAGTCGCCCAACATCGCGCCGACCGACTGAACCGCCGTGCAAATCACCGGCGGCTCGCCGCTGGCCCGGCAACGGTTCCGACGGCTGTACGCTGGAGCCGTGTTTGAGCGGATCTATGTCCACAACTACAAATGCTTCGTCAACTTCGAGTTGCACCTAGACGAGACCTCCTTGTTGGTAGGCGCGAACGGTTCCGGCAAAACGAGCGTCCTCGACGTGCTCTTCGCTCTCAAGAAACTGCTCGCAGGCGAGGCCAAGATCGCCGATCGAATCGCGTTTCACCCATCCACCCTGACGCGCTGGCATAATCAGACCGAGCAATTGTTCGAGATGGATGTGAGAGCCAACGGGGAACTGTACCGCTACCACCTCAAGATTGAGCACGAACCCGATTCAAAGCAATCGCACGTCGCCGAGGAAAGTTTGGTGACTAGTGGGAAGGCTCTGTTCCATTGCGGCAGGGGCACAGTTCAGCTCTACCGGGACGACGGCTCCGAAGGTCCGACTTACCAAGCCGATCGGAGCGAGTCGGCACTTGCTCGTGTCGTCCCACAGCCTTCCAACAAACTGCTCACAAACTTCATGTCGGCGGTCCACGCGACGGTGGTGTGCTCAATACGGCCGAGTATGCTCGGTGCCGAGTCGGAACGCGAGTCCTTGTTTCTTGGTCGTCACGGCGAGAACTTCGTGGACTGGTACCGCAACACCATGCAGGAGAACCCTGCCTCGGTGCGCAACCATGTCGGGGCGCTGCGCGACATCCTCGACGGGTTTCATGAGGTCCACCTTCAACAGACTGGCCTTGACCACCGTGCGTTGATGATGGACTTCCGTGCGGAAGGGACCACGTTCAAGTTGCGTTTCGATGAGCTGTCGGACGGACAACGTGCGCTTGTTGTCCTGTATGCGCTGCTACATCTCCGCGAGAACGACGGGGGTGTTGTGTTGTTCTTAGACGAGCCCGACAACTTCGTGGCGCTCTCCGAAATACAGCCCTGGCTCATGGCGGTCGTTGATTTGTGCGAAGACACACCCTCCCAGGCAGTGATCTGCTCGCACCATCCAGAGTTGATCGATTACCTCGGTTCCGATGCTGGACTAATGCTCCGGCGGGAAGCATCCGCGGTATCTGTCTCCCCGTTCAAGTCGCTTGATCTGCCAGACTGCGGACTCAAGTTGTCCGAGCAGATCGCTCGCGGCTGGAAGAAGTGACCCGCAACGTTCGCGTCGTCTTGTTGTGCGAGGACCGCCAACACGAGACGTTCGTCAAGCGCTTCCTTTATCGGGGCGGCTGGCATTTACGCGACTTTCGAGTCGTGCTGTCCCCTCAAGGACGTGGGTCAGCCGAGCAGTTCGTTCGGGAGCGGTTCCCAAGCGAACTCCAAGCCATCCGCGCCAAAGGCGACGAGCACGTCCGGCTGATCGTGATGATAGACGGCGACGATAAAGGCATCAACACACGTCGTGCCTCCTTCAACGCTGCTTGCGAAGCTCAAAACATCCCTGCCCCAGGCGAGACCGACAATGTGCTAATCTGCGTTCCAACGTGGAATATTGAGACTTGGTTCAGCTTCCTCGACGGTCGCGAAGTGGAGGAGTCTGTTTCCGACTATCCCCGATTGATGCGCGTGCGAGACTGCGATGCACACGCAGAGGAACTTGCTGAGATCTGCCGCGCCAAGCACCAGAGTCGTCCCTTGCCCCCATCACTGGAAGACAGCTGCATCCAATATAACCGTCTCTTCGATCCCTAAGCAGAGGCATCGCGGAACAGTTTCCATCCTTCGACCACGCTCCGGCCTGTCCAATACGCGATCGAGCGATGTCGCTGGTCTACATCGAGGCCCTCCTAGATGTTTGGTTTGCATTAATCACCAATTCCAGCAGGGCCTCGACCCAAACTCAAGGACCCCCAAACGCCCCCCATCCCACATTTACGCGCAGGCTCAACAATTCGCATCACGCCCCCGATACGTGTATGGTCCACTTATGAATCAAATTAACCGAACGTTCCCAATTCAGGGAGAGCCTCAAATGGAGAAGATATCGTTTCGCGTAAGACTTCGCCAACCACATATGGGTAGCCTTCGTCCTCGATGGAGGACACTATTCGTTTTGCTGTTCACATCCTCGCTTGTCGCTTCGTTGGCTTCTGCGACTCACACCATCGTCACGCCAAACGAATCTACGTTCGCATCGATCGGACCTTACAATGGCAAGATCGTCTACCTTTCCTCGCCCCGACATACTAGCAGTGGAAGTCGAGGTGAGTTGGGTTGGGAGGAGAACATTAACGGAAGACATTGGAACTACTACGCCACCACGGGCAATTTCAAGAACGGGACTTTGACCCAAAGTATCACTCGGAACCTGAGAGCACGCGGATACAAGGTTATATTGAGTCCGAATTCTAGAGACGGTCTCATCAAGGAGAGTATCCGTTCTTCAAACAAAGCCGGCGCGGATGTTCATATCACAACGCACACCAATGCCGGCAGAGGCAACTACATGTTGGTTATGGTCGATAACAACACCGCAACCACGTACGACAGATTATTGCAATCACGAATAGGGCAATTCGTGGGAGTTGCAGTCCCAGGAACCGAGGTTTTCACAACGGATGGCACGGGTTATACTAACGGGATTGAACTTGCCGAACTTGATGTCAATGCGAAATACACTGTATATGTGGAATTGATATTCCATGATAATCAAGCCCACGTTGACTGGTTCGGGTCGGGAACTGATTGGGGTGCCTCGGTAAAACACGATGCTTGGCGGTACGGAATGGCAGTTGACATTGCCTTAGGGTACCCATAAATCACGAATCTACTGGAGCGTAAAACTATGAAATTTACACTAACAAAAGTACTCTGGTTAGCAGGAATCCTCGTTATAACGTGGATTGCGGTGTTTGCGTTTACCTCGGGCAACGAAACGGCCGAACTCCAAACAACCACCGAAACGGCCGAACTCCAAACAACCACCGAAGTTGCTGTGCCGAAAACGTTATGGGAGATACCTGGTTTTCGTACAAGCGCTGAAGGTGCTGCTAATGACGACCTTCTTCGCCTATGGGAGGCATTCAAAGAAGAAAAATACATCCAACAATGCATGGCAGATGAAGGTTTTGTCTACGATATTGATATCGCGTACCTTGTGCCTAGCCTCATAGACCCCGCCGATGCCGCAACTATCGTCGGCAGCACGGGAGTTGAGAATGATGTCCAGAAACCTCAAGCGGAATTAGGAACCACACCGACAATATCCGATAGCGATTCATTATCTGCTGACGAGTTAGACAGGTACTTCATGACACTCTATGGTGAAACCGCTACTGACTACCAATACTTCGCCACAACGGGTTCTCTCCCAAAGAATCACAGCGGATCAGGTTTCGCTCAAGGTGGTTGTTTTGGTGCCGCCGAAAACGCAGTTGCTGGAGTCGGAGCTTTGCGAAATGAGATAAACGATGCAGTCAGAATCGAAAAAGAAAAGGAGATGCTTAAAGCGTCCGCCTGCACAACTCCCAATGGTGTTCGTCTCGAAGACCTAGAAGACTTAGAATTGGCGTACATGGCAGTTTACGAAAGCGGCGAGAACATTCAGGATGCGGAATCAGACCTCGCCAGTTGCGAACCCTTGTTGAACAACACAAACGACGCGGCCTGGGAACGGGCAAGAGCCAAAATATTCGCACGACACAATAAACGACTGCTCAGCCACGCCGAGTATTGGACGGCCGTGGCAAACGAAATACCAAAAGATTCAGAATTTGTGCAGACGATCAAAGATGCTGTTGCTGATCTTGAGCAATCATGGAGCGATGTCGACACCAACCCCCAGTCAACTGGGTAACCGATTTACGCTAGCGGGACCAGTTGGCGAAGGTGTCGATCATTAGGTTCACGTCTGGGCCTAGGGGGTAGAGGATCGGGGTGGTGCAGCCCTTGTCTATGTATTCCGAAACCTTGGCTACGGCTTCTTCGGGGGTGCCCGAGGCGGTGCAGCGCTGCACTACATCATCGGGCACTAGCTTCGATGCCGCCACCACCTGTTCGTGGGTGGCGGGCCAGGTCAAGACCTTGTGGATGTCGTTGAGGAGATCGTCAGACACGCCGCTGGCAGCCATGATGTGCGGCTGTTGCCCCAAGTACTGTGTCAACAACAGACGGGCACCGTCCAGAGCTACCTGCCGGTCATCATCGACGGAACAGACGATCAACTGGGGCCGGTCGATGTCGTCGAGGTCGCGGCCCGCCGCTTTGGCCCCCACCTCCAACGCGGCCAGCGCCCTGTCGTTGTAGGCGGGCTCGACCATGTAATTCAACACGACACCATCGGCGATCTTGCCGGCCAGTTCCATCATCTTCATGCCCGTAGCGCCGATATAGATCGGCACGTCCTTGGCGCGGCGCTCCTGATGCACATAGTCGAGTTCAACACCGTCGAGATGCACGAAGTAGCCGTCGTAGTCGACCGGCCCGTCGCAGGCCAACAGGGCCCGGCACGACTCGACAACCTCGCGCATCACTCGCAGCGGACGTGCCCGGTCGATCCCCACCTTGGCGGCGAGAGGGTCCCACCAGGCACCCAAACCCAAAATGATCCGACCGGGAGCGAGATCGTCTAAGGTCGAGAAGGTCGAAGCCAGCCGTGCTGGATTGCGAGTCCAGCAGTCGACCACACCGCTGCCGATCTTGATGGTGTCGGTTGTGGACGCGAACGCGGCCATCGGCACGCACACCTCCCGAACCAGGCGTGAGTCGGCTTGCCAGACGGCGTCGAACCCCCGCTCCTCGGCGTACTGCACATGGGACATGGCATCACGGATGCTGCGCGCATCCTGCATATATAAAGCAACAGGTTGGGTCATATCAGATTCTCCAGTTTCTTGAAAAGGCGTTGAGCGGCTTCGGCGGCTTTGGCCCGAACCTCAACCGCGTCAACTTTGGTTAATTGGCCGTGCTCCATCACGGTTTCACCGTCAACAGTGATTTGCAGTGGCGACACACCCGTGGTGAATGCCAGCCGCCAAGGGTCCATGACTTCATAATTCCAGGTCACCACGTCATTGCGACTCTCGGGAAACAGTTCTTGGTTCACCTCCAACATGCGCCAAGCGGGGTCGGGGCTAGTTGTCACATCATCCTCTCGCATCCGCACGTACGCGACCCGGAACTCATCAATCATGTCGGCGCCTATCCCATCGGTTCCGAGCCCGGTGGGGTTCGCGAACCTCACGGGCCGGGCATACCCGACTGCGTTGTTCATGTTGGAGCGGGGGTTGTGGATCAGCGTGCCGGATAGACCGTGGTCGTCTTCAAGGTGTACTCCGTGGATGATCAGCCAATCGTCAGTGGCCAACGGAGCGAGCCGAGCCGCCGCATCCCGGTCAGCGGCACCCTCAGCGACGTGGATATGCACGCCCACGCCAAACTCCGCAGCCAGTTCCGCAGCAGCAGCGAGGGTCTCGTCGGTGCAGGTGAAAGCGGCATGCACGCCGACCATCCCTGCCGCCCCACTCGCAAGGTGACGGCGGTTCTCCTCTAGGCCCCGCCGGGCACCTTCGGTCATAGGGCCCGCCGTGTCGAAACCCCCCGAACCCCAACCTGCAGAGCTAGAACCAAGAACGGCCGAGCCGGCAGCATCCGTGCCAGCAGCGCCCGGTCCGCCCGCGGAAACCGAGCCGACAGCGCCAGAACCAACAACGCGGCCCGAGTCGGCAACATCCGATCCAGCAGCGCGCTCGGAACCGGCAGCGCGGTCAAAGCCAACAACGGCCGAACCGGCAGTGCCAGAACCCACGGTGTTGGGGTGGCGGTCGGTTACTCCGTAACAGGTGTTGACTCGAACGCCGACTTCGGCGCAGGCCGCGGCGATCACCTCAAGCGAACCCTCTATAGCCGATGGCGACTCGTGATGGTCGATGATGCAGGTCGTGCCCCGTTCCAGAGCCTCAAGAGCCCCGAGTTTGGCGGACCATTCGATGGTGTCGAGATCGAGCGCTCGGTCAAGGCGCCACCAGA
>MKWU01006636.1_pt1 | contig 11608 bp, 9 predicted proteins | sample 809101 | NCBI WGS metagenome assembly MKWU01 (sample SAMN05860141, study PRJNA318959) | sponge metagenome | host: Aplysina aerophoba | place: Slovenia: Piran, Adriatic Sea, Gulf of Piran | collected 2013-05-07
CGAGATCGCTGAGGCCTGCCGTTCACACCGTATCGGCGCCATTGTTGGAACGGAAACTCCCAATGGAGACGACAAGCCGTTCAATAGCGCCGTCGTCATTGACGATCAAGGCAGGCGGCTTGCCGTCCATCACAAGACACGGCTGACTCCGGGCGACGCCCAGGGTTACTCTTCGGGAACGGAAGAGACGCTGTTCGAATGCAAGGGCATTCTGATGGGTGTGGTGATTTGCTTCGAAGGGTTTCGGTTTCCGGAAACGGTCCGTTCACTGGCGCGCGCCGGCGCACGCGTTGTCTTTCATCCGCAGTTCAATCATGTTTTACCCAACATGGAATGGAAACTGCCGGTCCATGAAGCCCTGCTGACCGCGAGAGCCGCTGAGAACACCGTCTATCTTGTTTCCGCCAACATGTGCCACCCCCGCAACAACTGCCGCTCGCTGATGATTGGGCCGGACGGCTTGGTCATCCAGGCCTCCGAACTCGGCGAAGAAAGCCTGCTCACTGCCGTGATCGATCCGAGCAGGGCAACCCACGCCTTCCTCAAGGATGACCCCGCAGCCATGGCGAAGGCCTTGGCCGAAGCTAGCATTCCGTGATAAAAGTCCCGTGGAAGGCGCGGCGGGCTCCTGCGGTCGCTCGGCGCGGAGTGAGGAGGATGGCGATCTGGGTGATCTCCTCCGACGAACGACAAAGCCGACGAGCGCAAACGTCCGTCGCCCAAAGGGTTACGCGCCGCTTCCGCTCGGCTGCGCGGAGAACGCGGCGCCGCGTTCCTGGATTGACCAAGCGTTATGCCATCGGTCCCGGGGCGAGTAACGCCGACCGCGCGACTATTACCACGGGCTGTTAGTCGGAGGCGGGCCTCGAGCATCCCCGGACGTGCCGGAACTACCAGACATCACGGTATATATTGAAGCGCTGGAAGAAAGGATTCTCGGTCAGCCTCTGCAACGTGTCCGCCTCGCGACGCCATTCCTGTTGCGCACCGTCAACCCGCCCGTCCACGCCGCCGAAGGCCGCGTCGTCAGGCGGTTGCGCCGGCTTGGCAAGCGCATCGCCATCGGCTTGGAAGGCGACCTCTGGCTGATCCTGCATTTGATGATCGCCGGACGCCTGCACTGGAAGCCGCCGCAAGCAAGAATTCCCGGTGGCAGGAGGGGTTTGGCGGCTTTCGACTTTCCTCCCGGCACGCTCGTTCTCACGGAGGCGGGCTCAAGGAAACGCGCGGGTCTCTACCTCGCCTCGGGGAAAGCAGCCCCGGACTCATACGACCCCGGCGGACTTGATGTTTTCGAGGTCGACTACCCATCCTTCAGGGCGGCCATTACGTCCGCCAATCATACGCTGAAACGGGCGCTTACCGATCCGCGCCTTCTTGGCGGCATCGGCAACGCCTACTCCGACGAGATTCTCCACCGTGCTCGCCTTTCGCCGGTGACGCTCACACGGAAGCTCTCCAGCGATGAACTCCGTCGCCTATTCGATGCCACCCGCGGAACCTTGCTGCACTGGATCGAAAAGCTTCGCAAGGACCGTGGCGGCGCCTTCCCCGAGAAAGTAACGGCCTTTCGTCCCGGCATGGCCGTTCACGGGCGTTACGGCAAACCCTGTCCCGACTGCGGATCAAAGGTCCAGCGCATTCGATACGCGTCCAACGAAACGAACTATTGCGCACACTGTCAAACCGGCGGCAAGCTCCTCGCGGACCGAGCGCTCTCCCGCCTTCTCAAGAAAGATTGGCCCGCTACCATCGAGCAGCTCGAATCCCTCCACAAGCCACGCTGATAGGAGCCGGCAGGAGCGCTGGATTCCGGATGGAAGGCGGAGTCGAGGGGACTAGGTCCGCGTTACTCCCATTCGATCGTCGAGGGAGGCTTGTGGGAAAGATCGTAAAGCACTGCCTCTATACCGCTGAGCGCCTTCAGCTCACGAGACAGGCCGTTTAGCTTACCCGCTGGCAGTTGTGCCGTCTCGGCTGTCATGCCGTCGACGGAAGTGACCGGGCGCAGCGCGATCGTCTCGCCGCCGTTACGGCTCAACGGCACCAACACGACAGGACACTGCCAAACCCGGCGATAGAAGCCTTGATTTCGTAAAAACTCCGTCACGATGCGGTCCGCTTCCTGCAGCAGCGCGATCCGCTTCCTAGTCAGCGTCGCCTTTTGCACACTCCACTCGCCCGGACGCCATCGCTTCGGCTCCAGCGCGAGCACGACCCGATTGGTCTGTTGGTGCCGGTTGGTGATTTCCGTGGCGAGAGGCAGCAGGCTGCGGAAGTCGAGTGGACCGCCATGGAGAACGGTCAGGTTGGCGTAGCTGCGGCTGTCGCCTTGCACACCGACGCTTCGAATCGGCAGCAGGAATCCACGGTAGCCGGCGTTCTTCGCCATGCCGTCGATGGCGGAGTCCGTGAGCACTTTTTCGTCCTCTTTCGTGCACAGGCACCGAATTGCCAGCCCGGGTCCCGGAAAGGGATGACGCCAGATCAGTTGTTGCGGCAGCCCAAGCACCCTCCCCAGCGTCCTCACTTCATCTTTGTAGAAGTCAGCCAGGGGCTCCAGGATCCGCCCCTCCTTGATCAGCTTCGTGATGCTGTCAACCCGATTGTGATGCGTTTTGATCACCGCCGAGTTCGTGCTTGCGCCTGACTCGATGCGGTCCGGGTAGATCGTCCCCTGCCCGAGAATCCAGTCGCTCCCGGCGAACTCTTCCTGCTCCAGGACCTGCTCTTGCACATCAACGAACAAGCGCCCGATGATCCGCCGCTTTTTCTCCGGGTCAACGACATTCCGCAATCTGCTCAGGAATTGGCCTCGCGCCGCTACCACTTCGAGCCGTCCGTACCCCAGGTGATCGAAGGCCTGTTGGATCTCCCGAGTCTCATCCAGACGCATGAATCCCGTGTCGACATACACACCATGTACCCGCTCCGTCCCCAGCGCTTTCACCGTCAGCGCGTACGCCACCGTGGAATCAACGCCTCCGCTGAGGAAGAACAGAACCCACCGATCTTTCACAGTCCGCCGGATCGTCTCGAAAATCTTGAGGACGCTGTCTTCCGGATGCCAATCCATACGGCAGCGGCATACCCGAAACAGGAAGTTGCGCAGGATCTCCGAACCGTATGCCGTGTGAACTACCTCGGGATGGAACTGCAACCCGAAGTATTTGCGCTTCAGATCTCCCATCGCCGCCACCGAACACTGGCGCGTGTCGCCCAGCGTTTCAAATCCGGGCGGCAGCTTTGCGACGTGGTCGCCGTGGCTCATCCAGACTCTTTGTCGCAACGGCAAATCCGCGAAGAGAGGCAATTCGTGCCTGACCCGCACATCGGCTTGGCCGTATTCGTTATCCCTGCCCTTCTCGACCTCCCCCTCGAGGTATTGCGCCATGAGTTGGTGCCCATAGCAGATCCCCAGCAACGGGCGGTCAAGTTGAAACAGGCTCGGTTTCGGTCGCGGGCTCCCCTTCAAGAAAACGCTTGCAGGACCGCCGGAGATAATGACGCCTTTGTATCGACTGAGCCTCTTGGTGGTCGTTTCCAGGGGCAGAATCTCAGCGTAGACGCCGAGTTCGCGCACTTTCCGGGCAATCAGGTGACAGTACTGTCCGCCCGAGTCCAGGACGGCTATTTTTTCCATGGAGAGGAGCGTACTGATGAAGAGAACACAGGTCTTCCGGGAAAGGCCCGTGTCTGCAACGGACTAGTATATCATTGGTGATGTGATCGCCCCCGAAGCCATTGAAAAGCTGAGAGATACCGTCGGTCCAAAGGGTCTTCTCGAACGCCCCCAGCAGCTCATGCTCTACGAATACGACGGCAGCATCGAGAAGGGCCGTCCGGAGTGTGTCGTTTTCCCCACATCCACCGAGGATGTCGTTGCCATCGTAAAGATCGCTCGCGATTTCAACCTGCCGCTCGTCGGACGCGGCGCCGGCACCGGTCTGAGCGGAGGAACGATCCCCACCGAGGGCGGCATTATGATCGCCTTCGCTCGCATGAATAAGATCCTTGAGATCGATCTGGCGAATGAGTGCGCCGTCGTTCAGCCGGGCGTCGTCAATATCGACATCACGCTTGCCGTGCAAGGCGACGGCTACTACTACGCGCCGGACCCCTCGAGCCAGCGGGCCTGTACGATCGGCGGCAACGTGGCGGAAAACTCCGGCGGACCGCACACGCTGATCTACGGAGTCACCACCAATCACACTCTGGGCGTCGAGGCTGTGCTTCCTGACGGCGCCGTCATCCAGACTGGCGGGAAAAAAGCCGATCCGGCGGGCTACGACCTGACCGGGCTCCTCACCGGCTCGGAGGGCACCATGGCTCTGATCACCAAAGTCATCGTGCGGCTGATGCGCGCCCCTGAAAAGGTGAAGACCCTGCTCGCCATCTACGACAGCCCCGAAGATGCTGCCGCCACCGTCGGTGAGATGACGGCTCGGGCGGTCATTCCGGCCGCGGTCGAGATGCTCGACGGCGTGATGCTGCGGATGGTTGAAGAGGCGACTCATGCGGGCTATCCGATGGACGCCGATGCGGTTCTGCTGATCGAGCTCGAGGGGCCGGCCGAGGCTGTCGACGAACAGGCGGAGCAAGTCGACGCTGTCTGCAAGGGGTGCCGCGCCCGGGAAGTCAGGGTCGCCAAGTCGGACGAAGAGCGTGCACTGCTATGGAAAGGCCGCAAGAATGCCTTTGGCGCCGTCGGCCGCGTCAGCCCAACCTACTATGTTCAAGATGGTGTCGTTCCCCGTACTCGCGTCGCCGACACGCTGCGCTTCATCTACGAGGTCTCGGAGAAATACGGTCTCACCATCAGCAACATCTTTCACGCCGGCGACGGAAACATGCACCCGATCATCCTGTTCGACCCTCGAAAGGCGGGTGAACTCGACAAGACCAAGAAAGCCGGAGCCGAGATCCTCGAATATTGCGTCAACGCCGGCGGCTCGATCACTGGCGAGCACGGCGTCGGCATGGAGAAAAACGACCTCATGCCGATCGCTTTCAGCCAGGACAGCCTCGACATGATGGAAACCCTCATCAAGGTCTTCGACCCGGACCGCCGTTTGAACCCTGGCAAGATTCTCCCCACAGGCAAAGGCTGTCTCGAAGTCCGCCCGATGACACCCAGGGCCCGTGAGATGGTGTGGTAGCATCTCCGCTCGGTGAGCACCCTTACCCGTTATTGGCTCCTCCAGATTCCCGGATGGGTTCTTCTGATCCTGGTCCTGGGACTGTCGTACGACCGGTTCGATCTCCCTGCCTGGGTCGGCGGAATCATCTTGCTGCTCTGGATCGCCAAGGATGCGATCCTCTATCCCATTCTGAAGCCGGGTTACGAAACAGGAGTGAAGACCGGATCAGAGCGCCTTGTCGGCCTGATCGGCATCGCCAGGCAGGACCTCGGCCCCGACGGCTATGTTCTCGTTAACGGTGAACTCTGGAAGGCCGTCGCCGACCCTCTCGACACTCCCATTCCAGCCGGCGCTGACGTTCGGGTCAATGCGGCGCGCGGGATGCTCCTCACCGTGGCCCGAGCTCAAGATCCGGACCACATTCGCTGAGTGCAACAAGCGGAACGGATCGACGCGTCTCGCGTATTCCGCACTCCGCGCCGAGCGACTTCGGAACCCGTCGCTGCTGCCACGGGGCTTTCAGGGAATGACGATACGCAGAATCCGCGTATCGGTCGTGATGCGGTCAAGCAGATCATCGCCCGAGACGAGCCGGCCGAAGTTGGTGTAACGCCCTTCCCACAGCGGCTGCGGCGCCAGACAGATGAAGAACTGATTTCCCGCCGCATCCTTCTCGTCCTCCGCCATCGCCAAGCTTCCGCGCAGGAACGGTTCATAGTGGATCTCGGTGCGAATCGTGTGCCCCGGGCCGCTGGAGCCATCCTGATCGCCCGCCTTGGCGTACGCGCCGGGGATGACCTCCATGAATCGCTGCCTGTCGTAAAACCCTCGTTTGGCCAGCTCGACAAAGTTCCTGGAAGTGAGCGGGGCGTTGGCATAGTCGAGGCGGAGCTCCATCAACCCTAACGACGTTTCCATGCGAATGAGGCGGCTGCGGGAACGCGCCAGCTCCTGGTAGTGCTTCGGCTTGAGATCGACGTCGATGGCCCCGATTCTCTGGTCGTGGCTTTCACCGAAAAGGACCCGCAGATAGCGCACGGAAAGCTTTCTGATCCGGCGGTCAGGGTCGTCAAGAGCTTCCAGCAACAAGGCGCGCGCGCCGCGCCGGTCCGCCGAGCGGGACACGGCGGTGAGCGCGTTCGCCCGCAAGCCGGTATCATTCGCCTGAAGGCCGTGGTCGTACAAAGCTCGGCAGTTTTCGAGCGGTGGCTCGGTTGTCAGCAGCAGGGCCGTGCTGACGACACGGTGGTCTTCGTGATGCAGCGCTTTGTCCAACAGGCCCTCGGTTTGGGGAACCTCGAGGGCCAGCAACTCGGGAAGGATCTCCGGCTTCGCGGCGCTCAACTCTTCGCTATCGGAACGCCACAGGCCGAGGAGGTAAGACGTGGCGTTCTCGGGTTTGCGCAGTCGTAAAGAGGCCAACAGCGTATTCAGACCCGCACCCCGATAGCGCGGGGGTAGAACTCCCGGTTCCGTCGGGAGCACCGCGAAAACATCCAGATGCGCCAGAGCCAACTCGGCGCGCAGCGAAAGCAGGCGCCCCTCGCTCAGCAGTGTTTCGAGCAACGGACGGGCACGATCATCGCCCAGCAACCCCAACGAATCCACTGCAGCGGCGCACACGTTTTCGTTCGCATCCCCAAGGGCCCTTGCGAGGACTTTGAACGCCTCAGGCTTTCCGGTCTTGGCCAACGAGGACATTGCTTGCATACGGACCTTCGGATCCGCGTCGTTCGACATCCTTGTCAGGAGGTCGAGCACCTCCTGGGATGGCTGCGCGCGGCCGAGGCCGCGCACGGCTTCGATACGCATCCACGGATTGCGGTCTTTCGTGAGGTTGATGAAAGACCGCGTCAGTTCGTCATCAACATTCGCTCCGAGATCGAGTAGAGCGCGGGTGGCTGCCCAGCGGGTCTCCGCATCATCGGAGCGGCGGCGGGCCGCAATCCAGGGGACGGCTTTGCGGTCGCCCATTCGAACCAGGGCTCTCATCGTTACCGGCAGCGGGGCGGGTGTTCGAGTGATATGCACGGACGCCGCTTTCCAGCGCAGCTTGCCCAGCGCTTCGACGGCATGTTCGACGACCGTCCGATGTCGGTCCCGGAGAGCGGCAATCAGTGCGCTAGCGGCCTTCTTCCGCGGTTTGCGGCCGGTTTCGGTCACCGTGTCATGGTCCTCCAGCTCACCGATCGCGAATGCGGCAGCGGCGCGTACACGGGGAATCGGATCTCGCAGCACCCGTGCGAGGATGCCGAGCGTGTCGGCTTTTCCGATACGGCCGAGCGCGAGGCAGGCCCGGGCTCGGTGCTCCGCGATGGGGTTCCGGAGCTGTTCAAGCAGCCAGCGGTCGACCGTTCGGCGGTCCTCTCGCTGGAGGAAATCACCCTCGATCAAGTGCGGAGGCCGTGTCAGGATAAGCCATCCGGCCGCCAGGCCGAACAGCACCATGCAAACGGCGAGATACTTCAGTTCGTGCCTCCTGACGATGTCGACCATGTCGCCGCTATCTTAGCCGGTTTCGTTAGACTGGACCTCCGAGGTATATCGTGATGCGCATCCAGATTTTTTCCGACATCCACAACGATCTGAAGCAGCTTGAGCGGGTTGTGAGCCAGGACGCCGATATCTACATCTCGGCTGGCGACCTCGTCACGTGGGCCAGAGGTCTGTCAGACTGTGCAAAGGTTCTCAAACCGCTCGGCGAGAGGTTGTGGGTATTGCCGGGCAACCACGAATCCTCCGACCAGATCTCGATGTTTTGTGGGGATCACGGCTTTCGGAACTTTCACGGTCAGGTCATCGAGGTAAACGGATGGCACTTTGCCGGGCTCGGCTATTCGAATCGCACGCCTTTCAGCACGCCGGGCGAGTTCAGCGAGGATCAACTCGCGGGGCGGCTGGCGAAGTTCGCGGGGCTGTCACCGATGGTCCTGGTCTGTCACGCGCCACCGGTCGACACGGATCTCGATGGCGTGAAGCCCGGCCAGCATTTCGGCAGCCCCAAGGTGCGCGAGTTCATCGAAGCCGAGCAGCCGAGGTTTTTTTTCTGCGGCCACATTCATGAAGCGGCGGGAAATGAGGTGAAGATCGGCGAAACCGTTGGCCGCAACGTTGGCAAGCAGGGATACCTTCTGGAGCTGTGAGTACGCGCGGAGGGTATACCTGAAAGCCGGGACTCAACGCAGGACTTCTTTGAGCAGACGGCCGTCTGTCTCGGGCGGCATGGGGACTCCGATGATACGGGCGAGCGTTGGCGCCACGTCTACGGGGCCCGCTGGTTCGCTGAATCGTCCTGAAGGGATACTCCCACCCAGGAACATGATCGGCACATGGCGGTCATAGTCGTATGGACTGCCATGGCCGGTGCTGCCCTGGGCTCGATCGACGTAGTGGTGTTTTTTGATTTGGACGATGAGATGTTGGCTGCGCGGCGGGTAGAAGGAGTTGCGATAGAGCTTTTCGATCGCATCGCCGGACGCCTCTCCTTGTAAATCAGAATGACGATAGACCTTTTCGACGTACCCGGTTTCGAGGATGGCTTCGCGGCCGAGTTCCTCAGTCTCCTCCCGTGAGACCCCCAACGCCTCAAGGCGCTTGAGATTGAAGAAGATGTGCGGCGGATCGAAATAGGCGACTGCTTCACCGGCTTCGGGGTGCATTTTGTTGATCGCGCGGTTCACCGCATCAGGGATCAGATTCTTCGGGAATCGTTTCGCCCTCTCTCCCTGTAGGGCGAGATGCTCCACCAGAGGCAGCACGCCATGGTCGGCCGTCAGGGCGATGGCGGTTTGACGCAGTCCGATCCGTTCGTCCAACTCATCGAATAGGCGGCCCAGGACGTAATCGAGCCGCAGGATCTGATCCATTGCTTCTTGGCTGAACGGCCCGAAGTCGTGCCCTACGCGATCGACGCCCGCGAAACTCAAGGCGAGCAGGTCGGGGGTGTCGTCGGCCCCGAGTTCATGTCCTTCGATGGCCGCGAGAGCCGCCGCGAGCACGATCTCGTCGCCGAGAGCCGAGTTCATCAGGTCGTAGTAGAATTCCCGATCCGGCGGGTTCCCTCGAAGGCGGTGCGGGAAAGTCGTGTCAAGCCCGTACTTCTCGCCGGGAAAGTCGTCTCTTCGCGCGTACCGCTCGTACAGCGAGCGATCCTGGAGAAAGGGTTTCCATGTTTCCCCGTAGAAACTGTCTGCGAGTTGCCGCAGGTTGAAAGCCGCAAGCCACCGCGGAGCCTCCGTTTGGTAGTAGCTGCTCGTTACAAGACATCCGCAATCGACCGAGAGCCAGTAGGCGCCGTCCGCCTTCTTGCCGGCCAGAAGAATCGCCGAGCGGTCTTTCGACGCGACAGCGACCACTTTGGCTTCAGGATGCGAGGCCTTCAACCGGTCTCCCAAAGCGGACGCTTCGAGAATGCGCGGGGATGAAGTGCTGCCCGTTCCTCCCACCGCTTGCTCGGACGGGTCGTACACCGCGCCGACGCGTTTGCCGTATTTCGGGTCGTAGCGGTTGTTGGCGGTGACGCCATGCGTCGCGGGATGACGGCCGGTCGAGATGGTGGCGTGGCCGGGGGACGTCAGAGTAATAGCGTGTTGCAACTTGGCGTTGGTGAAGACGGCCCCGTCGTCGAGAAACCACCGAAAGCCGCCCTTGAAGAGATCATCGAAGCGCGTGAGGTAGTCGTAACGGAGTTGGTCAATGACCAGCAGAACGACAAGCTTGGGGCGGGCCGGAGTCGGTTTTTCGGTTGCGATGACTCCGAGTGTCAGAACGCCCAGCAGAGTGAAAGCCAGGAAGCGGCTCATTCCGCGCCGTCTCCGCCATCTTCATTGCCTCTGTCTTCGCTGACGCGAGCGGCTTGAATCAACTGCTCCGTTTCCTCTTTGTACGAAGAAAAAACCTTCACCGACACGCGGCCGACGGGCATTTCGAGGACGTTCTCACGAACGATCAGCGACTCGATCCCGGAGGATTCAAGCAGGCCATGGATGGCTTCCGCCTCGATTTCAGCCGAGTGGCTTCGAGAAGAAAAGACAGTGACAAGTTCGTCGGTTGCGTCGGGCACGGAGTCTCCTGGCGGCCGGCGTCACAGGCGCTACTTTCTGCGGTCCCAGTGTCGGCGTGTTCAATTTCAGCGGCTCTCAGTATAATTCGCCCGAGCTTGTGTCGCCGCCTCGATGGTGATGTCGCTTGGTTGGGTTTGTGACATCTTCATGGCACCCACCGTCAATGAAGACCGCTGGAATTCCCGCCAGGTGTGGCGGCGCCCCCACCCCACAACGGAAACGGTCCGTGGTGTGAGCGCGGGCCGTTTTCTTCTCCAGGAGTGCGCGCAGGAAATCCTGGGTTCTTCTTGGCAATTCATTGCGAACTGAATCATTCAGTTTGTCAGGGGATATTCCCTGATCAAGAGACGGCTGAAGATCTTCTTTATTGACCACGGTTCTAGAGGTTGATCCAAAACGAGCACGATTTGAAGGAAAGGTGGATACTACTCCTGCAGGTCCCCCTCTGCGGGGTCTTCGCAATGGGAGAAGTTCCCCTGGTGACCCGGGGGAACATTGCACTTTGGCTTTTGGTACTGAAGCCCTTCAGTCTTTTTTTGCTGCCCCGGCCTGCTTAGCATGAGGACAGCGAGGCGGGAATCCTGGCCCTTGCGAAGAAAAAAGCGGAAGCAGAAAGCGGAGAAAAATCGAGGAGGTGAGATCACGACCATGCTTCTGCAACAAAGTTTGTTCTTTGTAGCGCCGGCAACCTCGGCCGACAGGACGAGGTGCAAGCCGCCCGCGCCAGCAACACGGCCTTAAAAGTTTTTCTCGAGACACGAATCACGAGACACGAAACACGGTTTTGATGGCCGTTCGGTTCTGCCGTGGATGCGAAAGGGCCGCACCGCAAAAAAAGCGCCGTCTGGACTGCCGCGCCCGCCGTCAAGTTAAGGCTTGCCTGCGCGCGTTCGCGCGGCAATGCGAGGTAATATTGTTGACCAGTCACTGCTTGCCTGAGTACAATTCCCAGGCATGACTCGGGGTTGGGGGGGCCCTGAGCAAGTGTCCGCGCACGGTCAGCCGTTCTCGGTCGGCCGCGCGACGAGCACCGTTCGTTCGCCATAGCTCCCGTTGTCCCCCGGACTCCTTGGGCTGCGGCGACCGCAAAATGAACCCATGCTGCGAAAGGGGAACGTTCTGGATTGCGTTGACACGGCCCCTCAGCGGTTGACACCGTGAGTTAAAAAGTGTTCCTATTGCGGGGCGGTGGATACCATCCGCCGGAGGATGAGGGGGACTCTCATGGATCGAAGGAAATTCATCTCAGTAGGCGGTACGGCCGCCGGCGCGGCGGCCCTGGCAGGCTGCGGCCCATCTGCATCCAATGGCGGCGACGCGGGTGCGAAAACCGAAATGAAACCGATGCGGATGCACGTCGGCACGCAGCGCGGCCCGACGAATCCGGAAATGTTGCAGTACTTC
>MKWU01006637.1_pt1 | contig 11608 bp, 12 predicted proteins | sample 809101 | NCBI WGS metagenome assembly MKWU01 (sample SAMN05860141, study PRJNA318959) | sponge metagenome | host: Aplysina aerophoba | place: Slovenia: Piran, Adriatic Sea, Gulf of Piran | collected 2013-05-07
CGCGCTTCGACGGACGCCGCCGGCGCGCCGCCACCGCCGGCGTCTCGACGTTGCCTGGCGCGCCGGAGGTCCCGCCGGTGCGGCAGGCCTCGCTCTTCACGACATCCGCTTCACGATCGACGGCGGCGAGATCTTCGGTCTCGCCGGCATCGCCGGAAACGGACAGGGCGCCCTGCTCGCGGCGTTGAGCGGCGAGACGCGCGCCGCATCCCCGGACGCGGTGCGCATCGACGGAAAGCCGGTGGGAGCGCTCGGAGCCCGGGCGCGCCGCCGTCTCGGTCTCGTCTACGTGCCCGAGGAGAGGCTGGGCCACGCCGCGGTGCCGGGCATGTCGCTCGCGAAGAACGCGCTGCTCACCGCGTCCCATCTCGGACTCGTGCGCCATGGCCTGCTGCGGCCCGGCGCCATCGCGGCGTTCGCCCGACGCTGCATCGACGCCTACGACGTGCGCTGCAGCGGAGTGCGGGCGGACGCACGTACCCTCTCGGGCGGCAACCTGCAGAAGTTCGTCGTGGGAAGGGAGCTCTCGCAGGAGCCCTCGGTCGTGCTCGTGGCGCAGCCGACCTGGGGGCTCGACGTGCGCGCCGCCGCCTCGATTCGCGCCTCGTTGCTGGAGATGCGCAGTGCCGGCGTGGCGATTCTCCTCGTGTCGGAAGACCTGGACGAGCTCTTCGAGCTCTCCGATCGAATCGCGGTGATGGCGGCCGGCCGGCTTTCCCCGGTACGCCGCATCGACGAGACGGGCGTGGACGAGATCGGGCGCTGGATGGGCGGTGCGTTGCCGCACCACGCGTTCTCCGCGACGCCCGTGCAGACCGATGCCGCTTCGCATTGAGCCGCGCGCCGAGCCCTCTCGGGCGATGGGCCTCGCGACACCGCTCCTCGCGGCGGCGCTGTGCGTCCTGTGCGGAAGCGCGCTGTTCGTGTTCCTGGGGCTGGAGCCGGTGGTCGTGTTCCGGACCTTCTTCGTGTCGCCGTTCCGCGACCTCTACAGCATCGGGGAGCTGAGCCTCAAGGTCGCGCCGCTGGCCCTGTGCGCGGTGGGGCTCGCGATAGGATTTCGCGCCAACGTCTGGAACATCGGGGCGGAGGGGCAGCTCATCGTCGGGGCCATCGCGGGAGGCGGCGTGGGACTCGCCTTTCCGCACACCGCGTCGGCATGGCTGCTGCCGGCGATGTTCCTCGCCGGCGCGCTCGGCGGCATGGCCTGGGCCGCGATACCCGCATTCCTCAAGGTGCGGTTCCACACCAACGAGATCCTCGTGACCCTCATGCTCACCTACGTCGCCGGTCTGCTGCTGAGCTACATGGTCTACGGGCCGTGGCGCGCCCCGTCCGGCTACGGCTGGCCGGAGTCCGAGCCCCTGCATGCGGCAGCCCGGCTGCCGCGCCTGCTGGAGGGCACCCGGCTCAATCCGGGCATCGTGGTCGCGCTGGTCGTCGCGCTCGCGAGCTGGCTGTTCGTCGCGCGAAGCCACGTCGCCTACCAGATGCAGGTCGCGGGCATCGCGCCCGAGGCCGCCCGGTACGGCGGATTCGAGCGTTCGCGCATGATCTGGATCGGGCTGATGGCCGGCGGTGCGTGCGCGGGTCTGGCCGGAGTCGTCGAGGTGGCCGGCACGATCGGCAAGCTGCGCGAGACGATCTCCCCCGGCTACGGCTTCGCAGCCATCATCGTCGCGTTCATCGGCCGCCTGCACCCGGGCGGGATCGTGCTCGCGAGCGTGCTCATGGGCGTCTTCTACGTCGGCGGCGAGGCGGCGAAGGTCTCGCTCGGGCTTCCGACCGCGATCATCGGGGTGTTCCAGGGCATGCTTCTGTTCTTCCTGCTGATGTCGGATCTGCTGCTGACCCACCGCGTGCGCTGGCGATCGCGTGTCGAGGCCGCGGCCGATGCCTGATCTCGACCTGCTCGTCCCCATCGTCGTCGCGACCCTGGGCGCCGGGACGCCACTGCTCCTCGCCGCCCTCGGCGAGCTGGTCAGCGAGAAGTCCGGGGTCCTCAACCTCGGCGTCGAGGGCATGATGCTGATGGGAGCGGCGGTCGGGTTCGCGGTCGCCGCCGAGAGCGGACATTTCGCGCTCGCCATCCTCTGCGGGGTGCTGGCAGGGGCCGCCCTCGCCCTCGTCTTCGGATTCCTGGTACTGACCTGCCGGGCGAACCAGGTCGCCGCGGGGCTTGCTCTGACCATCTTCGGCGTCGGGGCGTCGGCTCTGGTCGGCGCGGGGTACACCAGTCGCGCCCTTCCCGCGAGCGAAGCCTGGCAGATTCCGCTCATCGGCGATCTGCCCGGGATCGGCCCCGTGCTGCTCGCGCTGGAGCCCGTCACCTACCTGTCCTTCGCGTGCTTCGCCGGCGTGGCGTGGTTCCTGTACCGCAGCCGTGCGGGCCTTGTCCTGCGAGGGGTCGGCGACGCCCCCGAGTCGGCGCATGCGGTGGGCTACCCGGTCATCGCCATCCGCTACCTCGCGGTGCTGTTCGGCGGAGCGATGGCGGGACTCGCCGGCGTCTTCCTGTCCGTCTACTACACCCCCACCTGGGTCGAGAACATGACCGCGGGACGGGGCTGGATCGCGGTGGCGCTGGTGGTCTTCGCAGGCTGGAGGCCCGGGTACGTGCTCGCCGGCGCCTATCTCTTCGGTGGCGTCACCATCGCGCAGTTTCACCTGCAGGGCGTCGCGATCGCCTCCCAGGTCCTCTCCATGCTTCCCTACCTCGCGACCATCGCCGTCCTGGTGGTCATCTCGCGTTCCGGTGCCGTGGCGCTCCGGCACATGCCCGCTTCGCTGGGAACGCCGTTTCACCCGGAACGGTGACTCGCCGCCGAGGTGCCGTCGAGCCTGCCCCCGAGGGAGCCCGGTGCTCGAACGGCGTTCGGTCGAGTTCGACGAATTCCCGCTACCCCCCCTTCACGGGCACCGGCTTCAAGGCCAAACGCCCTGATTTCAATAAGGAAATCCGACCCGTCAGCGATCGATCGCGCCTTGCCGGAGACACCGCGAGCGAGTAGGGTTTCGAGCGTGGGCTTGACGTGCGCAGAACGAAACGGAAACTCGGCCAGGGAGGAAGGAAAGATGTCCGGAATCAAGTCGGTGTCAGCCGCCGCGGCGGCGATCTTCTTCGCGATGTTCGCGTCGGCAATGCCCGCCGCGGCGCTCGATCGCGTGAACGTCGGCTTCGTCTACTTCAGTCCGGTCTTCGACACCGGCTGGACGTTCGAGCACGACAAGGGCCGCAAGAAGATGGAGGCGCTTCTCGGTGACAAGGTGCAGGCGAGGATCGTCGAGAACGTCGCCTACGGTCCCGATTCTCTCCAGGTCATCCGCCAGCTCGCAGCCGACGGCAGCCACCTGATCTTCACCACCTCGTTCGGCTTCATGGATCAGACCCTGGAGGCCGCCGAGCTCTTCCCCGACGTCAGGTTCATGCACCTGGACGGCTACAAGAAGCGCGACAACATGGGGACCTACTCGCTGCGCTACTACGAGCCCTCGTACCTCGCGGGGATCGTCGCCGGCGCGATGACCGAGAGCGACACCATCGGCTACGTCTCCTCCTTCCCGCTGCCGGCCGTGCTGCGGATCATCAACGGCTTCGCCCTCGGCGCGCAGAGCGTCAGGCCCGACGTGAAGGTCAAGGTCATCGAGGTCAATTCGTGGTTCGACCCCGGGCGCGAGCGCGAGGCGACCGATGCGCTCATCGCGCAGGGCGCCGACGTGGTCGCGCACGTGACCGACTCCAGCGCGCCCACCCTCGCGGCGGAGAAGGCCGGCAAGCGCGTCGTCGGCTTCCACTCCGACCGGACCAGCTTCGGCCCCGCGTCGCAGCTCACCGCGGTGATTCCGATCTTCGGCGAGTTCTACGCCGAGGTGGCCCAGTCGGTGCTGGACGGCACATGGACCTCGCAGGCGCACTGGCGCAGCATGGCGCAGGGCTCGCTCGGACTCGCGCCCCTCGGGTCCATGGTTCCCGCCGACGTTCAGGACCTGGTGGCGCAGCGTACCGAGGCGTTGCTTTCCGGCGAGCTGCATCCGTTCTCGGGACCGATCAGGGACCAGGCGGGCGAGCTTCGGGTACCGGAGGGCGAGGTGATGGCCGATGACGCGCTCTACCTCATTGACTGGTACGTGCAGGGGGTCGAGGGCAAGCTGCCCGAATAGCCTCGCCACAGGCGTGGCGTCGTGATCGACGACCGGACGCTGCTCGACGACTGGCACGCGGTCGCCCGCTCCGGCGACGTCGTCGACCGGCGCACGAGCGTGGCGCGGCTGCTGGAGGAGGACCTCCTCCTGTGGCGCTCGTCGAACGGTGTGGAGGCATGGCTCGACCGCTGTCCGCACCGCGGCGCGAAGCTGTCGCTCGGGCGGATTCGCGACGGCCGGGTCGTGTGTCCATACCACGGCCTGGAATACGCGGCGGGAGGGCGCTGCGTACGGGTGCCCGCCCACCCTGACCGGCCGCCGCCCGGCCAGGCCGCGGCCACCTGCTTCAGGACGACCGAGCGTTACGGACTGGTGTGGGTGTCCCTCGGGGAGCCGGTCCGCGACGTGCCTCCCGTGCCGGAGTCCGAGGACGAAACCTATCGGGTTTACGTGGCGGGCCGCTACGAGATCGGGACCAGCGGATTCCGGGCGATCGAGAACTTCCTGGATCTGGCCCACTTCCCCTTCGTGCATCCGGGCCTGCTCGGCGAGGAATCGCATCCCGAGGTTGCGGACTACGACGTGGAGGTCACGAGCGACGGTCTGGTGGTCGGCAATGCCCGCTTCTGGCAGCCGAAGCCGACGAATACCATCGATCTCGACGGTGTCGAGGTGGGCTACCGCTACTACGTGCCGAGGCCCCTGACCGCTCGCCTCACCAAGGACATCGGACTGCGCAACGCCGGCGGCGCGGCGATGCGCGAGGCGATCGTGCTCACGTTCGCGCCGATTGACGAGGAGAGCGGGATCGGCTGGGTCCTGCTCGCGTCCAACTACGACGAGCAGTACAGCCAGGAGGAGATCGAGGAGTTCACCGATCTCGTCATCGGCCAGGACTTGCGCATCATCGAATCCCAGCGGCCCAAGCGCCTGCCGATCCGGGGAACGGACGAATTCAACCTGCCGGCGGACCGGACCTCGGTGCACTACCGCCGCTGGCTCCGATCGCTCGGAGTGACCTACGGCACGACGTGATTCCGGCCATGCTGCTCGAACGGGTCAATGAAGAGGATGTCCTGGCGACGACCGATCTCGCGCGCACCATGCGCAGCCGCAAGGCGCCGAGGGGACCGCTCTTCCCGTTCGAGAAGACCCTCGCGCAGTTCTACAGGTACCTCGGCCGCACGCTGGCCGAGCATCGCGCCTCGTCGCGGGAGCGCGTCAGCTCCGGGTAATCCATCCCCCGTTCGCTGTCGTCGGCGAGCAGGGCCGGGGGCAGGTCCCGTACGACGAAGAGGATCTCCGCCCTGCGGTTCTCCGTGCGGTGCAGGCCCGCATCGGGCATCTTGCTGGTGATCGACGCGCACACGTCGATGAACTCGCCGTACAGGTCGGTGCGTGCCCCGAGCACGGAGTTGGCGAACACCACGTGCTGCCGGACATCGTCGTTGAGGCAGAATCGGAGGCTGCGGGATTCGGCTTTGACCCTTTGCCGGGCATGGACTAGTCTGACGTCTAGTCAGAACGATGTCCGGAATATTCGAGTCGGAGACCTGCATGAGACACATCTGGCCCGTGCAAGACGCCAAGGCCCGTTTCAGCGAGCTGCTGGAGACGACAGTCGGTGAGGGTCCGCAGATCATCACGAAGCGCGGGGTCGAGACCGCGGTACTGGTTCCAATCGATCGGTGGCGCCAACTGGAGAAGTTGGCGAGACCGAACCTGAAAGAGCTGTTGCTGGCGCCCGATGCTCGCACCGAGGCGCTGACACCGCCGCGCCGTGAGCTTCGTCGGCGCCCGGTGCCGCAACTCCGGTAGTCACGTGTACCTGCTGGACACGAACGTCGTTTCCGAGCTCCGCCGCGCCAGGCCGAACCGTGCGGTGCTGGGCTGGATGGACGACGTACCCGCCGACCAGATCTATCTCTCCGCTGTCACAATCGGTGAGATCCAGGCCGGCATCGAGCTGACCCGCGAACAGGACCCCTCCAAGGCCGAGGAGCTGGAGACGTGGCTCGATCGAGTGCTTGCCGCCTACAACATCCTGCCGTTGGATGCCGCGTCGTTCAGGGTCTGGGCCAAACTGATGCACCGGCGGTCGGACACACTGATGCAAGACGCCATGATTGCCGCTTCGGCGACTATCCACCGACTTACGGTGGTGACTCGGAACGTGCGCGATTTCGACCAGCTTGGCATGCAAACGGTCAACCCGTTCGCGGAACGAGAACGGCGCGGACCGGACACCTGATCGACGCCCTATCTCGGCATCGGTCGAGCTGAAGGGGAAACCGGACGCCGACAGTGGATCACGCGTGGGCCACTTCCGGCCATTCACCAGGGGCCTGATCGCGAAGCAAGGCGGAATCGAAAGCGACAGAAAGCCTCTCACCGTCTACAACAACAAAACGCCGTGACCCGCGAGAATCGGCCCGGGAATCGCGACAGGCACGGCCCGCGCGTTCATCAATCGGCTCGCCGGGTGGACAGCGGTCGCTCGTCGCGCACTGCTCGTTCCGCGGCGGCGGAGCGCACGCACTGGCCTCATTCGAATACCGCCCAGGGCTCCCCAAGCCATTCCTCGTCCGGAGCAACGCCGAGGCCCGGCACGTCCGGCAGACGGATGTCGCCACCATCGCTGCGCGCCCCTGCGCCGGGGGCCGGATCGTCCTCGAGATGCGGCTGGCGGAGCCCCCAACCGAGGACCAGCCCCGGCCCGTCCCGAAGACGGAGGCCGCCCCCACCGCCGCGCCCCCCTGCGCCGGGGCCCCGATCGTCCTCGAGATGCGGCTGGCAGAGCCACGAACCGAGGCGATGCTCCTCCGGCGTCGACAGCGCGAGGTGCAGCGCCGCGGTGTCGGCGACGACGGTCCCGCCCGTGTCTTCGACGTGCATGCGCCAGCCGACGGCGATGCCGAAGTCGCGAATCTGCCGCGCCCGGCTCAGCCCGCCCAGACGGTTCGGCTTGACCTTCACGCCCTCGCAGGCGCCATTCCTCCAGGCGTCGAGGTGGTCCTGGAAGGTGAGCAGGCACTCGTCGAGCATGATCGGCTGGATCGTCAGCTTGCGGACCCGTGCGCACTGATCGAGGGTCTCGCACGGTTGCTCGAACCACCCGTGCGCTCCGACCGTGTTCATCACCTCGACCGCGAGCGCCGGCGTCCAGGCCCGGTTCACGTCGTAGGTGACGTGCTCGCCGGGAAGCTTCTCCGCCTCGATCGCCTCGATGCGGGCGATGTCCGCCGGCGGGTCGCTGCCGCCGATCTTGGCGGAGTGGGTGCGGCAGCCCTCGGTCCGCGCTGCCTCGATCAGCGCGATCATCTCTTCCGGTGTGCCGGTGGAGATGGAGCTGCTGGCGGGCACTGCGTCGCCTTCCGCACCCCCCAGGAGTTGGTGGAGCGGCTGGCCCGCACGCTGTCCGGCGATGTCCCAGAGCGCGATGTCGATGGGGGACTTGGCGTACCCGTGGCCGGGTAGCGTGCGGTCCATCAGCCGGTTGAGACGGTCGATGTCGCCGGGGTCCTGCCCTGCAAGTGTCGGTGCGAGCAGCGCGATGGCGAACCGCGCGCCGGCGCCGAAGGCGGGCAGGTAGCTGTGGCCCCAGGGACAGCCCTCGCCCCATCCGGCGAGACCCTCGTCGGTGTCGATGCGCACGAACGTCGAGTCGAGCGACTCGAACGCGAGCCTGCCGCCGGACAGCCGGTAGGGTTCGACGAGCGGCAGGGACTTCTGCCACACGGTGATGCGCGAGATTCTCACGGGCTCCGCGTCACGAAGCCCGGACCGCCACCCGGTGCATCGTGTTGTTGAGGTACCCCTTCGGATTCCAGTCGATGGCGTGGGGCTGCGTCACCCCTTCGCTGTCGGTCGCGCGGGCCCAGATTTCATAGTACCCGGCCCCGGGCAGCTCGACGTTCGCCCGGAAGTTCTGCCACGCGCCGTCGTTGACCGGAGCATCGAGCTCCGCCGCCATCCAGGTCGCGCCGAAGTCGTGGGAGACGTCGACCGCGGCCACCGTCCGGTCGCCCGACCAGGCGTGGCCCCGCACCTCGATGGAGCGTCCGGTGGCGGCGCCGTTCGCCGGGTTCGTGACCAGCGACTTCACCGGCATCCGCTCGATGATGACGAAGTCCTTTTTGTCGACCTTCTCGCCCGCCTCCACCTTGTAGCGCGGCACGCGGTAGGCGGTCCCGGTCATCTTCGGGCCGTCGTGGACGACCTCGCGCAGCCAGATGCGCTGGAGCCATTTCTGCGAGCACGAGCCCGGCCACCCCGGGACCACGAGCCGGAGCGGCGCCCCGTTCATGGGATGGAGCGGGCCGCCGTTCTGGCCGAACGCGATCAGCACGTTGTCGGTCATCGCCTTGGCGACCGGCACCCCGCGCGAGATGGCGAGCTTGCCCGGCTCGCCCGAGAGATGGGCATCGGCGCCGACGTGCGCGGTGTAGACGACGCCGGACGGCACGCCGCCGGCCGCGAGCACGTCCTTGAGCCGCACCCCGCTCCACTCCGAGCAGGCCACCGCGCCGAAGGTCCACTGGTTGCCCTTGGCCGGCGGATTGAAGAACGCCCGGCCGTTGCCTCCGCACTCGATGGCGAGGGCCATGGTGACCACCTCGAACTTCGACTGGAGATCGGCGATGGTGTAGGTCATGGGGTTGTCGACCATGCCGTCGACGGTGAGCGTCCAGGTGGCCGCGTCCATGTCCGCCGGTGGGATGCCGTTGTTGCGGATGAAATGACGCGCGGTCGGGGTGATCGCGTCGTCCAGCAGGTGCGGGGGCGTCTCCGCGTTGACCGGCCGGTCGTTCAGGAGAGTGAGCCCGTCCTTGCCGACCAGGACGGTGTCGTCGGCGAACGCGGCGGGAATGAGGCCGCCCGGCATGTTGCGATGGAGCGGGATCGCCGCGCCGACCATCGCGGCCATGGTGGCGAGGCCGGCGCCGCGGAGGAACCCGCGCCGGTCGGAGTACGTCTCGCGGCCGAAGAAGGCGCGGTCGGCTTCGGCGGGGTCCTCGGCGAAGAATTCGTGGAGGTCCCGAGCGTCGTGTGTCGGATGTTGGTCGTCTGACATGGTGAGCTCTCCTCTGCGTGCGTGATGTCCGAATGTCACCGCGTCGGTGCGGTGCCGGGTGGAGCCGAATCCGGATGCGTCGATTCGCGCGGGGTCCGGCTCCAGGAGGGGTGTCCGGAGGCATTCGCGGAAGCGGCGAACGAGGCGGTCCATGTTCCGTCTCCGATGGCCGGTGCCGTCGATCGGGTGCCGGTGACGGCACGCGGTCAGACTGGCACAACTGTCCGTGGGGTGCCAGCGTTCCGCATCCGAGGCGCTGCGCGGTTTCAGGCGGCAAGGGCGAACATGCGGCCGAGTGCGGGGTCGCCGGTCAGTCCCAGTCGATTCGACACCCGCACGTACACGGCGGGAAAGCTCACGACGGGCCGGCCGGCGACCGCCTCCAGCTCCGCAATCATGTGGAGCTGAGGACAGGGGATTCCCGAGAGCAGAACCGCCTGCGCGTCCGGTGCCCGTTCGCAACAGCGGCGCACCGATTCGGTCATGGTTGCGATCGAGCAAAGCTCGTGGCCGCGACAGGATTCCAGCATCGTAATCTGCTCCAGGACCCCGAGGTCGGCGAAGCTGCCGGCGTACAGGGCGTGGATACCCGCTTGCGCCAGGAATTGCTTGTAGGACTCCGTCCAGTCTCGGGTGTAGTACACGGTGCACACGGTGACCGTCTCGATTCCCAGGTCGCGGCACACGCGAACGAGCGACAGGCCCATCATCTCGAACGGTATCCGGATGTCCCGCTCGATTTCCCGCTCCAGCTCGCATCCACCCCGCCAACCGTGCACGGTGGAGAATGGCGTGCCAATCTGGGCCACCATGTCGACGTCGGCGCGGGCCAGCGCCCGGGCTGCGCGTCGAACCTCGCCGGCGGCGGCACGGATATCGTCGAGGTCGTACTCGAACTCCGGAGAAAGACGCAGTTCCGTGTTCATCACCCGGACCGCGTCCGGGTGGACGGCCTCCAGCTCGCCCGCGCAGTAGTTGAACCACGACGGAGGGGAGATCATTCCGACTCGGCGGGTCGTCATGGACGGTGCTCCACTATCGCATCGGCGACCCGATCCCGTGCGTCCGGTCCGCGGCCGGTGCAGCCGGCCGGCAACCCGGATCGGGTTCCGCGTCGCCGGCAGACGGTGCTCACCCCGCGGGCCGCGATCCCGCGCACGCTGCGCAGCACGCCGCTCAGCATGCTCTCGTCGATGACCAGCGCTTCCGGCGAGTAGCCCACGTTGTCCGCGAGACCGCCCATCGTCATCATGATGCGGAGGCTGCCGGCGCTGCGCAGTCCGAGGTCCTGCTCCACCTCGGTCCGGAGCCGGTCGATCTGGGAGCGCGTGTACCGCGCCAGATCGACCCGGGTCAGGTCGCCGGTGTATGCGCTGATGTGCCCGGAGGAATGCCACGTCGCACCGGCGGTCAGCTCGCGACGCTCGCACAGTGCGACGTCCGACCACCCTTCCCGGGTCAGGTGATAGAGCACGTTGCATCCTACGACCCCGCCGCCGATGACGAGCGCTCGATAGTGGCGATCCATCCCGTCTCTCCGTCGCGTCGGTTCTCGACTACCGACCTCGCCTTCGGAGCTGATCGGCCGCCGGCGCCGCCCGAGGCGCGTGATGACAGGATCGGCCCATCCCGATGAGGCTCGCAGCCGGGTAGCGGCGCACCGTGGTGGCTACGCTCCGAGCTCCTCGATCTCGCGGTGGCACTCGATCACGTGGCCGTGGGTGCCCATGCGCTGCGGAGGGTCGACCCTGTCGCAGGTACCTTCGATCGACACCGGGCAGCGGTCGTGGAAGGGACAGCCGACCTCGGTGATGGTCACCCCGCGCGCGATTCCGGCCAGGGCCTCGCGCTTGCCCATCGTCTCTTCCAGCCAGCCGACCCGCATCTCGGGCACCGACGCGATGAGAAGCCGCGTGTAGGGGTGGAACGGCGGAGAGAGCACCTGGTCGGTCGGACCCTGCTCCGCGACCCGGCCCGCGTAGAGCACCACGATCGCGTCGGCGAAGGAGGCGACCGTGGAAAGGTCGTGGCTGATGAACACGAACGAGACGCCCGTGTCCTTGCGCAACCGCTTGAGCAGATCGATGACGTTCGCGCCCACGATGGTATCCAGCGCCGACGTCACCTCGTCGCACAGCATCACCTCCGGCTCGGCGGCGAGCGCGCGGGCAAGGTTGACGCGCTGCTTCTGTCCGCCCGAGAGCTCGTGGGGGAAGCGCACCGCGAACTCCGGGCGCAGGTCCACCATCGCCAGCAGATTCGCGATCCGCTCCTCCTTCGCCCGGCCCCGCAGCCCGAGGTTCTTCTCCAGCGGGCGGCCGAGAATCTCGCCGATCCGGTGCTTCGGGTTGAGCGCGGTGTCCGCCATCTGGTAGACGAGCTGCACCCTGC
>MKWU01006638.1_pt1 | contig 11605 bp, 5 predicted proteins | sample 809101 | NCBI WGS metagenome assembly MKWU01 (sample SAMN05860141, study PRJNA318959) | sponge metagenome | host: Aplysina aerophoba | place: Slovenia: Piran, Adriatic Sea, Gulf of Piran | collected 2013-05-07
CTGTCGTGAAGCGAGATCCATTTAAGCTTGTAGCAAAGATCAGAGTAAGAGTGGAACCAGCATTGATGTTGTGTATCCCAACTGGTTCCACAGACCCATCAGGCTGCTCTCTTCTGGACCTTCTCTAGCATGTCAATGTCTCTGTGCAGATGCAGTGACCAGGCAGGGGGCGGCGTACTCCAGTAGAGGACGAACCAGGGCTGTGTAGGCTTTCTTCTTAGCATCCATACTACAGTTTTTCATTGTCCTCCTTAACAAATTCAGTACTTGTGAAGCCTTGAGTATGGTCCCTTCAATTTGTGCTTGCCATTTCAGTCTGTTGTCCACTAATATGCCCAAATACTTAAAGGTGTCAACCCATCAAGGGCGTTGTTGTTTATGTAGTAGGTGAAGGTGGGAGGCTTCTTCCTAAGAGTGATACACATTGCCTTGCATTTCTTGGTGTTTAGTGGGAGCTGCCATTTCTGACACCACTCAGACAGCCTGGAAAGGTTCTCTTGAAGAGATTGGCAATCACATTGGGAGGACACCTTGCGGTAGATAGCACAGTCGTCTGCAAAGAGACGCATGGGTGATGACAGAGTCTGAGGGATATCGTTGACATAGGCAATAAACAAAAGAGGACCTAGTATGGAGCCTTGTGGCACTCCAGAGGTCACTGGTGTCCGCTCAGAGGTGTGGCCATCCAGCAGGACACGTTGCTTGTAGTTGGTGAAAAAACTCTCCATCCACTTTAGGAGTTTTCCTCTGACGCCGATGCTCTCATGTTTGGTGTGGTACCGAGTGGTACCGGGTCAGTAAAGATGACGTGTGTACTGGAGGCTCTATCCAGATACTGCGCCCACATGGACTGTCTCGAGCAGGAGGGTTTGGCCAGAGTGGATGCCATATTGATGGTGAGTCAGCTTGTCTCCCAGAGAGTTAGTGAGATGGTTGTGCAATAGCCTCTCTAGGGTCTTCACTGCAATGCAAGTGAGACTTATTGGTCTGTAGTTGGCTACTGAGTGCTTGCTGCCATTCTTAAAAATAGGAGTGACATTGGCTGAAGTCCAATACCTGGGCAGGTGGCTTTGGCTTAGTGACAGGTTGAAGAGTCTGGTCAAGGGGCTGGCAAGCCAGGGTGCTCCCTCTTTAAGAAAACAGACAGGAATGTCATCAGGACCACACGCTTTGGAAGTATCCAGATTGCTCAGCAGATCTTGGACTTCGTCTTCACAGATAGTAATTTCCGCACATCCACAATCAAAGTAAGAATAAGAAGTCATCCTGCGCGAGGCAGTTTTGAAGGGCTGCTTCATCTGCAGCAGCCATCGCACCTGAAAGTTAAGATGCATGTAAATATACAAAGCTAGCACAATGTCCAAAAGAATGTTTATCAACATGTACATGCACTAGGTGATTATTGTTGATAGGTAATAATTGCTGTGTGCGATTGTGATTTCAAAAGAATCTGAGCTTCATCACAGCATGGTGAGCCTGATACATGGGGCTCACCCAAGTCCGAGGACCGATAGAGATTATCTGGGCCGTTACTGTCCGAAAACCTTTGAAACAGTATAGGGAAAGAAAGAAAAGTGGTGCCGCCGGGAATCGAACCCAGGGCCTCTGGCTTAAGCCGCCAGTGCTCTGCCACTAAGCTACAACACCCATTGACAACCACCCCTCTTTCTCTCCCTTATATTACTCTGTCGGTGGGTGTCGTAGCTTAGTGGCAGAGCACTGGCAGCTTAAGCCAGAGGCCCTGGGTTTGATTCCCGGCGCCACCGACAACCACCCCTCTTTCTCTCCCTTATATTACTCTGTCGGTGGGTGTCGTAGCTTAGTGGCAGAGCACTGACGGCTTAAGCCAGAGGCCCTGGGTTCGATTCCTGGCGCCACCACTTTTCTTTCTTTCTCTTTGCTGTTTCAAAGATCTTCGGACAGTAACGGCACAGATAATCTCTATCGGTCCTTGGACTTGGGTGATCCCCAGTATACGTATTAGGATACCTATGCTGTGATGAAACTCAGATTCTTTCGAAATCATGTACATGCACCTGTCCTGTCCTGTTAGAAAGCTGCCGTTACACAGCAAGGCATGCTCAAAGGGCAGCAAATCTCCTGATATGTATACTCTTCAGTAACATTAAACTTCTAGCATACATCTGTGGACACATTGTCCAGTTGCACAAAATAGCTGCCTCGATATGACAATGTTTTGTGAGCAAACCTACCCTAGCATAGGAAGGGGAATCAGACTAGCTCACAGGAATACATTTCATCATCTATCTTTGTCTAAAGACAGGCCAGATGTTGCCTTGTGCATCTTCCTGAAATTATTTGACACGCCCAGATGCATGTATACACTCAGAAGGACACACTGCTAATACCGTATGGCCGAAAATTTTTGGGGGGAATTTATTTTGGCGGATTGGCAGTTTTGAGATCAATCCGCCAATATTTCTTCCGCCAAAAACTTTACTGTGATGTCATTATTATTGCAAAATCATGTTTTTACGTGTACTAGACTGCAGCTAGATGTGCTAGTCTAATCCTCGGCATGGAGTTCACCATTGAAAGCTGTGCACGAGGCATCATTTATCCAAAGAGTTTTGTACATTGGAGGTGGGGGAAGAGTTTGCTTGTCTGTCAACGCGAGGAAGGCAATCCAAACGACGTGTACACGGTCGCTGTAAAGACCGACGCGACGAAAACAGTCCAGACTAAGCGTAACAACGATTTGTTAAGTTTTCAGTTGCATTTCATCATCACTTTGTTGTAACTAATCTGAAACTAGCTCACAGCCCGGTTAAATTCCCAGCGCGTTTGATTAGCCATTATGTTATGAATATCATTATGGCTAAAACTGGCTCAACCGCCAAAGTAAATTCTGCCAAATGACATATTTTCAGCAATCTGCCAAGCTATCTTCCCGCCAAAATTTCCGGCCATATGGTATTGTATTCAGTAATGAAATGCAGTAGAATAGGTTTGGCATAGTTGGAATGACTGTCTGCTTGCAATATCTAGGTGATCAGGATCGATTTGTGTTGCTATGTGTACCCTGTATTGTCCTAATAGATATAGCCCCACTTTGTCACTTTGGTCTTACATTGTGTAGTTCAGGAATACATATTATGATGCAATACACGCAAGTGGTGCTCTTCACATCTGCATGTTTCTAATCCAGATTCATCCAACAACATTCATGGCAAAGGCCACTTGCATTCCAGGCTAGCAAAGGTAATGGCAAGTTTCTTTCTGTTCGAATGCTTTGTGTTGTACTGATAACTGTGGCCATTGTGCTTATTCAACAGCAACTTAGTGAGGTAAATGTAATACACTTAGGACATGCTATGGTAGATTTTTCAAGTTCATAAAAATATGAGCTCGATCTTTTGGTGGTATGAATGGAAAATGACTTTAATGTCATAGTGTACAAAGGATAGATACTGCATCCTGTACTAAATAGCTTGTTTCACTATCTTGCAATGTATTAGATCAAAAGTGCGTAAAGAATAAAAACGGAAGGGGTAGGAGTGGGAAATGTGAATAATTCCATTCGGAATATGTTTCCATGCTAGACGCATTACCATATTACGATTAATGTGCCTATGGCCTAGCTGCACAGAAATTGTCTCCTGTTGTCGAACTGATTCTGTGAGTGTAAGTCTTTCTATAGCTACTTATGCTATATACTATGGTATGCATAGTATATTTTGATCTACAGATGCTAGTTACATTTTTAAACACATTATATGCTCGAGAGCAGGTCATTAATTTTACTTTACCTCCTTGCTCACAAGATTGACAAAATGCAAAAGAGTAACTGTTGTTGGCTCCCAGCCAGGATGCTTCTATATACACGATTCTGAGACGACAGTCAGCAACTGCTTATGCGACATTACAACATACGAAGTTAAAAAGTCACAAAGTGTATTTTGCATAAATAGATATGTAGTAATAGTTTACCAAAAATAGCTGCCCTGAAAAAGTGCATGTAGTTTGAATCGTTGAATGCGCAGGTTATGGGTTGCAGACTTGCAGTTGGTACCTAGCCTTGAGTCGACGTAGAATGGCCAAGTCTTCCAAGTGTTCTCGAAGCAAAGACAACAGCCTCCCATTCGCCAAGCGGTTTGATAACACCATGGTGGATGACGACTTCGAGGAGTTGCAGCGCAGTGCCCGTGAGGAGAATATCATTCAGCACCATTTCTTCGTGTCTGCGTTCGTTTCTTTAGGGGCGAAGCCTGCTGCAACTCCTCGAAGTCGTCACCCACCATGGTGAAATCAAACTGCCTGGTGGGTGGCAGGCTGTTGCCTTTGCTACAAGAATGCTTGGTGGATGAGTTGGCCATTCTATGCCGACTAACAGTGTGAACCTTTTCAGCCTTGGCCAGCACAAGGAACACAGGTGTTTGTTTATGCTGCCAGGTGATAATCAGGTGTTAAGGGGCTCTACGGGTGTTAGTGGCGTTTGTATAACTTAATGCAGTGCAGTATTCTGCTACTGCATCAGTGGTGCCTTGGAAGTATGACAACATCATTTGGAAGTACGTCTTACTGCATATGCTACAAAATGGATTTAGAGAAAGTACTTTCATTAGTGCAAGTCAGCGCTGACTGTTACATACGTGCATACCATAGAGTAAGTCAGTTATAGCCCCAACCCTTATATATTCACCTTTTGAAACGCCTGGGATGTTGCGTATATCACCTCAGGTATCTCCCTCAGTGATTGTGCAACATCCCTTGATTACTAAACAGGGAATAGACTCGGATTGGGGCTATAATCTATACAGACACCCGGGTCACTTTGCAAGGAGGGAATCTAAAACTAAAGTTAGGTGAGGGACCTGCATATGAGAAGGCTACCTCCTCCACTGTACCAATTGTGAACTAAATGAAGCATGCTAATCCTTAAGGCTGACTTAGCTCAGGTGTGAATCGCCGTACATAGATACAGAGTGTACTGCAGAAACATCGCACTGGAAGTGTAACCCATCATCTTGGTTGTGCAAGCTCCAACATAAACCTGAGCAACGGTGGCAGCAAATAAGTTAGGGCAGGCTGAAGCAAAATTGAAGAAAGGCAGATGAAAAACTATAGTAAGAGACCTAAACAAAGCAGAACACGGATTACTAGGTCCTAGACTGTACTGTACAGCAGCTGCAATTTAGTCTGCAACAGTGATCAATGTCGTCAGAACTGCAGCCGGCACTAGGAGACACATGTTTCACATGATGAATTCATTGTCAGGAGACAATTCCCTTATTTTCCTGAAAACTGATCTCCTGCGCAGCTATATTGACCCTGGAAGCAGGAAGTCTAAGAACAGTAGCACATCTAGCATGGGAAAGTATTCGTAATGTAATTAGCTACATTGGTGCTTCTTGCTCTAATCCTTTTCAGTTTCTACTCATTATATGCTACCATTTAGATATGCACAACCCATTAAGCAAAGTAGGTGTGAGCAAAAAAAGGATTGGCCTGTGACTTACCCTGAGAATGGTAAAGAATTTGACATAGCTGTAGTGAGGATTTTGTGCAATGCCAAACTGTAATGTGTTGCCATTTGCTGTATGTTGGGCATGCCATTACTCCAGAGTAGTCCACGGGCAAGGCGTTTGCTGGTGCAACTTCAGAACCTCAGTTCCAAAGATATTTTTGTGAGTCACTCCAACTTGTAATCATCAATGTAGATTGACAGCATGTTGTGCAGATGTACTGTGGTTCAAACAATGCTACTTCTCTAGTTGGCCTTCGATGACACATAGTTCCATTGTCCATGTCAGGGCAAATATTTCGATTCCATGTGCGCAGACACCACAATGGATGTAATAAGTATTAAATACTAGATGGTGTCTGCAGTGAGTCTTATGCTCACAGTCCACCTCAGGCATGCTGGTGCGTGCAAAATGTGGCTATGCCTAAGGGACCGCAGGGAACGGACCAGTGACTTCTTGTCCTTGCCTAACCCATAGTATATTTCCAGCTACTGGCACAAATACTCCACTTGCACTTGAGCAACTTGCACTGTGTGGTGGTGGTCTGTGGTGGTAGTTGTATGTTTGTGTATGTGTAGGTGGTAGTTCTTGTTATATGAGATGGTGGTGGTTCAAGGGATGTAGCCATAATTTTCATATATTCTCTTTGCACGTGTGGTAACTTGCACTGATGGTGTTTCAATGTAACATCTTGAATATCATCTTGTGTATGGTGATAGTGGAATGTTGATGTGTGTGGTAAATGTTTCCTGTCTAATAGCTTGGAAAGCCACCCCAGAGGTGGCTTTCCCAGCTTGTGAACACACACTGTGAAAAGCATACATAATACACAAGCACACTCACATGAGCATGCACACACAGAACATTCATGTGTATAAGATATACTGTGCTGCACCTACAGCACAGTAGTGAATGCTTGCATAATCTACGTGTAACGCTCAGCAGGCAGCACTTCTACACAAAAACTGATAATTCATTTATTTTGGTACTGAGACTGAGAAATCCAAAAACAAACGTTTCAACTCTTCTACACAAAAACTGACAATTCATTTATTTTGGTACTGAGACTGAGAAATCCAAGAACAAACGTTTCAACTCTACAGTACAGACGGCATTGCCAAACATTTGAATCTGTTGGTTGACAGAGCTCAGTAATTTCTCGGTTTCTCCTTTGGCTTTTTAGTGGCATCATGCCAAGGCCTTTGTCATACAGCAGCCATTTAAGAGAATGATAGAACCAAGACAGTAAATGATGACTTCCTAGTTAGCAGAAGCAGGATGGCTACTGGAGTGATGTCTGGAGGCCTCTCCTTTGCACTCACAACTGCATTGGCAATATACACACATGCGCTTACCACATGATATATAATATATCAAAGGATCCATTAGGGCAGTAACTGGCTGCAGGAGTGCTTAGCCAATTTACTGCATATGCAGTAAGTTGGCCTAGCACCCTTTCGCCTAGCAACGATCACAAATGCTTCACTATCACCTAGCTAAATAGCAGACACATTCCTTATCTATTAGTGCCACACTTAACAGCGAAATAAAAACAGGCCAGTGTTTTCTTCATTGTGTATGGAGCCTGCAGTAAAGGGCATCCAGCAGGTATTCTGACTGTTTTGCTTGCACGCTTTCGTACAGAATTTGCAGAACGAAGCTGCTGGAAATCGTTACTCAGGTCAATCTTCAGTGGAGCTGCTGGTGGTATTTCTTGTCCAAGCCCTATCCTGGAACAGCTGTAATATCATGTGGCTAGACTGCTTTCACCAAAGTGGTCTGGCTACGCAAGAGTAGAGCAGCTTCAAGCACTTCCTGGTGGCAGTCTCTGTTACCATTGTCACAAATCCTTGACATAATTCTGCAAAGTCATCCACAAGAAAATCAATTTGCTTGTTCACTGGGGATATGGCCTTCTTGCTAGCAGGGCATGAAGGCTTTGAAGACTTTACCATAGTAACTGCAAATGCTGGAAACGCAGATGGATATCCTGGTGCTCGCATTATTGTCTGCATTTTGTGTTCCATGGCATATTGCGTACTCTACTGGACTCGCGCCCTCGGGGTCTCATACAGTAAATGCAGTACGCCATGGAAAGTGTGTAGTAATTAGTACATACACACGTGCACATGCATACACACATTATATGTTCTTGAGTATGTAACTACTGCATGGGAAATTGAGCAATACTGGTAATTTAGAAGCTGAGTGAGTAGGCCAGAGGGTGACAGGTTTGCAGCTAACAGGTCTGGCATTCGGAAGGTTGAAAATTATAGCTTCTGCTTGGTTGCAAGTCTAGCCGTACTTGTGAACCATGCACCACTGGGGAGAGTGAAGGCTTGTGTAATTTTTCTCATAGGTGCTAGCGCACTTACCAGGGTTTGACACTGATTGTGCTCAAATGCTAGCCACCTAGAAATTACCAAGCGTAGAGGTAGGGAATCTTGTGGCTATGAGTCCAGGACAGATATTTTCATTCCGTCACTCAAGGCTGTACTCCACCTCCCTCATCTTATGGATCTTGCAAGCCCATAGATGAGTACCCCAATGCACTGAGGGGTCCATGCAGATGTGGAAGTAGGGCTGGTGTCCCCGCTGCCAACAGGACCACATGCAAGTCTTGTTACCTCCTGCTGGCTCACCCCCGGAATGGGGGCCACATAGTTCTGGCTGTGGTAAAGAAGGAACTTACAGCAAAAACAGTAGAAGCTCGGACAGCGTATCAGATGTGAAGGTGAAAAGTCTTCCGAAGATACTGCCTTAGCAGAGACACAATGATGCATGGATTCTGGACCATGGTGATGTCAGTGCTATTGCTTTGTGCAGAGACATATGTGGGGCATGCCTAAAGAAACTAACATGTTGCTGCAATGTAAAATTGCCACCGATTATCCCCGAATTTCTCCTATATGACGTCCTCAGACAATACAGTTTTGGCATACATATCAAACCCAACAGCTGTTTGCCAACTACGTCTCTTGTGCAAGTAATGTAGCCGTCAATGACAGTATATAAATGTCACATATCATCAATGTGGATAGCTGTGGAATGGCTCAAGTAGTATCTGAGACCATGATATACAATTCAGAATCATCTCCTGTAACTTTTCCATGTAAGCGAATTCGTAAGACACTTTGCTGCAAAGTTACATCGCACAAACTAAACTCACACGCCATTACAAGTTGTGCACCTTATAACTTGCCACAGAAATGTTGTAGTGCAGACTCTCACATGGGAAAGTTAGAGCAAACTATAGGCTTTGGAAAACAGCCCTTTCCACGTCTGTATCTTGCAAGCTCTCTACCCGGACAACAATTTACTGAAATGACTAATTTAAGCCAGGCTGAACATCTACTGTCACGTGACATTCTCGTGAATTCCTTATGAAACATTATATTACATAATTCACAACCTCGTAAATGGCAGGTTAAGCCAGCGCAAAGCCACATGCTGCTGTTTTGATTCAAACATGAATTCTGTACTTCGCAACTGGTGTAGATTTGTACAGCTAATACGGCATTACGGACAAATGATTCCACTGAATCATGTGCACATCACACGCAGTTACATTCGTAGCCATGACTCACTGGGTGGATGCCAGTTGCTCTGTATGCATTGATTATTGTACTTAGCCTCACCACGTTCTTGTATGCAGAATGAAACACTCCGGCAAAGGACCTCTTGCTGATGACCTCCCCTTTATTAAGCTGACATTGAGCGACATCATCTTGCCATGCTTGCTTGAGAGGAGCAAAAATCCCATGTCTAATGGCTGGAGGACATGTGACGTGTGAGGGGGCAAGCAGTACAGCAAAATCTGATTTGCTGCACAGAACTTTGAGGTGTCCAGATCAGTGTGGGAGGAGTCATAGCAGGCAGACTGGTCGTTCAGGAGGGAGTTAAATGGCATAGTGCTTGCTGATCCATCCATTAAAGAGAGCTCCTGTATCATTCACCCATTTGAGGATTCCCAAAGTGGGCACCTTCCTCTCCACCCTCCATAGGATTGTACCCAAATCTCTCACCAGGATAGATATGCATTGGTGGGATGATTCCACGCCGCCCCGGAGGCTTCTGTTCATTCGCTTAGAAATCGACTTTGTTACTATTTCTCTCATTACCAAATGAAAGAAAGTTGTTCACGAAGTGTTTCAAGAAGGATAATGTTGCTTTAGAAGCTTAAATAAATCTTGCTTTCGGGTTGCAGCTCCAAAAGTTACCGACGCTGAACAGCCATTTTATTTACATTCTCGCATTGGTTCTGCACGTAACACAAAGACTGCTGCTTCAGCTGTTAGCTTCGGTGCTCATGTGAGATTTTAGATTTTGGACTGCAGCTATCAGTTTGTGTAGATGGTATTATTGAGGGCAAGGCAACTGAATAGCTAGCTAGCTAGCTGGATTAGAACAGTAGGGTATCCAAGTGCATGAAGCTGTGTAAGCAGGGCTCTATCCTGTGCAAAGCATCCAAACACTTAATGCACTTTCCCATGCAATTGCCACTTTCCAATGAGTGTGGATGTTTAGGCAAAGCTTCTTTGTTTGTCTTTTAAACCCTGATGCATTCATGCTACGTACTTCTGCATGGTGCATCCTTGGGTCATTCTAGTACTTGGAGGGATGCTAAATGGCATGACAAATGTGAACATTATTGCTAGCAAGTAGTTCGAGTTTGGGGCACCCCATTGGCACCCCACAAGTTTTTTTACTCGAAATACTTGTTCATCCAGCCACTGGCCCAAAAACGGCACTTGCACTCAGGCAACTTGCACTGTGTGGTGGTGGTCAGTGGTGGTGGAGGTCTTTCTGTACACTGGTGTGGACAGGGACCCATCCTCATGGTGGTTGACCAAAGTCTCCAGGAAAAAGAGTGACCCATTTAACTCCTTCTCCATGGTAAACTTGATGGGGTTGGGTTCAACCATGTTGAGATGGTCCAAGAAGTGTGATCGACTTGGTCTTCTAGTTGAGCCGTGGACGTGTCATCCAGAAGGGGTGTGGGCAGGTGGTGAGTGCTCTTTTCTCCACATCCTCCATGACAAGGTTTGCCACTGATTGACACTGGAGACCCCATACGTAGCTGAGCCAAAACTCTGCTGAAAAGTGTCTCCATTGTAGGCAAGGTAGGTGGCATCCAAGCAGAATCTAAACTGGTTGAGTACCTCATCCGCCTACAGTCTGATTGGTTCAGCTAGGGAGGTATCTCCCAACAGTCAATCCTGTACTACTTTGGTGGCCAGGTGTACTGGCACCTTGGTGAACAGGGACACCACATCAAAAGACACCATCACCATGAAGTGTTTCAGGGTCTGACCTGCAATTAAAGATGCAAAGTCAAACGAATTCCTGACATGTGAATGCGATTTTCCAACCAAGGGGGAGAGGGGATAGTGACCACATGCCTTGACAGGGCGTATATGGGAGAGTTGACAAAGGACACGATAAGCAAGGCGAGGGGTCCCTGGTTTGTGAACTTTGGGGAGACCATAGAGTAAGGGGACCTTCCCTGCAGACCTCCTCAACCGTTGGTAGAGACACTCAGAGATGGCTCCAGGCCACATAAGGGTCAAGAGGAGACCGTTCATCTTTCTCTCTTGAGCCATGGTGGGGTCCTTTGTCAGCCTCCTGTACGTTCCTGTTTTGGCAAGCAGAGTCTGTGTCTGTCCCTCATACTCGCTGCTATCCATCACCATGGTAATGTTCCCTTTGTCAGCTGGGGCAATGACAATGGTGTCATCCTCCCTTAGGCATTTGAGAGCCTTATGCTCTGCCTGGCTGAGGTTACCAGGTGGTGGTCTAGCTCGGGCAAGGCATCTTACTGAGGCCTGGCCATAGATTGGAGAAGCATATAATTATAGTGCACACGTACCATGTTGTATTCTATGTTATAACGAATACTATATGATTATCATATGTATGTACCTCCACATACAACTAACACCACCACTGACCACCACCACACAGTGCAAGTTGCCTGAGTGCAAGTGCAGTTTTCAGGCCAGTGGCTGGATGAAAAGCACCACTAGCACAGTTGCAGAGATTGATACTACTACGTGTGCAAGTGAAGTTTTGCCATATATGTACTCTCCTCCCTTGTAAACCACAAACCACACACACAC
>MKWU01006640.1_pt1 | contig 11604 bp, 11 predicted proteins | sample 809101 | NCBI WGS metagenome assembly MKWU01 (sample SAMN05860141, study PRJNA318959) | sponge metagenome | host: Aplysina aerophoba | place: Slovenia: Piran, Adriatic Sea, Gulf of Piran | collected 2013-05-07
ACGGCTTCACCCAACTCGTCGGGCGACAAACCGAGCCGCACATCAACAACATGGCCGGCGGCGCGCAGCAAGTTTAACCCCGCTTCGGCAATCGTTTCGGACACCAATACTCGCTTCATGGAATCACCTTCTTGTGAACAGGTCAGGCTAAAACAAAACCCTAAGCCTAGCTAAACGCATCGAGAGTTAGGCCAACCGGGTCGAAACCCAGAACGTCACCAAAAAACGCTAATTCTGCTTCAAGGGCTCGCACAATGTTGGCCGCTTGGCGGAAACCGTGTTGCTCGTCGGGGAACAACAAATATCGGACCTCAATACCTTTGGATTTCAACGCAGCCACAATCATCTCTGCTTGCGATGCTGGCACGATCACATCTTCACCACCTTGCAACACAATCAACGGGACATCAATAGTGCCAATGTGGTTGATCGGTGACCGTTCAACATAGGTAGCTTGTTGTTCAGGGTAAGCACCAATGAGCGTATCAAGGTAACGGGATTCGAACTTGTGAGTGTCGGCAACGAGAGCTTCCAGATCTGCGATGCCGTAGCGGCTCGCCCCTGCAGAAAACACCTCATGAAACGCGAGCGCCGCTAACACAGTGAATCCACCAGCGCTACCACCACGGATCATCAGCCGTTGCGGGTCGACATCGCCACGCTTCGCCAAATACGCTGCGGCGGCCACGCAATCAGCCACATCAGCCACCCCCCACTGACCATTCAGTGATTGCCGATACTCACGCCCATAACCAGTGGAACCTCGATAATCAACGTCCACCACAGCGATGCCCCGCGATGTCCAGTAAAGAATAGCGGTCTGCAGTTCCCGGCGAGCTTGAGCCGTGGGGCCACCATGTACCAAGACCATCAAAGGGGGGCGCTCACCGTTAGGCCCAACATAGTAAGGATTGGTTGGAGGGTAAAATAACCCATGCGCCACAGCGCCGCCCTGCTCAACGCCGCCCTGCTCAGCGGTTCCCTGCTCGACGGATGCAGTGGTGGTGGCGGTGGGGAAGGTGATCCATTCGGGTTGCAACAAATAACCATCCTCGAAGGGAACCGGTTTCGATGACCTAATCACCTCACGGCGCAAACCAGTCTCATCCACTTCATAACGCACCACTTCGCTAGGATGATCAAAACCGGCACCGACAGCCACGAACCCCGCAGCACCAACCGAAAGCGAAGCGATAGCAGTGTCGCTGGTAGCGATCGTGCTACCGTCAACGATCAGTTCGTCACCCGTAGGCATTCCCGCAACAGCCATAATCTGCGTGCCCCCGGCAATGTTTGGCCGTGCCGCCCATCGTTGCATACCGAACACCCAAGGGGGTGTGGCAATGTCGAAAGTCCCGCCCACAACCCGCAGCAGATCTCCACTAGAGGCGTTGACATCATAAAGGTTCCACCAACCCTGATGGTCACAACAAACCCGCAACTCATCACCCGAAAAGTCGGGTTCGCAATAACTCGCTGTGTCGTCCTCGCCAATCGTGAGGATATCTCCGTTGAGCACACCATCGGCTATGCGTGCGATGTGCAGCCGAGTCGAATCCCAACCCATGTTGGGGTGGTTCCAAGATATCCAAGCCAACACGGTGCCATCTGCGGAGAGGCGCGGCGACATCACAAAATCGGCATCGTCATACAAGACATTGATGTGACCGCTCCCGTCAGTCGCAACCGCCACGATTTCGTTGCGCGGTTCGCCAGACTGACCGTGCACTTCACGCACTGCCACACACCAAAGGCCATCGGGAGTTACTCGGCCATCGGCAAAGCGAGCCGCGCCAGCCTCGTTTGGTTCATCGGTCAGATAACGAACTCCTCCAGTTTCATCAATCACCCGCAGTCGCTGATCCGCGAAATCCACACAAAACAAGCGGCCGTTGTGGGGCCACCAAGCCCCGCCACCGTATTCGTGAACCAGTGTTCGAACGTTGGCTGTAGTTGGAGTGTGCTCCGAAGCACTAGCGGAGGCTACCGAATAACGCATCACCGCGGTTCGGCCACCTTCATCAGGGCGAGTTTCTGACCACCAAATCAGATCGGCATCAACCGGGTCGGCTCTAACTTCAGAGATCTGCACCGCCCCTTCCACCAAACTCGCAGCGCTGATCGGTGAAGCCCAAGCCCCATAAGGAGCAACACGCAATTTGTTCACAATTGGCCTCTTTCACCCATTCAGGAACTCAACTATGCGACCCACGCCCTCGGCAAGGTCATCGTCGCCGAGCGCGAACGAAAGCCGCGCCCCACCACCAACACCAAAAGCCTCACCAGGAACGACCGCCACCTTCACGCTCTCCAACAACAACGAAGCTAACTCCATCGTGGTGGTCGGCACCTGCCCAGAATAATCCCGCCCCAACACTCCCGAAAAATCTGGGTAAGCATAAAACGCTCCTTGAGGTTCTGGGCAAATCACACCGTCAATCCCGCTCAATAACCGATACATGGCCAAACGCCTCCGGTCAAACGCGGCCCGCATCTGTGCAACCGCGTCGAGAGGGCCAGTGAGCGCAGCTAGTGCAGCCGCTTGAGACACGTTGGCAACATTGCTTGTGCAGTGCGATTGCAAATTTTGGGCGACCTTGATCACCTCAAGTGGCGCAATCATCCAACCCACCCGCCAACCAGTCATCGCGTACGTTTTCGCCACGCCATTCAAGACGATACAACGATCACGAAGTTCGGGCACCAACACTGGCATCGAATAATGTTTGTTGTCATCATAAACCAAATGCTCGTAGATTTCATCGGTAAGCACCCACAGGCCGTTTTCAGCAGCCCAACGCCCAATCGCCTCGATTTCCTCACGCTGATAAACTGCGCCCGTCGGGTTTGAGGGAGACACAAACACTAGCGCCTTAGTTCGAGAGGTACGTGCCGCCTCCAACTGAGCCACGGTCGCTCGAAACCCGTCACCCGCTTGGGTCAAAATCGGAACGGTCACCCCACCCGCCAAGGCAATCGGTTCGGGATAAGTAGTCCAATACGGCGCAGGCAACAACACTTCATCACCAGGGTTCAACAGCGCCGCGAAAGCGTTGTAAACCGCGTGCTTCCCGCCATTGGTGACCAACACATCAGCAGGCGCACAAACCAAACCGCTATCACGCAAAGACTTAGCAGCGATGGCTTCTTTGAGTTCGGGGAGACCACCTACCGGGGAGTACTTGTGCATCGTCGGCTCACGGCAAGCCGCGATCGCAGCTTCCACAATGTGGTTTGGTGTGGCGAAATCGGGTTCACCGGCACCGAAACCGATGACCGGTTCCCCAGCGGCACGCAGCGCTTTGGCCTTATTTGAAACGGCGAGCGTGGCCGAGGGTGCAATCGCCCCAACCCGCACCGACAATCGTTGAGTAGGAATTTCGTTTGACATTGCGATGACCCTACCGAAATACCTCGCCGCCACTTTTCAGACGTTAGAAATATTTTTCGAGATCAGCGGAAAACGCGCCGCAAAGCATTGCTTTCTTGTAAAACTTACTGACGTGACAATTCCAAACATAACCATCCCCATTGACATGCTTCCCGTCGATGGTCGTTTTGGGAGCGGGCCAACCAAAGTCCGCCCCTCTGCCCTCAAAGCGCTCAGCGGTCGAGCGACTGACTATATGGGCACCTCGCATCGCCGAACCCCAGTGCGCTTGCAGGTCGCCGAACTTCGCAACGGCATTGCCGAGTTGTTGCGGGCGCCTGACGGCTACGAAGTAGTTCTGGGCAACGGCGGCGCTACCGGTTTTTGGGACTGCGCCACTTTTAGCCTGATCGCCGAGCGCAGCCACCATCTCAGCTTCGGGGAATTCAGCAGCAAATTTGCCAAGGGTGTGGCCGCCGCACCGCATCTGTGTACTCCGTCCGTAGCCACCTCAGACCATGGCACGCACCCGCCATTAAATTCGGTAGATGGTGTGGACAGCTACTGTTATCCGCACAACGAAACCTCAACCGGGGTGATGTTGAACCCCATCCGTGTCGGGGATGAAGGCGCGTTGATGCTTGTAGATGCGACTTCCGCGGCTGGTGGGTTGATGTTTGATGGTGCCGCTACAGATGCCTATTATTTCGCCCCTCAAAAAGCTTTTGCAGCGGATGGTGGATTGTGGATTGCCTTGATGTCGCCAGCGGCTATTGAACGGGCTGAGCGCATCGCCGCAAGCCACCGTTGGATACCACCTACGCTCAACCTAAAAACCGCCATTGATAATTCGCGTAAAGACCAAACCTACAATACGCCAGCGTTGGCAACCATTTTTTTGACCTCACACACGGTGAACTGGTTCAACGCCAACGGTGGTTTAGCTTTCTCGGCGGGTCGCTGCGTGCAGTCCGCCGAACATATCTACACCTGGGCCGAAAGTCGAGATTTCGCGAGCCCGTTTGTGTACAACGAGTCGGCGCGCAGCAAAGTCGTAGCCACCATAGACTTTGACAATTCGGTTAGTGCTGACGTGATTTACGAAGTGTTGTTGGCAAACGGCATCGTCGACACGTTCGGATACCGCAGTTTGGGACGCAACCAATTGCGTATCGGGTTGTTTCCGGCTATTGATCCGAGCGATATTGAAGCCCTCACCAACTGTTTGGACTACGTTGTCTCAGCGCTCTCCTGAGCAGCGCCACCACCGCACTTTAGCGGGAGGGTTTAGCGGGAGGGTTTAGCGGGAGCCAATACTCTCGGCTAGACGAGATTGGTTGAACCCACTCGGTGCCATCCCAGTGGTCGCATAAAGATACAAAGCGGTTTGATAAATGGCGCTTAATGCGGTGGTCACCACAAGCACCGAGGCAACCCAAACAATCACTACCGCGATACCCACCACCATCGCTAGTCCACCAACCGAAAATAGCAATCCTCCAATCACTAACCCTGGCAGGAGCCCGACGAAACCCAAGATCCCGAACCCGGCACGGGCGATAAGATTCTCGCCCCAAGTCGATTTCAACAATGAACTTGAGGTTCTTACACCGTCCCAAGCCCGCTTGTTGTCAATCACGATGGCTGGCACCACTAAAAACGTTGCCACTTCCCAAGCCACACCAACCATACGGATGGCTAACGCGCCCAACCAACCAGCCCGCTCACTCAAGGCCCGCAAGACAATCCCTACTGTTGTGGTGAGCAGCGCCCAAGGCACCAAACCGGAGATGCGGTTGAACGCCTTGCTAATCGCCGATCCGACTGTCGGGTCACCGCCGACCAGCCTTTCGTGGGCTCCCGCCACCAAAGCGCCGTTAAAAAACACTCCAATCACACCCAACCCCAGCAAAGCAAACAAACCCAACACAAACACGAATGGATTTGTGGCACTCTCTTCGCTAGCTGTTGCGTCGATGTTCAACATAAAGAGAGCGGCAACGCCCAACGGCATCAGCAACGCCAACGAAGCAACGAACGACATTACCGGCAATACCAGCAACTCACGGTCTTTTTTCAGCACTCCCCAAGAGAGTTTTGCCAACTCAATAGTGTTGCGAATCTTGCTCATTGCTACTCCGTTCGATCGGCTCTTAGAGTTCCTAAACGTGAGGATAGCAGCTAACTCAGTTAACGCGGAGTGTGCATTTGCGGTGATTCAGGCTTTACGGGTTCGTGAATTGCCTCGTTGTTCCCGGCGGCGTTGCGTTGCCAACTCAGCTACCAAATCTGCATAACGAGCAACACGGTTCGCGTCAATGGAACCATCGGCAACACCAGCCAACACCGCGCACGCGGGTTCGCAACGATGCGTGCAGTCACCGAATCGGCATTCAACAGCTATTTCTTCTAGATCACCAAACACCAGTTCTAGCGCGTGTTCAGCTTCCCAAAGACCGAGCGAACGAAGACCCGGCGTATCAAGCACCAAACCAGCCTCGTTGGGCAACATCAGCAGTTCCCGCACAGTCGTGATATGGCGACCTTGCCCATCGTCACGTACCTCCCCTACCTCAAGTAGTTCCAAACCCAGCAACGCATTCACAAGCGCCGACTTACCCACACCACTCGTCCCGATCAACGCCAAGGTACGACCCACCCCTATGCAATCGGCGAGTTCTCTTAGGCCCCGGTGGTCGACAATGCTCGTTACCAGCACAGCAATATCTTTATAAAGTGAACGCAAGATGTCTTCAGTTGCATTGCTCGAGTCTCGCAAATCAGCCTTGGTCAAGATCAACAGCGGTGTCGCGCCGCTATTGATAGCAACAACCAACAACCGCTCAAGACGAGATGGCACCAATGGTAGATCCAAGCCATGCACCACGCCCACCAAGTCCACATTCGTCGCCAAAACCTGTTCAATGTCTCTTCGTGCCGGGTCTCTTCGGCTCACAACCGTGCTACGCTCGCAGATCTCACTAATCACCGTCCCCAAGCCATCGAGGTATTCAATCTCAACCCAATCCCCAGTTACCGGCGCGGTAGCGCCTTGAGCACGAACCGAATCCGACAAAACCCGAACCACGCCCCGCTCGGTCACCACATCGCATTCCCCGCGGTCCACCCGCACAACACGGCCCAAACGACCGCAACCCACTCCCCCGTTCATACCCTGCGAGCGTCTTGCCGTCAACCCCCAAGAAGCAAGTTCGTTCATCACCGTTGGCATATACTATGGCATAAGTTCACAACTCAACAGACAAATTAACAGACAAACAACCAAGCATTGGAGTACGCCCTTGGACACACCCCACGGATCAACACCTAACACAAACTCACACAGTTCTTGGTGGCAAGGGGCGTTTGCGGGTTTGGCTGCGGGCGCAGTGGCCCTATCCTTCGGACAACTCGTGGAGGCATTCAGCGAGACCATACCTGGGCTCGTCTTGGGTGTGGGTGAATTGATGCTTGATCTCACCCCTGGTTGGGCCGCCGAAGAAAGCATAGAAAATCTTGGCTCTTTCGGCAAAGCATCATTGTTGCCGGGTATCACGATATTGGCATTACTGCTCGCCGCGGTGTTAGGGGATGCCACGTTGCGTATCTCTCGGCGGATCGGTGTAACCGGGTTTGCGGTCTTTGGTTTGCTGGGTGGGTTTGCCACCGCACGTAACCCAATGTCGCCAGCGTTGCAAAGCTGGTTGTGGTCACTTGTGGCTGCTGGCTTAGGGATGGCCACTTTGCTGTTTCTGTTGAACCGCCTGAAAGCCCCGATTCACTCACCCGCACCTCAATCACCCGCACCTCACTCAACCGCACCGGAACAGCTAAGCGAACCTTTGGCCAGTCCACTCGATCCCCCAGCTAGTCGCCGAGCTTTTCTGGGTTGGACTGCTGGAGCCGGCGCAGTAGCTGTGGGCGGGTTCGCTTTGTCTCGCGGGGTAGCTCCTATGTCGTCAGCAGAACTCGCCCGCGAAAACCTTGATTTCAGCAATATCATCACCGAAACCCCCAACTCCAGCAATGTCACCACAACCACGACGGTTGCCCCCGACCCCACCACATCAACTAACCCAACCTCCACCGCAAATGGCGCAACCGCGCCAGTTATCAGCACTGAACCAATTACCGACATTGAAGGGATTTCCACCTACATCACACCCAACGATTCGTTTTACCGCATCGACACGGCACTGCGTCCGCCCAGAGTCGATCCCAGTGGTTGGTCTCTTGAGATTAACGGGATGGTCGATAACCCTTTTAGTCTAAGCTGGGATGAATTGCTGGCAATGCCTATGGAAGAACACGAAATAACTTTGTCGTGTGTGTCTAATCCGATAGGCGGAGATCTCGTGGGCAACGCTAAATGGCTCGGTGTTCCCATTACCACATTACTTGAACGAGCTCAGGTGCAGCCGGGGGCAGACCAGTTCGTTGGCAAGTCGGTTGACGATTGGACTGCCGGCTTCCCCACCGCGCGGCTTTACGACGGACGAACCGCGTTGCTAGCCATAGGGATGAATGGCGAACCGTTGCCGATCCGCCACGGTTTTCCGGCACGGTTGATCGTTGCAGGGATTTACGGCTACGTTTCAGCGGCGAAATGGGTTACCGAAATTGAATTGACTGGTTGGGATGATTTTGACGGGTATTGGATAAACCGAGGTTGGTCGAAACTCGGACCCATGAAAACCACGTCTCGTATTGATGTGCCCGGTAATGGCGCGCGCCTGCCGCAAGGTGACACGATCTTGGCGGGGGTAGCTTGGTCGCCGCCTAGAGGGATTTCTGGGGTGGAAGTGTCTGTTGACGGCGGCGCTTGGTGGGCGTGCGATTTGGCCGTGCCGGGGAATGACGAAAACTGGGTGCAATGGCGCACTTCTTGGAACGCTACATCGGGGCGCCACCGTGTGCGAGTTCGAGCCATTGACGGCACCGGCCAATTGCAACCCGAAGGCCCCAAATCGGTTGCTCCTGATGGTGCGGAGGGTTGGCACCAAGTATCTGTTACGGTTGCTTAGTCTATTGACATCAAGATGACCAACCAGCCTATCGAGATGACCAACCAGCCTGTTGCACCAACCAAACCGCAGTTAGAAGTTCTCGACTGGGCTACCTACGGCATTGGCGCGAGAGAGTTGGCCATTATGGTCGCTCAAAGCGGTTACCGCCCAGAGATCATTCTCGCCATTGCCCGAGGTGGCCTTTTCGTGGCGAGTTCGCTCGGCTATGCGTTATCAATCAAGAACATTTATGTGATGAACTGCGAGTACTACACCGGGGTCAACGAACGCTTACCGGTGCCGGTGGTGCTGCCGCCCTATGTAGACCTGGTCGACATGGAAGAGGTCAACGTGTTGATCGCTGATGACGTGGCCGACACTGGGCATACCTTGAAACTTGTCTACGACTATTGTCAAGAACGCGTAGCTGAAGTGCGAGCCGCGGTGCTTTATGAGAAATCGCATTCGTTAGTCAAATGTGATTATGTGTGGAAACGCACCGACCGATGGATCAATTTCCCTTGGTCAACCGAAAAGCCTGTAGTTAACCCTGAGGATGCCCGCCACCGCGCACTTGATGCCTAAGTTGTGGACTTTTTGGCACGACTCGGTGCTACCCGAGGAGGTTCGTTGGGTTGCTTTGCGTAAACGGGCGGCCACCGTGCATCGGCAAGCCCATTAGCCCAATCTCGTTTATGCCATTCCAACAATGTGTCCAATGATTGCAATTGATCATCAACACTCGCCCACGCATCGCCACGCTGCCGTTGGAAAAATGTTTTGTCGCCATTGGTAACGCTTACCTGCACTCCATTTATGTCCAGCACACTTGGCGAGGTTGCCATCTCCGTTGGCCTTCTTACTTTTGGTTGTTACACACCCGGCTTGAAGATCATTAGGAACAGTGACACTAGGAATAAGACGGTGATGACCGCGCTTCCCGCCTCAGCTTTTTGAGTGTTCGGTTCATCACCATCGGCGATCGCTTTCTCAGCTGGGAACACCACCGCGTGAAGCACTCCGTTCATAGCAACCCAGACAACTATCGAAATCAGCAGCCAGGCATCGTTCAGGGGATACGTCTCATCTGACAATCCAGACACACCAAAACCCAGCAAACCGCCAAGCACCAAAGCACTGCCGTAGATGCGCATTGAACGCTTGGCGATACCCGCATAAATCGACCTGCGAACCGAGTAGTCACCGTTGGTGTCTCGGGCAAGGAAAGGGTAGACGAATGTGGGCGCTATAGCCACGAACATCGCCACAACATGTAAGAACAATAAAACGTTGTAGCCGGTGTCGCCGACCGCTGCAAAAGTCATAGCGGCGATTGTATCCGAACGAAACCGCAGAAATGCACGCCACCGCAGAATTGGATGCCACCAGACCGCTGCCGATCGCGGACTTCTGTTGACCCTGGCGTGACACTGTGCGCGATTGCTTCAAAGTGAAGCGGTCATTGCTCTTCAAACTGGTTCCCTTGTTCTAGTTGGCCGTCTTCTAAACGGTATGTCAGGTTTGCGTTCGAGGCTAGTTCTTCATCGTGGGTCGCAAAGAGAATCAACGTCCTCTTGGCCGCAGCCTCGAGAGCATTCGCGAGGACCGCTCGGGCGTTATCGTCTAGTGCGATTGTTGGTTCGTCAAGCAACACAAGATTGGCCGGCCTAGAGAGGCCAATGGCTAGCGTAGCTTTCTGACGTTGACCTCTGCTGAGTTCAAACGGGAAGCACTTGCGGAGATTTTCAAGTTCGAAACCTCCCCACAGATCAGCACCAAGCGGATCGGGAACGGCGCTTCGGGCTAGCGTCAGCACATGACGGCGGGTGTCTCCCAGAGAAATGTCGTCAAATAAGACTGGGCGATCTGGCACGAACGCAATCTTGGCACGGACAGCACCATTCTGTACATTGTCTCCGTTTAAGGTGACCGTACCGGTCTTGGGGACGGTCAATCCACCCAGCACCTGCAGCAACGTAGTTTTACCAGCTCCGTTGGAGCCGAGCAGAGCAACAAGGCGCGGGCCAAAGAGCACTTCATCAGAGATCGACAACACCATCCGACTTCCATAACCGACGGTGAGATCAGCAATCGTCAACTCAACGTTAGTCGGTTGCGAGTTCACTGGCGTTCACCAGAAATTCCGTTCCCTCCACCTTGCCCTCAATGTGGTGCATCTTTACCCATCCACGTTCCAATTTTGCTCTGCGGGTGTGTTTTGCGTAAGCCTTTTCTTTTCCGCGTATAAGTGCCTTTTCGGCACAAGCGAGTAGTTTTCTTTCTTTAATTTCATGGTGCCGTTCAATTCGTCTGATTATGAAACATAGTATCCCGTTGTGCATCTGTTCTGGTGATAATCCGTGAGTCTCAAGTTGTTTACAAAGACTTGTGAAACTATCGAATCTTTCCGTAGCGCGCTTTTGGTATTTGCGGGCTCGTTTATGCAACTGTTCGCTTTTTCGTTTAGTTTTGGCCCTCTGAGCGCGTGCTTCAAGTCTTTTTCTGCTGTCTATCCAGTACTTTGTGCCGACTTCATTAAAGAGTAATCGTTCCCTAGCAAAAAAGGGCAATGCCCTAGTCCCGTGGTACGTGTTGGCAACAGTTTGCAACCGCCGTTTAGCTAAGTAGTAAAGAGGCAAGCCAACCGCCCACACGGCCCACGACAACCTCCAACTTTCAAGTAAGCCGATCCAACTCAGTATCGAAAGTGGGATTACCAAACCTAGCAATATTTGTGCGGTGGCGAATAACCCTAACGCCAAATAGTCTTGGGCGAAACTAACTCGCGTGCCATCAGGCCATCGTACGACACGACCAGTCGGAAAAGGCAACCAACGCATTAGCTGCACCCTGATGGCAACATATCTTTCCACGCAGTTGCCACAGAGGACAACAGCGCCGCAGCGAAACCGAATATTGTTAGTGGGCCGTAAATGCGAGCCATGGTTTTTGGCATTACTTTCACCTCCGGGAGCCTTCTGAGGTAAGAACTTCGTTATGAACTGCGTTGCAAGCGCGAACTGTACCAAAACGATTCGTTGAGCGCAATGGGGTTTGTGGAATTTTTGAGCTTGATATGACCCTGTGTCGGTTGCAGGTATCGACGGTGAAATCACGAACCAGTCAACGTATGTGTCGCCCTGCCGCCACGACAGGTATCAAGTTCGCCGAACAGGGGTCTGCTTGATGTCTTCGTCGCTTGCAGACCCGACCGCTACGCCCGCCACC
>MKWU01006641.1_pt1 | contig 11603 bp, 9 predicted proteins | sample 809101 | NCBI WGS metagenome assembly MKWU01 (sample SAMN05860141, study PRJNA318959) | sponge metagenome | host: Aplysina aerophoba | place: Slovenia: Piran, Adriatic Sea, Gulf of Piran | collected 2013-05-07
CGCAGCTTCGCCGATGGCAACGACGCCACCGATTCGATCAACGGCAACTGCGCCAACACGCCGACCGAGGTGTTCGAGACGCGCTTCCCATGGATCGTCGAGGAGTATGCGCTGCGCCCGGATTCGGGCGGCGCCGGTGCCCATCGCGGCGGCCTGAGCATCTCCAAGACCATGCTCTGCACCGGCCCGGTGATGATCAGCCAGATGACCAACAAGCATAAGAAGGTCGCCTGGGGTCTGTACGGCGGCGGCGAGGGTATCGCGGGCGCCACGCTCTATCAGCAGGAGGGCGCCAACCGCTGGACCACGGTGGGCGCGGCGTTCGGCAAAGTCTCGACCACCAAGTACTCCAACGTGCCGATCCGGCCGGGCGAGCGGGTTTCGGTCAAGGCGCCGGGCGGTGGCGGTTATGGCGAGCCGCGCGAGCGCGACCCGCGTGCCGTGGTGGAGGACGTGCTTGAGGGCTATGTCAGCGCCGAGGCTGCGATGCGGGATTACGGCTACGAGCCCTCCTGGGTCGCGCGCTACGGGGAGGACGCGCCGCTGCCGGAGGCGGCCGAATAGCCCGGGCGGGGGCCTGGAGATGGCCGCGACCGACCAGGCCGACGAGGCCGTTCAAGCTACCGTCACCATCAAGAAGTACGCCAATCGGCGGCTCTACAACACCGCCACCAGCAGCTATGTGACTCTCGAAAACCTCTGCGACATGGTGCGCAATGGCGAGGACTTCGTCGTCTGCGACGCGAAGTCCGGCGAGGACATCACCCGCCAGGTGCTGACCCAGATCATCGTCGAGCAGGAGGCCAAGGGGCAGAAGATGCTCCCGCTCAGCTTCCTGCGCCAACTGATCCAGCTTTACGGCGACAACGTCCAGGCATTCGTGCCCCGCTATCTCGAGCTCACCATGGAGACCTTCGCGCGCAATCGCGGCGACCTCCATGAGCGCATGAACGACAGCTTCGGCGGCATGTTTCCGGTCGACGAATTCCAGGCCATGGCCGAGCGCAACATGGCGCTGATGCAACGCACCATGGAAATGTTCTCGGGTTTCCCCGCCGGCGAGCGTCGCGAGGAGCCGAAATCCGACGGTGACGGCGATGAGTCGGGGGACGTTGGCGCCGTCCTCGACAGGCTCGACAAGATGCAGGCCCAACTCGATGCCCTGAGCGGAGGCAGGCCAAAGACCGAGGACGACTAGGCGCGCGCCCCGCGCGGATTTCCATTCATCACAGCCTGCGCAAGACGCCGCACCGGTTGCGCCCGTGCCGTCCCGGCTCTTACCATCCCGCCACCGATCACCCGACAGGCGAGGACAGGGATGGCTTCAGCGACGAAAATGGCCGCGGCGCTGGTCGCCGGGGCAGCGATGCTGTGTGCGGCGCACATCGCGACGGCGGAGGAGAGCGGCAGCGTCCGCCTCATCCGCACCTATGTGCAGGACTACACCACCATCGACCAACCCGGTGAGAGGGTCACCGGCGGGACCTTGAACGGCGTGGTCACCATTCTGGAGAGCAGCGGCGGACCGTTCGTCGAAGGCACGCACGACCGCGCCACCTGCGTGGTCTACATCAAGCGTTCGGAGGCGGGCTTCGACCTCGAGGTGCCCTGCGAGACGACCGCGTCTTCGGGCGATCGCTGGTACACGTTCTCCGAGCGGCGTGAGGGCGACGTCGAGGCGGGCAGCGGCGGTCCCGGCACCATGGACATTCTGGGCGGCACGGGGCCTTACGAAGGGGTGACAGGAAGCTGCACCTACGAAGTCGACTACCTGCCGGACGGTTGGGTCGTCATGATCGCGGACTGCACCTGGCAGAAGTAGCGCCGCAGCCGGCGGTGCGCCTCGTGCTCAGACAGCGGCCCAGACGGCGCCTTCGATCCCGCCGACTGGGCGGCCGGCCTTGATGTGGATGCGGCGGCCGGGGAGGCGGCGCAGGACATCGACCAGGTTCGTCGCCTCGAAGACCACCAGGTCGGCGGGGGAGCCTGCGGCGACGGCAGGCACGGGCGCGCCGATGATCCTTGCCGCCCGGGTGGTCACCATCTCGAAGCCGTCGCGGACCTCCTCGTCGGTCCTCATGCCGGCGCTGTGCACGGTCATGTAGGCAAGCTCCACCGGGTCCATCCGGTTAAAGCGGTACCAAATGTCGTACATGTTGTCTGCGCCGGCGGCGACGTTGATGCCGGCGTCGAGCATCTCCTTCACCCGCGACGAGCCCCGGTTCTTAGGCGTACGGCCTTCGCCGCCCAGCATCTGGAGATTGGCGATCGGCAGAACGGTGACCGCCATCTCGGCGTCCAGCACCTTGTCGATCACCCGTGTCGCCTCCTCGTCGGGGTAGACCGCGAGCGCGTTGCAGTGGCTCGCGACGACCCGGCCCCGCATGCCGTGGACGATCGTGGCCTCGGCCAGCATCTCCAGCGTCTTCAGCTCGGCCCGGTCCATGTAGTCGGCGTGCATCTCCACGCCCACATCGAATTCGGCGGCGAGATCGAGAATGGTCTCGACGTGGGTGCGTTGGTCTTCGACCGAGGCCTCCACTTCCGGCAACCCTCCGACCGCTGCTGCGCCCATGTTGAGCGCCTCGCGCAACAGCGCCGGCGCCTCAGGGTCGGCGACGATGCCTTCCTGGGGGAAGGCCACGAGGGTGACATCGACGATACCGGCGAAGCGATCGCACGCGCGCATCACGCCCTCGAACGAGACCAGCCTGGTCGCGAAGTCCACGTCGATCTGGGCGTGCAGGCGGCCGATCCCGTGGGCGGCGGCAAGGCGGAGGGCGGTGCTGGCGCGCTCCTCCACGTCGGCGACGGTGAAATGGATCTTGACCTCACGAGCCCGGTCGAGGGCCTCCTGCGGCCCGCGCGCACCTAGCAGGTCGCGACTCAGCACCTTGTCGATATGGAAATGCGGATCGACGAAGGAGGGCGTGACCAGCCCGCCGCGCGCGTCGATACGCGCCCCCGCGTGGCCGTCGAGGGTGGGCGCGACCGCCTCGATGCGCCCGTCGCGAATGCCGATGGAGACCGGCGCTTCATCGTCGAGGCGCACCGCGTCGTGAACAAGAAGGTCCCACTCAGGGCCCGGAGCCGCGTCCGTCATGTCTCCTCCGTCACTAATGTGTTTGTCGGGGCCGTAACGTCATTCCCAGTAGATCGGCGTGGTGGTGATGACCTCGACGCTGTTCCTGTGGACGATCAGGTTCTGCTCGAAGCCCACCGCGCCGACCCCCTCCCAGGCGAGGAAGGCCTCGGAGCTGCACACCATATTTTCCTGAATCAGCTGGTCCTCATCGCAGGTCGAAAGCCCGTACATCGGGTTCTCGAACATCATGTCGCAGAGGTGGCCGTAGAGCGGCCATTGCAGACCGGCCTGGTCAACCGTGTCGCCGCCGCCTGCTTCCCTGGTCAGCCGGTCGCCCTCGCGCGCCAGCTCGTGGGGCGAGACACCGGGGTGGATCTTTTCCATCACGCCGTCGACGATGCCCATGCAGGCTTCCATCAGCTCGCGTTGGGTGTTGCTCGGCCGGCGCCCGCACACCGCCGTCCGCCCCGGGTCCAGGAAGTATCCGTGGCGCATCGGCCCCATGATCCAGGCGCGCACGAAATCACCCTCGACAGGCGCGGAATCGGGATCGGCGCCGCTCAGCGGATAGCGGCTGAAGTTGTTCATCTCGCCGCCGGTGCCGTGGGAAAGGCGGATGATCGCGGGAATGCCGCCCCGGCGCACCACCTCCGCGGCACCGGCGGCGGCGGCCTCGGCCTCGGTCTGGCCTGAGACGAGCCCCTCCATGATCAGCGTCAACGCGCGGCTCGCAATGTCGCCCGCCTCGCGAAAGACCTCCAATTCGCGCGCACTCTTGACGTGCTGCACCGACTTGACGAGGTCGTCTTCCGGGCGCCAGTCGATGCGCGGACACCATTCACGCAACCAATCCATGTACTTGCAGGGCAGAAAGTCGGTGCCAACGATGGCCACCGGGCCGGTGATCCCCTGCTCGTTGAGAGCATCGGCGGTGCCCTTGATCGGGTTCTGGTGCCAGTGCCAGCTGTCGGTGGCGAGCCAATCCGCAGGCTCCAGAAGCTCGTCGTTGTGCAGCTCCGGCTCCCGGCCTGCACGCATGATCACAGCATTGTGGCCGCGTCCCTGCCAGAGGTTGTTGTCGGGCGTCTGGCCGGGGTGTCCCGAATAGTGGTTCACCAGCCAGAGCAGGTTGGCGCAGCGGTCGTAGGAGCTCGCGCCTCTCGACCAGATGACGGCAGTTTCGTAGCCGCGGCGCGCTATCTCGGCGTGTACCTTGGCCCACCGCGCCTCGTATTCCTCTCTGGGAAAGACCTGGCTCGTCATGGTTGCCCCCTCGGCTCACCGTCATCGAAGGTTACTTCCATCGGCGGCATTCCACCAACCGGCGGGGGTCGGCGAGGATCGGCGCAAGCAGCCCGTCGAACCCGTCCGGCGCAAGCTGTGTCTCCCATGCGACCGTGACCTTTTGCTCGAAGCCGTAGCTGCCTTCGAGCAGGACCGCATCGGGGCTCCGCCGGCCGGTCCGCCTAGCGCGGCGCGCTTGAGCCATGGGTCGAGGCCAGTCGTCCCAGCCCCCCTGTCCGGGTGAGCTCGCGGTCCAACACCTCGACGATCGCGGCCGCCAGCGCGCGAATGGCACCGGTCGCCCCGACGGGGTTCCAGAAGAGCCCGATGTCGAAGTCATCGAGAGCGGGCAGCTCCGCACACGGTGGCAGGGGGCGCAGCGTCGGCGGTACGGTGCTCTGCGAGATCGCCGTCAGGCCGAGTCCGCTTTCGATTGCCGCCTGGTTGCCGGCGAGGTTGGAGCTGGAATAGACGATCCTGTATGGGATGTCCCGGCGCCGCAGCGCGCTGAGTACGCGCAGCCGGTACTGGCAGCCATCCGGGAAGAGGACGAGCGGGAGCGGACGCCGCGCGCGCAGATCGTGGGCCTGGCTGCCGACCCAGGCCATCGGCTCGCGCCATTGATCCGTCAGATGGACGGTCGATCTGTCGTCGTGCACGGCCAGCACGACGTCGAACTCGTTCCGGGCCAATCCGCCAATCAGGTCGCGGCTCAGCTCGCAGGTCACGTCGAGCGCGATATCCGGGTGGGCCTCCGAGAACCGGCCGAGCAGCTGGGGCAGGAACGAGAGCGCGAAATCGCTCGGGATGCCGACGCGGATCGTCCCGGTCAGGATGCCGCCGTCCAGGCGGCCGACGCACTCGTCGTTCAACGCCACGATCTGCTTGGCGTATTCGAGGACGATCTCGCCCTGCGGCGTGAGACCGAAGGACTTGCCGGAATTGGCGAGGATGGGCGCGCCCACGATCTGCTGCAGCCGGCGCATCTGCAGGCTCACCGCCGACTGCGAGCGTCCGATCTCTTCGCCGGTCCGCGAGAAGCTCTGCGTCCGCGCCAGAACGAGCAAAGTTCTCAACAGGTCGATCGGGAGGATGCGTTCCATTGGTGCATCATAAGTGTCACTCATGAAGCTATATTGACTATTAATAAGGATAATCAATCGCTCGGTGCTATTTCTGGTCGCTGGCACCTCGTAAAGTGACGGGATCGGCTGACGAGAATGACAACGATACGGAGGGAGGCAGCGTGACCGACACGGAGAGGATCACCACGCAGAAGGTCTGGAGCGTGGGCGAGATGCGGCGGCGCCTGCGCAATCTGCACGCGCTGATGGACGAGCGCTCGCTCGACGCCGTGATCCTGACGAGCCTTCACAACGTCCTCTATTACACCGGGTTCTTCTGCCCGCCCTTCGGCCGGCTGCATTCCGCCGTCGTCCCGAGGACCGGTGAGCCCGCGCTCATCGTCTCCCTGATCGAGGATTTGCGGCCGCAGCACTGCTGCTACTACGAGGACATTCGCCTGTTCGACGACTGGGAGATGAGCCCGCTGGAGAACAACGTGCGGCTCTTCGGCGAGGTGCTGCGCGATCACGGAATTTCCGGCGGCCGCCTGGGCTACGAGGAAGATTCAATATCGGTCAGCTTCAAGGCGATAATCGACAGCGCGCTCGGCGGCTTCGAGTTCGCCGACGTGGCCTACGACACCATGCGCCAGCGGCTGATCAAGTCGGAGGAGGAGATCGCCCTCATCCGCCAGGGCGTCGAGGTCTGCGAGGTCGGCGGCTACGCCGCGCTTGAGGCCATGAAGCCGGGCGTGACCGAGGTTGAGATGGCGCGCGCCGCCAATTCCGCGATCGAGAACGAGCTCCGCCGGCGCTTCCCCGACATCGAGGTCGACAACGTCAACACCTGCTGGGTTCAGACCGGCCCCTACCGCAGCCGCATCGGCCACATCATGAACGCGCATCGGGTCGTGCAGAAGGGCGAGATGATCAGCGTGAACCCCTACACGATCATCGGCGGCTACTACCACGTGCTCGAGCGCAGCCTCTATTGGGGTCACATCCCCGACGACGCGTTCGCGGCCTTCAAGACCAACGTCGAGGCGCATCACGCGGGGCTGCGGACGCTCCGCGCCGGCATCAAGTGCTCCGACGTCGACAAGGTGATCAACCCGATCTACCGCGAGGCGGGCCTGCTGGAGGGGCGCTCCTTCGGCACCGGCCACTCGGTCGGCATCATGTGCATCTGGTACGGGCGTGAGGAGGGGGGCGAGCTGCGCCAGTACAACGACACGGTGCTCGAGGAGAACATGGTCGTGACCATGGAGCCGATGGTGAATGTCGACGGTCTCGGCGGCTTCCGTCATCACGACATCTGCCGGATTACCGCCGACGGCATCGAGAACCTCAATACATTCCCGCGCGGCGTCCTGCTGGCGCAGGATGACGGAAGCCTGGAGGAGCTTTGGCTGCCTTCCTAGATCGGCTCACGGGCCCGGCGCGCCGAGCGGTGCGATGACCGCCAGGCTTGCCGCGGACATCGGCGGCACCTTCACCGACCTGGTGCTCCTGGACTCCGGCGGGGGCGTGCATGTCGCGAAGACGCTTTCGACGCCGGGCGATTTCAAGGAAGGCGTGCTGAGCGGCGTCGAGAGAATCCTGTCGGATGCCGGGGCGGCGACGGGGCAGGGCATCGCGCTCGCCGATGTCGACTACTTCGTGCATGGCGCAACTGTCGTGCTCAACGCGCTGCTTGAGCGGAAGTTGCCGAAGTCCGCGCTGATCACGACCCGGGGGTTTCGGGACGTGCTCGAGATCATGCGCACCAACAACCCCCGCATGTACGACCTCAAGTGGGTGAAGCCGAAGCCGATCATCCCGCGCCATCTGCGCTTCGAGGTGGCCGAGCGCGTCCGTCACACCGGCGAGGTGCTGTGCGCGCTAGACGAGGACGGGACCCGCGCGGTGGCGCGTCGGATCAAGGCGCTCGGCATCCGCTCCGTCGCGCTCTGCTTCCTCCATGCCTACGCCAACCCGGACCATGAGCGCCGTGCTCGGGAGATCATCCTGGAGGAGCACCCGAAGGCGCACGTCACTATCTCCTCCGACGTCGCAAGCGAGCTCAGGGAGTTCGAGCGCACGTCGACGGTCGCGATCAACGCGAGCACGATCCCGATCATCTCGGCCTATCTGGACGGTCTGTCGCAAGCGCTGAGTGAGCGGGGCCTGGAGCGGGAGCTGTTCGTGATGCAGTCGAACGGCGGCGTCATCACGATCCGGACCGCCCGGCGCCTGCCGGTCCGTACCGTGATGTCGGGCCCAGCCGGCGGTGTCGTCGGCGCTCAGTTCATCGCGAACCGCATGGGCCTGCGCGACGTGGCGACCATCGATATCGGTGGTACCAGCAGCGACATGGGCGTCATATCCGACGGCCTGGCGCGAACGGTCGATCAGAGCGCGGTCGAGGGGTGGCCGATCATGGCGCCCACCATCGAGATTCTGGCCATCGGGGCCGGCGGCGGCAGCATCGCCTGGGTCGATGCCGGCGGGGCGCTGCGCGTCGGCCCGCAGAGCGCGGGCGCCCGCCCGGGTCCTGCCTGTTACGGTCTCGGCGGGGCGGAGCCCACCGTCTCCGACGCCTGCGTCGCGCTCAATCGGCTGAACCCCGATTACTTCCTCGCGGGCGAGATGGTGCTCGATCGCGCCGCCGCCGAGCGTGCCATCCGGGAGCGGATCGCCGAGCCCCTCGGGATGGACGTCGCCGAGGCCGCCGAAGGCATCCTCCGGGTCGTCACCGCCAACATGAACAAGGCCATCCGCTCGATCCTCATCGCGCGGGGCTTCGATATCCGCCAGTTCACGCTCATGGCGTTCGGTGGTGCGGGCGGCATGGTGGCAGGCGAGCTGCTTCGCATCGGCGACGTGCAGCGGCTCGTCGTGCCCAGCAATCCCGGTGCGGTCTCGGCCATCGGGATGCTCGCTACCGACCTGCGCCACGACTTCGCACAGTCTTCGGTCCAGTGGTTCGGCGATGTCGAGTGGGGCGAGATCCGGAGCACCCTGCATCATCTTCGAACGCTCGGTGCAGAGCGGCTCTCAGCCGACGGCGTGGGCGAGGCGGCGGTGCACTTCGACGACGCGCTCGACCTGCGCTATGTCGGGCAGGACTATTACCTGCGTGTCTACGTCGATAGCGACGACCTCGACGGCGAGCGCATCCGGGCCGATTTCGACCGGCTGCACGAGCACACCTACGGCTTCGCCAATCCGGAGTTCGAGGTCGAGATGGTCAATGCGCGGGTCTTCGCCATCGGCGCCTTCGAGCGGCCGCAGCTTCCCGAATTCAGCGCTCGTGGCTCGTCGGACGACCCGCTCGCGCCGAAGGCGCGGCGCCCGGTGTTCTTCGACGGTGCGTTCGTCGAGACGGATATCTACGATGTAACGGCGCTGCGTGCTGACGATGCGGTCGCCGGTCCTTGCATCATCGAGGATCCGCGCTCGACGATCATCGTCATGCCAGGCCAGAGCGCGACGGTCGATCGCTTTCGCAATCTCTCGATCGAGGTCGCGGCTTGAGGTCGCGCTGCGGGCCGGGCTAAGGGGGGACCATGGCCAAGGCAATGCAACTCGCTGAACCGGAGCAGGAAGCGACGGTCGATCCGGTCACGCTCGAGGTCGTCCGTGCCGGCCTGCATTCGATCATCAGCGAGATGTCGATCACGCTGAACCGGACCTCCTATTCGACGATCCTTCGCGAGATCAACGACTACAGCTGCGTGCTCTTCGACAGCCGAGGCCGGCTTCTGGCTCAGGCCGAGGGCATCCCGATCTTCAACGGCAGCATGAACTTCGTGGTCGATGCGGTGATCGAGAAGTTCTCCCTGGCAGACATGCATCCGGGGGACATCTTCCTCTCCAACGATCCTTACACCGCAGGCGGCACGCACAAGAACGACATCAACGTCGTCATGCCGATCTTCTGGCAGGGCGAGCTGGTAATGCTGGCGGCCAACAAGGCGCATCACCTGGACATCGGCGGCAAGGACCCGGGCAGCTGGTCGGCGGATGCGCGCAACACATATCAGGAGGGCCTCTGCCTGCCCGTTCTCAGGCTCGCGCGCGGTGGCGTGATGAACGAGGAGATCGTCGAGGTCTTGATGGCCAACCTGCGCACGCCGACGCTCTCGCGCGGCGACTTCTCGGCCCAGATCGCAGCCCTCAAGACAGCGGAAGTCAGGACCCACGAGTGGCTGGAGAAGAATGGTGCCGATGCGCTGACCCGGACAGCGGACGCGCTGCTGGACCACGGCGAGCGCGTCGTCCGTGCAGCCATCGAGCGAATTCCCGACGGCGTCTACAAGGCTTCCGGCTTCGCCGATGGGGACGGTGTCTCCGACGAGCCCATTCCCATCGCGGTCACCGTCACTGTCGATGGCGGCGACATCTACATCGACTACAGCGGGAGCGGCGCCCAGAGAGAAGGCTCTGCGGGGAACGCTCATCGGGTCGTGACGGTCTCGATGACGCGCCAGGCCATGATGTTTTTCACCGACACCGCGCTCGGCGGCAACGAGGGGTCGTACCGGCCGATCCACGTGTCGGCGCCGGCCGGATGCGTCTTCAACCCGGAGTACCCGGCGCCCGTGACGACCGGCATGGGCAACATGGGCACGCGGCTGATCGAGCTGATCTTTCAGGCGCTGGCCGACGTCATTCCGGAAGAGGTCATCGGTGGCACATTCGGCTGCTTCAGCTGCATGACCCTCGGCGGTAAGGATCCGCAAAGCGACGGCGAGTTCGTGCACTTCGAGTGCTATTCCGGCGGCTGGGGCGGGCGCCATCACGCGGACGGCAACAGCGCAACCGTCTCGCTCGGCAGCGGGGACGCCTACAACATCCCGGTGGAGGTGATGGAGACCACCACGCCGATCCTGCTCTGCGAGAAGTTCGCCCTGCAGGAGGGCTCCGCCGGCGCGGGCAGGCATCGCGGCGGCTTCGGCACCGAGATCGACTACCGGATGATGGGTGAGGCCGAGCTTGCCATCGCCCTGGACCGCGAGACCTTCAAACCCTACGGGCTGTTCGGCGGGCTGGAGGGGCAGGGCAGCGAGCTCCTGGTCGAGCCCGGCACGCCGGCGCAAGAGCGTTACGTCCGCGCGAGCGGCGTGAAGGTGGCCGAAGGCGCGCTGGTCCGCCACCGGACGGCAGGCGGGGGCGGCTACGGGGCGCCGAGCGAGCGCGATCCGGCCCTGGTTGCGGATGATTGCCTGAACGGACTGATTTCCATCGAGGACGCGCGCGAGCTGTATGGCGTAGCGATCGATCCCGGCACCTTCGCGCCGGACCTCGACGCCACGGCCGCTCTCCGGCGGACGTGTCGAGGCGAAGACGGTTCTTCGCCGCCGCCATCCGGGACCGAACAGAGTCGGTGATGTTCAAACACGGAAAAACCGAAGGGGAGGAATTCATCATGTTGAAGTGGATTACCGGGGCCGTTGCTGCGGTCGCGATGAGCGTGGTCGCCGTCTCGGCGTCGGAGGCGGCATTCAAGCTGGAGGGCGAGCCCAAGGTCGCAATGCTCCAGCTGGCCACCGTAAACGACGGCGGCTGGTCCGAGGCGCTGGAATACGCGCGGGTCAAGACCGAAGAGGCGCTGGGCATCGAGATCGCCTACACGGAGAACGTGCCCGAAGACAATTCGGAGATCCTGCGCACCATCGATCTCTACGTGAACCGGGGCCACAACATCATCATCGGCACCTCGTGGGGCTATGGCGACGCCTTCCTCGAGGCCGCCGCCAAGTATCCCAACGTGGCCTTCGTGAACTGCGCGGGCGAGACAAACAACTCGATCAATCTGGAGAGCTTCTACGCCCGCAGCTATCAGGGCTGGTATCTCGCTGGAATCGTCGCCGGCCATCTGACGCAGTCCAAGAAGGTGGGCGCCATCGGCGGCTATCCGCTGGGCGTGGTGAACTGGGACCTCAACGCCTTCCTGCGCGGTGCGCAGTCGGTGGACTCTGAAATCGAAATGGTCGGCGTCTTCGTCAACACTTGGTACGACCCGGTGAAGGAGACTCAGGCGGCAGAGGCCCTGCTGGAGCAGGGCGTCGACGTGCTGGGCTCCAACATGAGCACGCCAGGCCCGCATCTCGCGTTCCAGGAGCAGGGCAAGTGGTCGGTCGGCTTCCAGATCGACGTGTCCGACCAGGCACCGGATGCGGTGGCGA
>MKWU01006643.1_pt1 | contig 11600 bp, 9 predicted proteins | sample 809101 | NCBI WGS metagenome assembly MKWU01 (sample SAMN05860141, study PRJNA318959) | sponge metagenome | host: Aplysina aerophoba | place: Slovenia: Piran, Adriatic Sea, Gulf of Piran | collected 2013-05-07
TCCATCCTCGAGACGGCGACGCACTCGATCGACCTGCGGCTCGCGCGGCTGATGATGTACCAGTACAGCGGCTACTACGGCACGCGACCGCCGCTGGCGGCGGCGGGGGCGAGCGGGGCGTTTCCGTGCGGGGGCGGCTTCTACATGCTGAGCGGCGGGCCGGGGGCGCGCTGAGGCGGCCCGGTGCGCCTCGAAGCCGTCATCCGCATGATCGGCCAGCCCGAGCTACTCGAGGAGCCGGAGTGGGCGACGGTCGAGTCGCGTGCGCAGCCCGAGCGCATCGACCAGTTCAACCAGTACCTGATCCCGTGGATGATCTCGCACACCAAGGCGGAGATCACCGAGGCGTGCATCGAGCACGGCGTGCTCGGTGGGCCGATCAACACCGTCGCTGACATGCTGGCCGACCAGAACTTCCGCCATCGCGGCTTCTTCCAGGAGATCGACCATCCCGAGACGGGACCGCTGCACTACCCCGGCTACTCGGCGACGCTCTACCGTCCCGACGAGCCGATGCCCGCGCGACGCCGCGCCCCGCTGCTCGGCGAGCACACCGACGAGATGCTCGAAGAACTCGCTGCGTCGCCCCGCGAAGCGCCGACGGTGCCGCCCGCCGGGGCCACCGCGCGGCTGCCGCTGGAGGGCGTGCGCATCCTCGACTTCACGGTGGTGCTCGCCGGGCCGTACTCGACGATGCACCTCGCCGAGTGGGGCGCCGAGGTCATCCGCGTCGAGTCGCTCCAGCACTTCGCCAATGCGACGCGCGGGCTGATGGCGCGCCCGGCGCCGGAGATCGTGGCCGCGCAGATGCTGAGCACCGCCGGCCTCGGCTATCCCAACGCCGAGGCCGGTGAGCGGCCGTGGAACCGCTCCTCCGCCTTCAACCACCACTCCCGCAACAAGCGCTCGATGACCATCGACCTCTCGCAGCCCGAGGGGCAGGAGGTGTTCGATCGCCTCGTGGCGGTCTCGGACGGGCTGATCGAGAACAACCTCCCGCAGAACATGGAGCGCCTCGACGTCAACTGGGAGCGGGTCTCCGCGATCAACCCTCGATTCGTGATGCTGCGCATGCCGGGCTACGGCCTGCAGGGGCCGTATCGGAGCTTGCGCAGCATGGGCATGCACATGGAGGCGTTCTCCGGCCACCCTGCGATCCGCTCGTATCCCGGCCTGAGTCTCGAGTACATCCCGCTCGGGGTGCCCTCGGACGCGGCGGGCGGCGCCGGTGCGGCGTTCTCGTTCACCATGGGCCTGCGCTACCGCGACCGCACCGGCCGCGGACTGCTCATCGAGCAGGCGACGACGGAGAACTTCGTGCCGCTGATCGGCGAGTTCGTGCTCGACTACTCGATGAACGGCCGCATCTGGGAGCAGATGGGCAACAACGACGTGTGGATGGCGCCCCACAACGCCTACCCGTGCCAGGGCCAGGACCGCTGGGTCGCGATCGCCGTGCGCAGCGAGGAGGAGTGGCGGCGCCTCTGCGAGGCGATGCGCCGCGAGGACCTCATCGACGACCCTCGCTTCGCCGACATGGCGGCCCGCCTTGCGAACCGCGCAGAGCTCGACGCCCTCGTGACTGAGTGGACCTCACTCCGTGACCGCTACTGGATCATGCACCGCCTACAGCGCGTGGGCGTGCCGGCCGCGCCGGTGATGACCGAGTCCGATGTCTACGAGGACCCGCACCACCAGGCGCGCGACTTCCTCATCGAGATCCCGCACCCGGAGACGGACACGTACCGTCATGTCGGCCGCTCATGGCGCGGGACCGCCATGCCCGAGTTCGCGCCTCGCCACGCGCCGCTGCTCGGCCAGGACAACGAGTACGTCTACAAGGACCTGCTCGGCTTCAGCGACGCGGACTTCCGGCGGTTCGAGGAGCTCGGGCACATCGGCGACGAGTACGACCCCTCGGTGCCCTGAGCGGGCGGCCGACCGGGCGCCGTCATTGCCGGGCGAACGCCAGCAGGTCAGCGATCTCGCCTGCGTCGGCGCGCTGTAGTGCGGAGCGGTAGGCGGCCCGGAGGCCGTCGGTGTCGAGGTCGGCCCGGGCACCCCAGCTGAATGGCTCGCCACCGAGGCCTCTGATGAGGAAGTCGGCGGCGACCCGACCGTGGCGGCCGTTGCCGTTCGGAAACGGATGAATCGCAACGAGGCGGTGGTGGAACCTCACGGCCATCTCGTCAGGTCGGTAGGTGCCGTACTCGACCCATGCCCGGGCGTCGCCGACCAGGAGTGCGACATCCGAGGCGATTCGGTGCGGGGCAACGCCGATGTTGGTTTCGACGGTGCGGTACCGGCCTGCCCACTCCCAGACCTCGCCGAACATCGCGGCATGCAGGTCTCGCAGGTACCGGTCGTCGAGGAGCTGCTCGGGTGTCGGCGGGCGGGGGGGGGGGCGCGCGGGCGCGGCGGTGGGCGGGTCCCCCTCCGCGCAGAAGCCGCGGGCGGCGGCGGAGCAGCGCGATCGCGATGTTGCGCTGCTCTGCCTCGAACAGATCGCCGCGGGTCGCGATGTACGCCGGAATGAGCCCACGCCGGTCGTCGTCGGACAGCGCCGTGTGACCGTCACCTATCGGGACAAGCGGGTCCACTATCGCGGTGAGGTTGACTCGGTCCAGAGGCCCCGACGATCGACCAGTCGCTCGGCAAGCTCATCGATCTGCGCGGTGGTGTCGGCCTGCGCGACCGACTGAGCCTCAAGCCTGCTGTGGTGCTCGACCGGCCCGAGGTACTCGGCTGCCTTGCGGTGAGCCTGCTCCGTTACGAGTTCATCGAGACTGTGGCGGGGCAGCAGGAAGTACACGAGATCGCAATCCAGTGCATCGGCTGTGCGGCGCAGCGTCTCGAGTTTGATGGTTTCGTGTTCCTCACTGCGCTCGATGCTGGGGATCGTCTGCTGGCTGACCCCCAGCCGCTCTCCCAGCTCCCTGCCGGACATACCCAGCGCCTGGCGGATCGCCCGGATCCACCCGGTGTGCGGCCGCGGCTCCCCGGTGAGCGACCGAAGCGGGCTCAGGCGGGCATCCAGGCGAGATCTTGCGTGAGCGTTCGAGGGAGGCATGGATCCAGTTTACAGGTCACAGCATGTAGGTCAATCACGTAAGCACGTGCTACGGACTGTACGTCTCCGACTTGCGCCAGAACAACACATTACAGGATGTGTGTACGCCCTGTAACCACGTACTACAGCCTGTGTAGAACTTGCCCGGCGCCTCCAACGCGGTCCCGATCCGTCGCCCCGGCCGAGGCGGGTTAGCGCCGACACCGGTCGCCCTCGGCTGCGCTGTGTCGGCCGCGCGGCCGCGAGCCACGGCCGACGAGTACGACCCCTCGGTGCCCCGGGTAGGCAGGCCGAGGGGTCGCTGTGGATTCTGTCCCGAAGCGCGCCTCGCGCGCGACGAGCTAGACCGCGGCGGCTTCCGCCTGCACGGCTGCGAGGCGGTCCGCCAGCGTCTGCGGGTTGACCACCCCGTGCGTCACGAAGTCCCCCACCAGCTCGGCGAACTCGTCCGGCACCTCGCCCTGCACGCCGTGCGCGACACGGTTGAAGACGTGCAGCGAGGCGTTCGGGAGGCGCAGGAAGTCGGCGAGGTTGGCCGGCAGCAAGGCGTCTGCGCCCGCTGTGATCATCAGCGTCGGCGTCGTCATCTCGCCCAGGCGGTCACCGACGTTCAGCGTGGCCATCGCCACCATCCCGTCGTCGTAGTGGCCGTCTGAGACCGACAGCGAGCGGTCGACGGCAGCCGCGACCTCGTCCTCGTCGATCAGCTCCTCGCGGGCGATGCCCGTCTTGCGCTCGCGGATGAGCGTCTCGCGGTCGCCGTCCATGCGGAGCTGGCGGCCTCGCGCCTGCACCTCCGGGTCCGGCGAGTAGCCGTCGGCGGAGATCGGCGTCACGAGCATGATGTGCGTGAAGCGCTCGGCGTGCTCGAGTCCGAGCTGGAAGCCGATCCCGCCGCCCATGCTGTGGCCGACGTACGCCACCTGGTCGAGACCGAGGTGGTCGAGCATGCCGACGACGTCCTGCGCGTACTGCTCGATGGTGTACCCGCCCGCGGGGCGCTCGCTGTCGCCGGCGCCGCGGGAGTCCATGAGGATGCAGCGGAAGCGGTCCTGCAGCCGCTCGGCGATCGGCACGGAGCCGTCATGTGATCCGGTGAAGCCGTGGTGAAACAGGATCGGCGGGCCGGAGCCGTGCTCCTCGTAGTACAGCTCGACGCCATTGATCGTCGCAGTGGCCATCTGGTCGCTCCTTCGCTGCTGCCTCGTTGCCGCTAGTTCAGGTCCGTACGGTACACGTAGCGGATGTCCCACAGCCCGTACAGGGTCGGCGTCGTGTTGCCGAAGACGTTGCGTACCGCGCTCAGGCGCTCGGAGAGCGTCGTGTAGATGAGCGGCAGCTGCTCGGCCGCGATCGCCTGCGCGCGATGATAGTGCGCGACGCGGGCTTCGTGGTTGAGTTCCTGGCTGCCCTCGATGTAGGCCACGTCGATCTCGGCCTCCCACTCGGTGGCCGGCTGCTCCTGGTTCGGGTGCCACAGGTGCAGCGACTCGCTGCTGTGCCACACGGCGATGCCGCCGTGCGGCTCGGTGCCGCCGGTGAGCCCGACGATCATCGCCTCCCAGTCGTACGTCGTGGTCAGCTGACCCACGAGGTCCCCGAACTCGATCGGCTCGAACTGTGCGTCGATGCCGATGAGGTCCAGTCCCTCGTCGATGACCGCGGCGACGCGGGCGCGCACGTCGTTGTCGACGTTCGTGACGAGCTTGAACGAGATCGGGTTGCCGCCGGGGTCCTCGCGCACGCCGTCGCCGTCGCCGTCCTCCCAGCCGAGCCCGTCGAGGATCGCGTTGGCGCCGTCGATGTCGTACTCGTAGCGGCGGACGTCGGGGTTGTGGAAGTCGCCGGCGGCGGGGCTGATCGACGCCCACTGCGGGTAGCCGAGGCCGTGCTGGACATCGGAGATGATCCGCGCCTTGTCGATGCTGTGCGCCACGGCGCGCCGGAACTCGACGTTGGAGAACCACGCGAGCTGCTCCGGTGCGACGTAGGGGTCGCCGGTCTCGGGGTCCGAGCCCGTGTTGAGGTTGAAGCCGAGGAATACCGTGCCGAAGGCGGGCCCGCGCCGGTGGATGGTGAAGTTCCCTGCCTCCTGCTGCGGCTCGAGCGTTTCGTAGTCCTGGCCGCGCAGCCCGTACGCGTCCACCTCGCCCGCCTGGAACTTCGCCAGATCATCGTCGATCGTCGGGACGAGCAGGTTCACGATGCTCTCGATGTACGGCAGGGGATTACCCCGATCGTCCTGTAGCCAGTAGTCGGGGTTGCGCTGGAGCACCACGCGCTCCTCCGGCACGTAGCTCGCGATCGTGAACGGGCCGGTGCCGATGACCTCGGTGGGGTCGCTGTCGACGCCCCACACCTCGTTGAACGTCCCCGCATCCACGTGGGGTTCGAGGATGTGGTGTGGGTAGATCGCCGTGCCCATCGCGCGCAGGAACGGCGCGAACGGCGTCGGCAGCACGAACTGCACCGTGTAGTCGTCGACCGTGGTCACGGTCATCGGCGCCTCTTGCCACTCGCCGGCGTCGTCGAGGTACCGGAAGTTGAAGGCGGCGCGGTCGTTCGTGGGGATGTCGTGGTTGTAGATGACGCGGTTGAACGTGAAGTCGACGTCACGAGCCGTGAACGGCTCGCCGTCGTGCCAGTGCACGTCACGGCGGAGGTAGAAGGTCCACGTGAGCCCGTCCTCGGAGCGCTCCCAGGAGTCCGCCAGCGCCGGCTCGACCTCGTTCGTCAGCCACGACACCTCGGTCAGTCCCTCGAACAGATAGCTGAGGAGTCCCGCGGAGTAGGCGTCGTTCGCGAGCGCGAGGTTGAAGGTCAGCGGCTTCCCGATGGTGGCGGTCGTGATCGCGCCGCCCGCGGTGCCGATGTCGTACCAGAAGGCATCGGCGTTCGCCTGCAGCCGCTCGATGACCGACGTCTCGGGGCCCGTGTCCGTGGCGGGCGGTGGTGGCGTCGCGGTGGTCACCTCGGTCGTCTCGTCCGGGTCGCCCGCGCATGCGGCGACGATGAGCGCGGCGAACACCGCGAGGAGCGAGCTGAGCCATCGACGGCTGACGGGCATGATCGCGTTCCCTTCCAGGTCGCGCGGAGTGCGGTGAGGCGTGATACGGAGTGTCAGGCGATTCGCGATACTATCGCACCCCATGCCGTTGCCTGCGACACCCGGAAACATCGCGCAGTTCACGCCCGCGTGGCTCAACGACGCGCTGCACGACTCAGGCGTGCTCGGCGGAGCGCGCATCGCGGAGGCGGACGCGGAACTCGTGGCGGCCGACCGCGGCATCGGCGGTACCGTGGCGCGTATCCACCTCGCCTACGAGGGCGAGGCGGCGGGCGCGCCGGCCTCGATCATCGCCAAGCTCCCGAGCGCCATCGAGCTCACGCGCGGCGGCGGCCGCTTCCTCCGCCTGCCCGAACGCGAGGTGCGCTTCTACCGCGAGCTCGCCGGGCGCGTGCCGACGCGGACGGCCGACTGCTACTACGCCGCCATCGACGACGACGGCGACGCCTTTGTCCTGCTCATCGAGGACCTCGGCGCGATGGAGTCCGGCGACGACCTCGTGGGCACGACGCCTGAACGGGCGGCACTCGTGGTCGACGCGATTGCCGCCCAGCACGCCGCGTGGTGGCGGTCACCGGACCTCGATGCGCTTGCGTGGATGCCGGCGATCGACGAACACGCGCGCATGTGGCAGCGCATGTTCACGACGGCCTGGCGCGAGCACCGGGACGGGCTCGCGGAGCTGCTGACACCGGAGCTTGTCCCGCTCGGCGAGGCGATGACGAGGCGCCTCGGGGCCGCCGTCACCCGGCTGGCCGGGTCGCCGCCGACGCTGCTGCACGGCGACCTGCGGCTCGACAACCTGTTCTTCCCGGACGACCCCACCGAGGGCGTCGTCGCCGTCGACTGGTCGAACGCCTCGCGCGGTCCGGGCCCGTACGACCTCGCCTACTTCATGTGCGTGGCGCTCGACCCGGAGCAGCGTCGCGCGCACGAGCAGGCGCTGCTGCGCCGCTACGTCGACGCCCTCGCGGCCGCGGGCGTCGAGGGCGTCACGTTTGAGCAGTGCTTCGACATCTACCGGCTGTCGTTCTGCGAGCCGTTCACGCGCATGTTCTTCCTGCTGATGCGCGGGCACGCGGACAAGGGCACGGAGCGTCCGCCGCAGGTGCTGTCGAGGTTCGTGCGCAACGCCGGCCAGGCCGCCATGGACCTCGACGCGCCGGGGCTCCTCGAGGGCTGAGCGGGGACGTCCAACGCATCCTCGGAGGGCTGGGAACGCTCCACGGGCGCCTGAGTCCGGCCGGGTGCCGCGTGATACGATCGGCCCCCACGAGAACTGAGTTGGAGCGGCCGAGGCCGACGGGACAGAGCCCGGTGGTCGCCCTCGACACGCCGCACGCACAGGCACGGAAAGATGGCAGGATGACCAACAACGAAGACTGGTGGCCGAATCAGCTCAGCCTGACGGCACTGCGCCGGAATTCCCCCCTCTCGGATCCCATGGACGGCGACTTCGACTACGCCGAGGCGGTCAAGGACCTCGACGTCGACGCGCTGCGGCGGGACATCGAGGAGGTCATGACCACCTCGCAGGAGTGGTGGCCGGCCGACTACGGCCACTACGGACCGCTCTTCATCCGCATGACGTGGCACGCCGCCGGCACCTACCGCATCGCCGACGGCCGCGGCGGCGGCGGCTCCGGGCACCAGCGGTTCGCGCCCCTCAACAGCTGGCCCGACAACGCCAACCTGGACAAGGCGCGCCGCCTGCTCTGGCCGATCAAGCAGAAGTACGGCCGCAGCCTCTCCTGGGCCGACCTGCTCATCTACGCCGGCAACTGCGCCCTCGAATCGATGGGCTTCAGGACGTTCGGCTTCGCGTTCGGACGGCCCGACGTCTGGGAGGCCGACGACACCGACTGGGGCTCCGAGGGCGACTGGCTGGGCGACGAGCGCCACGACGACGACGGCGACCTGCAGGGACCCCTCGGCGCCGACCACATGGGCCTCATCTACGTGAACCCGGAGGGCCCCAACGCCAACCCGGACCCGCTCGCCGCCGCCCGGTACATCCGTCAGACCTTCAAGCGCATGGCGATGAACGACGAGGAGACGGTCGCCCTCATCGCGGGCGGGCACACCTTCGGCAAGGCTCACGGCGCCGCCCTCGAGTCCCACGTCGGCCCCGAGCCGGAGGGCGCCGGCATCGAGGAACAGGGCTTCGGCTGGACCAGCGGCTTCGGCAGCGGCACGGCCAACGACACCATCACGAGCGGCATCGAGGGCGCCTGGACCGAGAACCCCGTCCAGTGGGACAACAACTTCCTCGAGAACCTCTACCACCACGAGTGGGAGCTCACGACGAGCCCGGCCGGCAAGTCGCAGTACCAGCCCGCGAACGCCGGGGCCGCGGCCACCGTCATCGACGCCCACGACGCCTCCGCGCAGCACCCGCCGATGATGCTCACCACCGACCTGTCGCTGCGGGTGGACCCCGACTACGCGGCCATCTCGCAGCGCTTCCTCGAACACCCCGACGAGCTCGAAGACGCCTTCGCCCGCGCGTGGTTCAAGCTCATCCACCGTGACATGGGGCCACGCAGCCGCTACCTCGGACCGCTCGTTCCCGGCGAGCCGCTGCTGTGGCAGGATCCCGTCCCGGACGTCGACCACGAGCTCGTCGGCGACGAGGAGGTCGCGGCGCTCAAGGCGCAGGTGCTCGGCTCGGGCCTGACCGTCTCCCAACTCGTCGCGACCGCGTGGGCCTCGGCGGCCTCGTTCCGCGGTACCGACAAGCGTGGTGGGGCGAACGGCGCCCGCGTCCGCCTGTCCCCGCAGCGGGAGTGGGAGGCCAACGACCCCGCACGGCTCGCCGGCGTCCTCGAGACGCTCGAGGGCATCCAGACGGCGTTCAACGGATCGCGGACGGACGGGAAGCGGGTCTCCCTCGCCGACCTGGTCGTCCTCGCCGGGTGCGCCGGCGTGGAGCAGGCCGCGCGCGACGCCGGCCACGACGTCCAGGCGCCCTTCGCACCCGGCCGCACCGACGCCTCGCAGGAGTGGACGGACGAGGAGTCCTTCGCGGTCCTCGAACCCACGGCGGACGGGTTCCGCAACTACATGCAGGCGGGCCAGCCGGGTACGCCCGAGGAGTTGCTGGTGCAGCGGGCCGACCTGCTGACGCTCACCGCCCCGGAGATGACGGTGCTCGTGGGTGGCCTGCGCGCCCTCGACGCCAACACCGGGCAGTCGGCGCACGGCGTCCTCACCGACCGCCCCGGCACGCTCACGAACGACTTCTTCGTGAACCTGCTCGACGTGGACACCGAGTGGCGCGCCTCCGCGGACGCACCTGACCTGTTCGAGGGATGTGACCGGGCAACCGGCGACCTCAAGTGGACGGGGACGCGCGTCGACCTTGTCTTCGGGTCGAATTCGGAGCTCCGCGCCCTCGCCGAGGTCTACGGCTCCGACGACGGTCGCGAGGCGTTCGTGCGCGACTTCGTCGCCGCATGGGACAAGGTCATGAACCTCGATCGATTCGACCTGGCGTGACGCACCGCGCGACGCCGGTCAGTGGCTGGCGTGGACGGAGCGCAGGTGCCGCGGCTCGGCGGGACAGGGGCTAGCGGCCGCCGTAGCCGCCCATGCGGCGCAAGCGCTCGATGCGCTGCTCGATGGGCGGGTGCGTCGAGAACAGGCCCGAGAAGCTGTGCCCGTGGAGCGGGTTCACGATGAACAGGTGCGCAGTGGCGTCCGGCACCTCCATCGGGATGACCTGGGCGCCGCGCTCCAGCTTCGACAGCGCCGAGGCGAGCGCCTCGGGGTCGCTGACGTAGTTCGCGCCGTCGGTGTCGGCCTGGTACTCACGCGCGCGGCTGATGGCGAGCTGGATCACGCTCGCCGCGAGCGGCGCGACGATGGCGACCACAAGCAGCGCGATCCCGTTGCGCCGGTCGCCGAAGAAGAACGCGAAGAACGAGAGCATCGAGATCGCCGACGCAACCGTCGCGACGACGGACGACGTCAGGATGTCGCGGTTGGCGACGTGCGCCATCTCGTGCCCCAGGACACCTCGCAGCTCGCGGTCGGTGAGGATGCGGCGGATGCCCGTGGTGACGGCGACGGCGGCGTGCTTCGGACTGCGGCCGGTCGCGAAGGCGTTGGGCTGCGGCGAGTCGATGATGTAGACACGCGGCATCGGCATGCCCGCCGCGTTGGCGACGGTTTCGATCATGCGGAAGAGGTCGGGGTCGTCGTCGCGCTCGATCTCGTGGGCGTGCGAGGTCTTGAGCACGATGTCGGCGGAGAACCAGTAGGAACCAACGTTGAGTGCGAAGGCGATGACGAAGGCGATGATGACGCCCTCGATCCCGCCCATCGCGCCGCCGATGGCGATGAGCAGGCCGCTGATGGCGGCGAGCAGGACCACGGTCTTGAAGTTCTGCATGGTGTGGTGGCGTTCCTCGATCGGTCGTATGCCGGTGGGGCGGTGCGATTCGCGGGCGCGTTGCCCGTGCATCGATCTTAGCAGAGCGAGGGGCTGCCGAGTCGCGGTTACGCAATGGGTCGCCCTACCAGGAGGCGGGCTTCTCGATGGTGCCGGCGACGGTCTCGATCGTTGCTGGCAACTGTGCCCGGCGCAGTGGTTCAGCGGGCAGCGTGCGGCTCCTGTGTGCGACTCTGCGCGTCTCCGTCGCGATTGAGCGGCTCGTGCCGCGTTGGGCGGGAATGTAGACCAGGATTTCCTTTTGGGGGAAGCGCTCGCGCACCAGCCGAAGGGCTGGGAGCAGGTCCGAGTCCCCGCTGATCACGATGAACCGGTCTGCGCTGTCGCGATATGCATCATCGATTAGCGTGACACTCAGTGCGACATCGGTCTCCTTCTCCTCGAGTCCCCGGTAGCGCCGGGTGCCCGGAAAGACGCAGTCCATGACCCGGCAGGTGAGTGTTTTCTCCTTGAAGCGTCCGAGGTGGATAGTCACATTCTCCAATGTGCCCAATGCACTGAGGTACATGGATTGACGCTCGCGCGCCTGCCCACGGACCTCGGACGTGAAGTAGTGAATCGTCTGGATATCGTCGTCGGGCCGAATCAGTTCGAAGAATCGCTGAAGGTCAAGCCACTTCCACTCGGTGCCTCGAACCAGCCCGTAGTAGAGGTTGAAGCCGTCCACGTACACGCTGCTGCGAACTCGCGGCATGGAGTGTGGGGCCTTCTTGGGGAGAAAGAGGGGCGGCCTCTATGGGGCCGCCCCAACCGGCCTCGGGGCCGGGGAGTCGTGTTCAGAGGGTAGGACTCGTGGGCCGGATCGTCAACGGATATTGGGATATCCGGAAACGAATGGGGCCGCCCCGAAGGGCGGCCCCATTGATTGCGAACCGTGCCGCGGGAACTAGATGCCGAGGGCGTCGGCGACCAGTTCGCGGTGGTGGTCGGAGTCGCCGTAGGCGAGCTCCGCACGCTTCTGGCGGCGGTAGTACAGCTGGATCTTGTAGTCCTTCGTGAACCCGATGCCG
>MKWU01006645.1_pt1 | contig 11595 bp, 9 predicted proteins | sample 809101 | NCBI WGS metagenome assembly MKWU01 (sample SAMN05860141, study PRJNA318959) | sponge metagenome | host: Aplysina aerophoba | place: Slovenia: Piran, Adriatic Sea, Gulf of Piran | collected 2013-05-07
ACCTCATGGACTATTCCGAGCGCCGCATGCGGGCCGAGATCGCGCAGTTCCCCGACGGCCGCTACCACTTCGAGGATACCGTCGAGAACGACGGGATCGAGGACAAGCCCTACCAGCTACGAGTCGACGTCTTCGTCCAGGGGGACGAGCTGATCGCCGACTTCTCGGGCACCGACGACCAGGCCAAGGGGCCGATCAACGCCACGCTCGGCGTCACCTGGTCGGCGACCTACAACGCGCTCTTCCACATGACCGACCCGTCGATCCCGAAGAACTCGGGATGCTTCAGGCCGATCAAGATCGTGGCCCGGCCCGGCACCGTCGCCAACGTCGACTACCCGGCACCCGAGGTCGCGGGCAACACCGAGACCCACCCGAGGCTCGCGCTGATCGTGATCGGCGCTCTGGCCCAAGGCGTGCCCGAGCGCGCCATGGCGGCGGAGAGCGGCACCGGCGGCAACTTCGTCTTCGGCGGCCATCACCCCGACTACGACGAGTACTTCGCCTGCTATGACCTGATCTCCGGCGGCTGGGGCGGGCGCGACTACGCCGACGGCAACGACTGCGTCATCGCCATCAACGGCAACTGCCGCTTCAACCCGGTCGAGGTGTTCGAGACCCGCTTTCCCTTCCATGTCGAGGACTTCGCGATGACGCCGGATCCGGGCGGCCCGGGCCGCCATCGCGGCGGGTTGGGCTATCGCAAGACGCTGCGCACGCTCTCGGCCGAGATCACCGCGAGCCAGTGCACCGACCGGCATCGGATCAAGACCTGGGGCCTCTTCGGCGGCCAGGAAGGTGCGGTGGGCGCGACCCTGGTCCGGCCCGAGGGCGCGGACGACTGGCGCCCGGTGACCGAGACCCACGGCAAGGCGTCGTCGTCCAAGTTCGCCAACATCCGCCTGCGGCCGGGCGATCGCGTGCGGCTTATCGTCCCCGGCGGCGGTGGCTACGGCGAGCCCAGGGAGCGCGCGCCCGAGGCGGTGGAGGAAGACCTGGCGGAAGGCTACGTCACGCCGGAGGCCGCGCGCCGCGACTACGGCTACGTCACGGAGGCCTGAGCCGGCCGGCGTTACGGCGCGGGCAAGGCGTCGTCGAAGAAGCCCAGAATCTGCTCGTTGACCCGGGACAGGAAGGCGCGCCGGTCGAAGCCTTCCGGATCGCGCCCCACAGCGCCCACTTCATTGGCCATCGCGGGCGGAAAGGGCGTGATGAAGGCGAAGTGGTGCGCCTCCGGATGAACCACCAGGTGCGCGTGCTCACCCATCAGGGCCGCGATGTGTTCCGCGTGCCAAGGCTCACGCAGAACCCGATCACCTTCCAGACGATGAATTTGCGCCGGTACCGCAGCGCCTGAAAACGCCCCGTCGCCGAAGAGCGCGCCGACCGGCGCGACGGCCACGACGGCACCGATCCGCGGGTCCGCAAGATCGGGCATCGCTTCGTCGTCGTGCCCTCCAGGCCGGCCATAGCCGCAGAACTGCGGGTCCTCGTCGCGACGTTGCGTACAGTGGCGCGCGAGCACGGCCATGTCCGCCCGTCCGCCGATCAGCGCGAGCACGCTGTAGCCGCCGGCCGAGTGTCCGACGGCTCCGATGCGCGCCGGGTCGATGCGGGGGCCGAGCTCGGTGTCACCGAGGAGACGATCCAGAACCGCGCTCAGCTGGCGCGGACGTCGGCGCCAATTCTCCGACGTACCGCTGTATTTCTTGTCGCGCCAACTGTCGCCGGCATGTTCCGGCGCGGCTACGATGAAGCCGCCCTCTGCCAGATGGATTGCCGTGTCGCGGTGATTCAGGCGCCCGCCCCCGGTCCCGTGCGATAGCAGGACGAGGCCGTAGCGGCCGGCGGCCGGCGGTGCTCTCCAGCTGGCATCCATGGTGAACGGGCCCATGGACATCCGTCCGGCTGCCGCCTCGGCCGGATACCAGAGCGCGGTGACCAGCCTTTCTCCGCCTACCTCGACTTGGATGTCGCGGAAGCCCACTCCGTCCGCTCTCGCACTCGCAACCGAAATCACAACAGCGAGGGCAGCCATGGCGAAGAGTTTCATGGGTCGCATCCTGTCATAACGCGCATTGCACCGGGCAGGGCCACAACTGGCAAATGCTATGCTCCTTTATGTTCGGCACTGCCGCGCGCGCTTGCGCGTCAGGCTTTTTCCGCGACAATCGAGAGCGCGCATGAGCCGGGAATCGATGGAGTTCGACGTGGTGATCGTGGGTGCGGGTCCCGCCGGACTCGCCGCCGCGATACGCCTGCGTCAGCTCGCCGAGGAGGCCGGCCGCGAGATCAGCGTGACCGTGCTCGAGAAGGGCTCCGAGGTGGGGGCGCACATCCTTTCCGGCGCCGTCTTCGAGCCGCGCGCGCTCGACGAGCTGATCCCGGACTGGAAGGAGAAGGGCGCGCCGCTCAACACGCGGGCCGGCAGCGACGAGTTCCGCCTGCTCACCAGGAAGGGCGGCATCAGGATGCCGAACGCCTTCCTGCCTCCGCAAATGCGCAACCACGGTAACTACATCATCAGCCTCGGCAATCTTTGCCGGTGGCTGGGCCAGCAGGCGGAGGAGCTCGGCGTCGAGGTCTACCCCGGCTTCGCCGCCGCCGAGGTGCTCTATCACGAAGACGGCCGGGTCAAGGGCGTCGCCACCGGCGACATGGGCATCGCCAGGGACGGGAGCCAGAAGGGGAGCTACGAGCCGGGCTTCGAGCTGCACGCGAAATACACGCTCTTCGCCGAAGGCGCGCGCGGCTCGCTCACCAAGCAGCTGGCCGAGCGGTTCGATCTGCGCTCGCGCTCGGACCCGCAGACCTACGGCATCGGCCTCAAGGAGGTCTGGGAAATTGAGCCCGGCAAGCACCGGCCAGGCCTGATCCAGCACACCTTCGGCTGGCCGCTGGATAGCCGCACCTACGGCGGCTCCTTCCTCTATCACTTCGACGAGAACCTGGTCTCGATCGGCTTCGTCGTGGCACTCGACTACGAGAACCCGCACCTCTCGCCCTTCGACGAGTTCCAGCGCTTCAAGACCCACCCGCTGATCCGTCCCGTGCTCCAAGGGGGCCAGCGCCTGGGCTACGGCGCGCGCGCGATCAACGAGGGCGGCTACCAGTCGATTCCCGAGACCGTCTTCCCCGGTGGCGCGCTGATCGGCTGCGCCGCGGGCTTCCTCAACGTGCCCAAGATCAAGGGCAGCCACAACGCGATGAAGAGCGGCGCGCTAGCGGCCGAGGCGGTGTTCGCCGCATTGGGCGAGGCCGACGACGGCACCAAGCCGCTCGACGCCTACCCGGCGGCGCTGCGCCGCTCCTGGGTGGTGAAGGAGCTCAAGCAGGTCAGGAATTGCCGCCCGGCATTTCGTTGGGGGCTCGTGGCCGGCACCGTCGTCAGCTTCATCGAGCTCTGGAGCGGCGGCGTGCTGCCCTGGACGCTCCGCCACGGCCAAGACCACAAGAGCCTGAAGAAGGCCGCCGATGCGCCGAAGATCGCCTATCCCAAGCCTGACGGGGTCGTCTCCTTCGACAAGCCGAGCTCGGTCTACCTCTCGAACACCAATCACGAAGAGGACCAGCCCGCGCACTTGACGCTCAAGGACGACGGCGTGCCGATAAAGGTGAACCTCGCGCTCTACGATGCGCCGGAGCAGCGCTACTGCCCGGCGGGCGTCTACGAGATCGTGGAGGACGCCGCCGGCGCGGCGCGCCTGCAGATAAACGCGCAGAACTGCGTGCACTGCAAGACCTGTGACATCAAGGACCCCACGCAGAATATCGAATGGGTGGTGCCCGAAGGCGGGGGTGGCCCCAACTATGCCAACATGTAGGGCGGGGGAAGGGGCTTCCACGCGTCGGCAAGGTGCATGCCTCCGGCGTCGCGCCATCGCCTGGTTGAGCGGTGCCGTGGCCGCCGGTCTCGTCGGCGGGTCGAGCATCACCGGCCTCTCGGCGGCCGATTCGCCATCTCCTCCCCTGCCACCGGAGCCTGCGGCCAGCGCTCATCGGGGGGACGCCTCGCCGCTCGGTAACTATCTCGTCGGTCGCTACGCTCACGCCCGCGGTGACTATGCCGCCGCAGCCCTGCACCTTCAGCGCGTGCTGGCCGAGGAACCCGACAATCCCTCCCTCCTGCGCCGGACCGTATCTCTGCTGGTTGCCGACGGCCGGATCGAGGACGCGGCCGCGTTGGCCCAGCGCCTGCTCGATATCGGCGAGAGCGGGCGTCTGGCTCAGTTCGTTCTCGGGTTGCGGCACGCGCGAGACGACGACTACGAAGGGGCTCTTGAACGCATCGACGCGATCGCGCGGGAGGGTGTCTACACCCTTCTGATACCGCTCGCGGAGGGATGGCTGCACACCGGGCTGGGCTCCGAGGCGGCAGCGCTGGCGGCGCTGGCACCGCTCTCGGATCGCGACGCCTACCGGCCCTTCTTTCTCCTCCATGCCGCCCTGATGCACGATCTCGCCGGTCGTGAGGCGGATGCCGAAGCGCTGCTGCGAGAAGCCATCGCGACCGGCGGCGGCTCACACCGTCCGGTGGCAGCGCTCGGCAGCGTGCTGATGCGGGCAGGGCGCGTCGTCGAGGCCCGCGCGATCTATGAAGAGTATCGCGACCAGAATCCTGACATCATTTGGGTCGAACGCGTGCTCGCAGCGGTCGACGCCGGCGAGGCGGTGCCGCCCCTCGTCACCGATGCGCGCAGGGGCTTGGCAGAGGCGCTGCTCGGGGCGTCAGCCGCGCTGCCGCAGCGGGATGGCGGCGAGGCGTCGCTGATATATGCGCGCCTTGCGCTCTTCCTCCGCGATGACCTGGATTCCGCCCAGTTCCTGATCGGCGAAATCCTCGAAGATGCGGAGCGGCTGGAGGCCGCAGTCGACGCCTACCGTTCCATTCCCGCCGGGTCGGACTTCGCCTGGGCCGCGCAGTTGCGCGCCGCGGCCGGCTTGGCTGATCTCGACCGGCAGGATGAGGCCGTGGCGACGCTCAGACGCATGGCGGACGAGCAGCCCGAGCGCACCGACGCCATCTCCGCCCTCGGTGACGTGTTCAGGAGGGATGAGCAATACGCGGAGGCCGCCGCCGCCTACGACATCGCGGTCGAGCGCATCGAGACGGTCGAGTACCGCCACTGGCGCTTGTTTTACGTGCGCGGTATCGCGTTCGAGCGCTTGGGCGAGTGGCTCAAGGCCGAGGCAGACTTCAAGCGCGCGCTCGAGCTGGAGCCCGATCAGCCGCTGGTGCTCAACTATCTCGGCTATTCCTGGGTGGAGCAGGGCCGCAATCTCGGCGAGGCCAGGACGATGATCGAGAAGGCCGTCGAACTCCGGCCCGACGACGGCTACATCATCGATAGCCTTGGGTGGGTGGCCTACAGGCTGGGCGACTTTGAGGAGGCCGTGCACCAGCTGGAGCGGGCGGTCGAGCTGGTGGCGGGCGACCCCATCATCAACGACCACCTGGGCGATGCCTACTGGCAGGTGGGCCGGTTGCACGAGGCGCGATTCCAATGGCGGCGCGTGCTCACTCTCGAGCCGGAGGATGACCTCGCCGGCCAGGTCCGGCGCAAGATCGCGGACGGCCTCTCCGCAGAGGCGGAGGCGGACGGCGCGCATTAGAGGGCCGGTGGTGATCCGGGTCGAGGCGCCGGCCAAGCTCAACCTCTACCTCCATGTGACCGGCCGGCGCGCCGACGGCTACCACGAGCTGGATAGCCTCGTCACCTTCACCGCGTTTTCAGATACCCTCGAGATTGCGCCGGCCGATGTCCTCACGCTTACCGTGACCGGCCCGTTCGCTTACGCCTTGGATTCCGGCGACAATCTAGCGGCGCGGTCGGCGGCGGCATTGGCGGAGCGGCTAGGCCGGCCCGCTGACGTGCGGATCGCGCTGCACAAGCGGATTCCGGTCGCGGCCGGTCTCGGCGGTGGCTCGGCGGATGCGGCGGCGGTGTTGCGCGGCCTCGCCCGCCTTTGGCGGCTCGGTCCCGAGCACGCCGACGACCTTCGGGCAATCGCCCTTGGCCTCGGCGCCGACGTGCCAGTATGCCTCCATGCACGCGCCACCTGCATGGCCGGCATCGGCGAGGCGTTGAGCCCAGCGCCGCGCATCCCTCCCTGCGCCGTATTGCTGGTGAATCCCGGCGTGCCGGTGCCTACCGGGCCCGTCTTCGCGGCGCGGCGCGGGCCGTTCTCGGTGCCCGGGCGCTTTCAAGCGAGCCCCCGGGACGCGGCGTCGCTCGCTGATCTGCTGCGCACCCGGCGCAACGACTTGGAACCGCCGGCTCGTGCCAAGGTCTCCGAAATCGGCCACGTGCTTGACCGACTCGGCGCAGCGCCTGGCTGCCTGCTCGCTCGCATGTCGGGCTCGGGCGGTACCTGCTTCGGCCTATTCGAAGATGAGGACGCGGCAGCGGACGCAGCCGGCACAATCGCCCGCGAGAATCCAGGCTGGTGGGTACAGGCGTCGAATCTGGTTCACGAGGGCGAGACGGTCGACGTTGTGGCCGTCCATGGATGATCTTGATGGGTCAAGCCCAAGTGACCAACAACACAAGTCAGTAGGAGCATAGCGATGACGAGAACGCGTCTCAGCGATGGCTGGCGGGGCCGCATGATCGAAGGCGGCTACGATCGCCGCATTCTCGAATGTCTCGCCGAGCTCGAGAAGGAACTGCTCGGAAGTGAAGACCGCTCAAGGCGGTAGACGCACCGTCTCCAGCCAGTGGGCCTTCACGATCTCGGCGACCGAGACCATTTCGTCGAAGGCCGAGGGCTTGACCATGTAGGCGTTGGCGCCGAGCGCGTAACTCGCCGCGATGTCCCGCTCCTCGTCGGAGGTCGTGAGCACCACCACGGGGATGCGGCAGAGTTCCGGCTCGTCGCGCAGCTTTTCCAGCACCTCGGTCCCGTTGATCTTCGGCATGTTAAGGTCGAGCAGGATCAGGCTCGGCCGCGGTGCGGTCTCCGGGTCGGTGTAGTCGCCGCGACGCTTGAGATAGTCCAGCAGCTCGGCGCCGTCGTGGACGACAAAGAGCGGGCAGGTAATGTCCGCCCGGCGCAGGGCCTTCTCGGTAAGAAGGCAGTCGGCGGGGTCGTCGTCTGCCATCAGGAGGACGGTGCGTTCGCTGGTATCGGCTCTCGCCATCCTCCCCCCTCCCGGCGCCTACGCCGCGCCGGCTGTGCCGGCCTGCCCCTCGGCTTTGGTCACGAGTCGCAGCGTGAGCGACGGAAAGGCCGCGACGGCGCCTGCGAACGCGATGAAATCGATCGGCGTCTCGATGAAGACCGGCTCCGCCGTCCCTGCCCAGGGCAGGTCGGCACGGTCGCCCTTGGACCCGCCTAGCAGGATCACCGGCAGATCGCGGAGCGCCGGCGCGGCGGCGATCTCGGCGAGCGCATGGCGCCCTTCCGTCTGTTGCAGGCCGGGGTCGAGAAGGACGAGATCCGGCCGCGGTGCAGGCGTGCCGTCGCCGTGGACATGCCGTTCCTGCAAGTGGTCCATCAGCGCGGCGCCGTTGGTGACGTAAGTGAGCGCGTTGCCGAGGCCCGCGGCCTGGAGTGTCTTGGTGGCCTGCAAGCAATCCTCCGGGTCGTCGTCCGCCATGACGATGACCGCAGGCCGCACCGCGTCGCCGGGGCCCGCCGATACCGTGAGCTCGTAGCTGCAGCTCTTCAGCCGCAGCACCGCCTCGTGCAGCTTGGCAAACGTCACGGGCTTCACCAGATATGCGTAGGCGCCCAGATTGTAGCTGTCCGAAATGTCCAGGCTGGCCTCGGAGGCCGTGAGGATGACGATCGGAATCTTTCTCAGCGCCGGCCGGAGGTTGATCTCCCAGAGCGAGTCCAGCCCCGCCATCTTGGGCATGTTGAGGTCGAGCAGGATCAGGTCGGGGCGGGGCGAGGAACCGGGATCGGAGAACTTGCCGCTGCGCCCGAGATAGTCCAGCAGCTCCTGCCCGTCCTGCACGAAGCGCAGCTCGTTCCCGAGCCTTGCCTTCTGCAGCGTCTTCTTGGTCAGCAGGCAATCCTCGGGATCGTCATCCGCCATCAGAATCAGAACCGGCCTGGTGCCGGGCGGGGCACTCATCGGCGTCTCACCGCGGCTGCCGACGGGGCAGGGTCACCGCAAAGGCGGCGCCCTCTCCCGGCGTGCCGGATGCCGTGATCCGGCCGTGATGGCGCATGACGATCTTCTCGCAGATTGCGAGGCCGATACCGGCGCCCTCGTACTGGTGGCGCGCGTGCAGCCGCTTGAAGGGCTGGAACAGCTTGCTGCCCAGCGACGGTTCGAACCCGATGCCGTTGTCTGACACGACGAGGGTGTGCGCGGGCCCTGGTATCGCGGCGAGAGGCTCTGCCTCGGCCGCCATAGAGACCGTGACACGCGGCGCGACACCCGGCTTGCGAAACTTGAGCCCATTCCCGATGAGGTTGCGGAAGAGCTGCTCCATCTGGGTGCGGTCCGCCTCGATCGTCGGCGCCTCTGCAACGTCCACCTGGCCCTCTGCCTCCTCGAGGGACACGGAAAGGTCCGAGAGCACCGTGTCGAACACGTCGCTCAGAGGCAAGTCCTCGAAGGGCTGCGCCGCAGTGGTAACCCGGGAGAGAGCCAGGAGGTCGCTTACCAGAGTCTGCATCCGTGCCGCCGCATCGGTCATGAAGTCAATGTACTGGCGGCCTTCCTCGTCCAGGCTCTCCTGCTTCTCGTCCGCGAGCAGGGCGCCGAAGGCCCTGATCTTGCGCAGCGGCTCCTGCAGGTCGTGGGAGGCGACGTAGGCGAACTGCTCGAGCTCCTCATTGGAGCGTGCGAGGTCCTGGGCGTGGCGCTCCAGCGCCTCCTTGGCCTGCTTCTGCTCGGTGATGTCGCGCACGATCCCCATGATCCGCACCGGCGTGCCCGCCTCGTCACGCACGAGGATGGAGTGGACGGCGACGGGGAAAACCGAGCCTCCCTTGCGGATGTACTCCTTCTCGTATTCTTCGGTGTAGCCACGCGACATGAGCTGCTTGTCGACGATCTCGGCCTCCATCGCCGCCCAGCGGGTCGGCGTGAGCTGCTGATAGGTGACGCCGATGAGCTCGTCGAGGTCATAGCCCACCATGTCGAGGTAGGCGTCGTTCGCCTCCTCGATGGGTCCGTCGAGGCCGACGAAGACCACGCCGTCGTGGCTCAGGTCGAAGAGGCTCCGGTAGCGTTTCTCGGACGCCCTGAGCGCCTCCTCCTTCTCCTTCAGCTCCGTGATGTCGCGAACGATGCCCATGAAGCGGATTGGCCGCCCGTCCAGGTCCCGCACCAGGATGGTGCGCAGGCTGATCGGCGCGATGGAGCCGTCCTTGCGCACGTATTCCTTCTCGTACTCGTCCGAGAAGCCGCGCTGCATCACCTGGGTCTCGATGATCTCCGCCTCGCCCGCACGCCACTTCTCGGGCGTGAGGTCCTGATAGGTGTGCGTGGAGATCTCGTCCCGGTCGTAGCCGACAAGGTCGAGGTAGGCCTGGTTCATCTCCTCGATGTGGCCCTCGAGATCGACGAACACGATCCCGTCCCGGCTCATGTCGAAGAGGGAGCGGAACCTGTCCTCCGAGGTGCGGCCCACGTCCCGGGCGCGCCTGGCCTCGGCCAGGGCCCGCTCCAGCGCCGCGATCCGCTGCCGCAGCGCCTCGTCGTCGGCGCTCTCAGGCGTGCGCTCCAGCGGCGTTGCCTCAGCCGTCATCGATCAGGTCCTCGGCGTAAGCGAAGAGCGCCGGCATGCCGCCGGTGTGAACGAAGACCACCGTCTCGTCCGCGCCCACTGCGCCGCGCTTCACATGATCGAAGAGGCCGGCCATGGCTTTGCCGGAATAGACGGGGTCGAGAAAGATGCCCTCGGTCTCGGCCACGAGCTTGACGGCGGCGCGGGCCTCCGGCGAGAGCACGCCGTAGTCCTCGCCGATATGGTCCTCGTCGGTGACGAAGTCGGCGGGGTCGATCGCGAGATTGAAGTCGAGCGCGCGGGCCGTTGCGGTGGCGACCCGTGCAATGTCGAGCTCCCTGGGCTCTTCCCAGCGGATCGGGCTGATCGCCGCCACGCGTGCCCGGCGGCCCAGCGCGCGCAGGCCCGTGATCAGACCCGCCGGCGTATTGTTGGCGCCGCAAATGAAGACCTGGGTGGGGTCGATCCCTGCCTCCTCGAACTGGGCGTCCAGCTCGATCGCCGTGCCAACGTAGCCAAGTGCTGCGAGCACCTGCTGGTCGAGGGCGAAGGGCGCGATCACGAAGGGCTTCCGGCCGGCCGCTTCGAGCGCACAGGCCTTCTCGTCGAGTAACGGCTGGATCTTTTCCATGCTGTCGATGTCGACCACGGTCACGTCCGCGCCCATTAGGCGGTCCAGCAGCAGATTGCCCTGCACCCTCGGCCCCTTGACGCCGTGGATCAGCACGAGCGACACCGCGAGGCCATTCTTGCACGCCGCCGCCGTGATCTGCCGGCACCAGTTGGACTGCGTGTAGGCGCCCGCGACCACCGTATCCGCGCCCGATTTCAGGATCTCGGCGAAGGTGAATTCCAGGTGGCGCGTCTTGTTGCCGCCGAAGGCCAGTCCGGTGAGATCGTCCCGCTTGATGTAGAGGGCGCGCACGCCGATCGCCTCGGCAAGGCGGGGGCAGGGATCCAGCGGCGTCGGCAGATGCGCGAGCCGGATGCGCGGATGCACGGCGAGCCGGGCGGCGAGATCGTCCCTCGTCACCGCTGCCTCCGCATGTGCCTCAGCCACCGCCATTCCACTCCCTCCCGGCTTTTCGGGCATCCTATCGTCGGCGGGAAGCGCCCGGCAACCAACGGCGATAGTCGGGCTGTACACTTCTGCCAAGGCTGTATTAGCATCCCTTATCGATAGAGATGTACAGGGGAGACACCGATGACCAAGACGACACGGCGCAATTTCCTGAAAGGCACCGCTGCAGCCGGCACGATCGCCGCGTTCGGCGGACAGGCGCCTTTCTTCAAGAAGGCGCTGGGCCAGGGGAAAAAGAGCGTCGTGTGGGGGCAGACCGAGCCCTTCACGTCGAGCTGGGACCCGAGCAGCCACACCATCCTGGCGCAGATATATTTCGATTATGACGTGTTCGGCCAGCTCATCCGCACGCCGATGTCGCAGGCACAGCCGGACGAAATCGTCTACGAGATGGCGACCAGCCAGAACGTGGTTGAGGACGGCTGGCTCGAGTACTCGCTGCGCAAGGACATCAAGTTCCACCGTGGCCAGCCCTTCACGGCGCATGACGTGAAGGCGACCTTCGAGTACGCGTCCAATCCCGAGCGGCCGTCCGGCACCTGGTATCCCGGCCAGGCCGAGGTGCAGGTGGTCGACGACTACACCTGTCGGGTGCGCGGCGAAGGCGGCTCCTATCCGGGCTCGCTGTTCTGGTTCCTCGCCGGCTTCCTGCCGATCCTGTCCAAGGACGACATCGACACCAAGGCCATCGACGAGTTCCCCAACGGTGCGGGCTCATACAAGTTCATCAGCCGCGACGGGCCGACGACCATCCTCAACGCCAACCCCGACTATATTCTCGGCGCGCCCGAGATCGAGGAGGTCGTCTACCAGTTCGTGCCCGAC
>MKWU01006647.1_pt1 | contig 11591 bp, 9 predicted proteins | sample 809101 | NCBI WGS metagenome assembly MKWU01 (sample SAMN05860141, study PRJNA318959) | sponge metagenome | host: Aplysina aerophoba | place: Slovenia: Piran, Adriatic Sea, Gulf of Piran | collected 2013-05-07
TTCGTTGAGAATGAATGAACAGGTCACACACGCAAACAGTTACGCTGATTACAATAAGATACATTGTTCTCAATCATTAACATAATTATAGCCTTTTGGAGATGAGAAAGCATACCAACTAGGTTACTGGGCTGTCAATTAACCAATTTGTAAGTCTGTAAAGTACCAAAGGTGATTAAAAATTGCACCAATGCCATGATGGAAGTAAGTGAGACACATCACACTCAACACAAGCAGCATCAAATTAACAGCAACAGCAAATGGTGTCACTGGAAAAGTATTCAAAAAAGCAATACCGAGGCTAACAAGGATAAAGGTACCAACCAAGTCAAACCAAAGGGTCATGCAGTGAAAGAACCAATGCTCGAGCACGTTTATCACTGCAGCAGCAGAGGAGTTTAGCAGGAAGGAGATGACAAGCGCAGGGCGGAGGTTAAACTTGACACCAAAGAAAATGGCCACAGGTGCACAGACTATCATAGGGAAAGCAAGGACAAATGGCGACATGTACCTGACATACTTTGTCTGCTGGATGTCAGGATTGAAGGTGAGATGGGATAAGACAATGATGTGCTTGAACACAACAGCAGAACTACATATTTATACAAACTACATATATGTACAAAGTATACAAACATTCCAAAGAGGTTTCTATTTATTGCAGCGTACTACCTGAAGGTGCTTTACTGCAAGTGAATTCAACATACATACGTCCACAAGAGATGGGTGTCCTACGTACATGTGTATGTAGGTGCACTGGGTACAGGCAAATAGGATGCAGCAGATTGGTTTTGCGATACAGAAACTGAACATAGCAGGCAGAACACAATTACATGTCTATAGAAATGCACCTAATACTGGCATACACGTTAAATTAATGAAACATATGAACATGTGTGACAACCCTCTGGTATGTTCGATATATGTTTTCTCACATAACATTAGCATGCAGTAACGTAGATTGTAGCATACAGCCAATCTGTCTAGTCCCTGAAAATCTTGAAAATGTCTGGGTGGCTAGCCCTGTCTAGTGTAGCCCTGTTGGGGTGTTAGTCAATATGGTGGTATTGAGGTGTTTGTATATACACCCACTATTAATATATACAATACCAGGTGTTTTTTGTTTTCTGATGCACTGCACTCATCCTGTAGTAAATCAATGACAGCTGGCTGCAGGACGTTCCGTCCATGTATACGCCTTCTTTAATTGCGTACATAACTATTTTGTCCTGCAATTAGTTGCCATTAGGGCTGGGCAACTGTTCAGCCACCACGTAGCAGTGGAAACAGATTGAAATGTAAAACAATGCAGCATTGTAACTGACGAAGACTTCATCATGAAGCCATACGACTGTCCAAAGTAATAACACTATAGGGGCTGCCATAGGCTGCCTCTAAAAACTGTATTCTGTTGGAGCTGTGCAGACTTTGTACAGACCTTACATACCTGTTTCAGTTTATAAAGCATACTTCTCTGTGAACTGGCTGTGCCGTAAACACGACATGACAATGGCTGCCATGGCCATTGCCTGTGGCAGCCCCATAGTATTTTTTATTTTGCACCAGTCGTATGGCTTTCTAGTACGGAAAAATAATATCACATATAATTATATCTAAATAGATAGGTGATGTTGGGTAATATAACTGCACTACAATTTATATTGCAAAAGTACAGGCAAAGTATTGCATTTGATAACATTGGTGGCCGTTTTCTTTCAATCCTTCCATATTCTATTCCATTTTGGAGCTGTACCACACAATCTGGCTAGTTGTGCACATGTTACATTGACTAGCCACATTGTACTTCTGCGTTTCCAGACTTAAAAACAATTAAGAATGCAGTGACATGCGCACACACATGTCACAAGGACACAGTAGCAGGTGTTTAGTCCAGGCAGAAAGGAAATGTATGCACACTCTGTCTGTGTGCCCATGCCCGAGTGAAACTGTACGTGCTCATACTTTCTGCATTGGCATATGTCATTGCATTGTTCTTACATGTTGTCGTGTCCTGTCTTGTGACTGAAGACATTGCAGCAAGTAGTTTGAGCTGGGGCGGCAGCTCCACGAGTATTTTACCTATAAATACTTGTTTGCTAAGTGGACCCTATTATGTTGATGAATCACTTTGGCCACATTTTCAAATTTGCAGTTGCCAGACACAGGGGCACATGCATTAGGGATTTGTGGGCAGGCTGAACTCAGCAGTATATAGCTTACTAATGCAGTCTTACTAATAGGTCATAGCTTACTAATGTACTGTGGTAGTCTGGTGTTGTGATGGTCTTGTGCTATGGGGTTTGTCTAGTATGTCACATGCACATTGCTATCACTCTAAATGTTTTCCATGTAGGCACAGGGTGATCATAGAAGATTGAAACTAACTGCACTTCAGACAACAGTTAATCTATGGTAGGGTCAGTAATTAGAAGAGAGAAATTGTGATGTGTCTTCTGCTTAGAAAATTCCTTCCATATCTGAGGATGATAAACTGCAAACCTTGACGTGGAAACACACAAATTGCTCAAGAAACAACACATTGGTGAAGTGGTGAGATCCAAAAGTGGTAAAATAATAACAGTCACATAATTTGTCTTAACAAAAGGTCACCAGGTTTTGAATGCCACATACTATATCTAGTCAGTCCAATAAAGCACACAACAAGAGTAATTCTTTCCAGTTTAAACTACGATACGTAAACTGCAGTTGGTTAGTGCACAATGTCCACTACGGCATTAGTTAGCACTTGGTATATCTTGTATCCATGCCCATGTAGTGGACTGACAGGGCAACTGTCTACGCTGCCATGTGACCAATTCATCCACACAGAAGTGAACCATTTCATACCCAAGCTCACAACAGCCAAAATGACAGGAGTGAAGAAAGACTTAAGTAACATGTGAGAACTGCTCTGTTGAGTTGCAGTATTGACAAATTGACCATTCAAAGCAAAGGTAAAGCTGAAACAGATGACTGCCAACAAGAGAGGGATGAGCATCGCAGCACGAACTATAGCAACACAGTCAGCATTCCTCTTGAGACACTTTCGAGTACCAACAAATGCAGAAATTGTAAACACCAATGCCATGATGTAAGTGAGACATATGAAAGTCAACACAAGCAGCAACACATTCACAGCAACAGAAAATGGTGCCACTGGAAGTGCCCTTAATTAAAACAAACACACCATGACCAACAATGTAATAGGCAGCATCCAAATCAAACCAGAGCGTCAATGAAAGAACCAAAGCTCGAGCACGTTTCTCACTGCAGCAGCAGAGGAGTTTAGCAGAAAGGAGGTAGACAGACGGAGTGGGGAAGATAAACTTGACACCAAAGTAAATGTCCACAGGTGTACAGAATACAATAGGTACAGCAAGGACAAATGGCCACAAAAACCTGATTCCTTGATTGTGAGGATTGAAGGTGTTTTGTTCCAAGTGTGCAATATCTCTGTACAGGAGGAATATTATGACAGGACAGAGAATGGCAGACGTTTCCATTGAGAACATTCCATAAGCGTCAAAGGAATAATTGCAAACTTCCATTCTCTGCTGCTGAGCTTTCAAACTTCATAGGAACAATGGCCTAGTCTACTACGTCACACCCATGGCGGAAACATCCCAAGTGTTCTCCTTTTGACATCTCACCCAAAGCATATGCCTGAAGCTGGGTAGATGAGGAACAATAATAAGTGAACCACACACTGCAAACATGGCAATTTTGTGCGTACAAGAGCTATATAGAGCATTCTGTAAATTCATTGCACATACTACTTACTGAAGTGGTCATTAGAGTCAGGAATTCTTTGGCTTTGGCTGAACAAGGTAGAGGTGTTGCAATTGTAAGATATGGAGGAACCCGCTCAGTGAAGTGGTTCAGGGAATACAGAGCTAAGCGATTCAAGTTTGTAGGATCCAAAAGGAACAAAGCGGGTGAAGATACCCACAGCCACACATGTCTGTCAGGGCAGCTGGGGCAGTGGAGATGTTGACCCAAGTGCCATTGGGAAGAGCAGCCTGGTAGGTCACTATACCACTGAGTAAGGCAGGTGATCATTGGGAGGATAGAAAGCTTGGTACAGCTTCACTCTGTTCTCACTGTTGTTGTCAAAAGTCTGCTCCTCAAAGTCCATGTAGTTGTCAATGCAACTGCTTTCATTAGTAGATAAAGACAAGGTCCACAGTTGAAGGAAGACCACGAAGAATGATAGCTTACTCTCAAGCATTACTCTCGCGATACTTACATACTCAAGTCAATGAAGACACGGGACACAAGCTAGTGATAGTGAAATCACATGTTATTTTAATGTCACCTATGTACATATGCATCAATCATCTATAAAGACTATGAAAATGAACATCATTTTCAGAGGATGTGACCACCACAAAATGGGAATGTGTCTGGCTGAGATGTGATGGGCAGGGTATTGCCAGCCCAACTAGGGGAAATTGCTCTAAGTATAGAACCAAAACACAAGTCTGTTGTGTGACACATAAGTACGTGACATATGAAAGGCATAATGTACTGTTTAGTTTCTGTGCAATGTAACTCAACACCAGATTAACTGTGCATGTCTAGGCTATACAGAAATATAACACATGCGTAATGGAGTTCTCTCTGCCATGCCACTGGCTTGTATCAACAAAATAGCCACCATAGACTGTAATAACTTGCCCTAATGTGTTATTCTGTATAATACATACGTACAGTATGTATGATAATACATATGAGCATTTATGTATCAACATATACCCAAGGTGTGAGCAGATATACAAACTAATTTTTACTTCTGTGTCCAGAAGGTGCTTTACGGTAAGTGAATCGAACATACATGCAGCAGTGAAAGATGTCCACAAGAGCTGTGTATTCTACGCGTGTACGAAGGTACAGGCAAATAGGACGCAGACACCCACGTACAGTAGGTGTCTGCATCCTATTAACAGTATTTATGTAACCAATGAAAATTAACATCATTTTCAGGATAGAGAATGACCTCCCCCACCATTGGGATGCGTCTGGCTGAGATGTGATGGTCATGTTAGTGTCAGCCTAGGTATACGGAAGTTCTCTAGGATTATCACCAAAGGACCAGTGTGTGCACACAAAATGAAGACACAAGACACCCAGCACAACAAGACAAGTAAAGTCCATCACAAAGCAATTGAGACCACTTGCTATGTTACTGACATACCATTACTGCTATAAACACTGCTACCACTAAATCCTCAAACACCACAATAGGGTACCTAACTATCTGCTGACGACCTGTATCCCTAATGGTATGACCATTCCTTTAGAATGAATGAACTGGGCAAACTCACAAGGACTTACATTCAGTATAATGTTAGTCTGCAACGCCTGTATAATAGGTGATTGAAAAGAAACTTAGACTACACAATGCAACATAGCAACATAACTGCTTTTCTAACAATTTAAAATTAGTAATTATATAGGTGTTAATGCTTATTTACAAATTCGACATACTACAAATTACTCAAAATCTACAAAGCACACTTGCACACACTGCAGTTGGTTAGTGCACATTAACACTCTCTACATTATCCAGTACTTGATATCTTCTGTTTTTCAGTCCCAACAGAGAAGTGGCCTCATTATCATTGTTCACACTACCAAGTGACCAGTGCAACCACACTGAAATGAACCTCTTCAAAGTGACACTCACAACAACCAGCAGAACAGGAGCAAATAGAGACTTGAGTATCACGTTAAAACTGTTCTGTTGAGTGGCGGTATTGACAAATTGACCGATTAAACCACCAAAGAAGGTGAGGCATATGATAGAAAACAGAAGAGGGATGAGCATTGCAGCACGAACTGTGGCAACGCAGCCAGCACTGCTCCTGAGACACCTTCGAGAACCAACAAATGCACAAATTGTAAACACCAACGCCATGATGTAACAGATACACGTGAAAGTCAACACAAGCACCATCACATTCACAGCAACAGCAAATGGAGCCACTGGAAAGGCATTCCAAAATGCAATACCATGGCTAACAAGGAGAAAGGTACCTACCAAGTCAAACCAAAGGGTAAGTGAAAGAACCAATGTTCGAGCACGTTTCTCACTGCAGCAGCAGAGGAGTTTAGCAGGAAGGAGGTAGACAGACGGAGTGAGGAGGTTAAATTTGACACCAAAGTAAATGGCTACAGGTGCAGAGAAGATCACAGGGAAAGCAAGGACAAATGGCCACATGTACCTGACATACTTTGTCTGCTGGATGTCAGGATTGAAGACAAAATGAGATAAGAGTTCAATGTCCTTGAACAGGAGCACTATGCAGAGCATGCAGAGAATGGCCGACATTCCCCAGAACATCCCATAATAATCAAATGAGTAGTTGCAAAATTCCATTTTCTGTGAAATAGTCTTAAGGAGTACTTGAAGCAGTAAAACAGATGCCACAGATTCAAAAATAGCCAAGGAAACTAGGCCACAAGTAGCGATAATGCGATACATACTAACAACTGAGCTTTCATCCTTTAGAGATATAATGGCCATATTTGTTTTGTCACACCCTTGGCGGGAATATCCCAAGTGTTCTCCCTTTGACATCTCACCCAAAGCATACGCCTGAAGCTGGGGAGATGAGGAAAAGCAAAATGTGAGCTTCCCGCTACAAACAAGAAATCTCCACAGTGTGTACAAGAGAGCATGCTGTAAATTCATTGTATTACTTACTGAAGTGGTCATTAGTGTGAGGAATTCTGCAGCTCTGGCTGAACAAGGTAGAGGTGTTGCAATTGTAAGATGTGGAGGAACCCACTCAGTGAAGTGGTTGAGGGTATACAGAGCTAAGCGATTCAACTCTGTAGGGTCCATAACCAGCAGGAAAGGAGAGGACAACCACAGCCACACTTGTCTTTCAGGGCAGCTGGGGTCAGTGGAGATGTTGAACTTAGTTCCATTGGGAAGAACAGCCTGGTAGGTCAGAACCACTGAGTAAGGCAAGTGATCATTGGGAGGATAGAAAGCTTGGTACAGCTTCAGCCTGTTCTCACTGTTGTTACCAAAGGTCTGTTCCTCAAAGTCTAGGTAGTTGTCCATGCAACTGCTTTCATTAGTAGATAAAGCCAGGGTCCACAGTTGAAGGAGGACCACGAAGAATGATAGCTTACTCTCGAGCATTCTTCCTAAGTTTCTGATGACACTCGAGCTATTGGCAGTCACTTATTAATTATACCACCCAACAGAGGAATGAAAATGAACATCATTTTCAGGACTGGGGAAGTGACCAACACGGGAACATACACACCATGACACGTTACCCTTGGCTGCATTACAGAGTCCATTCAAGGTGCAGACACAGGAAGAAACACACCATGACCAATGATGAAGGTCCAGACAATTGAACGTTTGGCAGTCGAGACTAAAGTTTAATTACCTATTGTCGTATTTCACAAAGCAAAGTCCCGCAGATATTGCAAATGCCTCATTGCACACAAAGTATCAGCACGTGGTAGACTCAGACAGTACTGAACACCCTTGGTACTACTGGGACAATTAAGGAGCCCTTCAGATGGCTGAAAGTTGTAGTCAAACCATGCACACACTGTAGATGCATTCATAGTACTTTTTATCTGCCTACTCGTCTATCCTTGACAAGCATTAGTGCATTCCTGGTTAACTTCCTGACCTCTCTGTCCAGTTCACATCATCGTGGGACAAAGGGACTTACACGTACAAATCTGGTTTCATGATGACAGAGATGACCTAGTCTCCCACCAGCACCCTCCCCATGGAAAGGGTCTGGTGAGCTTGTATAACATCAGTTGTAGCAGAAAAATGAATACAATTATCGCATAATGTAAAACACGTATAGGTGTATATGTTTTCTCCACCGCTCACACCAAGTCAAAAGTACCTAACTTGATCACAGTCCACAAACAGAGGGGCATCTATGCCTCCACAAATGAAAGTATGACTTGTGCTCACAGTATGTGCTTTTAGACAGCATTCAAGCGCATTCAATATGTCCAAAAACGTCTCACAAGACACAAGCTGATATGTTTGTAGAGTCCTGAGTGGCTAGGTAAATCAGTCATGATCGTCATGACAGTAATTCAGACGTTTCGGTGACTATACAGCCACCTTCATCAGTGAATGGCTGTACAAAACACTCAGACTGTATAAATAAGGTTTGGTGATAGGTGTTGACACATGACATGTGGTGGAATTTGACAGTGGTCATGGAATGTATTCAAAAGGCAATAAAGTAATGGACTACATAAATAGATACACAAACACTTAAATACAGTAAGACCATTAAAAGCCAAAATATAAGGCAAATAACCCGACTCAACACCAGCACACACAGGGACAAGCTAAGTGTGTCCAAGTGTTTTATACAGCCATTCACTGATGAAGGTGGCTGTATAGCCACCGAAATGTCTGAATTACTGTGAAATGTGGGCTAGTGCGTACCAAAGGATCATGAATGATTTACCTAGCCACTCAGGACTCTACAAATGTGTCAAAGAAGATCACGGCTTTGAAGCACTCAAGACTGCTAGGCACTGCGTCAACACAGCGAGTAGGATAAGTTGCATCCATCAGCACATTGCCTTCAGCCAGAGGTGTCGCCGCGACCAGGTATTGCCAAGGAGCGTAATGGTGAGACCTTTGCTTCAGACAACACAAGCCAACATATTGCACAACAGGCAGATTCACAGTTCCTTGCAGCATGAGTGCAGCAATGCTACAAGACGTTGAGGGACCTGTAGACCGACCTGTTCTTTCAGAAATGTCAGCTGCACGATGCCCTGGGTTCAGACAGGATTGCGGCAGTTGAGGAGCACAAGAGTGACACCCAAGGTCTCCAGCAAAGTCAAAGAGCGGTAGTAGCGCAAGCTTGAGGCACTAGTGGTGAAGCAGATTTCCAGAGCTGACACTGGAGACCGCCTAGTTGTGAGTTTGTCGTTCAAACAACTGGAGGCACCTAGCAGCCCTGTCCAAGGGACTGAGCTTTGCCCCAGCCCCAAGCAGTATCCCTAAGGCTCACATTGTAGCTAGTGTGGAAGCAGTGATTGGCCGGCCCAATGCAAGTGAGAGAGTGATAGCCAAGGCACTGATGAATGTCATTGGAGCCATTTCCTGAGTTCACAAATTTCAAAGGGTCAGAGGAAAAGAACTATTGAGTTAATTGCAATCATTTTAACTCACTTAAGACACGATACACAATCTAGATTACATGTTAAATATCATCTACGAACGTACGTACTGTATGTGCATAAACAATGAAAATGAACGTCATTTTCAAGACAGAAGTGTAACCACCTCCAAAATGGGAATGTGTCTGGCTGAGATGTAATGGGCAGATGACTGTTACTCCACTCATCACAGCAAGTCACACACAGTGATTGGACACAGTTCACAAACACAGAAGCTTCTTTGCCTCCACAAATGAAAGTATGGCTTGGTTTAATAGTATCCGTTTTCAGACAGCATTGAAGTAAATTCACTACATATCCAAAAGAATGTCTTGCAAGCCACAAGCTGCTACCTTACACAAAGTTACGAATCATTAATGAGATTGATTGATTGAAGACATTAGGAGTAGGTCCCTGTGTACATGTGCCCTCAGCAGAAGGCTGCAGCACTGCTGACCAGGACACCCCACCTCAACTACCGTCATGGAGGTTTGTGACATTACATATGTATACTCATGTGAAGTACTAAACACATAAAGCAGTACAAATCAGCACTGAATAACTGGAACTCTCTTCTTGACTAGAGGCATAATGGAAAAGGCACATGCAATTGTACTGTAGATAAGCATTTCAGACAACTCCTCAAACTTGCACAATTTCAGACAACAGGTTAACTTCTCAATCTTGCACAATTTGCTCAAAACACAATACTTTGCAAATACGTAGTAACGCTACTCTTTACAGAACAGTTCAGCATACATTATGGTAACAGTAGTTAGCAAGCTACAAACAAAAGTTAAAGCAACCTTACAAAGGAGGTTATGAATGGCAAACACTAGAGACACTAAGATACAGCCACTATTGCACCCAGAAAAAAGACCAGTACACAGTACACACTGCAGTTGGTCAGTGCACATTGTGCACTACCTTTTGCAGTTGATTACTGCACCATATTATCATCCTCTAGCATGTCCTGGAGGGTCATTATCATCCTTCACACCACCAAGTGACCCACGCACCCAAACAAGAATGAACCTCTTCAAACCTAAGCTCACAACAACCAGAAGAACAGGAGTGATTAGAGACTTGAGTAACATGGGAAAACTGTTCTGTTGAGTTGCAGTATTGACGAAATTACTACTGAAACCAAGAAATAAGCTGAAACAGATGATTGCCAACAGAAGAGGGATGAGCATTGCAGCACGAACTGCAGAAGCGCAGTCAGCGCTGCTCCTGAGACACTTTCGGGAACCAACAGATGCACAAATTGTAAACATCAACGCCATGATGTAAGTGAGACACATCAAACTCAACACAAGAAGCATCACATTCACAGTAACAGCAAATGGTGCCACAGAAAAGGCATACACAATAAACACTCCTTGACCAACCAAGAAATTGGCGGCAACCAAGTCAAACCAAAGGGCCACTGAAAGAACCAAAGCTCGAGCACGTTTCTCACTGCAGCAGCAGAAGAGTTTAGCAGGAAGGAGGTAGACAGACGGAGTGGGGAGGTTAAACTTGACACCACAGTAAATCGCCACAGGTGCACAGAATATCATAGGGAAAGCAAAGATAAATGGCCATATGTATCTGACATGCTCAAAATCCTGACCGTCAAAGATACGACATACATGTGTGATGTCTTCATACAGGAGCACCATCAGAGTTGGACAGAGAATGGCAGACATTCCCCAGAACATCCCATAAGAGTCAAAGGAGTAGTTACAAGTTTCCATTTTCTGCAAAAGAGTCTTAAGCAGTACTGGAAGGAATACAGCAGATGCCATAACATTAAAGATAACTACAAAAACAAAGCCAATTACACTAATAGTGCTATATACGTGAATATCTGCGCTTACATCTTTTAGAAAAACAGTGCCTATGCTTGTAGCACACCCTTGGTGGGAATATCCCGTGTGCTCTCCCTTTGACATCTCTCCCAAAGCATATGCCTGAAGCTGGGGAGATGAGGAACAGCAAATTGTCAACCACAAACGGCTAACAAGGAGCCTCTTCGTGTGCAGAGGAGAGAGAGCCTCCTCAGTGTGCACAATAGAACACACATTGTACATTCATTGTACTACTTACTGAAGTGGTCATTAATTTGAGAAAGCCTTCAGCTTTGACTGAACAAGGTAGAGGTGTTGCAATGGTAAGAGATGGCGGAACCCACTTAGTGAAGTGGTTGAGGGTATACAGAGCTATGCGATTCAATTCTGTAGGACTCAACAAGAACAAAGCGGGTGAAGATACCCACAGCCACACTTGTCTGTCAGGACAGCTGGGGTCTGTGGAGATGTTGACCCTAGTTCCATTGGGAAGAGCAGCCTGGTAGGTCACTACCACTGAGTAAGGCAAGTGATGATTGGGAGGATAGAAAGCTTCGTACAGCTTCATTCTGTTTTTACTGTTGT
>MKWU01006648.1_pt1 | contig 11591 bp, 7 predicted proteins | sample 809101 | NCBI WGS metagenome assembly MKWU01 (sample SAMN05860141, study PRJNA318959) | sponge metagenome | host: Aplysina aerophoba | place: Slovenia: Piran, Adriatic Sea, Gulf of Piran | collected 2013-05-07
GGCATCCGTGACCAGCTGGAGCGCGCACGCGCCCGCAAACTTCAACCCGGTTTCGTGCGCAGCTTCTTCCTCGCGGCCTTGGAGAAGCTCGGCGGGCGCGCCGCCCGGCGCGAGACTGGGCGATTCCAGGTCGCCGGCGTACCCGCATCACTGCGCCACTGGGACAAGGACAACCGGCGTGGCCGCTTGCTTCGGAACTACGAGCGGATCTGCTTCGAGCACGACCATCTGTCGGTACCCGGCCGGCCGGTTGCAGATCTGGTAGCGCCGGGCCATCCGCTGCTCGATTCCATCGTCGGCGTGACTCTGGAGCGCCACGGAGCAGTCTTGCAGCAGGGCACAATCCTCATCGACCCACAGGACTGGACGGAGACGCCGCGGCTCCTGGTCTTCCTCGAACACGAGATTGTGGACGGAACGACGGCTGGCGACGGGCGCCGCCAGGTCGTCTCGCGGCGCTTCGAGTACGTGGAGATCACCGAGGACGGCGATGTGCGCGAGGCCGGGAGGGATCCCCACATCGACCTGCGGGCTCCCGACGCCGATGAGCAGGCGTTGCTGGCTCCGCTGGCGGAGGCCGACTGGGTGATCGCCGGCCTTGAGACAACGGCCCTGCGCCACGCCGGCGAGCACAACGCTCCGCAACATCTCAAGGAGGTGCAAGATCGGGTGCAGTGGCGGGTCAAGCGCACCCTCGACGCCGTCGAGAGCCGCCTCAAGGAGGAGATCCGCTACTGGGGTGCCGAAGCCCTACGACTGAAGGACAAGGAACTGGCCGGACAGAGCGGCGCCAGGCTCAACTCGGCTCTCGCCGGTCGCCGGGCTGCCGAGGCCGAGGAGCGCCTGCAGCGCCGCCGGGCCGAGTTGGCTCTGCAGCGCAAGCTGTCGGTGCGCCAGCCCCGCGTCGTGGGCGGAGCCCTCGTGGTGCCAGCCGGGCTCGTGGCCAAGCTGGGAGGGACCGAAGTGCCCGCCTACGCGCACGATTCGGTGCGAACCGAGAAGCTCGCCGTGGCAGCGGTGCTCGCCGCCGAGCGAGAACTCGGGCGAGATCCCACCGAGATGCCCCACAACAACGAGGGCTACGACGTCGAGACCCGCGCCGACGACGGCCGCCTGCTGTTCATCGAGATCAAGGGCCGGGTGGCGGGCGCCGACCGCTTCACGGTCACCAACCGCGAAATCAACTACGGCCTGAACAACGCCGACCGCCACATCCTGGCCCTCGTGAGAGTCGACGAGGACGATGTCACAACAGTCCGGTACCTCTACGACCCGTTCACCAGCCGTGAGCACGAACCCAGCGCCGCCGAATACGACCGCCGCCTGTCCTGGGACGCCTACTGGGAAATGGCCGAGGCTCCAATCTGAGCGATCTGACCTCGTGATTGATTCAAGTCGTTCCCGTAGCGGAGCTACGCGAGCGGCGATACTCTCGCGCTACGACTTCGGCGAAGAATGGAGGTTTCTGCGGTGGCGTCCGGTCTGCAAGCACTAACGGTCCTCGTTGTCGCTCTGCTGCCTGGGGCATTTTTTGTCTGGGGTCTCGAACGTAACGCGGGTCGCTATGGGATTGGCCTCCGAGATCGTGCTCTGAGGTTGGTAGGAACGTCCGCAGTCTTTCTCGCTTTGTTTGCCTCGGTATTGTATTGGCTCTATGCAAAGTACTGGCACTCGTTTGCCTCGGGTGATCCACTGTCTCCGTGGCTGGTCGTTGCACCGATCTCCTACGTCGCTATTCCTGGCACTCTGGGTTGGGCATTCGGTCGACAAGTCCGTAATGGAACCCACTGGGCACGCGCCTTGGCCGGGCCTGATCGAGCCCCTCGTGCCTGGGATCATCTGTTTCAGGATCGTGAATCGGGTTTGGTGCGATGTAAAATGAAGTCGGGCTCGTGGGTCGGTGGCGCATACGCAGAAATCGACAATCAGCGCCCATACGCATCTGGGTATCCGGAGGTTCAAGAACTCTACCTGACCCGCTCACTTGAGGTTGATCCAGAAGATGGACGTTTCAAGTATGACGCTAATGAACAGCCGATTCAGGGTGTGGGAAGTCTATTGATGCGGTGGGAAGAAATCGAACTGATGGAATTCATTCATTCACCGAAGGAGGATGATTCGAGTGAGTCGCAGGAGAGAACGTCGCGCAGGGGACGCAAGTCTAAAGCGAGGAGGCTATAGCACGTCTAAGCCGTTGCCGAAGTTGAAGTCCCCACCCAAGGGTCCTGCACCGGGCGCCAAGCCTTCGTCAGGCAAGCAAGCTAAGTAGCACCAAGTTGATTCCGTCCTCCGCGCGGCAGCGTGGTAGGGAAATGCCGTGACCGCGCCGCGCAAGAAGCTCATCGAGGTGGCGTTGCCGCTGGATGCCATTAACGCGGCGAGCTCGGCGGAGAAGAAGGTGTTTCATGCGCACCCGTCGACGTTGCACATCTGGTGGTCACGTAAGCCACTTGCGGCAGCTCGGGCGGTGCTGTTTGCCTCGCTGGTGGACGACCCCTCGGCTCAGCCTGAGCGGTTCCCGACCTCTGAAGGGCAGGCCGCGGAGCGTCGGCGCCTGTTCGAGATCATCGAGCGGCTGGTTCCGTGGGGAAGCAGCGGCGACGCCGAAGTACTGGCCGAGGCGCGGACGGAGATTCGAACCGAGCGCCTCGTCAGATCAGCGAAGGCGCGGAGCACACTGGGGGTCACCGGTAGGCGTGTTGCCAAGTCAGCGAGGGCGCGTGTCACCAGCGGAGTTGCGAAGCTCGTGCCTGCCGTGGGGACGAGCGAGCCGTCGACTCGCAGTGCGTCGATCGGGGTCTCGTCGGTCCCGCCGAACTGCACGCCCGTGGGCTGTACGCGATTGCCATGTCGCCCTGGCCCCATCGACGAGTAGTCAGCCCGACTCCATGGACGGCTGGGTGGCGGGGCATCGCAGGCACCGACTGTCACGCCGTTCACCATGTCCCCTGGAACCTGAACACGATGTAGGCCAAAAGCCTGAGGCTGTGTGCCACCGTTCCCGGCGGCAACGACGAAGAGGACGTCGTGCTCCCACGCCAGATGATCCAGTTCACTCGTCCAACGGTCAGGCTCGTGCGAGTCTTCCATGGCGAGTTCTGGTCCGATGCTCAGATTGACGATGCCGAAGTCGTTCTCACGTACCGTCTCCACGATCCGGTCGAGCACCCAGTAGCCAGCGAGGTCCCCCGGGATGTTCCTGGGTGGAAGGACACGAAAGATCTCGACCGGGCACGGCGGCTGACGTAGCGCCGTCTCCGCGTTCGCTAGACCGAAGATGGCTGCGCCGACGACAGCGGTTCCATGGTCCATGTCCTTCATCGTCGCCGGTTCGGGGGTCAGATCGGAGGTGGAAACGGCGCCGAAGAGAGAGTTTGCACCTGTGGAGTGAAGTCCGCCGTCGAACACGGCCACCTTCGGCGTATCTGCTTCAGGTTGACGGGTAGCAGGTAGTCCGACCCGCTGACGACTCCGAGTTGTGATGACCGGGAGCGGTCGGATCGCTGGCATCGGTCGCATGGCTCGAAGTGGGTTGAACTTGGCCAAACGGTCCGCGGTGCCCGCCGGGATCGTGACTGGAGAGAATGTGAGGCCGCCCAAACGGCGCACGAAGTCGCGGTGGCAATCACCGCCCGTCTGTTCCACGAGTGTGAACCACTTATCGAGGGTTGCATCGTCCAGTGGTGCTGGCTCCCAGGCGCCGGAAGGGATCGGGTGAAGCACCGCCTCCCAGGTCGTCGTTTCCTGATCCGGCTCAGGATCGCGTAGTACGACCGACTCGGGGGTTGCGATGCCGACATGGTCGAGTTTGCGGATATCCGAGAACGCCTGTTGTTCGGACCTGGCCCGGCCGGGGCTCTCGATGAGATGCCCGAATCGCTCTAGACCCCTGTCGCTCATTGCGAGGATCACGCGCCGTGTAACGCTCTCGCGTTGCTTGCGCTTCGTCCGATAGATCCCTTTGTCGGCGCGCGAGCCGACCGGCACGGCGTCGACCGCGCGCAGGAGCGTCTCGGGAAAGTGGCTTGCGGCCAGGTAGTTCGGTAGCAGACGGGCCTCGACAAAAATGCGGGATCCGCGCAACTGCGCAGGCATGCTGACGGCCCTCTGCGTGACCTCGCGGACCATTGGCAGCAATAGCTCGCGAGCTTCTTCCGAGGTCTGAGGCTCGAACTTCTCACCTCCGCCCGAAGGGGCATCTTCCACGTCAATCCGCAGTTGCTCACCGCCGACGAGAACACGTCGATCCGGTACAGGAGTTGGCGACGGCACCGGGCTGGGAGGGATGTCGCTCATCGCTGCTCCCGAGCACGTCTGATCGCCGCGGCGACGGTGGGATGGCTCACGCCGAGTCGGGCCGCGATCTGACGGTTGGAGAGGCCGAGGTGTTCGCTCATGGCGATGCACAGGAGGTCGCGGTCGAGCCCCGGCCTGTGCGATCCCGCGGCTAGCGCATCGAGGAGCACGTCGTCGACTGCCCTCCCAGCGAGCAGAGAGCGTCGCTGTGCTTTCTCCCACAGGCGGGTCAGGTCCGAGCCGCTGGAGCCATCGGTTAGCGCCACCACCAACTCGAGGATCGAGTCGTGGGCGGATTCGGTCCTACCCGCGAGGTACGCCAGGATCCGCCGACGCTCACCGGGTCCGGGCAGGGGAATCCGGATGTGGCGGTCGAAGCGCCGGTCAACGGCTGAGTCGAGGAGTCTCAGATGATTCGTGGCGGCCACCAGCAGGCTCGTACCCGGCCATCGGTCCAACTCAAGGAGCACGACGTTGACGATCCGCTTCAACTCCCCGATGTCGGTGTCATCGTCGCGGCGCTTGGCCAAAGCGTCGAACTCGTCCAGGAGCAGCACGCACGCCCCGGACTTGGCAAATTCCAGCGCGGAGCGGATATTGCGACCGCTCGTTCCCAGGTAACTGGACACGACCGTTGCGAGGTCGATAGAGACGAGAGGCACTCCAATCTCGACCGCCAGCCAGTGAGCCGCCATCGTCTTGCCAACCCCAGGGGGGCCGCTCAACAGCACCGTCTGTGTCAGGCCGATCCCTGCCGCGGCGAGTTCGTCGGCGCGCGACCGCTCCGCCACGATCTCCGCCAGCTCGTCTGCCACGATCGGATCAAGTGTGAGTCCGTCGGCTTCCGGGAAGGGATCAACGCTCACGAGGGAATGTGTCGTGCCCTCCTCCCGTGGGAGTTCGGGTTCCGCGTAGCGCAGTCCCACGGTGCTGCCGGAAGCCGAGAGGGCCTCGTGCACCGCTGCCCGGAACTCCGCGGGGTCGGTAACGTCCGAAGGGACCGTCCGGAGAAGACGAGTCGCGAGTTGGCGGACACCCGCGGCGTACCCGGTTGCGCCCACGCGCACCAAGTCGACGACAGCTTCCTCGAGACTCTTAGCAGAGTGGTAAGTCTGCGGCCGCATCTTCAACCTACTTTCCACTCGAGCAGTGAGCGCTGGTCAGCAATGATATTAGATTGGAAAGTTCACTTTGCGTAATTCAGCCGACGATGAAGGGATTGACGATTTGCACGTCTCGGATGGTCTGGCCGTCGTTGAGGTCTTCGGTGAGTACGCGGTCGCTGCCGGCCGTGGCAGCTGCCTCGACGATTAGGGCGTCCCAGATCGAGAGCCCTGTGCTGAGGACGGTGTCGGTTGCGCGAAGGACTAGCCGGTGATCGACGGGCAGGACGCGGAGCATGGCCATCTGGCGCACACCCTCGCGTGCGGCCCGCGACTCGAGCTTGAGTTTCCTGGTGGCCACCCAGAAGAACTCCGAGAGGACCTGGGTGGAGATGACGATCTCCTTGGGCTGTTCCGTGAGCACTGCGCGAGCGATGCGTTGCTTCTCGGGCTCGGCGTGGTCGTAGAGGTACACGAACACGTTCGTGTCGACGAAGACGCTCAGGGGCCTGCCCGTTCTTCGTAGATGTCCTCGCGGGTCCACCTGCGGCCCGTGTCGCCGCTCATGGCGCCGGCGTCGTCGGCGTGGGCGATGAGCATCCGCACGGTGGCATCTTGCTGCGTGGTTCCGGTGTAGGACACCAGGAAGTCGCGGACGGCGGCGTTCACCGACGTCCCTGACTCGAGGGCTCGGATGCGCGCCCGACGCAGCAGCTCATCGTCTATTGCCAGCGTCAGATTTGCCACGTAATCAGTGTAACACGTAACCCGTGTTACCGATTGCGGGAGACCACCGGCACCTCGAGGCTCCCCCTCATCGGTTCCCGATACCTGTGACATCGTTGCGAGCGCGTTGCTGCCTCAAGCACCTGTCACACCTCGGGTGTAGACCTGCAGTTGTGGACTCGTCGCATGCGAAGTCGTCGCCGCGCAAGCTGATCGAGGTGGCGCTACCTCTGGAGGTGGTGAACGCCGGCGGGCGAGACGAGAAGGCGGTGCCCAAGAAGGGGCACCCCTCGACGATGCACCTGTGGTGGTCACGCAAGCCACGAGGTGTGGCGCGGGCGGTGCTGTTCGCGTCGCTGGTGGACGACCCGTCGACTCGACCTGATTTGTATCCCACCGAGGCGGCACAGCAGGCTGAGCGTCGGCGGCTGCTCGACTTGGCGGGAGGGCTCGCCCAATGGCAGCGCAGCGGCGACGCGGCTTTGCTGGGCGAGGCGCAGCGGTGCATCGAGGCCTCGGCCGGCGGCGACCTGCCGGAGATCATCGACCCGTTCAGTGGGGGCGGGACGATCTCCACCGAGGCGCTGCGGCTTGGGTTGGACAGCCTCGCAATCGACCTGAATCCCGTTGCCGCGTTGGTGAGCGCAGCCGGGCTGTCGATTGCCCAGCGGTTCGCCGGACAGCCCGCGATCAACTCCGGCACGCTCGGGGGCGGGCATGGCCTGACAGGTATAGCCGCCGATATCGCTTTCTACGGGGAAGCCGTCGAGGACGAGTGCCGGCGGCGCCTCGCGTACTTGTTCGAAGCGCCGTTCAGCCCGCATGCACCAGGTGGGCGCACCGTGGCGATCTCCTATCTGTGGGCGCGGACCATTCCGTGTGGCAACCCGGGCTGTCGCCGCAGTACGCCGTTGCTGTGGACGTGGTGCCTGTCTCGCAAGCCCACCAACCGCTGGCACGCCCGCCCCGTGATCGTCGGCGGCGAATTCGAACTCCGGGTGGAGCCTGGGCCACAGCCGGTCGATCTGGCCGATCTCAAGGTGGGGCATGGAACAAACTTCCGGTGCCTCTTCTGTGGCACCGTGAACGACGGCGACACCGTGCAGCGCTGCGGACAGTCGTCGGGCCTCGGGCTACGCCTCGTGGCCGTGCAGGCGTTCGCCGATCCCAGCCGGCGCCGGGGCGGACGCGTCTGGCTCGAGCCCGACGCCGCGACCGAGCAGGCGGGCCTAACGGATGTCGAGAGACCGTGCGCTGGCTCCGAGGCGGTGTTGCAGCGGGAACTACCGGTGCCGAGCGGCAACGCCACGTTGTATGGGCTGCGCACCTTCGGCGATCTCCTGTCGCCCCGCCAGCGCCGCACAATGGCCACGTTCTCCGAGGTGATCGCCGGGATCACCCCAGCGGTTCACCGCGATGCGCTCGCCGCAGGCATGGCGGACGGCGAAGCTGGTATCGAGCAGGGCGGTAGCGGCGCCCGTGCCTACGCCGAAGCCATTACCACCTACCTGGCTCTGGCGCTGTCGCGTATGGCCAACCGCACGACGACGATGACGACCCACAACAGGGCCAACGGCTCGGTCGAGCAGTCGTTCATCCGCCCCACGTACGGGTTCTCGTGCGAGTTCGCCGAGGCCAACCCCTTCTCGGGATCCACCGGATCGTGGGCCGGCGGCCTCGACTACGTCGTTCGGGCTGTCGAGGCCCTGCCTGCGCCGAGCCGAGCAGCAAGCGCAACACAACGAACGCGGACTGCCGAAGCCGGTGATCTCAACGCTCCGCCCCGGGTCGGCCGCGGGGAAGTGCGTTGCGGCTCCATGCTCACCTCCCTCGATGGGTGTGAAGGGGTCGTGAGCACCGATCCGCCCTACTACGACATGTTCGACTACGCATCGGTCTCGAACCTGTTCTTCGTGTGGCTGCGGGCCACACTCGGGGACGTCTGGCCTGGCACCCTCGGCCCACTGCTCGCTCCCAGCGACGAGCAGATCGTGTCGAACGCTGCACGATTCGACGGGGACCGAGCGGCGGCACATGCCCACTTCGAGACCTTGCTGCGCCGTGCGTTCGAGCGCATGCGCGAGGTGCACGACCCCCGGTATCCGCTCACCGTCTACTACGGCTACCAGCAGGTCGAGAAGACGGTGAAGAAGGGGAAGGCCGGGGGTTCGGGCACGGCGTGGGAGGCGCTGCTGGAGAGTCTCATCGCAGCCGGCCTGCGCATCACCGCCACGTGGCCGTTGCGGACCGAGCGCCCCGAAGGCGTGAAGAAGGGCACGAAATCTCTGGCCTCGTCGGTGTTGCTGGTCTGCCGCCCGGTGGCCGAGGACGGTTCCGACCAGTCCGTGACGACAGTCCGTGAGTTGCGTCGCGCGCTACGGGCCGAACTTCCCGGTGCCATACGGCTGTTGCAGCAGGGCAACGTCGCGCCGCTGGATCTCGCGCAGGCTGCCATCGGTCCCGGTATGGGTGTCTACACACGTTACGAGCGGGTTCTGACTGCGGACGGCTCACCCCTCGGAGTGAGAGACGCCTTGGCGCTGATCAACGAGGTTCTTGACGAGACGCTCACTGGTGTAGGTGCCGACCTCGATGCCGACACTCGCTGGGCACTCACTTGGTTTGATGAGTACGACTTTGCCGATGGTCCTTTTGGCCGGGCCGAGCAACTCTCGAAGGCGCGAAACACGTCTGTGGCCGGTCTGGAGGCCGCCGGGATCGTGACGACTTCGGCCGACCGAGTCCGCCTTTGCAGTCGTGACGAACTGGAGGCCGGCTGGGACCCCGCCACCGACAAGCGCCCCACCGTGTGGGAAGCCGCACAGCATCTGCTACGGCGCCTCCTTGACGATGGCGAACCTGCCGCCGCAGGACTGCTGAGTCGCTTCGACGCGGCTACCGCAGACGCAGCTCGCGATCTGGCCTACCGGCTATTTCAAGTCTGCGCCCGACGGAACAGCGCCTCGGAGGCCGCTGCCTACAACGGCCTCGTCGCCTCCTGGCCCGAGTTGACCCGCCTCGCTGCTGTTGGCGAGCGGGCCCTGTTCTGAGTTCCGCAACGCAGGACAGGGCGCAAGAGGTCAGCGATGGAGGAGTCACGGGATGCTCGGTACGGAATCCAGCGGATTCAGAGCCGGCTGAGGGAGATTGACCATGCTCCTTGCTACCTTTGTTCGCTCTGGCGATTGGAGTTGCCGGCTGACTTGCCGGCCGAGGCGCGGCGAGGAGAGTTCTTGTGGCGGTGAGCAACCACGAGCGGATCGGAAAGGCGATCGCCCTGTTGGGCGATGGTCTGGCGCCGTTCGTGGCCCGCGAGTGTGAGGCGACGTTCGGTCCGGACTGGCCGGGGGCCGTTCAGCGGACCGAGACTCGGGGTGGTCGGCCGCGGCAGGTGAATCCACGTGATCCGCAGTTCCTGCTGAAGGTGCTGTGGGATGAATGGAACTCTGTCTTCACCCGCAAGCTGTCGCGGGCCGACCGCAGTTATGTCGCGGAATTACAGGTTGTGCGTAACTCATGGGCTCACAACGAGACCTTTTCCACAGATGACGCTCTCCGGGGGCTGGACACCTCGCAGCGCCTGCTGGAAGCCGTCGCCGCCGGCGCTCAGGCCAACGACGTCGCCGGTCTCCACCAGGAGTTGTTGCGCCTTAAGTTCGAGGAGCAAAGTCGTAGTGCCCGGCGCAGCCGGGCGCAGCGCACCCAGGCCGGGCTGGAGGCCGGGCTGCCTTCCTGGCGGGAGGTGATCGAGCCACACGACGACGTAACCTCCGGGCGCTTCGAGATGGCGCAGTACGCTGCCGACCTTCACCAAGTGTGGCGAGGCGCTGCGGCTACCGAGTACGGGGACCCGACCGAGTTCTATCGGCGCACCTTCATCACCGACGGACTCGGCAAGCTGATCACCGGCGCCGCGGAGCGTTTCGCCGGCGCTGGCGGCGACCCCGTCGTCAAGCTGCAAACCAACTTTGGCGGGGGCAAGACGCACGCCCTCATCGCCCTGTACCACCTTGCGGGCACGTCCGAAGCCTCTGACCTACCCGGTGTGGAAGACCTGCTGAGCAGGACGGGACTACAACTCTCCAGTGGCGGGGTGCGCCGGGCGGTGCTCGTGGGCCATCAACTCGAGCCCGGGAGCGCCTCCCGAAAGGCCGATGGGACCGTGATTAACACCATGTGGGGTGAACTTGCATGGCAACTCGGTGGTGTTAGTGCATATTCTCGCATCGCTAATGCCGATCGCTCCGGCACCAGCCCCGGAGCTGCGCTCGGTGACCTGTTGAGGGAGTGCGCGCCCTGCCTGATCCTCATCGACGAGTGGGTGGCCTACGCCCGCCAGCTCTATGGGCAGCAGGGGTTGCCGGCCGGAACGTTTGATGCCCATTTCAGCTTCGCCCAAGCGCTCGCCGACGCCGTCGCCGCCACGCCGCGGGCGCTGCTGGTGGCCACGATTCCAGCCTCGCAGATCGAGGTCGGTGGCGAGGGCGGGCAGGCGGCCCTCACCCGTCTGGAGAACCTGTTCGCGCGAGTGGAGGCCAACTGGCGCACCGCCTCCACCGAGGAGAGCTTCGAGATCGTCCGGCGCCGGCTATTCAAACCGCTGAGCGCGGCGGGGGCCCGCCAACGGGAGGCGGTGGTGGCGGCGTTCGCCGAGCTCTACGGGGTCAACAGCGGCGAGTTTCCATCGGATTGTCGGGAGGGCGACTACCGGCGCCGGATGCTTGCCGCGTACCCGGTTCATCCGGAACTTTTCGACCGCTTGTTCGGCGAGTGGTCAAATCTGGAACGCTTCCAGCGCACCCGCGGTGTGTTGCGTCTGATGGCCAAAGTTATCCACAGTCTGTGGATGAACGAGGACGCGAATCTCCTGATCATGCCGGGCACTATTCCCGTTGACGACGCCGATGTGGCTGCCGAAATGACCCGCTACCTGGACGATGGCTGGCGCCCGGTACTAGAGGTTGACGTGGACGGTCCGAAGGCGCTGTCATGGCGCCTCGATTCCGAGAACGCCCCGCTGGGTCGCTACTCGGCGGCGCGGCGGGTGGCCCGCACCGTGTATTTCGGTTCTGCGCCCAGCCAGCAGGCTGCCAACAAGGGACTCGACGACCGATCGATCAAGCTGGGCTGCGTCCAGCCGGGGGAGCGACCGGCCACCTTCGGCGACGCACTTCGGCGGCTGTCGGACCGGGCCATGTATCTGTACCGCGACGCCTCTCGCTACTGGTACGCGCTGGCGCCGACGGTCACGCGTCTGGCCCAGGACCGGGCCGCCGAACTGAAGCCTCTCGATGTGGACGAGGAGATCCGACGGCGTCTTGGCCCGCAGGCCACCCGGCGCGGCGAGTTCGAGGCCGTGCATCCCTGCCCGCGGTCGCCGGGCGACGTGCCCGACGAGGACACGGCGCGCCTCGTGATCATCGACCCGGGCTCCGAGCACGACCGCCGCAGCGACGACAGCAAGGC
>MKWU01006650.1_pt1 | contig 11590 bp, 8 predicted proteins | sample 809101 | NCBI WGS metagenome assembly MKWU01 (sample SAMN05860141, study PRJNA318959) | sponge metagenome | host: Aplysina aerophoba | place: Slovenia: Piran, Adriatic Sea, Gulf of Piran | collected 2013-05-07
GTTGCCACCATATGCCGGCCAACTGCCAGCTTGACCAGAGAAAGATCAGCAGGTAGAGCCAGTTGAGCCAGGCGGGGCGTTTCATGGCTGGTGGGCATTCCGACCAACAGCTTGCCATGACGCCGCCGTCCCGGCGCCCCGCGACAGGTTCGTTTGCCTTGATACGCTCCATGAACTACATCTGCACAACGCGTGGACATTCAGTTGAGCCGGGTTCGTCATGTGCGACGGGCCTACGGCATTGACGAGATTGCTCTTGTCCCTGGCGGCGGCACAGTGGATCCTTCACTGGTGCAGAGCCATTGGACGTTGGGGGGCATTGAACGCCCCATGCCCATCATTGCCAGCGCCATGGACAGCGTGGTGGATGGACCCATGGCGGCGCAGTTATCCCGACTGGGCGCCCTGGGGGTCCTGAATCTGGAGGGTCTGCAAGCCCGCTACGACGATCCCGCCAGCGCCCTGGAGCGCATCGCCGCGGTGGAGGGGGACGGATTTGTGGGCTTGATGCAGGAGTTGTACAGCGCCCCGATTCGGGAGGAGCTCATTCCGGAGCGGGTGCGGGAGATCAAGGCGGCAGGGGGCATTGCCGCAGTGAGCGCCACTCCGGCGGGGGCCATGGCCTTTGGTCGTACGGTGGCCCAGGCGGGGGCGGATTTGTTCTTCGTCCAGGCCACGGTGGTCTCCACCCGTCACCAGAGCCCCCCTGGCCACAACAAGCTGGACCTCAAAGCGTTTTGCCGGGAGATGCCCGTGCCGGTGGTGCTGGGCAACTGCGTCACCTATGGGGTATGCATGGATCTCATCCACGCTGGCGCGGCGGGGGTGATGGTGGGCATCGGTCCTGGTGCGGCCTGTACTTCCCGGGGCGTGCTGGGGGTAGGCGTTCCCCAGGCCACAGCCATTGCGGACTGTGCCGCCGCACGGGACGACGTGGAGCGCAGTGGTGGCCCCTATGTGCCCGTCATTGCCGATGGGGGCATCGTGACCGGTGGGGACGTCTGCAAGTGCATCGCCTGTGGGGCCGACGGGGTGATGATCGGTTCTCCCATTGCCCGGGCGGCGGAGGCGCCAGGGCGCGGATTTCACTGGGGCATGGCTACCCCGTCGCCGGTGTTGCCCCGGGGCACCCGGATCCGGGTGGGCACCACGGGTAGCCTTGAGCGGATTCTCCGTGGTCCTGCCCGGTTGGATGACGGCACCCATAACCTGATGGGCGCCCTGCACACCTCCATGGGCACCCTGGGGGCGCGCACCATCAAGGAGATGCAGCAGGTGGAGATTGTGGTTGCCCCATCCCTGCTGAGCGAGGGGAAGGTGTACCAGAAAGCCCAGCAGCTTGGCATGGGTCGCTGAAGGGGATTGTTTTCTGCTACGCTTGGTTTTCCGAAGTCATCATCGACATGTCGAACGCCGCCCCAGTGACCGACGCTTCCTTTGAGGCAGACGTGCTCAAAAGCGACGTTCCCGTGTTGGTGGACTTCTGGGCGCCCTGGTGTGGGCCATGCCGTATGGTGGCGCCCATTATTGACGAGATCGCCACCGAGCTGGACGGGAAGATCAAGGTGGTCAAGCTCAATACGGACGAGAATCCCAACGTGGCCAGTCAGTTCGGGATTCGCAGCATCCCCACCCTGATGGTGTTCAAGGACGGTCAGCGGGTGGATACGGTGGTGGGGGCTGTCCCCAAGACCACGCTGTCCAACACCATTGAAAAGCACCTCGATTGATTCTTGCGCCGCCCTGAGGGGGGAGGGGCCGTCTTCTCCCCTGGGCAACGGTTGCAGTGGTTCTTCCTCCCGTCGATCCGGCAACGACACAACCCTGTTGCGTCAGCACGTCCTGGAGTTGGCGGACCAGTTGGCGGACCACGGCCATGGGGATCTGTTGGAAGGGATCTTTCGCCACCTGATAGCCATTGGCCATGCAACCCGGGAGCAGAGCGACTGGGCGTTTCTCCATGGCGCCCTGGCTGATATCAGGGATGGGTTAAGAGTCTTCTGCTCCCACCGTGACCGCCGCAAGGTGGGGGTGGTGGGATCCGCTCGGGTGCCGCCAGACAGTGCCGTGTATCAGCAGGCTGTAGACCTGTCCCGGCAGTTGGCAGCGTCGGGCTTCGAGGTGATTACCGGGGCCGGGGAAGGGGTGATGGAAGCAGCCAACCGCGGCGCCGGACAAGGCCGTAGCTACGGCCTCAACATTCAGTTGCCCTTCGAGTTCGCTCCAAACCGCTACATCGATCCCGAGAACAAGTTGGTGGTCTTTCGCTATTTCTTCACCCGGAAGCACTTCCTGGTGCGGGAGAGCGATGCCCTGGTGGCCATGCCGGGAGGGGTGGGCACGTTGGATGAGCTGTTCGAGGCCCTCACCTTGATTCAGACCGCCAAGACCGTTCCCGTACCTGTGGTGCTACTGGCTCCTGACGGTGACGACTACTGGCAACGCTGGAAGAACTACATGGTCAAGTCTGTCGAGGAGCGGGGCATGGTGTCCCCCGCCGATGCGCAGATCTACGACCAGGTGGGCTCCGTGGACGCTGCCGTGGGTGTCATCCGCCGCTTCTATCGAAGCTTTCACGGTTGCCGCTTTCTGGGTGGGGAGCGCTTGCAGTTGCTGCTCCATGGGGCGCCCACCGATGAGCAATTGAAGGTCATGAACCATACGTTCTCCGATCTGCTCCATGCAGGGACCATTGAACCCTTCACCCACAGGAGCGAGCAGGGCGTCTACCCCGGACTGCAGTTTCAATTTGATCACCGCTGCATGGGGCGCCTCTATGGGCTGATTCGCCACATCAACGACCTGCCCCTGTCCGGGGGCACGCGCCTGGAGCATCCCGAGCAGCGCCAATGACGACCACCACAGCTCCCCGGCTGGGCATCCTCGACTACGGCATGGGGAATCTCCACTCCGTCACCAAATCCTTGCAACGGCTTGGGGCGCACTGCCAGCGCCTCTGCAGCGGTGCCGATCTGCGCCAATGGGATCGGTCCGGTGGCAGGGCGTTGGTGTTGCCAGGGGTCGGCGCCTTTGATCCCGCCATGACGCGACTGGCGGATCGTGACCTGATTCAACCCGTTCACCACTGGGTCCACCAGGATCGCCCCCTGCTGGGCATCTGTCTGGGGCTACAGCTATTGTTCAGTGGCAGCGCAGAGGGCCAACTGGCGGGGCTGAACCTGGTGCCAGGCACGGTGGAACCCCTGAAACCCACGGCTGACGAGCCCATTCCCCACATGGGCTGGCAACCACTCGTCTCTTCCGACACATCCCCCCTGTTCCCTTCACAAGAAGAGCAATGGGTGTATTTCGTGCATTCCTATGGTGTTGTGCCTGAGGATACCGCCATGGTGGCGGCCCATGTGATGGTAGCCCGGCAGCCCGTCACTGCCGCCATTGCCCGTGGTTCCCTGGTGGCCACCCAGTTCCACCCGGAAAAGTCCGGCCCCTGTGGTCAGCGGATCCTGGCCCGCTGGCTGGAGCGCCTACCTTGCTGAGGGCCGTGCCTCGGGGTAGCCATGGAGATCTGCGCCTCAGTGACGGGCGACGCCTACGGAGTCCTCCGGGCACCGTTACCCGCCCCACACCGGCGCGGGTACGGCAGTCGGTGTTTGACATGTTGCGGGAGCAGGTTGTGGGGACCCGCTGGCTGGACCTGTTCAGCGGCAGTGGCGCCATGGCCTGTGAAGCTCTCCTCCATGGCGCTGCCCATGTCACGACTGTGGAGCGCCATGGTCGTGCCGCTGCCGTGAACCGCCACAATCTGAAGCTGGTCTGCCGTCCACCCCAAACCTTTGCCCTCCACCGCCGGGACGTGCTGGCTTGGCTCCGCACCTGGAAACACGCAACAGAGCCACAACAGCCCTTTGCCTTGATCTATGCCGATCCCCCCTACAACGGGAGACTTCATGAACCCGTGGCCATGGCCGTTGCCGCCGCAGGTGTCCTGGCGCCAACAGGTCTGTTGCTGTTGGAATGCACAAGCCGCCAGCTCCCCGTAACCCTGCCCGGCTGGCAAGTGGGCAGCCGCCACCGCTATGGGGGCACCACAGTGATGCGACTCCAGCAGATCATGGAGGACCAGGGCGGCCGAGGTAACGGTTCATAACCCAACCGTGCCCTGGTGTGCGGTGTTCCATCAGTGGCAGTGAAACTCAGCCCCCGAACGTACCCCCCTGGCGGCGGTACTGGTTGTAGGCACTCAAGAAGAGGCCGAAGATCGTGATGGGCACCAAGCCCAGAACAATGCCGCAGAGCAGAGGTTCAACCATGGGAGGGGGGGAGGTTGAGAGGAGTATAGGCAAGCAGAGGCAGGAGCAGGAACCATGGTGAGATTTGGTTGCCGACTGGAAGGTCTCCCACTTAATCCGACAGATTTTTACAGCCCACTCGCAATCTACACAACACGAAGCTCCGCACCGTTTTCTCCTCCTTAGGAGATGTCGTCTTGAGGGATGAAACTGCGTTGTTGAGCATCTGTGTCTATGGAGTTGACCTTGCTGGAGGCGTCGAAGGCGCCGTTGGCGCGAAGGACATCGGCGTTAAGTATGGGGGCATCGCAGATACGGTTTAGAAGGTCGTTTTGGCGCAGCTCAAGCGCAACCAAGCGACCAAGAACGTTGAGCACGTTCATCAACTCTGTTGTGTATTCGGCAAGCCAACCATGGGGCTGAATGTTGGCCAGCGGCGACAGCGGACGACGATCACCAATGATGGGACGGGAGCGATCAAGACGGCGGTAACTAAACCACTGAATGAGCACCTGCTTACCGGAAATTTCGTACTCCCACACCGAAGGCGGCACGTTGTCAATGAATCCGTCCCCAATACTCAGTCGACGGCTGGCCCCATCATAGGTAATGCGGTCGGGGAAACGATTCGCCTGAGTGGGGACGGCGCCGTCCTTCGGAATCATTGGGCGTTCATCTTTTGACATTCTTGGTAAGGCATGGGGGCGTCCTGCGTTGTGGTCAAAAAACCGCTCACCAAAGCAGTGGAGCCAGATGATTTCTTGCCCAATCCGCACAGCCTCGGCAAACAGGGAGGCATCTCCGGTGAGAGGGAAACGCAGTCCCGGCTGGACAAGGTTGGATTGGAAACGATGCGTATATCCAGGATGGGCGGCAATAGCAGCGAAGTAGGCCATCATGTCTGGTGCATCGACAGAGATTTCCAACGCCTTGGCTACCTGCTGGAGAAGACTCGTCTTGATGTTGGACTTCTGACCGTGACGGTCCGCCCAGAGAGGAAATACACGACCTCCACGTCCTTTGTAGTGATCCAGATCCGGGATGGCTGACGAGAATGTCAATGCTGGTCCTGAGGTTGGTGAATCTCTGTGCAACGCCGTCATGTAAATCTGGTGATTCGAGTGAATTTGCCAAAGTTTTGGATTCGGTTGATTAATCAGTCGCCCGTCAGGAATGATCCATTGTCGATCAAAGGAGCGGTAGCCGTATCGAACAGGTGGGATCACATCCCTTGTATCTAAAGCAACAGGACCAGGGCGAAACTCATGACCATAAAGGCCCTGCTGTAAGCGTTTGTTAATGTGTTTATCCCCTGGGCTGCCGTTGCGACGGTGTGGATGAAACAGATTCTCTTTCTTCTCAAGATTTTTTTCCTTCTGTAGCGCCTTCCATCTCCGTTCAAGGGAGGAGCGATCCGGAGCAATGACCCAGATCCGTCCGGGCATGACGCCGGAGCCGTCGTAGTCAAACAGGTTCTCAAGCGCGGCGAACTCAGCCCAAGCTCCAGCGGACCTGGGGAAGAACGGGGCGCGGGGATCGGCAGGACATTCCTCCCACCCATCATCGTCCAGCTTGATGGTGCTAAGGGCTTCAAACTTCTTATCACGATGTCCCCGGGGCAGGGAACGATACCGGACCCGTGCCGGGGTTGGGGAACCCCCGTCAGTGCTTCGCAGCGCCATGACGATACAGACAGGCTGTTGCACGCCTTGAAATACACGGGTTGCCACTTCCGGTTGATGCCCCTCCGGCGAGCAGTCGATGACCCAGATCTCGTCCGCGTCTTGGCGCAAGTCGGCGCGCATCTTCTGGAAGCCGGGACCACTCAGAAATCCTGCCACGGTGATGAAGGAAACAATGCCCTTCCGGTCTCGCCCATGCCCTTTGATTGATGACGGGCTGCCATTCCCGAAGACTTTCCATGTGGCCCATCTCCAGAAATAGACGTAAAGATTGCGTAAATGCTTGGCATGGAGGCCCACATTCCAATCCCTGGGTGGGATCCATTGGCTGAGTGGCGCTGCAGTTTTGCTGTTTTTTGTGCTATTTTCAATCCAGCCACCCAAGCCTTTCGCCTTCTCCTTGTACGGTGGATTGCCAATGACAACGGTAATTTTCTCCTGCCGCTTGATTTTGTTAGCGCGGCGGCGAGATTCACCAAGGGGCATCAGGATCTGGGGAATGTACTCGTCATCCTCATAAGGATTACCAAGGGTATCTGTTACAAAAAGTCGCATATTTGGCGTGGCATCGGGATCGTTCAGGAGCGATTGCAACTCTGCGAGAATGCGCAACTGGGCCACGGCAAAAGGGCCGAATTGAAGCTCGAATCCAATGATGCGGGAGATGGCGGCTTCCACCACACCAGGAACAGCCCCGGCCCCTTGATCGACTGCCGTTGTCTCGGCAATCCGGCGGAAAACAGCGAGCAAATAGGTGCCGGTTCCGATGGCCGGATCTGCAACAGTGACGTCCGGGGAGGCAAGACCTTCTGACAGTCCAAACCTCTGGTCGGATCGCAGCGCTTCATCCACCAGCCGCACCATGGCGCGAACCAACTGGGGAGGAGTGTAGTAGGATCCTGTTCTCTTCCGCAGATTGTTGTCATAGACGCTCAGGAAGTCTTCATAGAAGTACAACCAGGCTTCCGGATCGCCTTTACTGATGTCAGGCCAGTAGACGGTATCCAACACCCGTGTCAATGTGGCGAGGGATGTTTTCAGGGTGGCTTCATTGTCGGCATCGTCTGTGAGGAGGCGAAGTGCTGTACCAATCAGGGTGTTGGTCTGGCGCAGGGTGCGGGCCACCCGATCAAGACCATCCACCAGGGGAATATCCCGCGCCCGCGCCATCAGAAGGCCAAAGGTCACCGCCTGGGCATAGCCATCGGCGAAGTCTTTGTCTGTTGCGCTCGGAAACAACAGTCTGCGCCAGTCCGTCGCCAGATTGGTGAGTGAGGCTGACTTTTGTCCCAACTGTTCCGTTACTTCTTCCCGAAGTAAGCGGCAGAGGCGGGCCGTGGTCTCGGCCAATTCTTTGGCTGAACGGGGCGGCTGCGGCTCCCATTGAAAGAAGTCGGTAAATAAAGACACAAGACCAAGACCGTTATCAGGAGCGGCTAGCCTCTTGCCAGCGGTCTCGATATCGCCCACCAATTGCACAACCGTTCCTTGGAGTTCACCATTGCGCCAGAGACTGAACCCGTTACCATCCGTATAGATCAGGTTGGGAAGAGTCTTAAGCTTTGCCCACTGATCCTTGTCATGTCGGTCACGAAATCGTCGTGGATCCGCTCCTTTCCCCGGCGCCTTGACCTCGATAAAACCAATCAGGGCATTGTTGTGGGTGACGGCATAATCCGGGCGCGTTTTGAGGCCGGCGAGAGATGTTTCACCAACCATGATCATGCTGTCCGGTCGCAATCCCGTGAGTTCTGCAAGCTTGCCAACGAGCACCTCCAGCGGCGCACGCAGTTGATCCTCGGATGCACCACTGGCACCAGGATTTCCGAGCTTCGGTTTTACTTCCAACCCAAAGGTGGATATCGCCTCTTCAATTGTCATGGGCAGTGCCAAAGCATCACCGTGCCTGGGCAGCCGCAGCACCATACCCGGACCCACATCAAACCTGGCCCCCATGAATCGACATGACCCTACCCTATGGGGGAACTGTCTTCAGGCGCCAGGACGGGGATTACCAAGGCCTCGCCTCCCAGGCAGACTCAAGGCGCTCCCCTTGTCTCTTGTTGATCATGTCAACCAGCCTTGTGGTGAATGCCGGTAGCACCAGCCATAAGCTGGCGTTGCTGGAGTTAACGGGGGAGGAGCAGTTGCCGTGCCTCTGGCAGGCCCGGATCGACTGGGGCGGCGCGCAGGTTGGCGGCCTTCTGCGCTGGCGCTGGGGGGACGATCCCTGGCAGCACGACACCCTCAGCCTTGACCATGGGCGGCGGGACGCCCTGGCCGGTTGGCTGGCCGGAACGCTGCCAACTCTGATGGAACGCTTCCCCATCACTGCCGTTGGGCATCGCATTGTCCATGGCGGCGAACGGTTCCAGGAGAGCCAGTGGATTGGCCAAGGCCAACTGGCGGCCCTGCGGTCTCTCATTCCCCTGGCTCCTCTCCACAACAAGCCCGCCCTGGACACCGTTGAGCTCCTTCTCAATCTCTGCCCGCATATCCCCCATGCGGGGGTGTTCGACACGGCGTTCCACCACACCATTCCCGAAGCGGCCATCACCTATGGCCTGCCCATGGCATGGCGACAACAGGGCATTCGCCGCTATGGCTTCCACGGCATCAGCCACAACCACATGGCCCGCAGCATGGCGGCCGCCACCGCCAACCAGGATCTGCGGCTGGTGAGCCTGCACCTGGGTGGGGGCTGCTCCGCCTGCGCCGTTCGCGGCTTGCGATGCCAGGACACCTCCATGGGTTTCACACCCCTGGAGGGATTGATCATGGGCTCCCGCTGTGGCAGCGTCGATCCCGCTATTTTGCTGCACCAGTTGCGCCACGGCTGGGATCTGGACAGCCTGGAGACGGTGTTGCAGCACCAGAGCGGTCTGGCTGGCTTGAGCGGCATCTCGGAAGATATGCGCCAAGTGCGCCAGGCCGCGACCCAGGGCCATGCCCAGGCCCAGCTTGCCCTGGACGTGTTTTTTACAGCGCTGATCAGAGCTGTGGGCAGTGCGGTGGCGGTGTTGCAAGGGGTGGACGTGGTGGCCCTCAGCGGCGGCATCGGAGAACACGACCAGGCCCTTCAACAGGACCTGTTGGCCCATCTGCACTGGCTGGGGGTACGCCCGGCCCGTCAGGCGCCCCAACCACCCGGCAGCCACCGTTGGCGGCTGAGTGGCGCAGGCCCGGTGGAAGTGTGGGTGGTGCAGGCCGACGAAGAAGGGGCCATTGCCCAGGAGGTGGCCAGACTGCTGGAGAACCGACCGCCGGACAACCCGTCACCTGGACACCGGATCACAGGGAAACCGAACCGAACGACGTGATGACGTTGCCAACACCATGGGCACGCTCCAGGATGACAGCAGCATCTTCCCCGTTTTCCATGGTTGCCACGGTCACAGACTCGGCATTGCTTCGGCCCCGTCCCCTCGGCTCGGACGAACTGAGCCAACTGGATGCCTACTGGCGGGCTGCCAACTATCTGGCAGTGGGCATGATCTATCTCCAGGACAATCCCTTGCTGCGGGAGAAGCTTCGGCCCGAACACGTCAAGAACCGTCTCCTGGGCCATTGGGGTTCCAGCCCCGGCCAGTCCTTTATCTGGACCCATGCCAACCGGTTGATTCGCAACTACAACCTGGATTGTCTTTATATGTCCGGTCCTGGTCACGGGGCGCCGGGGGTGTTGGGTCCCTGCTATCTGGATGGTAGCTATAGCGAAGTGTTCCCCCATGTTTCCCAGGACGTTGAGGGGCTGGGGCGGTTTCTGAAGCAATTTTCTTTTCCTGGCCATATCGGCAGCCACTGCACACCGGAAACTCCAGGCTCCATCCATGAGGGCGGCGAGTTGGGCTACGTGCTCTCCCATGCCTGTGGCAGTGTGTTTGACGATCCGGAGTTGATCACCATTGCCTGTGTGGGGGATGGGGAAGCGGAGACCGGTCCCCTGGCCACCTCCTGGCACATCAACAAGTTTCTCAACCCCGTTCGCGATGGGGCCGTGCTGCCCGTTCTTCACCTGAACGGCTACAAAATCGCCAACCCCACCATCCTTGGTCGCATCAGCACGGAAGAGCTTTGCAGTCTGCTGCGGGGCTATGGCTGGACCCCCCATCTGGTGGAGGGTTCCGATCCTGCGTCCATGCACCGGACCATGGCCCGGGTGATGGAAACGGCGGTGCTGGAGATCCGTGCCTTGCAGCGGCAGGCGCGGGACGCGGGAGAACCGTTTCGTCCCCACTGGCCCATGATCGTGTTGCGCTCCCCCAAAGGATGGACAGGCCCCAAGGAAGTGGATGGCCGCCGCCTGGAAGGCTTCTGGCGTTCCCACCAGGTGCCCCTGGCCCAGGTGAAAACCGACCCGGCCCAGTTGGCGATGCTGGAGCAGTGGTTACGAAGTTATCGCCCCTGGGAGTTGTTTGACGAGCAGGGGGCGCCGGTGCAGGTGGTGCGCAGCCATGCCCCGTCGGGACTACGGCGGATGGGATCCAATCCCCGGGCCAACGGTGGTCTGCTGCGTCAGACGCTACGGTTGCCACCGCTGGAGCCCTTTGCGGTGGACGTGGAGCGGCCCGGCGCCGTCCAAGCCGCAAATACGGCTCCTCTGGGGGAATGGATTGGCGCCGTCATGAAACGCAATCCCAGGAATTACCGACTCTTTGGCCCTGATGAAACCGCCTCCAACCGCCTCCAGGCGGTGTATGCAGTAACCAGGAAGTGTTGGATGGCTGATATCCTACCCGAAGACGAGGGTGGTTCCGAGATTTCCCCCGACGGTCGGGTCATCGAAATGCTCTCCGAGCACACGTTGGTGGGTATGATGGAGGGATATTTACTGACAGGGCGTTATGGTTTGTTCCACACCTATGAAGCCTTTGCCCATATTATTTCCTCCATGTTCAACCAACATGCCAAGTGGCTGGAGGTGTGCAAATTCCATGTGCCCTGGCGGGCTTCCATTGGCTCATGGAATTGTCTGATCTCCTCCACAGTGTGGCGTCAGGATCACAACGGCTTTACCCACCAGGACCCGGGTATGATTGATAGTGCCGGTAACAAAAACGGAGAGGTAGTGAGGGTGTATCTTCCCCCTGATGCCAATTGCCTGCTGGCGGTGGCCGAGCTGGCCTTTGCAGAAACCGACGTGGCCAACATCATTGTGTCGGACAAGCAACAACATCTACAATATTTGACGATCGAGCAAGCCCGTCGTCACGTGACCAAAGGGGCAGGTTTATGGGACTGGGCCTGCACGGATCAACAGGAGGGAAGCCTTGCCGATCCCGATGTGGTGCTGGCCTCCGCTGGAGACATTCCCACCAAGGAATGCCTGGCCGCCATTGCCATTTTACGCCAACATCTTCCTCATCTAAAAGTTCGTTATGTGAATGTGGTGAAGCTTTTCTGCCTCTCCGAAGAGCATCCCCACGGTCTCGGTACTGCGGACTTCGATAGCCTCTTCACCACGGACTGTCCGGTGATCTTTAACTTCCATGGCTATCCCTGGTTGATTCATCGTCTCACCTACCGTCGTACCAATCACCACAACATTCATGTGCGCGGCTACAAGGAAAAAGGCAATATCAACACACCCTTGGAACTGGCCATGAACAACCAGGTTGATCGCTTCAATTTGGTGATTGACGTGATTAATCGTGTACC
>MKWU01006652.1_pt1 | contig 11589 bp, 13 predicted proteins | sample 809101 | NCBI WGS metagenome assembly MKWU01 (sample SAMN05860141, study PRJNA318959) | sponge metagenome | host: Aplysina aerophoba | place: Slovenia: Piran, Adriatic Sea, Gulf of Piran | collected 2013-05-07
CGCCAGGCGACTGTCGTACCGCGCGCCTCCGACGCGTTCGCAGCCTGCTTCGACAGCGTCCCGTCCGGGTTGAGGCCGGCGTCGGCGAGCGCTCGGCGGCGCTCGCGCTCGTAGACCGCGATGCGAGCCTCGACTGCGGCGGTGGCGCCGGCGGCCTCCTCGGGCGTCTCGGTCACGCCGGCGTCGACCATGGCTTGCTGACGCCTTTCCTCCTCTGCCCGCTCGCGCTCGATCGCCTGCGTCATGCCGGCGGCATACGTGCGGGCGCTCGCCTGGCGGGCGGCGAGTGCGGCCTGTTGGGCGTCCGCGCTCATCCGCTTGGAGGCCTTCCGCACCGCATCCGAGACAGGCGGTTGCGGATAGTCGATGGTCTCGCGGGGCGTGAAGGCCGGCACCGCCTTGCGCGCGCGGGCGGCGTAGTCGAGCACCGAAAGCAGGGTCACGCTCGGCGTGTCCACGATGTGCCGCTCAGCGTCGCGGAGCGCCCGCATCTCGGGCACGATCCGCTCGTAGAGGGTGCGGCTCATAGCGTCGATACGCAGCCACCCGGTCCACGAATTCCTGATCTTGCAATAGGCGTGGACCATGTTCAGCAAGCGCTCAGCGTGCTGGCAGACCTCACTCTCGGCCGCGCTTTGGCGCGGGTCCGCCGGTGAATAGCCGAGCCCGCAAAGATGATCCGCTGGTCTCGCCTGTGCAGGCGCGGAGGAATTTTGCGTCATCGGCTACGCCACCGCGTTGCGCCAGAGGTAGCCGGCGCGGCTGTAGGCCACGAGCTCCTTGACGCATTCGCTGACCTTGACGACGGTCGAGCCGCGATTGACACCGCGCGCCGGCTCTTCGTAGGTGCCAACCTGCAGCCCCCCTAGGGCATCGGCAGTCCAGCAGAACTTGGGCATGCGATCGCGGGACGATGCCATGTCGCGGCGCACGTGGATGGCGCAGGCGTGCTTGCCCCAGAGGCGGGCGAAGCTGTCCTCCTGGCCGCGCTTGGCGCTCTGGTACCAGGCCATGCCGACGAGCACGCGGTCGACCTCGAAGAGCTCGGCCACTGCCTCCTTCACCACGATGCCGGAGGCCTGGTCGCCGGCGCCGGTGGCGGCCACCGCTTCGACGATCTTCGGGTGCTGGCGGAGCGCGGTCCACACCTTCTGCCCGAACACCAGCGTGTTGGGGCGGACCAGCGGAACGTCGAGAGCCTCCAGGATCACCTTGCGCGGGTTCGAGCTGGCGTGGCTCCACTGCGCGTTTCCGTTGAGCGAGGTGGAGTGGCCGGCGGCGTAGCTGGACGCAGTGGTCACCAGGTCGGCGACACGCCGCTCGCGCGCGAGCTTCACCAGCTCGGCGGTGGAAATCGCAGCCTGCTCCAGCGGGTCGTAGGCGACCTCCTGGGCGCGCGCTTCCTCGATGTCGCGGGAGGGGACAGGGTCCTCGAGGCCGTAATCGACGACGCTCGCGGTGGTGTCCGTGGCGCCGAACTCGACCTGATTGAGCCGCCCGGCGCGGGAAGCACGCACGTCCGGGATCGTAAGCAGGTCTTCTTCGCTGAGCGTCGTATAGGTGAACTTGTAGCCTGAGCGGACGCGCGGGCAGACCTCGTCGGCAATCAGGCCCGACGGCATTGCGGCCTGCGCGATTTGCGTGAGCCGAGTCTGGACCTCGTAGGGGCCGGAAGCGAGTTGGGTGGTGTGCGGATCCATGGTGTTCCCTCTAGTGGAGGCCGGGCGCGAGCAGCACCTGGCCGATGTCGCCGTCGGCGCCGGAAACCTCGGCGATGCCGATGACGCGGTTGCCATCGGCGGCAGCGACCGCCTTGCCGTCGGCATCGGCAGTGAGCAGCGCGCCGCGCGCGACGTTGCCGCCGTATTCAATGTCGGCGATGCCGGCGCGGGCGAACTCGACCCGCCCGCCCGAGGCCGCAGACGCCCGGCCGGAGACCCCGACATGGGCATCCGCCGCTGCGGCGGACTGCACGACCTTGCCGTCGGCATCGCCGTACTTGACGATTCGGTGTGGGGAGACGGCGCCGCCGGCGTCCGCCGCCCGCCACATCAGCACATGACTCATTGGCTTCCTCCTTCGATGCCGAGCCCGCGTCTGGCACGCGCCCGGTCGACGGCCTCGGCGGGGGTGAGGGTCACGCCCTTCTCCGCCTCCGCTGCCATCAGCGCACGGGCTTCGACAGCGATCCGCTCGCTGTCCTCGCCCGCATCCTCGTGAGAGCCCGCGAACGCCAACGCGCCCGGCACCGGGCCGCCCGCGAGCGTCCGGTAGTCCACGCGCCTGGGCAGGCCCTCGATGAACCGTTCCAGAATGGCGACGGCCCGCATCCGCACCTCGCCGCCGGAGGCCGACGCGAAGGTGATGGTGGCGTGCCCACCTTCAGCGCCCTCGTCGTCGTAGCCCCGGTCGTCCCCGAGCGCGGCTAGCAGCGCGATAAGCGCCGCTCGCTCCGCGGGCAGGACGCGTCCCGCCTCCACGTGCGGCGCGATCTCCGCTTCCGCAGCCCGCCGTCTGTCGTCGGTCGCTACCGCTTGCTCGCGGGCGAGCAGGATTGCCTCCCGCTCTGCCAGCGCAATTTCTCTCTCGGCGAGCGCTGCCCGTCCGCTGTCTCCGTCTGCGGCCTCGGCCGGAACGCAGGAGGGATCGCTCCGCTCCTCTTCGACCTCTCCCCGCCCCTGGGAGGCACGGAGGGGGACGAGGCTATTGCCGTCTTCGTCCCCGCTCGGCTCCAGGGCGCGGAGAGAGTCGGGCTGTGTTTCGAATGAGTCCTGCGGAGCCTCGGCAGTGCTGTCGGCAAGCGCGATCACGGTCTCGGCCTCGGCCGCGAAGCGCGTCGGCGCGAGGCCCGGCACCGCCGGTGCGCGACCGCCGAGAAATCCGAGATGGCGCAGGGTGTCGCCCTGGAGGGCGATCGAGCGACCAGCGTAGCGGCCGTCCTCGACCGCCTCGCGGAAGGCGGGCGTGATGTCGCGCAGCTTCGCCTGCAACCGGTCTCCGACGCGGCGGAGGCTGTCAACCCAGCCAAACGCCGGCGCGTTCGCTTCAGGGTGGCCGACCACGACCGGCGCAGGGTCGGCTGCGGCGTGCGCCGCGACGATCCGGTCCAGCCGGTCCTCGTCGACGCGCACGTCGCGCCCGGCCAAATCGCGCCAGGTGCCGGCGCGGCAGATGTCGATCCACCCGTCGAGCGCACTCATGCGTGGCCTCGAGTCGCGCCAGAGGCACGCGGAATATGAGTCGGACCCTTACGGTCGCGGCATCGATGAGCCGCGCCTTGGGCGGGGTGGTGGGAGGGCGAAGGAGCGTTCAGAGCGTTCATGGCGCGGACAATGCCCTGCGCCGAACCCCCTGTGCATCGCACCATGTTCCGGGGTGTTAAACGGAGTTCTTGGCTTCAGTCATGGGGTGCGCAGCACTGCCGTCTGCGCACAACTTCAAGGTCGGCCCTCTGAACCGCGTAATGTCTGGTGGTTGATGGTTGTGCGACGAATGCGGACCCGAATTGTCAATGGACACTGGGCACGGCAAAAGCGGACAGCCCAGCCGTGTCTGCCTCTCACCGTAACCGGCATCCCCCGAGTAACGGAAGACGCCTGAGCCTCGTTGTCACGACCTTGCAGGCTCGACAATAACTCGATGACGCCCGCGCCGGAGCAAATAGCCGCCGCGCGGAATCGCCAGCGAGCCGTCCCGGACGAGCGGCCAAAGCGTATCGACGATCAGCACGGCATCATGGTCTTCCTCGACCACAACCGGCTTCGGTTGCTTGGCAAGCCATGCGGCAAACGCACGCTCGCCGATCTCGTCACCCACAGACCTGCGCAGTGAATCGAGCTTGCGGAGCTGCCCCTTTGTCAACGTACTCTTGTCGAACTTGATCGAAGACCGTCCCGCCATAAGTCTGCCTCCGTGCAATCCGTGCGAATCGAGAATCAGCCTTATAGTAGACAAAGCTCCGACCAAAAAGCATTAGATTAATCGATATTCTCGATCGGCATATCAATGGGTTTCAGGGGTATATTGCAAAACGATTCAGCTAAGTTACCATCGGCATTACGGTCGTGTTCAAAGTGCGGACTTGTAGCGATACAAACTGTCCAAACTTACCATGATTAGATCGTATTGATATAATCTTATTGGGCGGTCCACCCGCCATCGACTAAGAGGCTTGCACCCGTTATCAAACTGGCAGCGTCGCTCGCCAGAAACACCACGGCACCCATGACGTCGGGAAGCTCGCCGAGGCGACCGAGCGCAATTCGGTTCAGCGTATCTTCCTTGAATGCAGGGTCTTCGAGGAAGGGCCGGGTCATGGGAGTCGAAATGAAGGTCGGGCCAATGGCATTCACCCGGATTTTGTGCGGGGCCAGGTCCATCGCCATCGCCTTGGTCATGCCCTCGATGGCGTGCTTGGAGGCGCAGTAGACCGTACGGCGTGGCCCGCCGACATGGCCCATCTGCGACGACATGTTGATGATGACGCCGCCCCGCTTCGCGGTGACCATCTCCCGCGCGACCGCCTGGGCGCAAAAATAGGCACCGCGCACGTTGATCCCCATGACCGCGTCGAAATCATTCACGGTCACGTCGAGCAGCGGTGCCGGGCGGTTGCCGCCGGCATTGTTGACGAGGATATCGACCGGCCCGAGTGCGGCGAGCGTTGTCGCAGCCCGCTCGACGTTGGCGATGTCCAGCGCGAGCGTCTCCGCCGCGCCGCCTGCCGCCGCGATCTCGTCCGCAACCTGCTCCAGCGCGTCCTGGCCCCGCGCCGCGAGCACGACGTGGGCACCGGCCTCGGCCAGCGCGGCGGCACTGGCGCGGCCGAGACCGCGGCTCGCGCCCGTGACGAGCGCCCTCTTGCCGTCGAGCCGGAACGACGGTGTCTTGGGCAGCGCGTCGTCCGCCACGGGATCAGGCAAGGTTCTTGCCGCCGTAGCGGCGCACGCGAATGTCGGCTTGCTCCTTGTGCCCGGCGAAGCCTTCGAGGGCGCAGAGGCGCGAGCAGTATTCGCCCACCATGGTCGAGGCCTCGTCGGTCAGTACCCGCTGGTAGGTGCAGGTCTTGAGGAATTTGCCGACCCAGAGGCCGCCGGTGTAACGCGCGGCCTTGCGCGTGGGCAGGGTGTGGTTCGTGCCGATCACCTTGTCGCCATAGGAGACGTTGGTGCGCGGGCCGAGGAAGAGCGCGCCATAGTTGGTCATCCGTTCGAGGAACCAGTCGGGATCCTCGGTCATCACCTGCACGTGCTCGGCGGCGATCTCGTCCGCCACCGCCGCCATCTCGTCGAGGGTGTCGCAGACGATCACCTGGCCGTAGTCGCGCCACGCCTGGCCCGCGATCTCGGCGGTCGGCAGGATGGTGAGCTGACGCTCGACCTCGGCCATGGTCTGGCGGGCGAGGGTTTCGGAGTTGGTCAGCAGAGTGGCCGGAGAGGTCGGGCCATGCTCGGCCTGGCCGAGGAGGTCGGCGGCGCAGAGCTCGCCGTCCACGGTCTCGTCGGCGATCACCAGGGTCTCGGTGGGACCCGCCAGCAGGTCCAGGCCCACGCGGCCGAAGAGCTGGCGCTTGGCCTCCGCCACGAAGGCGTTACCGGGGCCCACCAGCATGTCCACCGGTGCGATGCTGCCGGTGCCGAGCGCCATGGCGCCCACCGCCTGGATGCCGCCAAGCACATAGATCTCGTCGGCGCCCGCGAGATGCTGGGCCGCGACGATCGCCGGCGCGGGCCTCCCCTCGAAGGGCGGCGCGCAGGTCGCGATGCGCTCGACTCCCGCCACCTTGGCCGTCACCACCGACATGTGGGCGGACGCCACCATCGGGTACTTGCCGCCTGGCACGTAGCAACCGACCGCGTTCACCGGGATGTTCTTGTGGCCCAGCACCACGCCGGACAGCGTCTCGACCTCGACATCCTGCAACGCGTCGCGCTGGGCCTGCGCGAAATTGCGAATTTGCTCCTGGGCGAAGAGGATGTCCGTGCGGTCCTGCTCCGGCACCCGGTTCAGGCAGGCTTCGATCTCCGCCTCGCTCAGGCGGAAGTCGTCGCGCTCCCAACGGTCGAACTTGACCGACATCTCGCGCACGGCTGCATCGCCCCGCTTCGCGATGTCATCCAACGCGTCTTCCACGACGCGACGGACCCTCTCGTCTGCCTCCGCCGCTTCGGCTTCGCTGACGCCGGTCTTCAAATATCGAGGCATCGGGATTCCTGCTCTCTGTTGCGCGCCTCGCGGCGCGAGCGCGTGTGCGGCCGAAATGGCGCCCCGGGCTTAAGACTCGACGGTGACACCCCGCCAGAAGGCGACGTGGTCCCGGATATTCTCGGCCGCGGGCTTGGGGTCGGGGTAATACCATGCGGCATCGGCGTTGCGCGCGCCGTCGACCTCGACCGAGTAGTAGTGGGCCGTGCCCTTCCAGCCGCAGACGGTGGTCGTCTCGCTCGGCGTGAGGAACGCGCGGTTCACGGCTTCCGGTGGGAAATAGACGTTGCCCTCCACGCTCTCCCACGTCTCGGACTCTGCGATGACCTGCCCCTGCCAGAGTGCCCGCGCCATATCCCGTCTCCCTCGTGCCGCTCGTCGCCTACGACTGTGGCACCCACTTGATTACGTGTTGCGCGATGGCGACGGTTTCGCCTCGCTGATTGACCACCTCGATGTCCGAGAGCGCGCGGCGGCGCTCCTCGTCGATCTCGGCGACCGTATAGGTCACGCTAACCGTATCGTTGATGTAGACCGGGGCGGTGAAGCGGATGCGATCGTAACCGAGCGAGACGGGGGTCTCGTCGCTTTCCTCCTCGCTGCAACGGGCGATCATCATGGTGGACGTGGTCGACATGAACCCGACCAGCAGCGCACCGTGAGCGATGCGGTGTCCATAGGACGTCTCGGACATGTAATGCTCGTTCACGTGCAGACCGTTCAAGTCGCCGGTGATACCCGCGAACAGGTAGACGTCGCTCTCGCCGACGGTCTTGGAAAATGTCACCTGCTCGCCGACGCTCACGTGGAAGTCGGACATCCCTCGCTCCGAGAATTGATTGGCTGTCTTCGCTCAGGCGCCGAAAAACTCTCGGTCACTGACCGTCAGAGGTCGGCGGGCTTGCCCCAGCCGTCGGCGAAGACGAACTCGTCGAAAGGCCGCCGTGTGCGCGCTGAGAGCTCCATTTCGCGGAGATCGTCGGGGAGCGAATCCGGATCCCCGGGATAGCCGATGGCGATCCCCGTGACCGGGTCGTAGCCCTCCGGCACGCCGTAGACCTCCCGGATTTTGTCCGCTTCGATGCCGGCCATCTGATGGGTGGCGTACCCGAGCTCCGTGGCCTGCAGGACGAGCTGGCAGGCGGCGAGCCCAATATCGTGGACGCAGCAGCTGTTGGGCGAATTGTTGTGGTCGAAGGTGCGCTTGGTAACGGTGAGGATGAGCAGCGAGGCATTCCGCGCCCACACCTTGTTGCCCGGCACCAGGCAATCGAGCAGCTGCGCGAAGCGCTCTTCGTCGTCCCTGGTCGCGACCAGGAAGTGCCAGGGCTGCTGGTTGAAGCTCGACGCTGCCCACCGCGCTGCCTCCAGCAGCGTGAGAATGTCCGCGCGGGGCATCGGGCGCGGCTCAAAGGCACGCGGGCTCCAGCGCCGACGCATCACGTCGTTGATCGGGTGTTCGGCTGCCGCCGGCTTCTCCATGTCCTCACTCCTCCGCCGTCGCGGCGGTCACTCCTCCGACCACAACCACTCGCCAGGGTTTTCGCGCACCCTCCGGTAGTGCTCCTCCGGATCGTACAGATCGACCGGGAGCCCGAGCTGCTGCGCCGTCAATGCGCCGACCGCCGCCTTCAGCTGATAGGCGGCGACGACCTCCTCCCGCTTCGCCCGTACCAGATTGATCTGTGCCTTGAAATGCTCTTGTTCGGCGTCCAGGACGTCGAGCGTGGTGCGCAAGCCCACTTGCGTCTCCTGCTCAACGCCGTCCAGCGCAACGGCTGCAGCCGCCACCTGCGATTCGAACGCGGTGATCTGCGCCCGCGCCGACGTGAGCGCCCTCCAGGCGTGGGCGACCTGCTCCTGCACCGTGCGCCGCGATTGATCCAGCTCGAGAAGCCGCTGCGCCGCGATCTGCTTCGATTGGCGGACGCGCGCGTTCGCGGCACCGCCCTGATAGAGGGGTACACGCACGCCGGCCCTGATCGAGGCATCGGTGGTCTGCTCGATGAGGTCGGAGGTGTCGAAGCGCTGGCGCAAGTCGCCGACGATAGAGACCTGCGGCCTGAGCGCCGCGGCTGCCGTCTCGATATCCGCCTGCGCCGCCTGCGCGATGAACGACGCCGCCGTGATCGACGGATTGGCGTCGTTGGCAGCCGCCAGAGCGTCCTCTTCCGTTTCGGGCAGACCCATGGGTACGGGTGGCCAGTACAGCCTGCCTGGCGCCTGACCTGCCACCTGCTGATACATGGCGCGGGCAGACATCATGCCGCCCTCGGCCGCTACCCGTTCCGCTCCCGCCTGTGCCAGCCGCGCCTCGGCTTGCGCCACATCGGTCCGCGTCACCTCGCCGACCTCGAGCCGGTCCCTTGCCGCCTGGAGCTGGCGGCGTACCACCCTCTCGCTGCTGCGGCTGAGCTCGATCTCGGACAGGTAGCGGAGCACGTCCATGTAGGCGGTCACCGTGTCGAGCAATATCGTCTGCTCGACCGTCTGGAGCTGCGCTCGGCCCGCGTTGACCCGGTTTTCGGCCGAATCGATCTGAGCGGAGACCCGTCCGCCCTGGTAGACGGGTGCGGTCGCTGTGAGCCCGACGCCGTAGGGGGCGACGGTGTGGCTGCCGGCATTGGGAACCATCCCCTCGGTCTTGCTGTAGGACGCGCCGAGATCGCCTGCGATCTCGACCGTGGGGCGCCAGCCGGCCAGTGCTGCCGGCACCTCCTCGTCCACCGCCCGGAGCCTGGCACGCTCGGCCTGCAAGGCCGGGTTGTTCTGGTAGGCGAAGACGAGCGCGTCCTCCAGGGTCTGCGCAGCGGCGCCTTGGGTGAACGCCGACGCGCCAGCAAAGAGCGCGCCTGCCAGTGCGCCGATAGTGATCGTTCCGATCAAGGAGTGCCGTCGATTGCGAGTCATGGGCCGCTCCCTTCAGTAGGTCGGCATGGCGGGATCGACCGTGCGAGCCCAGGCGTCGATGCCGCCTTCCAGGTTGACCGCATTGTCGTAGCCGTGCCGGCGAAGCCATGCGGTAACCTGACCGCTCCGCTGCCCGTGGTGGCAAAGCACCACCAGTGGCCGATCCGCCGGCAACGATTCGAGCCGGTCGGGCAGCTCGTTCATGGGGATGGTCAGCGCCTCCGGCAGCGCGCTGAGCGCCACCTCCCAGGGCTCGCGCACGTCGAGCAGCGCGTATGCCTCCGGGCCCGCGCGCAGTGCCGCCAAATCACCGACCGAGAGCGCCGGAATCTCGCCCTGCATGGACCTAGAACTCGAATTGCGCCGGCCGGGCGATGCCGGGAAGTGGCGGCAGCGTCGCCTCGAACAGGGAGCGGCTGGAGAGTGTGCCCCGGTGCCGCGCCCAGAGGGTCGCCTGTCCCACCGTGCCGGGCTCACGCACGACGCCCACGATCCTGCCTGCTTCGGCCAGCTGGTCCGCCAACGCCTGCGGCAGATGATCGACCGCGCCGCCCACCAGGATCACGTCGTAGGGTGCCTGTGGGGCACAGCCGTAGGCGAGTGGGCCGGTCACGACAATCGCATTGTCGGCGCCGACAGCGCTCAATGCACGTTCGGCCTCGGCTGCAAGCGATTCATCGACGTCCAGCGCGATCACGGTGCCGGCGAGGCGGGCCATCACCGCCGAGGCGTAGCCCGTGCCGCAGCCGACATCGAGAACCATGTCATCCGCCGCGATGTTGGCCTCCTGCAGCAGCCGGGCGAGCACCATTGGCTCCATCAGGTAGCGGCCGGAAGCGATCTCCACGTCTTCGTCCACGTAGGCGACGCCTCGCTTGGCGTGCGGAACGAAGCGCTCGCGAGGGATCTCCTCCATCGCCTCGATCAGCCGCTCGTCGGTGACGCGGTTGGTCCTGATCTGGCCGGAGACCATGTTACGGCGCGCGGCGGCGTGGTCGATCATCTGATGGAAAATCCGTTGGGGGCAGGCTTTAACGCCTCATTCTAGTGCGCCCGCCGCAAGAATAGCAACGAGAGTGCGCTAAACACTACGTTATTCAACCGACTGCAACCTCTCTTATTCCCCCCAATACTTACAATATATTGTAGCAGTTGGGCCTACTTCCCCTATATATTGGGCACGTCGTGCTGTGTTTTGAGATTGCCGGCGAGCATTACTGTGACTCGATATGGTGCTGCCGCAGCACGCAAGAATACGCCGGGCTCGACACTTATCGCCGCTTGGACGTACCCTTTGTCTTTCGCTTCGGCGGTGGCCCTGCGGGACCCGCCACCAGGTGCCCGCGCTCGTCGAACAGGTAGCAGTGCTCGGGCGGGTAGCCCACCGTCTCACCCTCGCGCTCGATGTGCTCCGGCCAGATGGCGAGCGTGGCGCGCTCGCCGGCCGCCACCTCGTCGCTCTCGCACGGAATCGTGACGATGGCGCCGTCCTTGAGACGCACCGTGACCGCGTCCTGCTCCCAGCCCATCACGCGCGCGGCGCGGAGTTTCGCGCCGAAGAGCTTGGCGACCCGGCGCGAGGCGGGCCATTTGACGATCCTCTCCGGGCTGCCCATTTGCAGCCTGCGCCCTTCGTCGAGGACGACGACCCAGTCGGCGAGGTCGTCCAGGTCATCGACGGCGCCGGTGGCATAGACCACGGTGCGCCCGAACTCGTCCCTGAGCCGCTTCATCTCGCTGATTGCGAGCCTGCGCAGAACCGGGTCTTCCTCCGTCGGCAGCTCGAAGAGGTAGACCCCGGGGTCGCGCACCAGCGCGCGTGCCAGACCGATCTTGTAGCACTGAACGTCCGTGAGCTTCTTGGGGCGCAGCGTGAGCAGGTCGGCGAGTTCGAAGTGCTCGCTCACGGCAAGCACCCGCGCCTCGATGGTCTCCCGGTCGAAGCGGGCGATCCTGAGCGGATAGGCGATATTCTCCAGGGCCGTCTTGTGCGGCATCAGCGCGGCGGTGCGGAAGACCGTCGCCGCTTCCCGAATCCCGACGCGCTGCTCGAGCACGTCCTCACCATCGATCAGGATGGAACCGCCCTGCGGTTTCTCGATCCCGGCGATGACCTTGAGCGCCGTGAGGCGGCCCGACTCGTCATCGCCCAGGAGCGCGGTGATACGGCCCGACGGCGCCTTCAGACTCAGCTCGTCGAGGATGATACGCCGGTGGTGCCAGCGATCGACTTTTTGCAGCTCAAGCTCGGCCATTGCTCGCCCCGTTATACTTCGAGCACGATTTTGCCGAAGACTGCGCGCGCGGCAAGCCGTTCGTGGGCGGTGCGCATCTCGGCCAGCGGCAGGATCTCGCCGATCACCGGCCTGAGCTTGCCCTGCTCCATCAGGCGAAGGACCTCGTGGTTGGTCGACTTCGGCGCGAAGTGGCAGCTCGTCATGGTGATCTGCTTGCGGAAAAACTCGATCATGTCGA
>MKWU01006653.1_pt1 | contig 11588 bp, 6 predicted proteins | sample 809101 | NCBI WGS metagenome assembly MKWU01 (sample SAMN05860141, study PRJNA318959) | sponge metagenome | host: Aplysina aerophoba | place: Slovenia: Piran, Adriatic Sea, Gulf of Piran | collected 2013-05-07
TGAAATACTGAAATCAACTAGCCTGGGTCAACCCACAGGTTCCTCAATTCTGTTATTGTACCGAACTGTTCTCAACACCTTCTCAAATTGCGACCGATGAACAGTGTTATGTCCTGAAGCTTCACTAGGGTAGATGCGAATGCTAAACGGACACCAGGATATCACCTCAGTGGTCAAATCAGTGTTGCTGACATCGACCAGTAGCTCCTCCCTCCTCTCCACACTACCATTACAGTAGGCATCAAGGTAGCTGTCGTTAAAGACCCGTGATGGGTTATTAGGAAGGACAGAATTGTTTCCAGTCATGGATGGCATTTGCTGTTGAACATTGCTTCCATTACTCAGAAGCGGGTAGTCATCCGGTGTCCCATAGCTGCCATATATGGTGATGTTAGCTTCAGTCAAACGAGCATGATCAACATCAACCACTGTTAGTTCACTTCCAACAACTGCCACTGATGAAAGATCTTCTGTGAAAAGCGTTGAATACTCAGCTGCAGTCAAATTGTACAGGGTAAGGACAGGAATGTCATTGATAGACATGATGAAGATATGCACCATCTCAATCCCTGAACTGAACTCATTGGTGCTGGAAGACTCTGCATATGTAGTATCAACTCCATAGGAGCCAACTAGCCCCAATGTCTGACCAGTGTTATCCCAACCTCTTACTTTCAAATATGGTGTATCGGAAGATGGTCTCGGATAGTCATCGTAATCATATTCAGTGTTAAAATTAGGCTCTGGAAGAAATCGCACTCTGCAGGAGTCATTGAGGAGTGTGGCCTTTTCTGGGGCAGGTAAGAATGGAAGTATAGTGTCATAGACTATATCTCCAATGAAATTCTCCCATTTGAAATCATAGCCAGAGTCACATGTGTATTGCCACACACCAAATCGGTTGTCAGCTCCAACAACAGCTATACCAATATCTGGGTTGACATCAATGTCCTCGTAAAAACCCATTACAATGTCACTCACAAGAGTGCCATGATTAACCACTATTGATGTGTCTTCCCGGATGCTATTTAGGGTCATGTTGCCGATAATGGTGGGTGAGTCGTTCACTGGCTGAACCACTAATACAGCTGTGTTGTTCTGGCTGCTGTAGGGTCCCACAACAGCATCATGTGCGGTGAGGTTGACTGTGTATGTCCCAGACTGAACCAAATCACTCATGTCCCATGCAAGGTAGGAGAAACGAGCCACACCATTGAAATTGAGATCAGGCACAAACCGAACCCTATAGCGCTCAGATGGCTGAGAGGAGATCACCAGGGCCATTTCCAAAGAAGGACTCGCAAAGAACTGCCACGTCCTACCACCATCCTCAGAAAACTCCCAGGTACCATTCTCTTGATCCGAATCAATGATGGCTATCCCTCTCTCATCCTCGTCATCTACATCCTTGGTGAACTGGATCAGAAGAGACACAGCATCCCCCATGGAATTGTAGTCATCCTCATATATTGAGGTGAGGCTAATGGGTGTAGGAGACAGAATCGGAGCGTCATTCACTGGCACCACCTGCAGAGTGACAGTCAAAGTTGAGTTGCTGTATGGATCATTTGGAGATTGAGATTTTGCATTGGCAAACTCTCCATCAAGAGAGGTTAGATTGAAGAGAAGAATATTGACTGGAGTGTCATCGGTAGCATTTGCCCCTAAGGTAATGTTTGTCCCATTGGTAAAGTTCATCTCAATTGCTTCAAATGGTAACATACTGTCTGTGTTGCTTGCATCCCAAGCCACAAATGTGATGCTGGTCTCACCATTAAAGTGCAGGTTGGGGACAAATCGAAGCCTGTTGCCAACGGTGTTACTGATGAGCAGTGCCCAACTTACACTGACATTGGTTGAGATATTTTTCCATGTGCTACCATGCAGAAGGTACTGCCAGCGTCCATTCTGTGTGTTCACACCCACTACAGCCACACCTCTTAACGAATTCATATCATCATCACCAATCAGTCTTGCAACATGAGTGAGAGGAAAGCCATCATTTTCAAAGTCATCCTCATCTTCCAACATATGAGGTCTGAAGGATCCCAGTGCATTAGGAATGAAGTATGGCGAGTCATTCACAGGTTCGATTTCAATGTACACATAGGCAGGGGCACTATTCACAATACCATCATTTGCAATGACACGTAGCATTCGCAAGGCCACAGTAGGTTCATCAGCACGGTTGTTGTATTTGAGAGTGCGCAGAATTGATTGGCAGTCGCTAATGGTGTTTCGCCCACTCATATCAACGTGAAGGACTCCAGTTATGGGGTTGTAGATAGAATAGTGAAGGATGTGAAACTGTTGAATGAGTGTTGGACTGGTAACCACAGTAAGAGAGACATTCTCCACTGTAAGTTCTTCCAGATTGCCATCAAGTATGTTCAACAAAGTTATTTCAATGAAGTTCAGTGTTTGATTGTCGATGTCGAACAGCATTGCGTCTGGGCTGACAGCTGCAATGGGTCCTGCTTCTTCTATGAACACAGTTGAGTAGTCTTCACCTGCAGCAGGTCCATTCAAGTCCACCACGGTCTGATCATTGACACTGTCAAAAGTGACAACTGCAATAGCAGGCAGACCCTTTGCAAAACCATCATCCGGGACAAAACTGATCCTCCTAGGTCGTGTGTCTGGGTTCCCAGGAAATGAGAGTAGATTATTGTATGCAACAGTAGTGATCACATTCCTGTAGTTCATCACGAAGTCCCGTCCAGATAGTACCAGCTGGTTTGTACTGAAGTTGTACTCAGCTGTAATGTTGCTCCCTACAGTATCAGCAGACAGAACTTCGCTACTGCCATCATATGCAGTTTCAATCACGACAATCACTTCTTGAAGGTATCCATTGTCATGGTCATACAGTATCAGATAGTCCTTGTTGGCCAGAAACACAGGACCTTTCCCCTCAACAAAGTTGACAATGTTAGAAAATGAATCGGAATGGAGAAGAGAATTCAAAATCAAAACTGGAGCATCGTTGATCATAACAAAGCTAATCTCACTGTATGCAACCAAGCTAACAAAATATTTCCCATGGAGCAAATCTTCAACCCAAACTTCCACCACACGACCTGTGCCTTTGAGCTCCTCTGCATTGTTATAATACTCAGCAGATCTGAGAATTTCAGCAAACAGTAGAATTGGAACCTCTTCTCTTGCTGTCACAACTAAACGGTACTCTCCAGTCATTGAATTATTGGTTAAAGTAAGGGAAACAAAATCTTCAATGCCCATTCCCAAATCAACTGTAATGCCTTCCATACCAAAGTTGGAGTAGTTATGAAGTGTGAAAGTAATCCTGTAAACACTGCTAAGGAAAGAGGGATCATCAAGGATGGCACTTTCTCTGTCAGCTACATGAACAGGGTCCCCCATTTCATGAAAAGTGGCAAAATTGTGTGGGAACGAAGCATTTGTGAGGTTTCTGGGATCAAGGTTGATCTCAATGTGATGGATGAGGATTAGTGTGAGAGAAGATGGCACTGAAGTGTTGGATGACAGATCACCATCACTCACTGCTACCTCTACTGTTCGCACTGATTCTAGCGATGGCTTAAGATTAACATTCTCATATACCACACTCTTCAGGACGGCCTCGTAGTTGGAAGGTGAGTCAAGGCCAGAAAATGACAGGGTCTGACTCCTGGCATTGAAGGAGTAATCAATGTTTGGTTCTCGAACAATGCGAAGGGACCATCCAAGAAGGGTTGCTTCAGCTGTAGAAGAAGAGATGGACAAGGTCCATTCTCCCTCGGCCATCTTCCCACGGAGGAGTGAGAGAGCTTCAATTGGAGCAAGAATGTCTACAAGAGAACCCTTCACAGGGTACAGTGGAGGCGAGGCAACTTCAGAGAAATTAAGATTGAAAGAATCCAGTAGAGCTGAAGTGTTAACTGATCTCATTCCCATTAAGGGTTCTGAAATGGAACCAACAGTGCCCATCAAGGAAGGCTGTGTAATTCCAAGATTGGTCCCATTCTGAGTCACATTTTGCTCCTGAGGGCAAGCTTGAATGTACTGATATTTCTCAGCCACATCTGCTCGGTCATCAAATACAAGATAGGTGTAGTTACCAAATGCACAAAATGTGTCTGCTTCACTGGTGAGTCTAACCTCCGTTCCATCTGGGTGCTTCAGAATCAGAGTCGGAGTGAAAAGGAACTCACTAGTGTACGGATAGGCAAGCTGTACCTGAACTGCTAGGTCTCTAATTCTGCCGTCACTCTCCACCCACTTTCTGTGATGCTCCAATACGTGGCTACCATCACCTACCACCAGCGGTGGAATGACAGGAGGAGTGGTCACAAGAAGGTGCGACTCCATTGGCTGGATAACCACACCCCAGTTAGCAAGACGACCATTGTCACTTTCCAGCACCAGATCAGTCACAATCAACTTCCATTCCCCTTCAATGGGAAGGCCTACAAAACCATTCAGACTTCCAAATGGCGAGAAAACACCTTCCATTCTGAAGCGACAGACTCCAGGGGAGTTGCTCTGTTGTTCTGTATGAAGACCACAGCTTGTCTGATCATCTAAGACAGTTCGATAGATGTTGTCTCTAGCACAACGTAAACCTCCAGGACTCCATGCCAGTAACTCTCTGCGGCCTGCATGTTCCAGCTCCAACTTTACGTCACCCACCCACGAATGACGAATGTCAACAACCACCTCAATGTCGCCCACTATGCCAGGAGTGACATTAACATGGATGGTGCTTGAAATAACAGACACCAGGTCTCCATTCAACAAACGCCCAAATGGAGTATTGACTTCAATTGCCTGTGCCACGGTTGGAACGGCAAGTGATTCAGGAGTACTGTATGTCACCCGAAGTTGTTCATCTGTGCCATCTGCAGTTCGGCCGAGGATCATAGTGGCTCCAGCAAGCAGGGGGCTGTCAACGTCAGTCACATACGACTTCATTGGATCCATTATCAGGACTGGATCCATACCAGGAAAGAAGGTGGTATGGTAACTGTCAAGAGCGCCACTGGTATTGACGGAAGGTGGTTGATTGGCAACAATGACTCTTAGTTCTGTGTAGCCCCACTGGAGATTACTGGTGCTGATGCCATCAAAGATAGAAGCCACAATGTACCTTACACCCTCTTTGGGAGAGCTATGTTGGTTGGAGTAGCTGATGCTTCGCAGTGCTGAAGAGTATGCAGACGCATATGCTCTGCCTCTGAACACGAGGACATCTGCATACCCTGGAACAGGCCGCACATTTACGCTTAGAAGGGGATGCGCTCCAGTGTCACTCACTGTTAGCACCTCACGGTGGCCATCGATCGCACCAACGATACTAACTTCCATGTGTTCAATGATAGGCATGGAATAGACCTGAATGTTAGCTGACAATGGAAATGCCGGCACCGAGGAGACCTCACCTGAAGTGTATGTCTGGTAGAACACCTGTGGGAATACCCCATTGCCATGGAAATCAATACCTGGCGCCTATACAAGAGAGGAAAAGAAACATCAAGAACAGCTTAAGACTTGTGTATGCAAGTAGGGTTAAAAGTTAGCTATGTATTCCAGGTATGTATTCCAGGTATGCATTCAAGTTATATTTATTTATGTTGCCATGGCAACATTAAAAAGATGAAAGGATTGAACTGTGACATATACGTATTATACAACACATTGCTAGCTGGTTGTTAAATAGGCTAGGAGCTCTGGGCTTTTATTTACAGCCAATCACTTTGCTCCACTATGATAAATTTACCCTAGATTTGTAGTTCATTCTTCCTAGTATACACAACAATTCCTCACACAGCACATCAGTGTTATCAATCAGCAGGCTCATTTTGGTAGGGTTCGACCATCCATTTGCTCCCTATGTGCCTTAACCCACTCACTGTAGATTTTCAGGGCCGAGGAGTTTGATAACTTGGTGTTCTTTAGCTGAAATCCTTTAGCCAATTCTTCGAAGTCGTCATCATTTCAAGAGAAGTCAAAACAGTCATCAGAAGTAGCTGCTGATTACTTTCTTTTTCGACAAGAGAGTGCTACCCCTAGCGTGAGCCATTCTTGGCCGACGAGGACGGTGTTGGCAACAAAGCATGTGAAAGATCAGCAAATTTCGAACGGGAAATGAGCGACGTTTCTTCTGAACATTTGTAACAATAAGCCAATTATAGTACACTAAGCTGGGTGACATGCTTTCTATTTCACTCACCCTAGGGCGCTTTGCACCTTCATGCATCGTGGAATAAAAAGCATGTCGCCCAGCTTAATGTACTATAATTATAATGTATTGTAGTTCTGTATTCTAGTTTGTATTCCAGGTATATGCAAAGCAAGGACTGTGGTGCCCACTCACTTGCAAAGGAACTCCAAAAACTCTGAAAATGGCACAGAGTGGTGCAGAGAAGACATCCCATGAGTTGACGGCCACCGCACACAGGAAGTGGTCCCCCACTTGTGACTCGGAAGGGAACCACTCCAGGGTACTCTTGATGACGGTGACATTTACACCTAAAAGAAAGGTCGATCACACAAAGTGGTCATGTCATGTTAAGTTAGGTTATTAAGAATGTAGAAAGCATCCATAATAAATTTGCGAATTAATGCATGATGAAGTTTATGTGAGGCAAAGCACTGCAAAATTAGAATGTGAATAAGTGCCTTTGCTAGTGTGTTTGAGGATTTAAAGTGCTTGATATTATCTGAAAATGAACTTCATAAGGAATGCGTAACAAATACGTAGTACAATCGTACAATGGCTGAAGAATGAGCGTACAGTACATAAACAAATGTCAGTATACTGCTGCTGCTGGACATTAATTCCTACACCATGTGTGCAGTGCTACCATGTAAAGGCAAAATGTGCACAAACAAAACCTGTATATATACTTCAGCATACATGTACATACATATACACATGTACGTACTTACGTATATCCCACACACGTAGCAGCAAATATATGAATACACAGTACAATACTCACATACAGCACTCACTGTATGGGGGTGTGACTGATTCATCAGAGGTTGTGCTGTTGGTGATATTGCTGCTTACATTTGTGCCCCCAACCTGTACCCATTCTGTTTCTATGGCAACCAGCTGAATGCCATCAGGAGGGAGGGTGAGAGGTAAAATGGTAGAATCTTCATCAAATATGTCTACCATATATGCTACCAGCTCAACAGAAAACGACGAATTAGTGTGTAAAAGGAAGGGAGGGGGTGGGAGAGACTCAAGAGCAGCACTAAAGAAAGGAGCCGAGCTGAGAGGGTTGCTAGGGGCAGCCTGTACTCGAATGAACAACTCAGTGGTAACCTAAAGAGGGAGAGAGACAACAACTCTAAAGTGTGCAAAACACCTGTATAAATTTATAGGATGTCACAGCTTTCTGATAACACACACACACACACAAACGTACACAGCCATGTACGTACATAACTTAATCAAGGTGGATATTTGATCTATAATATATTCATCAATTCACAAGGTATTCGTATCAAGTTTAAATTCTTCTTGAAGCCTACATACATAAGTATATACAGTACACTTTGTAATGAACTACGTACGTATGTACCTATGTATACGTATATGCATTGCATGAATTTATGAAACAAGTGTGGTAGAGACATGCTCACATTGACTTCAGAGAAGGTGTCCTGCACCACCAGCTGGGCACTGTAGCTGCCTGGGCTGACGAGTGAGGTGTTCCAGGAGACCCTACCTGTAACTGGGTTGACTTCAAGCCCCTGTGGGTGACCCGCCTGGCTGGATTGGTAGTCAGCTGCACACGGAAGAAGGGATAAGAAGGAGGAAGCTGACAACTGAAGGGGTACGTATCAACTTTGTAGAGGACTTAATGCACGTAGTTGAGTCCTGGGGTGACTTACAAGGCTGCCCGAGAGAATATACCAGGGGATTCCCCTTGGACCAGGCTGGGTAGAAGAAGGTCTGGTTCCTATCCAGTGCCACTTGGAGGTCCACAACTGGCAGGGTGGGCAACATGGGGGAGGCCTGGTACTTAAGGTTCACAAGAGCGGAAATGACCAGTCTGTCAGAGGGGGAAGAGTCAACAGTCACAGATGATGACGTAATTGGGATCCTAACTAAATTTACCTAACATGTGACAAACAAGATTGAGTGATCAAATGTGTATTCCACGTACGTACTGTAACTTTGTAGCAATCACAACGATGACACAAGATGACACAAACATGACAGAGCAAACCAATGTACTGTACAAGACAAGCTACGTATGTATGTACAAGAGCAGTGAAACCAAAAGCACACCAACTTGAGGAGTACATACATACATACACAAGCGACAGATAAGTGACAAGTGTGCTAGCTAAAAGTAGCAGGCTCATACGTATACGTAAGTGACACAATAGATACAACAGCACACGCTTCAAGTAACACAAGTGTGACAAGCACATACAACTGACATACGTACATAGGAGTGACAAGCATAGGAGTGACAAGCACGGAAGTGACAAGCGCATCAGCACTTCTATCCGAGGCCATGATTCTTGCATAGTCGCACGCACCTGGTCCCTTTGTTGTTGCTGAGGTCCACTGTTCGACAACAGTATTCAAATGAAGCCCTCCAAGGGCCTGTTCTACTTATGGCACTAGAATATTCATGATTGAACACCCCCCTTGCAATGAGGTAGCCCCTGTCATTAGCCACTTCCAGAACCTCAAGCAAGAGGCCATCTTCAGAGTTGTCATCCCCGTAGAAGAAAGTGCCAGGGAGGGCAATGGAGTCCTTAGCTGTAACTCCACGGTAGTAGTCAAGTGAGAGGGTTAGAGTGAGAGTGAACTGGGCAGTGGTCCGTTGTGCTGTAGCAGCCTTCTGCCACACCAAATGACCAGACAGCACAGCATTGCCTGCATGTGAAGAACAGAGGGTAAAGAAGAAGACACCGCAAAGGCATAAAGTGTGTGCGTGTGTGTTTGCTGTTATGTGTGTTCGAGTATGTACGTACGTATATACGTATGTGTATACATAATACAGCATGTGTGTGTGCACAGCACTATGTAAACATGTGGGCACACGTATCAGGTAATGTACTACATATGTTACACACCTTGGTCATTGTCCTCAATGGAGAGGGAAACCTCGGGCACAGCTGCACTGTGGAAATTCTCATCCAGACTAAACAAAGCCATGCCAAATGAGGCAAAGTAGGGAGAATCCCTATTGATGTCATCATTGGTTGCCGTGATAACCAGAATTTGGGGAGAATCCCAAATATCAGGTTCAAAGATCATGTAGTCAGGGCTGATGGTAATGAAGGTAGTGTTGATGGGAAAAAAGACAACAACGACTGTGCTGTTTGGACGATTGGGGAGGGAGATGTCGTATGCCCTCCACCTCCCTTCAGGGATGTTGCTCGGACTAGGATATGACTCAGTGAACCTCACAATGACACCAGCTGAAGGTAGAGTGGGTGAGATGCATGCATACACACAGGTATGTAGCCATCTTTTTACAGCATAATAAAGTGTATATACAATGATAAACATCAGATGGTGGATCAAGCATAATTAATTGTAGTGTACGTACAGACACTCATGAAAAGTACATTATCAATAAAGTAGCATGTGTAGTGTGTTCGATTTTTAGGTAATGAACAGTACAAAGTAGGGAGCTTCTCAGCTGGCTGAAGCATGTAGGATACGAAATTCTCTGGTACCAGCTTGAAGGTGGATGAAAATCCTCTCGATGTGCTAATGTATCATGGTCAAAACATTGACAGGATTTTCATCCACCTTCAAGCTTGTACCAAAGAACTGAATGAATAAATGAAATAAGGAATGAATGAATGAACGAATGAAAGAAGGAATGAATGAAGGAATGAAGGAATGAAGGATGAAGGAATGAAGGAATGAAGGAATGAAGGAATGAATGAATGTTCAGACGGCATGATCTCCAGTGATGGAGACCAAAGAACTATGTATCCTAATAACCACTACATGAAGAGCATGTGCATGTGGTTCCTTACGCTCATCCGTGTCCCTGACTGCCAGGAGTACGAAGTCCTGGGAGTTGTAGAGTGGGTTCATGCTCGTGGTTGTGACACTGATTGTACTCGGATACACATCCTCACGGTCAATATTGTCATCTACGCCGATGACAGCCATCTCCTGGGACATGTTCCAGTTGGTGGAATTAAACAGGAAACGAGTGTTCAGCACGTTGGTGTACTGGTCGACGTTCATGACGTCCAAGTAAACATCCGACTGGATCTGTCGGTTTAGCCGCACAACAAATACGCCCTGCTGTCCCTCTGGAAGGACACTAGGTGGAGAGCCCTTCTGGATGCTGAAGATGGTTGGGTCCACTGCAAATGGAGTACAACCAGACAATGTGCTATGAGTACTACTTGAAACAACAGCATTCACATAAATCACGTGAACAGGGGCACAGAAGAAGAACCAAGCCCTTCCTCCCTTCACTTACATATATGGCATGCCTCTCCAGCCCAGCCGTCTGGGCAGACACAGCGAGTGCTCTGAAAGCACTGCCCTCCGTTGATGCACGGGGGTCTGCACACTGTAGACACAGCAGGGACAGACACACTACAATCTCACATGCATATGCACATACATACAGTACGTACTACGTACGCACATACATATGACAGAATACGTACATAAACTTCTAGGGTGATAAGATCAGCGAGTATAATAATGTTAACAGAGTGAGTAGCAAAAATTGCCTGCATACGTACGTTTGGTTTGTGGTTGTGTATGTACATACATGCACTGAAACTATGCTTTCCCACAATATTGAAATTACACATCAATAGCTACAGTCAATTGCTAGTGGGCCAAGAAAGAGTGCCAAACTACGTATTAAGGTGCATTTCATTATGTACGTATGTGTACACAGTTCCATACAACAATTTGACGAACAGTAGAAATCCCTTTCTAATCCTGTCTGTCCGTATTTTCGTCCAAGCCTAATGTACGTAGGTACGTACGTACGTACGTATGTACATATGTTTAAGTATAACTTCATACACAATTATTGTCTATTGCTACAGTTAATTCGTACTGGCAATATGCGTACATATATACGCAATTTAGCCACTAGCCATCAAAACACACACTCACAGCAGCTGCAAAACATTTCTCCATAGCTCGGACTCAAAATGGACAAGTCTTCAAATGTAGGAACAACATCAATGCGTGTTGCATCTCCAACAGTCGTGCTGAGCGCTTCGGGTTCTGAGATGCCAATGCCAATGGTGTAAACAGTGATCCAGTTGTCCTTAGCTGTCTGAGCCAAATCAGCAATGCCATCGGCTGGTGAGGCTGTCAGGAGGATGACAATGCGATTAGCTACAGTTGACCTTGCACCAAAGCCTCCAAGAAAGGCATCTATCACGCGAGTAAAGGCTCTTCGCATGTTTGGTGTTGTCCCAGTGGAGGAGAGGAACTGGAGAGCACTTTGAAAGGGTGCAGCGTCAAAGTACTGGTCCAGGGGGATCTCCAGCTGTACAGTGTCACTGAAAGTGATAGCCCCAACACGCGTGCGGTTCTCTCCTATTGGTAGAGCACTGGACACATTGGCAATGAAATCCTTCACTAGTTCAAAATT
>MKWU01006654.1_pt1 | contig 11587 bp, 9 predicted proteins | sample 809101 | NCBI WGS metagenome assembly MKWU01 (sample SAMN05860141, study PRJNA318959) | sponge metagenome | host: Aplysina aerophoba | place: Slovenia: Piran, Adriatic Sea, Gulf of Piran | collected 2013-05-07
AGAAATAGTCGAGTGGGCAGTACGGGAGTTAGGTAACGACTGCCATCCGTTCATCGGTATTACTTTCTTGGCAGCCAAGAGAAATGAGATGCCTGTTGGCGACTCGGTTCAAATGAGCTTGGACAGATTTATTAGGAGCCATTTGGAGACGCATCATCGCCTAGACCCAAAGAGTGAATTTTTCTTTCAACCATTCAATAGCAAGAAGACGACCTATTGGGTGGCGGCAAATTACTATTCCACTGGTCTGCAACCCATAAACACGCAAACCTTTAAAGAGGCATTCATTCATCCCCGCAAATCGCGGCGATGGGGATGGGTAGGTGACTATATAGAAAAGATCAGACGCCGTGTCGCAGAGTTGACTCCAAACTAGTTGCCGTCTCTGGCCGCGCTGGCCGTCTGGATTGGCAAGGGTACGAGTTGGCATTTCAATACAGATATAGAAGATATCATTCGGAAGTTCGTGGACGACTTTAAGATAAATGATAGGGAAATCGAGAATTTGATTAAATCTAAATCGTCACCGCCGGCCAACATAGATGTGTTGAGCGAAGATGAACTAATCTTGAAGGATATTGCTTATGGCTTTGCAATTCCTCCGGATGCTCCAAGTCAAGCAGAAGGAACTCTAGCGGCTATACGACTGAACGATGTTGGTCCGGCTTCAAGCGTTGACCTTGAATTTGGCGAACGCCTTACTTTGATCGCCGGAGACAACGGACTAGGGAAATCGTTCCTTCTGGATGCCGCATGGTGGGCGTTGACAGGAACATGGGCAAGTCATCCAGCATATCCGTTCGGGTCTGCGCGCTCAACGCAGCCTCGAATAGAGTACCGCATTCGGAATGCGGGAGGCCAGGAATTGGTCGGTCAGAGTACATTTGATTGGCTACATCACACTTGGAGGAAGCTAGAGAATCGACCGTTGGTATCTGCATTGAGTATCTTTACACGGGCGGATGGTTCATTCGCAATTTCTGACGAGACGCGCGGTCGACTACAAGTGGGCGGACCCAAGTCGTTGAGCTTGTTTACAGGACAGGAGGTTTGGGAAGGAAAGTCTGGAGAGATCGAGGGATTGGTTCGAGACTGGGTGAGTTGGCAACAGGCAAGTGATAAGAGTGCCTTTAGAATGTTGGCTCGTGTGCTTGAGCGGCTGTCTCCAGAGGATACCGGTCCCCTAATTCCGGGTGAACCTATCCGGATCCCAGGGGATCCACGGAATTTACCTACTGTACGGCAGATTTACGGAGACGTTCCGGTTCTATTTGCGTCGGCTGGCATTCAACGAATTCTGCTTTTGACATACCTGATTATTTGGTCGTGGCAAGAGCATTTGTTGGCCTCGGAACAAGCGGGTGTTTCCCCACAACGCAAGATGGTTATAGTCGTCGATGAACTAGAAGCTCATTTGCATCCCAAATGGCAACGGCTTGTTTTGCCGGGCCTTCTGTCAATTGGGAAACTACTGAGTACAGACTTGAAGATTCAGGTTATTGCGGCAACGCATTCTCCGATGGTGCTTGCTTCAGTGGAAGATGAGTTTTCTGATGAATCGGACGTGTTGGCACATTTGCTGTTAGTGGGTGAGTCTGTGAAGTTGGAGAGATTAGACTTTTACAAGTACGGTGATATGTCTGCATGGTTGACATCTCCAGTTTTCGGTTTGCCGCATGCGCGGTCGCGAGCGGCGGAGCAAGTGATTGAAGATGCCAAGGCGCTGCAGCTGTCAGACGAACCGGACCTAGATGCGGTCAAGGAAGTGACAGCACGGCTAAAGCGAACCTTGTCACCGGACGATCAATTTTGGTCTCGATGGATATTTTTTGCAAGACGGCTTGGAGACGAAGTATGATTCGGGTCCCGCCGCGGGTCGAGTATCCGGCGTTCGACACACAGGTGAGGCAAAGAGGACAAAGGTTCTTGAGAGGCAACCCGAACCCGAGTTCGGCGGAGTTCCGCAAACATAACTATTGGTCGGCAGCGCTGGAGCACTTGTATGCTGCGTATGATCGCATGTGCGCTTTCACAACGCGAGAGTTGGTACACACAGGCTCGGTGGATCACTATAGGCCAAAGTCCAAGTTTCCATGCCTAACTTGTCTACTTGGAAAGAAAAAAGGCGCAGTATCTGAAACGAGTCCCAATGATCAAATAGCCGCACTTATTGATGAGTATCAACACGAAGTGGCCATTGCGTGCGGAACGGAAAAGCCCGATCAACCGCGCATTGTTTGAAAGCTGGGGAACTGCGCTAGCCGGTCACGATGAGAATGCAGCTTGGAAAGCGGCCAAGGATCTGGCCCGCCGCGCACGCGAAATGATGACAAACGACAGGGAATTTATTTCTTCGATCAGTATCAGCACGGGCGATGTGATGAATGTCCGGACTCGCCTGAACTAAAGTCCGTAACATAGCCCAGGAAATGCTTCCATGATTGACGAGATTCAACTTGAGAATTTTGAGCGATTTCACGACTTGGTCCTGAAAACCGCTAACCTCACTATCCTGACAGGGGCCAATAGCTCTGGCAAGACCTCGGTCTTTCACGCTCTCCTGTTGGCCCGGCGGATCGCTAGGCAGCCTGAAAATACTCACGTCGAACTCAACGTTTTTGATGACTTGGAGTTGGGTGGAGTTGAAGACATCATTAACCGTAAAGCTCGCAAAAACATTGCTGTCGTCAGAGTGCTTGATGATCAGGGCAAATGTGGGTGCTGGTCATTCGGTGCAACGAATAATGATAATGCAAAGATGTTGGATGCAAGAATCTTTGAAAGGCCTAAAGATCTTTCAATTGCACTCACCGGGCCAGCCCCACAGTTTTGCTATCTGAGTGCAGAACGCCTGGGGCCGCGCGCCGTCCTTGGTGCAAGCGCAGTCAATGCCGCAGAATTTGATGTTGGTCCACGCGGAGAGTTTGTGGCGCAGGTTCTGGCATCATGCGGCCGATGCCGCGTTAACAAGGGCCGGATCGAGAATCCCATTGACGGAACACAGGTTGTCGAAGACCTATTACATCAAACAGAGAATTGGATAACCAAAATCGTCCGTCCAATCCAGATCGATGCCGTGCGCTTTCCGAATTTGTCAATTACGCGCTTGCGTTTCAAGGTCCCGGGGCTGCGAGGTGAGTGGACTCGCGCACCCAACGTCGGGTTTGGCATTTCTTACTCTTTGCCAATTGTCGTTGCGGCACTGCGCGCAGAGGTTGGAGGGCTGCTCCTAGTAGAAAACCCTGAAGCCCATTTGCACCCGGCTGGGCAATCAATGATTGGCGGGTTTTTGGCGCAAGTTGCTGCGGATGGTGTGCAGGTCTTTCTTGAGACCCACAGCGATCATGTACTGAATGGAATTCGGCTTGCTGTCGCCAATGGAAATGCCGGGCTTAGCCCGGAGCAGGTTGCAATCCATTTCTTTCGTACCGAAGAAGAAGAGGGATCCATTCTTCAATCGATTGATCTTTTGGAAACCGGTCAGCTTTCTACTTGGCCTACTGGCTTCTTTGATCAGGCTCAAATTGATCTCGCTGCTCTGGCTTTGAATCGGCGGCGCAAGCCATGACTTTACGGTTTGTACTCGACGAGTCGTCGCTGGCAGGGGCGGTCGAAATTGACAGGGATTTACTCGCGGATGCAGTTAACCAATGCTCGAGAGACTTGACACAGCACGTGATCGAAACGAGGGCGTCGCGAAGCACGAAGAATGCTACAGGATAGACCTCGGCAAGGACGTGCAATTCTACTGCGCCCTTTTCGGTCCAAAACGCCATTTGTACTTCGATCGAGACCTCGGTCTTCGACTCGCGGAGGCCCTTGATCGCGCATTGGACTTCGACGATGCCGAACCGGATAGCTATGATATCCACATGGATGGCGCCGAGCGATTTTCTCCAGGGATAGCGTGGGCATTCGCCCGTTGCAGGCTAGGACATCAAGTGGCAGTTCTGCCGCTTCCACTTGGTCGAGCGCCAAGCGGACGGGTATCCGTTACTGTGGGTAATGATACTGCTGACCTCTTCTTCGTGACAAGAGAATCCGAGCATGTTGACTTTTGCCGGTCAGTGATCACGCTGGAGAACGCTAATGCGGAGATGTTTAAATGTCTTGAGGAGTCTGCCTTTCCGGCTCTGGAGTGGGCTGACAATGTCTAGAGCGGGTTAGGAAATTTTGATCGCCCGCACCTAATTGTTCGGGGCGAATTAGTCCGGTGTTTGCGAGGCCTTAGCGATCATGGCGAGAGATGCTTTTATGAATGTCCTACCGGAAATATAACTGACTTGCCGGGAGTCTTGTCGGCTAGAGTCGGTTGCGAGACCTCGGATGAAAATGGAGCCACCAAAAGAAATCCCGCTTCCGGGCGGGATCATGCCCGGAGTTATCGCGGAACCGATAGAATGTTCTGGTGGCACGTCAAGCTACAGCCGCATATAGGCCGGGTCTATTTCTTGTACGAACCGGCGCCAGAAAACTCGCCGTTTCCCGAACATGGCCGTATCATCATGGGCTTGTTCAAGGACCACTGCATAATTGCATGATTCCGGCCTTCCTGTCTGCCGTCCATCAAACGGGTTGATTCCCAATGGATGATTATCGCCAAGAGGGCATTGAGGGAACTGATCCTGGAGTAACACAAGAAGATCCAGTGCCAGCTCCCGTTCCATGTTGTATTCGCATGAAGCGAAAGTCGGAATGGTTTGACCGCTTGGGTCCCTTCCCATGTTTGCGGCAATTTGCGGATGCGCTGATAGTAGTCTCCGCAGTCATGGCCTTCGCTCGGCGAAAGCAAGAATTACGGCACGATTACGTTTTTCTAGGTCAAAAAGGCTCACGGCAAATAGATTGCAAGAGCTAAATTCGATAACGATTCGCGGCTTTCGCTCGTTCAAGATTACGACGCCGAGGCTCCGTCCACTCAATGTGCCGATCGGCGCGAACGGCGCTGGCAAAAGCAATCTCATCTCGTTTTTTAGGATGTTGAACGAATTGTTGTCCGGCCGCCGTTTTCAACCCAAAAGGATTTCGCCGCAATGTCGGCGGTTGCTTGAAAACGCGGAAACCTATCGATTCGCCCGGATCATAATGGCGGTCCGGGCGACCCCGGCATCGAAGTCGTTGGCGGGCCGGCGCTGCGAATGCGGCATGGTCACGCAACCAATGCGGGCTCGAGTTACTAGAGGCGGCGTAGGACGGCGGGGTCGGTCTGTCCGCCTGTTGCTACTCTCCTGCAATTCGCGCTCTCTCGGCGAGTGTAAGGCGCAGTCGACTACAGATCGAGATTCTGGGCGGTTCTGGCGTTGTCCTGAATGAATTGAAAGCGATGCTCGGGCTTTTTACCCATCAAGCGGTAGACTAGGTTTTCCGTTTCACCCGGCTCGTCGTCCTCGATCGAAATCCGGATAAGCTTCCTAGTGGCGGGATTCATGGTCGTTTCCTTGAGGTCCTTGGCATCCATCTCGCCAAGGCCCTTGAATCTGGAGACCTCTATCTTTCCCTTGCCTCCGAGCCCGGCGCGAATCCACTCGTCCTTTTCCTGCTCGTCGAGCACATAGATCCGCTTGGCGCCCTGCGCCAGCCGGAAAAGCGGTGGGCAGGCGAGGTAGAGGTGGCCGTGATCGATAAGCGGTCGCATCTGCACGAAAAAAAACGTCATTAGCAGGGACGCGATATGAGCTCCGTCGACATCTGCATCGGTCATGATGATGACCTTTTCGTAGCGCAGGGAATCCAGGTCAAACCTAGGCCCCATGCCCGTTCCAAGCGCCTGGCACAGGTCGCTGATTTCCGTATTCTGCAATAGTTTGGACGATGCCGCGCCAAGCACGTTCAATATCTTGCCGCGCAGCGGCAGCAGTGCCTGGGTCGCGCGGTCGCGCGCCATTTTCGCCGAGCCGCCGGCCGAATCGCCTTCCACGATAAAGACTTCGGTGCCGTCCCGGGACGACTGCGAGCAATCGACCAGCTTGCCCGGCAGTCTAAGCCGCTTGGTCGCGGATTTTCGCGCCGTTTCCTTTTCCGCGCGGCGCCGCAGGCGCTCCTCGGCCCTTTCGACAACGAAATCGAGGATGTCGCCGGATGTCTTGGGGTCGGCCGCGAGCCAATTGTCGAAACGGTCGCGAATGGTGGATTCCACGAGTCGCTGCGCTTCCTGGCTCGCAAGCCGGTCCTTGGTCTGGCCGACGAATTCAGGTTCGCTAATGAAGCAGGAAACGAGCGCGCAGCCGCCCGATTGAATGTCGTCCTTCGTAATTTGCGCGGCTCGCTTGTTGGATACCAGCTCCCCGTAGTTTCGAACGCCTTTCAGGATGGCGGACCAGAATCCGGTTTCGTGCGTTCCTCCCTCCGCTGTCGGAACCGTATTGCAATACGAGCTCATGAAGCCGTCCTTGGTCGGCGTCCAGTTGATCGCCCATTCGACGGAACCCGGCTTATCGTCGCCGAATCTCTCGGAAAAATCTACATTCCCGGAAAACGGCTCGCTTGCGAAATTCGTGGAGCCGTTCATTCGCTCTACGAGATAGTCGGATAGGCCGCCGGGAAAGCGAAAGGTCGCTTCTTCGGGAACGCCGGGATCGTCGACGGCGCATTTCCAGCGGATTTCGACGCCCGAGAACAGATAGGCCTTCGACCTGACCATCTTGAATATTCGGGACGGCCGCAGCCTCGCGTTGGCGCCGAATATCGTCGGGTCCGGATGAAACGTAACCGTGGTTCCCCTCCTGTTCGGCGCCGGCCCGGCATTTTTCAGTTTGCGGAGCGGCAGGCCTCGAGAGAATTCCTGGACATATTTCTGCTGGCCGCGAACGACTTCAACGCACAGCCGGTCGGAAAGAGCGTTGACGACGGATATGCCGACGCCGTGGAGGCCGCCCGCCGTCGTGTACGACTTTCCGGAGAATTTTCCGCCCGCGTGAAGCGTGCAAAGAATTATCTCGAGTGCCGACTTGTCCGGAAACTTAGGGTGGGGGTCGACCGGAATGCCGCGGCCGTTGTCTCGGATCAAGACGGAGCAATCGGCAAAGATTTCCACTTCCATGCGATTGGCGTAGCCGGCAACCGCCTCGTCCATCGCGTTGTCGAGAACTTCGGAAACCAGGTGGTGGAGCGCTCGCTCGTCGGTGCCGCCGATATACATGCCCGGCCTCTTGCGAACGGGCTCCAGCCCCTCCAGAACCTCAATGGACGATGCGTCGTAGGTCGGCGAAACGGACTCGACGCCATGTAGTGCTTCTTGCATTTTCGCTGCTGCTCGTTGTTATTAGTCCGATAGTCTACCATATGATCCGGCAACGTTCAAAGTAAAAATAGACCGCGTAGCGAACATTGTTCAAGTTGATTGCATCTTGCAAACTTTCCATGCCGCGGCTTGCGTAGGATGCTTATGATTTCGAGGAATTGGGTTCAAAAGCGCCAAGTCGGCATCGCCTAGGCGCTCGTCAGTTCATGGAGTTATGGCGGCGACCGCCGACCGGAAGCTTCCAGACCGCCAGTGCTCAAGCTGCATTCTGTGCAGTAAACGCGACATCCTGCGCGGTTCGGCGCTGGAAACCGCCGCAATCTCCCCGCAGGTCGCAGTCTCCTCCGGACTTTGCCTCGTCCGCTCGCGCAGGCCCATGCCGAGCTGTCGCCGCCGGATCCTTATTCCGCGCTCCGGCTCGGCATTTTCGGATCCCGTCGTCTCGTTTCCGGCTTCTCGTCCACGCTTCGGATCCGGACGGAGATAAAGGTAGTCCCGTTTCTTGCCGAATGGCATGCAATGGAATAGTCCCTGCCAATGAGGATTCTTCGGTCGTCGCGGCGCAACGGTCAGTTGCTTGCCACCTTAAGCTTGGCTTTTCCATTGATACTGAGCCACTTGGCGCAAATGGCGACTCAACTTACCGACGCGATCATGCTGGGATGGTACGGCGTTGCCGAACTCGCCGCAGGGGTTCTCGGCACAATGATGTTCCATGTGATTTTTCTTGTCGGCTCCGGGTTCGCGATGGCGGTCATGCCGCTTGCGGCGACGGCCGAGGGCGCTCGGGATATCGCGCAGGTTCGGCGAGTTGTTCGAATGGGATTCTGGATATCAATGATTTTCGGAATCGCGGCGCTGATTCCGATGCTGTACTCCGAAACCATTCTCCTTGGCCTGGGCCAGCAGCCCGAAATCGCCGAATTGGCGAATTGGTATCTCGTGATCGCAATGTGGGGGCTGTTCCCCGCGCTAACGATCATGTTGCTGAAAAGCTTCTTTCTTGCCGTGATTCGTCCGAGGATCGTCCTTTGGTCCACGGGCATAGGCGCCGTCAGCAATGCGCTCGCCGACTACGCCCTGATATTCGGCCATTGGGGATTTCCGGAGCTCGGAATAGAAGGCGCCGCGATCGCATCGGTTTCCACGCAGTTCTTCACGCTCCTGATCATGGTGGTCTACATCAGGCGCGATGCGATAATGAGATCCTATCGCTTGTTCACTAGGATTTGGCGTTTCGATCCTTCGGGGTTCCGAAGCGTCTTTATGCTGGGATGGCCGATCGGAGCCACGCTCGTCGCGGAAACCGGCATGTTCGGCGCGACGGCGCTGCTTATGGGCTGGATCGACACAGAAACTCTTGCGGCTCACGGTATCGCGCTGAACGTCGCCGCATTTTTCTTCATGATTTATCTAGGATTCGCCAACGCAAGCACTGCGCAGCTAGGCCGGGCAGTTGGCGCCAAGGACATCGACGCATTCAAGGGAATCGCGGAAGCAACCGTTATCTGGACGCTTGTTTCCATTGTCTTGACGGTTACGATTCTGGTTACGATTCCTGAAACGCTCGTCCTCGCGTTTCTCGAAGCGGGAACGGATCCGGAATCGCGAATAGTCCGCATCGGCATCACGCTTCTTTATGTCGGGGCCGTATTCCAGGCTTGGGACGCATTGCAGGTCGTAGGCCTGGGTCTGCTGCGCGGCATTAGCGATACGCGCGGGCCGATGGTCATCGCCGCTATCAGCTACTGGGGCATCGGCTTTCCAATGTGCTACATACTTGGCTTCGTCTTTGAATTCGGCGGACCGGGCGTTTGGTGGGGACTGACGATCGGCCTGGGAGTGGCCGCGATCTTGTTTTTCGCGAGATTCCGGAGGAAAACTCGAGACTTGGAATTCTCGATCGAGAGCGGTTGACCGTTTGCCGCGCCAAGGTCGGCCTCCCTTCGCTTGAATGCTTGAATCGCGTTACGAATGTTCGCCCATCAAGCGCGTGTCCAGAGGATAGGTCGTTAGAATTTCGTGGCCTGTTTCAGTTAAAAGCACCTGGTCCTCGAGCTTTATTGCAAAATCTCCGCCCTCTTCGGCGACGAGCGCTTCGACGCACATGACCATTCCGGGCTTCAGTTCGTAATCGAAAGCTCCTTCCATGTAATGGTCGGGATAGACGATCAGCGGCCACTCGTCGCACAGGCCGACTCCGTGCATTTTCGCGCCGTACTTTAGCTTCTGGTACTTGTCGTCGAGTCTATGGCCGCCGAAGGTCAAGTCCCTGAAGCTGATGCCGGGCTTCAGCAGGGCCGTATTTTCCGCGATGTGCTCGGCCGCGTGCCTCATGGCGTACACCATGTCCGGGCGAGGAGGGCTGGAGCCGAGCCACCAGGTTCTGGAAATATCGATGCAAATCCCGTAGCAGCCGACAAGATCGGTATCGAAGGCGAGTATCTCGTTTTCCTGCACTATGCGCGGTCCGCATTCCTGAAACCACGGATTTGTCCTTGGGCCGGAAGCCAGCAGCCTGGTTTCAATCCACTCGCCGCCGCGACTGATGTTCTCCTTGTGCAGCACCGACCAGATTTCGTCTTCGCTCAATCCAGGCTTCGCCGCCTCTTCCATCTTCGCGACGGCGGTTTCGCAGGCGTGGTTCGCGCACCTCATCGCCAAGATTTCGTCGGGGCCCTTGACCGAACGGGATTTCTCCGCGACCTCCTCGCCGTCCATGACTTCGAATCCGGATCGCTCCAGCGCCCGCAGGCCTTGAAGCATTATCTTGTCGACTGCGATTCGACGGTTGCCGCCTCCGTGCTCCCGAATCAGGTCGTCGATTTGGCCGGCCAAATTTTCGGCTACCGCATCGCCGCGGTCGCCGGCGACGAAGTAGAACATGGCGGCTCCGGTTCTCGATTCGCGCACCAGAGGATTGTAGTCGGCGAGAAACGGCGAATCCTTGAAGTCCCAGATGACCATGTAGCCGTCGGCGCAAACCAGCACGGACCGAAACGGATTATGCGTGTTCCAAAGCTGCATGTTCGTCGTATCGGTGGCGTAGCGGATGTTCAGCGGGTCGGTTAGCAGCAATCCGCCGTAGTCCCGGACAACGATGTGCTCGACCAGCCGGTTCAGCCTGAATTTCCGCATGGCCGCCAAATTCGGCTGCGTCAGTCCGGCTTGCTCCCATTCCCTGATGGCAAGAAGCGTCGGGCCGACTTCCATTCGGTCGTTGTCATTCGGCGTACCGTCGGCGAGCAGGGAGTTTCGAGTCGGATCGATCTTTCGTCGCGGGCCTCGGAAAGCGTCCATTCCAGTCTCCAGAAAACTTCCGAATCAATATGTTCATCGAGTCGGAATTAAATGAAAATGCGCCGTGCCGAAAACCCCAATTTTCGCGACCTGGGATAGCAGATTCTCCCGACTATTTCGCCGGGTTTCATTTGACGGCTGTCTCGGCGAAGCTGCTGCGATTTTCTCCGCCACGCGACCTCGCGCGCCGGAATTCCGCAATCGGAGCGACTGGCCTCTGTCCCGTCGCTTTTGCAAGCAGGGGAGGCTTTGGCGCATGCGAAAGCGATCAAGGCGCTTGCGCTCCCGCCATCGCAGCGTCATGCCCGCTCGGCGCCGGCTCGCCGGCTTTAGGAAATGGTTGAAAAAGCAACCAAGGCAATGCTTGACGACGGTCGGCACGAGATTCCGTCACATCCCCATGCTGCGAAACCAAGCAGAGATAAGGGGTCGATGCGCGGCCGCAATCGCCGCTGCCGCCCAGCTTACGAAATAAGCAGAAAGGTGATTGAAGACACATGACAGCGCATTGCCGCACAGACATATACGAGCCTCAACTAGCCCTATATCGCGGAAGCAGACGCCAAGGATGCTTCAGACTTGGAACCCAACCGGTTGCTATTCGATGACCATCGTTCCGGTTGCAGCGGCAGTGCCGAGCCGGCAAACCAACTCGGTCCTTTGTTTGCACTCCTGCGCGCGCCCTGTCGAGACGGTGAATCGTATATGAGGCAAGAGTGTTTCCTAGTGACCTTGACGATCCGGGCAGCGCTGTCGATTTAGGAACTCCCGGCGTTTCTTGCGGGTGCCGGCAAGCGGGTACAATAACCGCCGTTGTCGTCCCATAGGCGGCAGAATGTCTCTGTCTTTGAAGTCGGCACAGCAATTCCCGGTAGATTTTCTTTTCGTTCATTATCAGTCTGTTGCATGAGCGTCAGGGATTTTTTTCGTAGACTTTTTGCGCCGGATCGGCTTTCCTGCGGCAAAACAGGCAAAGCCGAGCAGAAAAATGTCCAGAGATTCCTTCCGCAGGCATCTGTCGATGCCCGGCATGCTTCGCATGGTGCG
>MKWU01006657.1_pt1 | contig 11579 bp, 12 predicted proteins | sample 809101 | NCBI WGS metagenome assembly MKWU01 (sample SAMN05860141, study PRJNA318959) | sponge metagenome | host: Aplysina aerophoba | place: Slovenia: Piran, Adriatic Sea, Gulf of Piran | collected 2013-05-07
TGTGAAAGCTCAGTCACTGCTGTGTATTCCTTTAAAGCAGCGTTTCCGTGGAGGACTAGTAGCAAGAAAACACAACGTTTAAATGCAAGTCTTTGGCCCTGACATCTAAACACGTCATCTGGAATTGCGTGCAAGCTGTTATATGCCGTGTAGACACGTCATCCAGAAATAAAGGGTTAAAGGTTTTAGAAAGGTGTCAAATCCATTGTGATCTCTTTCCTGAGAATTATACCAACACACTGCAGCCTATGGATGTGGCACCAAATAAGCCAGTAAAAGATTTCATGAAAGCCAAGTTTCAAAAGTGGCATGCAGAGCATGTTGCATATATAAGCAGCTGAAGGATGGTGAAGGCACACAGCCTGTCGACATGTGATTAAGCATTATGAAGCTGCTTAGTGCTCAATGGCTGTTGTCGATGTACGGCAGCTTTAACCCATTACACACGTTTTTTTTTATTGCGCGCGTTGCTTGAGTGGCGAAATTAACATGGCCCTTCATAGTGAGAATTAGGCGCACACACGTTCGCTACTTGTACAGCTTTCCTTCGTTCGAAACAGCGGCGAAGAATTGGTTGCAGCCTGCAAGGATGATTCATGAATACTGTGAATACGCTTGTGCCTTCTCAAAGTTATTCCAGAGACGCTAACGTGGAGTCAGCCCTACCTTCCGTCGAACAAGACACTCGGGTAAATTGTGTATGCTTTAGAAGTGGCTAGCACGACCTGAAGACCAGGTGAAGGCACTTCCACAAGGCTGAATTGCTCTTGTGCACTTTCAAAGTTATTCTGGACTCGCTAACGTGGAGTCAGCCCTACCTTCCGTCGAAGAAGACGCTGCGTAAACTTGCGTAAAATTTACAAGCAGCTTGCGCGCCACAGCGAGACCAGAAGACCAAGTGACGCGGCTAACGGAAGATTTTGGCACTAGTGCGTGTGCACTGAAAGCGACGTTGCTCTCGGAGACTCTCGCGCTGAGAAAAACACTCGTAAATTGTGCCTTTCGTCATGACGTATAAAGTTGTCATCTGCGGTTACGTGCAAATTTACTCATGACTATTTTATGCGTCATCCGCCGTTAAAGGGTGAAGGTGCGACTGGATGTTTTGCGCCATGGCTTTGAACATAGTGGAATAACTGACAGCCATAAGAGACATTAATTTTAATTTTTATATTTTCATGTATGTTGCAGCTGCCACATGCATGAATCAGCAATCAGCTTATTAGTTAAGTGAAGGGATACAATCAAATCAAAGGCACAATGTTTTGATGACAGTGTTGGCTGGCATGGTGTCAATAGATGAAGAAAGAAATGGAGTCATCTCCTTTGAGTCTGTGCAATTGACTAAATGGGGCCTCATCAGTGCTTGGTCAAACTCGGCTTTGGTGACATCTACACCATTTGCCAAGGAAGTCAGGACAGCAACTGCAAATAGTCCACAGTCGTTACCACCTTTTTTCTTCCCTATATTCATCAGGTTAACTATGACAGGCGGGCGAAAAACCTCCAGTGACTCTGAAATTGCAGACAAGGTATCTGCATCCTGGTTGCTGTACAGGGAGTCGTAAACATTTATTCAGCAGGACGACAATCAGTTATAGACAGAACAATCCAGTGGTTGCCACGGACAAAGAAAGTGTGCAATCCATTAGGGGGTAGCTTCTGCCTACCAGCTAACATTGTCAAGGAGAGACCTCTCAAATTAGAATGTTGTGCTCGCAACAGTCTCTGGACTGCATTCACATGTCTGTCATTATGTTGCCCACCTTCCGTCAAAATGGGCTGTCAACCTCAGTGAGATGGATATCTTCAATCTTGATCCACAACTTAGCATGCCGCTCAGTTGCATCTAACTCCACGCTCCTGCAAGAAAGGTTGGTCGCTAGTGGTATCTGAGTCACTGCATTCCTGCTCTGGTTCATCACTTGAAGCTTGCTTTGGTGGAGGTTGGACACTTATAGTAGCCATTACTCTCTTGACCTTCAGCAAATCACTAGGATCGCTAGAGAAAGCCAGCACGCAAGGCAGTTCCATTCCTCCTTGAGGTAAATCTGCTGATCGTCTTCTAGGCCTAGTAATAGTGCAAGTAATCGCACCATTATGCTCCAAGAACAGTGCGCACACACCGATCTTACCAAGAACATGTCCAACTACCTCATCGCTCTTCCATACAGCTACTGCATAGCGAACATTGGAGTAGTTGCTCTCCCTTGTGCACTGCAGCTTTTCTCCAACTGTTGCGTTCCAGATGTCCTTGTAGATGTGGTGCCTCTTACGCAGCTTTCAACTGTAAACGTTGCTCCCAAACTAATAGCCATTGCAAAGCCACCTCTGTCCGTCGGGTCACTGCATGTGTAAAAAGCGTAAATTCAAAATTTGAACACATATGAAATGCTTAAACATAAATCCCGAAATTAAAGCTGCGTGATGATTGTATTCGAACGAAATCTCAAAATTTTCTTCCGAGAAATTGTCCTGCACTACGAAATAATCTTCAACAAATATCAAAAGAGCGTAGTTATTTGTCAGTATTTGTGTATTGCGTGAACATGCACTACTTTACAGTAAGGTATGTAAGCTATGCAGATAACTGTACAATGCAAGCTGTGTGCACTTGCTAGAAGTTCTTAGCTTGCACTTTTGTGTCCATGCGTTGCATTTCTGTACCATCAAAGTGAATCAGGAGTTTATTTCGACATACAGGCGAGAAGCCGAAGACGTGGGACCCAATGCCCATTGATCCCAAAACTGGCAAGGAGGTGTTGTGCTGTGTTGTGGACCTCAAACAAGCCAGTCCCGAATACAAGGAAGTCGAACAAGCCTTCTCACGCACCATGGGAGGAGGCTTTTCGTCTGGGATGGTCACACCATACACGGGAATCGTGAAGATCCAGCGTATCCAGAATCAGAAGCTCTACTCCCAGTACATTGCCAGGAAGAAGGTTATTGACAAAGCTAACCCAGAAGGCCACAAAAATGAAGAGACCCTCTTTCATGGCTGTGATGGTGGAGTGACTAATGATATTAACCATGAAGGGCTTAACAGAAACTTTGCAGGAAAAAATGGTGAGTTTGTCAAGCAGAGTATATGCATTCTCCTTAATAATTACCATTGCAACAAAATTTCTGTATATATATGTGCTGTTGTAAGTTTCTGCTATTTCATGTCTTCAGCTACTGCTCTTGGACGTGGAGTGTACTTTGCAAGAGATGCCAGCTACTCTGCGTCAGACCGCTACACACCACCTGATGCCAAAGGCCACAAGCACATGTACTATGCTCGTGTGCTTACAGGACAATACACTAACGGGAACAGCACCCTACTGGTGCCACCGCCAAAGGATCCCAGCAACCCATCAGTGCTGCACGAATCTGTCGTAGACAATGTGCAGAACCCACGTATCTTTGTAGTTTTTCAGGATGCTCATGTGTACCCAGAGTATCTCATCACATTCCACTAGGTCACACTACATTATGTAATGCTATTATGCTACTTTGCTGGGTATGTAGTACACTGAGCTGTAGGTGTGAACAATTAGGCCTGTAGGGATTTCTGCTTTTTGTATAGGCTTTTGTTAGGCTAGTGATGGTTGGACGTATTAGCTATAATCAGTTATAACGCAGTTGTTTTGTAGGAAAATGTTTGGATAATCAGTGTGTTTGATTGGTAATCTGAGTGGTGATATTTGTGTTACTATTACTATATTATAGTTTAATTAATAATGTTGCTATGATGTAATTATACTAATTGTGGCGAGCAAAGCAAGCCCCTAGATTATTGGTATAGGTAGTCAGAATCTATAGTATATACGGTCTGGCATGGGCTAATCGAGGCTGGAAGTGAGGGGACATTGTGCAAACTGTGAGACACACCAAGGTATGTACTGTCCCAGCCAGTGTGGCACTATGTATTATAACGCATGCATCCATGTAAAGAAATTTAAAGTCCGGATCCACCAACTATATACCGCGCCGTGCATGGGCTTAGAGCTGCTGCATGGATGGAAGTGCTAGCTCCATTCATTTATAAATATACATGTCTTATATAATAATATAGAAGTATAATTATATGTACATTATTATCCTATATATTATATATATAATAATTATGATGCGAACAAGTTTAGATGATTTTGGTATGGCTGTATATAAATTATATATAATTATGCTATATGTATTATACAATAATTACATCTACGTATACATAGGTGTATTTGCCTACAAAATGGCTAAAATCCAACTAAAGAACACATTCTGTACATGTTTGGATTGGGTGTGAGCATAAATTATTGATCACTATTAATATTGCACCATCCACAGATGCATCAGTTATATCAATGCAGCACCATGATATTGCCATGAATGTCTCCAAATGGGGGAGTACTCAGAAGCTATTGTTGATGCACCTCCTAATGTTGCATGGGAGGTGCTCCAGGTTTCTATCAGAATTCTGAAGTCACTGTGGAGTCGAAAACTGTCAGATATCAGTACACCCTTGTATATAGGCAAGAAGGACGATGTATATAGCTACTCTAGATCTGAAATCAAAACTGGACAGAATTATCCATGACAAGCATTACGCGAATGAAGAAATTAAGCTCTCCCCTGCTCATTTGGTGTACATTGACGTATGCTTAAGGGGAACACTGGCATCCTTGCACTCTCAAGTCACTTTCAGGCACATTTAGAAATGGCAAATTAGGCATATCTTGGCCTAGTTCCCCTTTTGCATTTTCAGTAAATTTGCCTCTCGATCTAACTTTCCTGTAAACTTTCAGAATCCCTTTACACTTCTAGTAATGATTTGCGACATTTGGCAGTAATTGTACAATAGAAAGACTCAACAGTACAGATTAGCTGGCGTACGAATGAATATTATTATTTATGTATAGAACAGGAATTGCAGTGCTGCATCTAGCTTCTGACTGTTTTTCTTGGTCACACTGATTCTCTACCACGTTTTGACTGTGTCTTCAATGTTATGGAATGCCTTGCAAGCAAGATCAATATCTGATTATGTTGTTTCGGTGCTGCCTATTGTGCTCTTAGTCTAACTCTTAGCACATTTTACTGGACAAGCAATTAGACAATCCAGCCTGACACTGAGCAACGAGGTAACCTTAAAAGATCAGAAAGAATTGGCTGTGGTGGGTAACAAAGGTTGTGGACGTGCACAACAAACGCAACCTCAACCAGACTTCACGAGGCAAAGACACAGTCAACCACGTAGCTACAACAACAGAGATCCATCATGACCAAGGAATACAGCCAGCAGTCGGTAGGAACAGTTCTATGCCCCTGAAAGTCCTTTGTCCACGCCAGCACACACTGTCATCCACTCTCGCCAGTGTGTCTAGCATGTCCAAGGCTAATGCATGGTGTACAATAGATTTCTGCTTTTGCACAGCTGTTCTTTGTATTCTTCTTTCAGTAGACGCTATCAATGTGATTGCCAGCTTTGCTGGCTGAATAAGCACTACTGTTGTGCATCAAAACATTCTCCATTTCCCCGTACTGTGTGTGAAGGTTTAGCCTATAACTTATGTGAATGAATACCTTTTTCAACGGTTCGGCTAACTCCAAGGTGCACAGAGTGACCATGTTTCAACTCAATAGGACTAATTGCATCCGAGTTACGGAAGTTCTATTGTGAATGGAAATATATCAGCAATTTTTAACGGCTTCCTAAGCAAAACTTCAGATCTGGAATAATTTGCTGTTTCTAAATGCGCCTGCCACATATTGTCAAACAGTACATACATACATAGGACATTGCCAGGTACATATGAAAGTATCTTGGTTTCCCACCATGTCGTTGTAGGCTGATGCATACATCAACCCTGCAAACCCTGCCCTCGACGTGACCAACAGTGAACTGGACACTGGCGGACGTCTGTTGAGGGATGCCTGCAATGACCACATAAGACAACATGGGCTCATCCCCAGCTGGGGGATTGCCACCACTGTTGCTGGCAATCAGACCTGTCAGCACATTCATTATTCATGTTGTTATTGGTGACTGTCGACTGTTGGAAGACTCTAAACAGGTACATTGCAGGTGCTACTCTCAATGAATCAGATATGCACTTAGTATAAAAATGCTCTCATTATAGCTATAATAAATGGCCGTGACATTGCTGTATACGTACCTGAATTGTTCATGTTTAAGATTTGCATGTACACCTAATTAATGTTTCATTAATTATTCACTTGTAGCATTTAAGCTTATACTACCTTTCTATCTACATAACAGAACATGGCAGAGATGTTGGCACGTGCACTACAGGAATGCAATCAGCTACAGGCCAAAGTGGTGGCAATTCCAGCTTTACACACAGGAGACGGTGGGTTCACTGATGAACTAGCAGCTAAGTTCTCATTCAAGCCATTGTCACGTTTCTTGGAGACAACCCTACAGCATCCATCAATGAGGTCATACTCGTTCAGCAAAGTGATGAAATTCTTGCTACATATAGGGCTGTCTACACTCAAATGCAGCAAGAAGCAGCTGTTTTGGCACAAGTTGAGGAGGCTTCAATCAAACAGGTGCATTCAATTGTTCTTAATGATGTAAGTCTGGAGATTCTGAGCGGTGATAATGAGCAGGTAGAATGTGAAGGTTGTGTTCTGGTTAGCCCTGTTGAAGAGGTTGAAAGTCACAAGATGATCATGGACTTGCTATTTGATGATTCATTTCAGAGTCTCAATAGTTCCCCGTCATAGTACAGCAATGGGGGATACCTTGTCTCAGGAGGTGCGAGTGGTGAAGCTGCCATGAAAGAAAATGCTGAAGTGTAGACAGGTTCTACAGGTGCCACGCCCACTGTGCCTGGAGGATTCTGAGCAGACTATTCTAAATATCCTTCTGACAGCGGAAAGAGAGAAGCTAGAATCTGTCGCATTTCCTGCTAGCATGTTCAGGTCAACTGGATATAGCCTGGTGCAAGAGGTTGAATCAGTTTATGGCATCATCACGGCACACACACTCTCACTCAATGCATGCATTGGCACTGCAATGTACACAAGCAATCCATCTTGATAAACTAATCTAACGTAATGAGATTAGGTCATTATATATGTGCAGTCACCTCACACTGTTTGCACCATTTGTCTTGAAAGTCCACGGCAGTGTTGATTTCTCAGTCAATTCCCTGCTCAAGCAGAGTCGCCTCACTCTCCAGCCCCCTCAGCTGGAGGCTCTCCCTTGTGTGAACCTACCACTCATCCAAAAGAGGGCTACCCAGCTGCCATGCAAGGAGGTTGAAGTCGTCCTGCGGCCACTGAATCTCAAATGTAAGCCAGGGACCGGGTGCATGGACAACCTTCTCCTCAATGTGCCACGTTTCCCAGGGGTGAATATCATACACATTCAAGCATGTGTATAGGTTGTCGTTGCATCCAAACAATCGCAAGTTCTCCAGAACATGCTGCTTATCAATGTCAGGCTTAAGCCCTTGTCTTGTCTTCACTTGGCTGAGGTTGAGGTTGTACGGAGGAACATCCAGTGGAGGGAAGAAGTATGCTTCAGTCTTGCCACGTCCACACAAGTGGCCTTGTATATACCACTTTTCTTGCATGCACGTGACAAGGAATGGGTGGGACTTCTTGATCTTACTGTGAGAGAGGCGAGTCCTTTTTGAGCCCAGGTGAGTAAATTGGCGCCCTAGGGGGACCTCCAATGTCGAGCACTTTGGTGAGCAGAGAACTGACCCATTAGCTCTTGTTGCGCTACTTTCATCGTGTCCCGTAGCGAAACTGAATTCACCTCCTTTGAGACTATGAGAGATGTCAATCGCTCGTTTTCCGCCTCCGTCATTGACATTCAACTGAGACATAGACGCGTTCGTCTGCATAGTCTCTGCTGCTGTTCTTGGCGATGACGTCACACCCAAGATACATCTACATCCAGCGCGGCCGATCTCGCTAACTGCCGGTAGAAATGCACTTCTACAACCGGTACTGTCCTGGGATATAATCTGTTAATAGTGTAGGAAGTATGGGAATATAGGACTATGGGAATAAGGGAATGGTAAATGGGAATGAATGAAATATGGGACTGATATATTATATCCTTGGATATAATCACTCCCCTCTTTACATTAGTCTAAGATATAATGTACACATGGTCCTGTCACATGCTAATAAATTTGCCGTCAGGTTGCGTGTGTGTGTGTGTATGTGTGTGTGTGTGTGTGTGTGTGTGTTATATGCCAATAGAGTATATTTCATCGCTGGAAGATGACTACACTAGATAGGAGGAGGAGGAGGATGGTTGTATTAAGGAGACGATTGCAAGCTATTTATGATTGTGAGGACGACTTGCGTGAAATTGTGTCTGCGATTGTCGCGAATAGAATGATTGGAAATACGATACAGTGTCGATCAGTCCGGGTTAGAAACAGCCGATTAAAGTTGCCGCTGAATCTCACGTTTGCTCCAAATCTCTAGAAATGTTGTATCACTTTCGCTCCATACGCGGCCTCGCTCCGCCATTTTTTCGCACTACGTACGAAACCGTTTCGAGAGAAACCTGGTGCGGAGCAGGTTTCGTTAAACTGGCTTCAAAACATTTTGAAACCAGTTTAAGTGCGCATGTGAATGCGCCAAACCGGTTTCGCGTGTCCATGTGAAACGGCCCTTAGTGAGATCGGCCGCGCTGGGCAGGACTTGGAAGAATGCCGTCACGTTGGCCCAATGTCGCCAGTAACGCTGTCCTTCATGGAAGTGCGTATAATAAGCAGCAATTAACGTTTTCCAGCCGAACGTCCCCATCACTTGGGCAAACCGTGCTTGGATTTATTAGTCGAAGCAACGCAACACAGCTATGGGGTCGACCCGGCCCACGGCCATATTATGACGTCAGTATCCGGCTGTGCATAAAATAGTAGTCCAGTAGTCCAGTCCATAATCCAGTCCAGCGATTACTGACACCTACTTCCTCCCATGTGGAAGGCGATGGGGAGTTCTCCGTCGCATGTTCTGTTTTACCTCTTAACTGTCCTGTGGTGCCGAACAGGTTGGTTTTGACAGTGCGCGTGTAGTGACCCTAATCGTCACCCGTTCTTCGTCTTTTCCTCTCCAGCAGCATACGCCCAGATTAGCTTCCAGGAGGAGCCTGTAAACACGACCGTGCTTCAGGACGGACGGGTGTCGCTGCGATGCGTGGCCGTGGATGCAGGCATGCGACGCGCTCACGTGTCGTGGCGAAAGGGCGCGGACGAACCCCTTTCTAACAGGTTAGCCATACGGTACTGATAGTACCACAACGCTTTGGTTCGTCCGCTGCGTGCTGTGTTTGCATCCATATCGTGCTTTGCCATATTTGCCGATTTGGAGGACTTAGTTTTGGCTGTGGATATCTGGCAGGGCATGACTTGCTGCTGTAGAATGTGCCAAGTGTATAGGGATGAACCAAGTCCTGAAGCTGCTGCACACTGTATGTGTTTCAACAGTCTGCACTGGAGATGTGTGTGTATGTGTGTGTGTGTTTGTGTGTGTGTGCTGTGTGTGTACACATCTCATGTGCCATGGGCGTGTATGTGTTCATACATACGTATTAATATGTCCAAAGGTAACTCCATAAAGTGTGTGTTTGAAATGTGTTTGGTTAGTGTATGTGTTTGTGTATGGCGCACCTCATCTGTAGCCCCTTTCTGCATCCTCTGTGTATGTGGGAGGCCAATTGTGGGCAGATTAGTGTCCTTATCCACACACAGGACAGCTCACCATCATAATAAGATTACACAACTACGCACAAAGTGCAGTTAAACGTGCGCACTCAGCGCACACATCTGCAACTCAATTTACCTGCAGACAGTGACATGCACAAGTGAATGAAGAAAGAAAGGATTCCCTTCGTGTTTGTTCATTGTGTGGTCCTGCTGCAGTGTATAATCAATAAATCGATCATCTAAAGTGAATTATACCTTTAGGCACTAGGACACGCCTGTCCATAGTTGCCATACACAAACCTATCATATATACCACTTTGGACACATCAGAGAAAACACATTTATTGGTACAGGCTACTGGCATTATCGAGACTCATTTGGCTCTCCATCTCTTGCATCAAGGAGGATCTGAGGTTGAGCTACGTTGAACAATCCACAACTACTGTTGGACAATCATCTGTGTTCTATTTCACACTCCTTTCATGCACTCACCTCTCCATACATCAAGGTCCGCATCACAGCAGGCCTGCACTGCATATCCTTTTCTACCTTCACATATCCTTTAGGCTTATATATTTCACTCCAATTCAATGCAGTGGTGTCCAGTGACATGTTAATGATTATTGTTATACTTATCCTATTGTATAACTGGGAGTTCTCCTTTTCCACTTTTAGATTCCATTTTGACGCTGCAAGTGGGACCCTGTCCCTCTCACTGGTTCAGTGTGATGATTCAGGGTGGTACTCGTGTGTGGCTAGTGATGGGAGTGAAACAGCGATGAAGAGGGCCTATCTCACTGTGCCGTGTTTGACAGGTGATGTAGCCTATAATATTGGGAGTGTATACGCATTTATTGCATGATGACGTCATAGATTAAAGGCACTGCCTGGGTGGTAAATCGTGTACCAACCCTGTGGTTAGGGCAGGTAAGGTGACAAGTGCCCCTAACACCTCCATATGGGCATGTTATAAAAGTCGGAAAGCCGGAATGGGAAACGAAAGGAAACAAAACAAAACGGAGGACCGAATAAAATGGCGGCCAGCGTTCGATTATGGGTTGGTTACTAGACTAGCTCAGTCAGTAGTGTTAGTCACTGGGGCCTCTTCGTTGAACCATCTTTAACTACTGCCCACACGTGCACGCCCTTAGGGAATGGAGGGCTTCCTCCCTTCATCCCCTAAGCGGTAACCAGCAAACAGCTGACTAGCTACAGTTCTCCGTCAAGGAGTTTATAAGCTGCCGGGCGATGGCGACCATACCAGCTCAGACAGCAGTATTAGCTATAGGCAATCACTAGAACTAGGGTCTTTTAGGTCTAGCCAACTACGTATATATAGCTAGCTACCGTCTCACCAATTGTCTCGTTTGCAGAGCAGTTTGCTTTCTCTAATGGCTATGCCACTCACACCTCAGGGCCTCCACTTACACTCCATACCCTAAAGGTAAGGAGAACAGCGGCTATTAGGGTAGGGAGGAAGAGGTCTTGAAGGACAAGTGTGCATGTGCACATCTTTGCCTGTACTTGATGCAAACCCTGTGCCTGTGAAATATAGTACAGCAAGCGCGATCATTCTCTGTCCCTATGTTGCTAGCTATGCATACTATATATCTCATGTGTCTCCTATACAGCTTGTCTCCTGGTTACCAATGCATACAGTATAGCTATAGCTATATCTGTGTTCACCCTCAGTTGCACTGATGAGGGCAACAAGCTATCTACGTAGCTATAGGCCAAGTGAAGCCTCTTACCATAGGAGTGTTAGCTTAATGATGTGCAAGACCAGACGTTGAAATCAATTTGTAACAGCAAATCCTTGTCACTAACTATAACAACAGATATGAACATTTATATATTAATACAAGATATATATATATAATAATAGATATGAATTATTATAATACAAGA
>MKWU01006658.1_pt1 | contig 11578 bp, 15 predicted proteins | sample 809101 | NCBI WGS metagenome assembly MKWU01 (sample SAMN05860141, study PRJNA318959) | sponge metagenome | host: Aplysina aerophoba | place: Slovenia: Piran, Adriatic Sea, Gulf of Piran | collected 2013-05-07
CGGCCCTACGGTGCTTCTCCGTTGCCCCTTGAGCCCCTCGAAGGTCAGGATGCGACCCGCGAGTGCGGCAATCCTGATCGACCGCATGAGCGTCTTGATCGTGTGGCGATGAATGCGGTGAGTGACCTGCATCGTCGCAACCCACGTCAGGGGCTGGCTGACCTCAAACCGGGTTCCATTGAGGATCGTGAATCCAACATCCTCCCGGAACAGGTTGACGTTCCACTCGCCTTCTTCGGCGAAATGGTCAGTGAATCCACTGCTGACCTCGGTATTCATGGCCTTGTGATATGTCGAGGTGTCCCGACAGACCTTCACGATCGCTGTGTTATACCGGCTCCAAACGTCCTTCATGTCGTCGGCGAATTCGTACCCCTGGAAGTGGTACGGCATGAACGCCACATGGAAATTATTGTTTGACACCCTCACCTCCGTTTCCTACCCTCGACCCAGACTGCTATTCGGGTTGCCTACCCCAACGACGGCAACCGCGTCACGATGCAGCCTGTTCCTCTCTCTCGCCCGGGCCGGCTGGTTCGCCGTCCGGCTCGGGTTCAACAACCTTCGATCGTTCGGCAATCATGGCGTCGGCTTGCTGGTAGGCAAAGTGCGCCAAGTTCTCTGCGGAGTTTTCGGCTATCTCGCGGTTTGCCAACATCCCCTGCATTGCCGAATCCGCGAAGCGATCTCGGAGCGACATCCCTGGGGAATAGACCCGAACGTTGCAGCCGTTCCCTGCCTGGTCCATCCCGCGCTCGATGCGAATACTCGGAAACGCTGGGCCTCCGTTTGGCTTAGTCATGCTTCGTTATCCTCGTTGAATTCGGGTTCGGTCATCGCGCATCAGCTTCCTCCCGTAAGGCGCCGCCACCGAAGCGACGGCGCCAACCTGGTTACTTCAAGTCTTCCTTGAGGGTTGGGGTCGGCTTGAACTGAACGGTTTTGCTCGCGGCAATGGTGATCTTTGCGCCCGTCTGGGGGTTGCGGCCGGGACGCGCGGGCCGCTCCTTCACGATGAACGTGCCGAAGCCTCGGAACTCCACGCGGCCATCCTGCTTCAGGATTGTCTTCATCGCGTCAAACGTCGAATCAACCACGTCGGCCACGAGTTTCTTCGGCGCGGATTGTTCGCGTTCTTCCAGATGCTCGATTACCTGGTTCACCAGGTCACTCTTGTTCACTTCGGGTCTCCTTTGAGGTGGTGGTTCAACTACAGCGTCCCGATCTCGACGATGCGGGGTTTGTTGTGGACGTCCATGTGCATGCACAGTTCATGGTAGAAGCGCCCGTACAGGGCTTGGCTTAGGCTTCCTGGTTCATCCAGGAGGGCCAGCCACGGGGTGATTGAGGGCTCACCACGGGTCTCGCGTTTCCGTGCCTCATCCCAGGCACCGAAGGTCTTGAGTTCGACCTCGGCATCAGAGTCGCGGTGCATGATCGAGACGCGGTGTGTATTTTGGATCACCCGCCATTTTCCAACGGACGAGTCCATAACCTTCCCGTCGTCGTCGAAGCAATCCCCACGGAGGTAATACCGTAGGAATTCCATGGCGATTTCGACACCCGACTGTGCGTGGAAGCCCATCAGGACTTTGCCGCCTGGCTTGGTAAATAACCCTGCGGGGTGGATGGCGCAATACGCGAGCGCCGCGAGTGTTGAGGTTTTGCCGACGAACCGATCTTCAAAGATTCGGCATTGTTTCGACATGGCGAGACGATGGGCCAGATATTCTCGCCATGGGTACCACGTGATGAGCCCACCCTCGTTTGGCCCATCGGGGATGGGTAATTTCTCGAGCTCCGCCTTGATTGCCAGCGGTGTTGCGAGTTCAAAAGAACCCATACGGGTTGCCTCCTGTGTTGAGTGCCGTGGTTACGTCGTGGTTTTGTCCTGCGCACCTCCTTTCGTCGTCCGGGCCCGCTTGGGCTTGGGCATGTTGAGTCCGTCGCGTATCTCCGCCGCCATGCCGGGGTCCATCATGCCTTCGTGGGCCGGTTGCAAGACGGGTTCGGGCCCGCTCTCCATTCCATCGACGAGTCGCCCCACGAGGGCTACCGCGGTGTCATAGTCGCCCTTGGCCCGTGCTGCCTGGTAGTCCGCGCGTAGCGCATCGCGCTCGGTGTTGGGAAAGAGTGGTTCGAGACCGTGGCGCCGGCGCAGGCGGTCCCGAAGGAGATCGTCGTCCCCTACGACCTTATCCATCATGCCCAGGAGGAACGTCAGGCCCCCACGGGTGTAGCCCTGGTCTTCCAATTCATCGTCGGACAAGGCGAGCAGTGCGTTGATATGCACGAGGCGTTCCGGCTTGGGCTTGGTACCGTCGAAGCACACAGGGAGGTTCCCCCGTGCGGGTGCTGGTCCTGTGGGTGTCGAGGCACAATCGCACACCGTTCCCCTGTGTTCGTCGGGGCGCATGCAGTTCCGGCCAAGATTCTTCTCGTTGGGAATGTAGCGAATGATGTCACCAGGCGACGGCGTGAATGAGCCGCGGTCGAGGTCCTTGAAGTGTTCGTTGATCGCCACGGAAATTCGGGTGAGGTCGTACTTGTGGAGGGCATTCCAGTAGACCTGGAATTGCTCTGGCGTCAGGACGTTGGACTTGTCCCGAAACCTCGCTGCGAACGCAATGAGTTCCCGGAAATCCTCCGTCATGGGCTTGTCGGTCAACTTCAAGAGATCGTCACGCATTGGCGTCGCGCTCCTTCATTTCCTTGAGTATCCGCCGTTGTTCCTGCTCGGCCTGTTCTGCCTTGGTGAGTTTTCGCGTCGGGGGTTCCCACTCGTTTGCGAGGTTGTCCATGTCGGCGACGAAGTTCCCTGCCATTTCAACGAATTGGGTTCCTATCTGCTCTCGCGCCTCACAGTAGAGTCGGTACCGTCTGACGGCTTCCAATATATCGGCATAGGTCGTTCGCCCTGCTACCACGTGGGCTTTGGCGTGTTGGGCCGCGCGGTCCCATCGGTTCTTACCTGGGGTTGACGGCGCTCGGAATGGGTATGTGGCCTTCAGGGTTTTCATGAACCCCTGCAAGTCGGAGTCGAAAGAATCAGCGAACAAGTCAACTTCGCCTGCGCGCGCGCGGGGTGTGTGTTCTGTCTCTCCCTCTGTCTCTCCCTCTGTCTCTGTCTGAGACAAGCGTGTGAGGCTAGCCCCTTGTGCTAGCACGTTGCTAGCATCGTGAAACGACTCAATGAATCCGGCGCGCTCAAGAAGGTCGAGATCGACAGGTGTTTTAGCCTCGATCTTCCCTGCGACGTAGGCCGCGTCGTACTTGATGTTGTTTTCGGTCCGGGATGCGAGCAGCCATATCAGGAGCAGGTGGAGCCTTGTGTTTTCGGGGAGGTCACCAAACTTGTCGTTCTCTAGCAGCTTCGTATGGAACTTGATCCAGGGTGGGTTCCGCTTGCCGTAATGCTGGTACTCGTTCCAGTTAGGAATGCGAAACCGCTTCATGCTCATCCTTTCGAGCAAAGAACTCGGCCAAGATCATCTCGACCTGGCCGCTGATCGTCCGGTGTTCGTGCTGCGCTTCTTCCCGGAGGCGGTCGGCAATCCCCTTGTCGATATGGACCACGATTCGATTTTCAGGCGCGGGCATGTTGTCCTCCAATACAGTGTTTGACACAATCGAACCTAACAGTATATCCTAGTGTTTCAAACGTCAACCCGCAGGAGGGCTCATGGCTTTCGACCAACGCGCCGAACGCAGCACGTCGCGGTACCAGAAGGCCCGCGCGGCGTTCCTGTCCAATCCCGACAATGCCTTGTGTGTGTCGTGTAAGTCCAAGGGCTTTACGGTGGCCGCGCGTGAACTCGATCACAAGGTGCCCGTGAAGGACGCACCGGATCGTTTTTGGGACCAGGACAATTGGCAGGGACTTTGCAAAGGCTGTCACGAGGCCAAGACCGCCCGCGAAGCCCGCAACGAATCCGACGAGGTTGCTAAATGGCGAGAATACGTAGAGGGGACAAGCGCATGATGACTGGTGATCTGTGGTTCACGACGTCGACGGGTCGGTATTTCGACCTGGCCAACCCCGAACCCCCAATGTTCGACTGGACCGACATTGCAACGGCGCTGTCGCGGCAATGCCGGTTCAACGGGCACACACGATGGTTCTACTCCGTGGCGGAGCATTCGTGCCACGTCGCATCACTACTGCCGGATGAAATCGCGGTGTACGGGCTCCTCCACGATGCCCACGAAGCCTACATCGGCGACATCACGGCCCCGATGAAGTCATTCATCATGGGAACCGGCGCCGGCCTCCACAACGCGGTCCACAAGGTCATCATGCGGGACAGGTGGAAGGCGATGGAACACCGGATCGACCAGATGATCTACGACAAGGCGGGAATCCCCGCGCCCACGGACGAGATCGAGGCCCAGGTGAAGCGGGCCGACCTCACGATGCTCGCAACGGAGCGCCGCGACCTGTTCCCCGGTGAAAAGCACACCCGCCCGTGGCTCATCGACAAGGAACAGGTACCACCCGCCGACCTAGACATCCGGGGTTGGGATCCCGAAACCGCCGAGAGTGAGTTCACCCTGGCGCTCGCGGGGATCCTCGGTGAATCGGTCCTCATCGCAGAGGCGTAGGCATGACGGTCAACATCTTCGTGGGTGACGCAAAGGAGCGTCTGCGCGAGCTGCCCGATCAGCACGTCCACTGCGTCCTGACGAGCCCGCCTTATTGGGGGCTCCGGGATTATGGCAACGGTGATTGGGTCGGGGGCGACCCGAGCTGCGAACACCGAAAGATCGTCAAGGGCCTCGACAGGTCAACCCTCTTGGGGGCCGAGTGGTCCGAGCAGTACAACGGCCATGCCAACGCCCCCTGGCCGAGCGGCGTGTGCGGTCATTGCGGCGCCCGCTTCCAGGGTAACGGGATCGGGTTGGAGGACGGTCTAAAGGAACACATCGCCAACCTGGTCGATCTGTTCCGAGAGGTGCGGCGGGTCCTGCGCGACGATGGTAGCGTGTGGATGAATTACGGGGACGCTTACGCGGGCTCCTGGGGGAACTACCACCCGACCGGCGCCGGAAACTAGCGAGCATCGTTCACCGACCGCTGGAAGCGCCGCGCCTGGGATGATGCAACACGCAAGCCCCCTGCGGCTTCGGCGGTCGAGGGGTACAAGCCGAAGGACATGATGTTTCTGCCTCACGAGGTTGCCAAGGCATTGCGGCTGCCGTGGTTGCGGTGCCTACGGTGCGAGGCCGTAACCCACAAGACCACGTGGGGGTGGTGGCCCAAAGGCGAATTGATCTGCCCCGAGTGCATGAGCTTCGACAACGCGCCCGAGATTGCCGAGCCCGGTTGGTATGTGCGCCAGGCCGTCGTGTGGATCAAGCCCAACATCCAGCCCGAGTCAGTCAAGGACCGACCCGCGCGGTGCTACGAGTACGTGTTTCTCCTGACGAAAAGCGGCGCGCCTCTGTTCTGGACCCACGAGGACGGCAGGGGGACCCGGAAGCGGCCCAAGCCCGATTACTGCTGGCTCAACCGGGAAACGTTCGAGGTTGTCCGCGAGGCCCCTCCGGGCTGGCGCGACTCCGAGGTTTGGATGCGGAAGAACCTGTGGAGCGGTCACGATTACTTCTACGACCCCGACGCGGTGCGAACAGCGGGAAGCCCCAACACCCACGGGCGGCGCAAGGACAACACACGCAAGACCGTCAAGGGCACCGACCCCAACGATAAGCGTGATGGGACGTGGATTGAGTACCGATCGGTGGACGAGCAGCGCGAGATGGGGTCTAACCTGCGCAACGCCTGGTTTGTGGACAACGGAGAACTCGAAGTGCCCGCGCCCAAGAGAAAGGGCAGGAAGCAACCACCGCGGCACACACAGTACGGCGACATGAACAAGTCCCTCGACGATGCGCCGCGCGACCAGGGATCGAACCTGCGAAACTTCTGGATCGTCCCGAACAAGGGGTATTCGGGCGCGCACTTCGCCGTATTCCCCGAAGCCCTGGCGGACATCCCGATCCGGGCGGGCACAAGCGCCCATGGCGTGTGTGAGTCGTGCGGGGCACCGTGGAAGCGCCATGTCCGAACGTCCTACCTCAACCCGGGCAACCGGACGACCAACGGCCCCCGGAGTACAGGGCGCCGGCATGAGTCGCCGGGATTCGATCAGCGGCTTGAGAAAGAGACCCAGACCGTGGGTTGGCATCCCACGTGCGGGTGCGGCGCCGGCGTAAGGCCCGCCGTTGTCATGGATATTTTCGGAGGCGCGGGAACAACCGGACTGGTTGCGAGCAAACTCGGTCGGGACGCGGTGCTCATCGAACTCAACCCGGACTACGTGGAGATGGCGGCGGACAGGATACGAACCGCGGCGCCTCTGCTGTTCCACGTCAACATCGACCATGGAACCGTGGAGGCTGACACGTGACGGGTGGCGAGTTGCAGCAGGGCATCATCGAGGCCGCGATGTGGCGCGGGTGGTACGTGTTTCATACGGCGCTCGTCGGGGCACACAAGCGCAAGGTCACGTGCCCCAAGTGTCTCCACTGGTTTTTTCTCAAACTGCGCGGGCAGTTGCGCGGCAATGGCGAGGGATACCCCGATCTCACGCTTGCCCATCCGGTTTGCGGGCATGCGTTCGTCGAGTGCAAGGGGGAGGATGAACCCCTGAGACCGAAGCAGAAGGAGTGGCTCAACACGTTGGCGGGAAGCAGCGAGAGGGTTGCGGTGTGGCGACCGAAGCATTACGACGCGGCGCTGGAGTGGTTGCAGCATCCCGGCATGGAGATACCGGGGAGGTGGATAGTATGAGTGTTGTTTCGTACGCAGAACGATTGTGTTCCCACGAGGGCTGCGGGCGGTCCCATTCGAGCAAGGGTTACTGCTCTGTCCACTACAATCGCTGGCGTCGAAATATGCCCATGGATGCGCCGATAAGGGGGGAGGGAATCAGGACTTGTTCATTGCCAGGGTGTTTGAACCGACATAGCGCAAAAGGTTTGTGCAGGCTTCACAGGAGGCGACAAAGGACTGGTATCGACCTCGACAAACCCTATAACCCAGATCCCAAATCAACCTACATTGTGTGTGGGTACGATAAATGCGTTGAACCAGCCAAACGAAACGGTCTATGCGGCCTTCATAATTACCGAATTAAGCATGGATTGAATATGGGTGAACCTAGAAGAGGTGAGGGGAATGGCAGGGTATGCAAGATTGATGGATGTGAAAGGCCGCATGATGCAAAGGGGTATTGCTCCACTCATTACAATAGATGGAGAGGGAATTCAAAGGTACCAATGGATGCACCGATCGCGTTGCCTTTGACGACCCAGCAATGCAAGCATCCCACATGCAAAAGAAAAACTCATAAAATCGGATATTGCAATCTCCATTACCAACGATTCCGTAAAAAGACAGACATGGACTCTCCAAGGTCTGGGCCATTGAGGGTTAAAAACCCGGATGGATATGTGCTAATTGCTATTTCCCCCGGCTTGAGAATGCCTGAACACCGCTTGGTAATGGAGCGTTTTGTCGGCCGCGCGCTTTTGCCGGGCGAGACGGTTCATCATAAGAATGGACAACGCGACGATAACCGATTAGAAAACCTTGAGTTGTGGAGTTCGTCCCATCCTTCGGGGCAGAGAATCCAGGATAAACTCAAATGGGCCAAGGAATTCATCGCGCTGTACGACACTCCCCTATTCAATAGGCCGTAGGAATGCTGTCCGAGATTGGTGAGCGACTTTACCAGGATGTTCTAAACCTCAAGATCACCGAGGGCCCGCTCGCCGGTGAGGAAATAGAAATCCTCGACTGGCAAAAGGAACTCATCGAGGCCGTTGCCACCCACACGGAAATCCTGCTGTCCATGCCGAGGGGCAACGGTAAGACGACCGTTGTTGCCTCTCTCGCCACCTCCGCACTCAACCCCAAGGGTGCCTTGTTTGTCCCGCGCGGCCAGATCGTCCTGGTCGCGTCATCCCTGAAGCAGGCCACCATCGCCTTCAACCACATAAAATTCTTCATGTGGGATGAGTTCTACGACGACAACGGCAAAGAGCGGAAAGGCATCTGGCGGATCATCGACAACACACACGAAAAGTCCATCGAACACCGCCCTACCGGGACCAAGCTCCAGGCGATCGGTTCCGATAGTGACCGCGCCCACGGCCTTGCCCCCTCGTTTATCCTGGCCGACGAACCAAGCCGTTACAAGAGGCAGGGCGAAAGCCTCATAGTCGCCTTGGTCACGGGCATGATTAAGCAAGACAATCCCAAGATGGTCGTGATTGGAACGCAGTCCGATACCCCCGATCATTGGTTCAACAAAATGCTTTCCGCGCCAAACGAACACCGATGGTCAAAGAACTATTGCGCGAGCAAGGAGGACATCGAAAAAGGCAGGGAATTCGAGCTTGACGTCATTCGCAAGGCCAACCCGTCATACGATCACCTCAAGGCGCTCCGCGCGGGAATCGACCGGGCCATCATCAAGGCGAAGAACGAAGGCGACACCGCTTTGGCGTCATATCGGGCGCTTCATTTGAATTCTGGAACTCCCGAAACAGACGAAATCGAGATGATTGTCCAGGTGGAGAATTGGCGGGCGGTCACGTTCGAGGTTGGCGCGCCGCGGCAGGGTCCCGTGGCGATCGGGATTGACCTCGGCGGGGGAAACAGCATGTCGGCCATCAGTTTCTATTTCCCCGAGACGGGTCGCCTCGAAGCCTATGGTGCGTTTCCCGCATTGCCGTCACTGACCGAGAGAGGGAGGCGTGACGGGATCGGTGAGGACTACCAGGTCATGAAGAAGCGCGGAGAACTCACGGTGTACCCCGGATGGAAAACCAACAACGTGAAGTTCCTCAAGGACCGTCTCAATGAGATCGCGGATTACAAATGGATAGGTGTCGCGGCTGACAACTATGCCAAGACGGAAGTTCAGCAGGTATTCCTCGAAGCCCACTACGATATGGAGCTTTTGGACTTCAGGCGGGTCGGTGCGGGTCCTCATGGCAAGGAGGACGTCGAGGCATTTCAAACCGAAGTCCTCACGGCCTATATGTCGGTCGAGAGAAACCTCGCGCTTGATTATGCTATTCTCAAGTCGAGAATACGCCGGGACCCCAACGGCAATCCTAGTCTCCAAAAAGCAGCCGCAAAAGGCAGGATCGACGTTCTTCAAGCGTCGTTGCTCGCAGTTGGCATGGGCTACCGATGGCGCAAACCGTATGAACAAAGAGACGGGCTGGGCGCCTTCTGGGACAAGATGCTGGAGTCAGGAAAATTCGTGGGATCAGCGTAAATGCTCGGTCGAATCAGACAGGCAATGTCCAACGCGATCACGTGGGAGAACCGCGACGATTACCGTGACGCGGCCCGCTACGACCCCGACGACGGGAAGTTTCTCCCGCTCGGAATCGCGTCAGAGTATGGCAATGCTCGCGGTCTCGCCGCGGTCCCTGCGGTGTACGGCGCGGTCAACCTCCTGAGCGACCAGATTTCACTCCTGCGCCCCACGGTTCGCCGGGGTGAGTACGAATTCTTCCCCAATCACCCGATTTCGGTTCTGCTCGGCGAACAGCCCTCGCGGTTGTTCAACAAGGTGCAGTTCTGGCGCATCATGACGCGGATGTGTTTCCTCCATGGAAACGCTCATGCGTACATCCGGCGCCGTGCGTTCGGTGACCGCCGCTACGCTTTCGAGCTTGTCCCGGCATACTGCCACCGGGCGTGGTGGGTCGAACACCGGGATTCCCCGCGCCAGCGGTACAGCCTGCAACTCGTGGGGCGCGACACCTACGGGGGGCTGTCGTTCAACCAGCACGTCGAGGCCGACGCAAAAGACGTCATCACGTACCACGGCCCGGGCTACAACGGGCTGACGTCACCCTCGCCCGTGCGGTACGCCGCGAGTCAGATCGTGGGCATCATGGGGAAGGTGTTGCAGCACCAGTCGCAACTTCTCAAGATCGACGACAACTCATCGCTGTTCCTCAAGTCCGATCTCGGAGTGCCTTACGAGTCGTGGGACAAGGCCCGGACGACTGTTGAGGACCAGGTTCAGGGTGTACGGAAAGACCAGCGGATCCCGCTGCTCCCTCCGGGGGTCACGCTCGAACGCTTCCAGATGCTCAACGCGACGGACCTCCGATTGATCGAACTGCTCAAGTGGGGCGTGGAGGACGTGTGCCGCGTGTGGCAGGTTCCGCCGGCGCGCCTCGCCCACTACTACCAAGGGATGCGGGTCGCGGGTGTAGAGAACCAGGCGGTCGACTTCGAGCGGTTTTCGATTCAGAACCGAACCGGCATGCTCGACAGCGAAAACACCATGAAGCTGCTCCCGACGTCGGATCGCGTGGAGGAGATGGAAGTCTGGACCGACACATCGCCGATCGGCCTGGGAACCCTGGCTGAACGCATGGACGTTGCGGAGCAGGGTGTCGCGCGGGGCGGCATGTGGAAGATCGACGAAGGGCGTAGACTGACAGGCCAACCACCGTTGCCCAACGGCGACGGGGACCGGGTGTTGGAACCCAAGGGCGCCCCGGCCCAGAACACCGATGGCAACCCAAGCCGCAGCCAAAAAAACCGTGAGTACGAACTCGGACCCGAAGGTGAGGGAATGGAGACATCTTGACGATGCGTAACCTTTGGGCAATCATTTACGGCAAGGAGATAGGCGATGAATCCTAAACTTTTCGCCAAGATGCTGCGGCAGTACCAGGACCGGCTCGCCCGCGCAGGGCGTCCCGTGGCTGAAGATCAGCCAATTCCTTCGGGCATCTCGGACAAGATCGAAGGCAACGCGATCACGCTTCGCGTCCAAGGCCCGCTTGACGGCGGGTGGCTTGGCGTGTCGGCGGCGGACATCATCAAGAGGCTCGATGCAGCCGGCGCGACCGAGATCATGCTGCTCATCGACAGTCCAGGCGGATTTGTTGACGAGGGTATGTCGCTGTACACCGATCTCCGGCAGCGCGCCAAGGATGGCGCGAATGTCCGAACGGAGTCCCGTGGCCTCGTGGCGTCGGCGGCGATCATGCCATACCTCGCGGGCGACACGAGGACCGTTGCCGAGGGCAGCCTGTTCATGATCCACAATTCGTGGTCATGGCTGTTCGCCATTGGTGACTACCAGGACCTGCAGAAAGAGTCCACGGCGGTCCTCAATGGTCTCGTGGCAACAACGAAACTCATCCGCAACATCATTGCGGATCGGACCAACACCCCTGTGGATGAAGTCAAGGCCCAGATGGACGCTGAGACGTGGTTCACGGCGGATGAAGCGGTCGAAGCACGATACTCCAACGAAGTGGTAGAACCGCAGCCAGACGATGACGACGATCCGAACGAAGTTTCGGATGCCATCATGAAGCAGTACGAGGCATCCCAAGAACGTCTAGTGGCGGCGGTTGTTCGCCGATTTGGAGGAGTATAGGACCATGAAATATCCGGCCCATATCGAACAAACGATGCAGGAGTCGAACGGCCTCGCCAATCCATTTATGCTCAACCGGGACCCGGCGCAAATCCTCGCGTACCACACGTTCGAGGGCAAGAGTCTCAACGAGTGCGTGGCGGAGTTCAACA
>MKWU01006659.1_pt1 | contig 11578 bp, 10 predicted proteins | sample 809101 | NCBI WGS metagenome assembly MKWU01 (sample SAMN05860141, study PRJNA318959) | sponge metagenome | host: Aplysina aerophoba | place: Slovenia: Piran, Adriatic Sea, Gulf of Piran | collected 2013-05-07
TGCGACACCGTGCTGGAGGGCACCAGGATCGACGAGGGCGACCAGGTGGTGATGCACTACCTGTGCGCCAACCGGGACGAGTCGGTGTTCGACGACCCGCTCGCCTTCGACGTGCGGCGTGTACCCAACCCCCACGTCGGCTACGGCGGCCCCGGTCCGCACTACTGCCTCCGCGCCCCCCCCTCCTCCGCCACGGCGCCCCCGGCCCCCCCTACTCCCCCGGCCCCCACCTGGCCCGCCGCGAGATCAAGGTGATGTTCCGCGAGCTGTTCACCCGCATCGGCGACATCCACGCCACCGACCGGCCCGACCTGCTGGCATCGGCGTTCATCCACGGCATCAAGCACCTCCCCGCCCAGTTCACCCCGACCAACCCAAGCCCCACCCACGCCTGACCCAGCCAGTCACCGAGACGTCAGAGTCGGAACGGCGGTCCCCAGGCGGGCGATGCGGGCGTTCGATTGCGAGCGAGTGGGGCGAAGCCCGTGCGAGCAAGCGAATGCCGGTAGCGTCCGCCGGTTGTACGGTTTGCCTGTGTCGAGGATGCGACTGGTTTGTGTTTGTCCCAATCCAGCGATCGACCATACGGTGGTCGTGCCTGCGCTCGTGGCGGGCGAGACAGTTCGAGCGTCGAGGAGCGTGACGACAGCCGGCGGCAAGGGTCTCAACGTCGCCCGGTTCGCGCAGGGCCTCGGAGCGCAAGTCGTCGCGGTCACTTGGCTCGGCGAGGTCGGCGCCGATCACATGCGCGCCCTTGCGCGCCGCGACAGCCTGCACCTCGAGGCAACCGTTGTTCCCGGTGCCGCGGTGCGGGTGTGTCCTGTATTGGTGGACTCGCGCGACGGGACCGTGCTGACGACGAGTGATCCACCGACCGTCCTGAGTTCGGCGAACTGGTCGGCGTTCACCCGAATCGTGGCGGCCGCCGCGGCAGAGGCCGACGTTGTGTGCATCTCCGGCAGCTTCCCCCGGGTGCGGGACACCGAAGCCGTGGACGTCCTTCTGGATGCCATCGGTTCGGCTGCGCCGTTGTGGCTCGACTCATCGGGACCGGCTCTGGCACGGGCCGCCACCGTATTCCCCGATGTCGGCTTGAAGATCAACCTCGCTGAGGCTCGGGCGCTCCTCGGCGCGGCGCGGAGTGGCGCTGGCGAGGGCGGCAGCGAAGCCTGCGGAGCAGAGCGGAGCGAGGCGTTGGATGCCGCCGATGCGCTGGGCTGCGGGATGCGCCGCGTGATCGTAACCGCCGGAGCGGCGGGCGCTGCGGAGGCGACCCCGGCGGGCCGGCGGTGGCGGGACGCCCCGCGAGTGCCGGTCCGCAACCCGACCGGCAGCGGTGATGCGTTCCTGGCCGCCTATCTGTGTGCAGGCCGCGGTCGGCTGTCGCAGCTGAGCGACCCACTGAAGGCCGGCGTCCTTGCCGGCGCGGCGAACACAAGCTCGTGGGAACCCGCCGTGACGCCCGACTCGATCATGGAGTTGGCCGCAGGCGCTGGGTGATTGCCCTCGGTGAATCCCCGCGAGCGCGGCGGACCGCCCATTCAAGGACTGCCTTGGGTCACGTCCCGCAGGGTCTAGCCGTTCGATTGGATGACCGTGCCGGATGCCGCTTCGAAGAAGTGCGCAGCCTCGGCATCGAAGCTGATGCCGACGGTGCCGCGCTCCTCGGGGACGGAGTGTGGTTCGACGGTGGCGATGAGCGAACTCTCACCCGTGACGGCGAGTGCCGCGTCGATGTCGATGTGGACCTGTGCTTCCTTGCCGAGGTTCTCGACCACGGCCACTCGGCCCGTCAGAATGCAGCTCCGGTCAGTCTCGGCGACGATGCGCAGATGCTCGGGCCGCACGCCGACGTGGATGGCGCCGTCTGGATTGGCCAGCTGCCGGTTCCCGGCTCGCAGCGTGTGGTCTCCGACGTGCGCAACGCCGCCGCGGCACATGCCGCGCAACAGGTTCATCGTCGGCGCGCCGATGAACCTGGCCACGAACTCGTTAGCCGGTCGCCGGTACAGCTCGTCGGGCTGCGCGACCTGCTGCACGACTCCTTGGTCGAGGACCATCACCCGGTCGCCCATGGTCATAGCCTCGGTCTGGTCATGGGTGACGTAGATCGTCGTCGCAGCCAGAGCCCTCTGCAGACGCAGGATCTCCGAGCGCATCTCCACCCGCAGCTTGGCGTCGAGGTTGGACAGCGGCTCGTCCATCAGGAACACCGCTGGGTTGCGCACGATTGCCCGGCCCATGGCGACCCGCTGCCGCTGCCCGCCGGAGAGCTCGCCGGGACGGCGATCCAGCAACTTCGCGAGTCCCAGCAGTTCAGCCGCCTCTGCCACCTTCGGGCGCCTGTCGGCCTTCGAGGCGCCGCGGATGCGCAGCCCGAAGCCGATGTTCTCGGCCACGGTCAGATGCGGGAAGAGCGCGTAGTTCTGGAACACCATGGCGATGTTGCGGTCCCCGGGGTGGACACCGGTGATGTCAGTGCCGTCGAGCAGGACGCGGCCCTCGCTAGCCGACTCGAGTCCGGCAACGATCCGCAACAGAGTGGTCTTGCCGCAGCCGCTCGGTCCGACGAGGACGATGAATTCGCCGTCATCGATGTCGAGGCTCACCGTCGACAGCGCTGCGGGGCTGTCAGCATCGAAGCGCTTCGTTATGCCTTCCAGAGTTACCGACGCCATGGCATTGTCCCCCTACTTGGTCGCTCCGACGGTGAGGCCCTCGATGATCCGGCGCGACATCCATGCATACAGCACCATCAGCGGCACCAGCATGATGACCACCGCCGCGAACAGCCCGACCCAGTTCGATGTGTACCTCATGGCGCCGTAGGTGTTGAGAAGCCCCACGCCGAGCGTTCGCTTGTCCTCGTCGAAAGTGAGCGTCAAGGCGAGCAGGAACTCGTTCCACAGGCCGACGGCCACGATGATGGATGTGGCAACCATGCCGGGCCTGGCCAGGGGGAGCATCACTGACAGGAAGATCCGCACCGGCCCGGCGCCCTCCATGGCCGCGGCCTCCTCAAGCTCGGTCGGCAGCGACCTGAAGAAGCCGGTCATCAAGAACACCGCGAACGGAACCGAGACCCCCACATAGGCAAGGGTCAGACCGAGCAGGCTATTGGACAGCCCCGTATCCGAGAGGCCGATGAACAGCGGAATGATTATCGAATGCACCGGAATGCTGATTCCGAGTGCGAAGAACGCGGTGAGGGCGTTCGCGCCTCGGAAGTGGATGCGGCTGAGCGCGTAGGCGGCCGGGGCGGCGAGGGCCATCGTCACGAGGGTCCCGACCCCGACGGTCAGCAGCGTGTTCAGCGATGTGCGGGTGAGGTTGAGCAGGTCCCAGGCATCGCCGAAGTTCCCGAGGTTGAGGCTCCTCGGCGGGGCGAACAGTTCTTGGAACACGGTGTCGTTGCGCTTGAAGGCCGCGACGACGATCCACAGGAGGATGGCGAAGCTGAACAGCACCCACCACCACACGAAGATGTTCCCCGCGCCGCGTACCAGCCCGCGACGGACCCTCAGCAGCGGAGTGACTGCGAACCGCTCGGTTGCCTTGGCCACGGTCAGAACTCCACAACCGCTCGTCGCATGACGCGTCGCGTCAGCACGATCAGCGCTCCCACGAGGGCCACCATCATGACCGCGATGGCGCTGCCCTGGCCGAGCGCGTAGATCGGGCTGCGGTTCCCGAGAGCGACCACGTACAGGTGGACGGGAAGCGTCCACGAGGCCACCGACGGATCGGTGCCCGCGCCGCCCAGCGCGTAGATGAACTCGAAGGTCTTGATGGCCACTATCACCCACAGCACCGCGGCCACGCTGAGCACGTCCCATGTCAGCGGGATGGTGACCCGGGTCAGCTTCTGCCGCGGCGAGGCGCCCTCAAGGTCGGCGGCCTCGTAGTAGTAGGCCGGAATGCGATCCACTCCGGCCATCAGGATGGTGGTGAACAGGCCGGTGTAGATCCACACCAGGCCCGCGATGATCGACTTGAAGATTAGGTCGGGCCCCAGCCACGTCTGGGTAGCCACCGACAGGCCGACCGCCTCGAGGGACCCGTTGAGAAGCCCGTTCCGAGGAGACAACAGCACGCCCCAGGCGATGGCGAGCGCCACCGGCGGAACCACGTTCGGAAAGAAGATCACGGCGCGGATGAACCGCTTCGCCCTCATCTCCCGGAGCAGCATGGTGAAGATGAACCCGCAGACGAAGACGGCGATGCCGCCGGCCACCAGGACTATCAGCGTTCGCTCGAAGGAGTCGCGGAAGACATCGTTGCGCCAGAGTTGCTGGTAGTTGTCGGTCCCCACCCACCTGGCCTCGTCGCCGATCCCCTTCCATTTGGTGAAGCTGATCCAGAGCGTTCCGATCGCGGGAGCGACGATGATCAGAAGGTAGATGGTCAAGGCCGGAGCAATGAAGGCCCAGGCGAGGCGACCGGACTTGCCGCGCAGCACACCACGCGCCGAGTCGAGCCTGCCGCGCCTTGGCGCCGTCTTTCCTCCGGCCTTGACCATCGCTTGTCGCGGACCAGTCTCGCTAGCCGCGAAGGGGGATTCCTACACTACTGGTTGGCCCAGAACTCGGCGGTGTCGGCCGCAATTGCATCGATGAACTCCTCGCCGCTGATCTGCCCGAAGAAGAGCTGGTCGTCGAGCGGCATGAACACCGTCGACCAGTACTCGGGGAAGTCGCCCGGCACGCCGTCGTAGGGGCGATGCACCTGTGGATTGGCCTCGAAGATCGCGGCCGCGTCCACGATGTCGGGCGGAACGCCGATGTCGCTGCGGGGCGTGAGGTTCTTGGCGACCAACGCGATGCCGGCCAAGCGGTCCCGCTGCACCGCGTAGGCGATGAACTGCTTCGCCACGTCGGGTTCCCCGCTAGCGGTCGGAACGGCCCAGCCGATCTGGTAGAGCTCGGCAGACTCGTGGCCGCCTTCGACGGTCGGGAACGACAGCATCCGGTACTCGAACCCCGACGGTGTGTAGCTCGACGTCTCGTCGGCCAGCCAGGTTCCGTTGATGTTGAACGTCCCGTCGCCCGCGGCCCAGGACTGCTGCGAGATCGGCCAGTTGCTTCCCTCGTAGCCGTCGGCAATGGCCCCCGACTCGACCAGCTCCACTAGGTCGGCGACGGCCGCCTGGATCGGCGCAGACCGCCAGCCCTCGCCGGTCGGATCCGACGCGGCGGCATGGAACGCGCCCGGCCCGCCGTGGCGGACGATCAGCCAGTACAGCCAGTAGGCGTTGTAGAAGTTGACGAGACCGTCGTGCTGGACGGCGTTGTCGCCGCTGGCGAGGGCAGCTGCGATGAATCCGTCCCATGTGGTGGGAGGTTCGATTCCGAGTTCGGCCAGGCGCGCGCCGTTGTAGTGGATGCCCGAGGAGATGACCTCGTAGGGAATCATGTGAGGCTCGCCGTCGATGGCGTAGACGTCGAGGAACTCCGACGGGATCACCTCCCCGACGGTGGCGTCCTCGCCCGGGATGGTCATGTCGAGCACGTCGGCGAGTGAGACCGCCTGCCCGGTCTTGACGAGCGCTCCGATCCCAGCCTCGCCGTCCAAATCGACAAGGTCGACGGAGTCGCCGGCCGACACCGCTGCCCTGACAGTGGTGAGGACATCGCGGCCGGCCCACTGCACGTCCACGGTGTGACCGGTGGCCGCTTCGAAGGACTCGATCATTCCTTTGAGGACCAGTTGCTGTGACTCGCCCTCCCGCCACATCGAGAAGTACTTGATCGTCGTCGGGTCGGGCGCCGCCTCCGGTTCCTGAGCCGCCGCAGCCGCTGCCGCGGCCGCTTCAGCCTCGGCCTGGACCGCTTCCAGCGCAGCCTGAGACGCTTCAGCCTCGGCCTGGGCCGCTTCCAGCGCAGCCTGGGACGCTTCAGCCTCGGCCTGGGCCGCTTCCAGCGCAGCCTGGGCCGCGGCCTGCTGTTCCGCGCTTGCCTCCGCAGCGGCCGCCTCGGCCTCCGCCAGCCTCGACGCGGCTTCGTCGGCCTGGGCTTGGGCTTCCTCCGCGGCCGCCTGAGCCGCGTCAGCTTCCGCCTGAGCCCCGGCCCGCTCCGCTTCGGCCGCGACCGCCGCGGCCTCTGCCGCCGCGGCCCGCTCCGCTTCAGCGGCTGCGTCGGCGGCCGACGTATCCGGCTCGTCGTCGCCGCAGGCGCCGGCCACAAGTGTGACCACCGCCAGCACAGCCACGAGTCGCCAAAGCGCCCCGCTTCTGCGCTTCTTCGCCGTTGGTCTGGTCATGTGTGGTTTCCTCCCTCTTGGGTGACGTAAGGGCATCTGCCCTGTACGACCGTTGCCGACTAGCCGAGAATCACCGACCTCGCGAGGTGTCGGGGCTTGTCGGGATCGTTGTCGCCTCTGGCCGCCAGACGCAGACCCAGGCGCTGGACCTCTACCAGCGAGGCCACGGGGTCGCAGTCGGGCCAGTGAACGGTGGCACCGGTAGAGGCGACCGCACTTGCCAGTGATTCGTCTCGGGGCCCGAACCCCCACAGAAGCGTCTCAGGCCCGGATGCCGAGATCGGACCATGGCGGAACTCCATGGCCGGATACGACTCCGCCCAGCAATGGGCCATCTCCCGCAACTTGAGAGCGGCCTCGTTGGCGATCCCGTGGGTCCACCCGGCACCGACGAACACAAAGTGCGACCTCCCGTCGATGACCGCTGGGGGCAGGCTGGCGATCTCTCGCGACCCGTCCTCCAGGGAACGGTGGATCGGGTAGTCGACGCTGGCCAGGAGCGCCAGGAGGGCGGTCGTGGCAAAACGAGTCTGCACAATCGACCGCTCGTCCGCGAAGGGAATCGCCCATGTCACGTCAACCTCGTGCGAGATCGGGCTCTGCTCCGAGGCCGTCAGCGCGATCGTCTTTCCGGCAATGGAGGCGCGAACGGCATTGAGCACTTCGGTCGTAGTGCCCGATCGAGACAGCGCGATCAGGAAGTCCCAGTCGCGTGCAGGGGCCAGTGAGGCTGCAAACGCGTCCGTCGTGCCATGACCGGACTGTTCTCTGAACGCTGCGTAGGATTGTACTACATGCAGTGATGTTCCACATCCGATGGCTCCCACCCGCGCGCCGCGGCCAGGCAGTTGACCTGCAACCCGCATTACCTCGGAATTCGCCCAGACATCCAGTTGGCTGTCTATCTCTGCAAGAGTGGCGCTCATCACAGACACGATATGGACAGATTCACGCAGAGTCAAGCTCAACTGATCAAGACTCGTGCAGTCGTCGTGCCCACCGAACCTGGGAGGGAACTGCGCTGCCATGGTGCGTTTGCGGATGCCCCGTAGAACCGTAAGGTGACCAAATGTGGACGAGGCAAGCCTGCGATGGAATGATGCGAGACCACGGCCTGAAGGCCAGTTAGTCGCGTCAAGTCAGCACGGGAGCCTGCGATGATGAAGGGCGTACGTCAAAGAACGCTGCAGGATCTCCTTCGGCAGCATGGCCATATGACGGTCAAGCAGCTTGCTGCGCATCTCAATGTGAGCGAAGCAACCATACGGCGGGACCTGCAGGAACTCGCCGGCGCATCAGGGCTCGAACGGATGCACGGCGGGGTCACTCTGAGCGACGACAACGAGCCTCCGGTGATCGCGCGCCGACGAGAGAACGCCGCCGCCAAGAAGGCGCTGGCGAGACGGGCCAGGGAAGAGGTCTACCCGGGCGCGACGATCTTCATCGGCAGCGGCTCCACCATGTCCTTTCTTGCCGAGTGCCTCCTCGACGGCCGCGAGCTGACCGTGATCACCAACGCTCAGAACATCGCCTTAGAGCTAGCCGTCGCGCCGGGCGTGAGCATCGTGATGACGGGAGGCGCCTTCCGCAAGGGAGAAATGTCGCTCATCGGCCCCTTAGCCGAGAACACTCTGGAGCAAACACCCTTTGAGATCGCGTTCATGAGCGTTCAGGGGATCTCGGCCGACTCGGGGCTGTCGAACGCATTCGCTCCGGAGGCAGGCACGGACCGCGCCGTGGTGGGCTTGGCTCCCCGATTGGTGGTCGTGGCGGAGGCCTACAAACTCGGCCGGGTCGCACCCATCTCTGTGGGGCCGGCCACATCGGCCGACCTGCTCATCACCGACGCTGAGTCCGACAACGAAGAACTCAGACGCCTCAGAACCCTGGGCGTGCCCGTCGCCCACCCAATCCCAAGGATCGCTGCTGCCGGGTGAGGCATGCGGGCTCCGGGCCGCCACCAACGCTGAGCATCGTGCTCTGCGGTGGAATCGGTCGGTCATTTTCGGTAACAATCTCATATGAGCATAAACGAGCAGACTCATGCGGCCCGGATGCCGTACTGCATGGTGGCGTTCGATCATCGCAACAGCTTCGAGAGCGCGCTTAACGGGATAGGTGCCGCCTCGGACCTGGCGCGGCGGGCGGAACTCAAGCTGATGATCTGGCAGTCTATTCAAGAGGTTCTGCTACGCCTGCCAGCCCGAACCCGCGTCGCTGTGCTTATCGATCGCGGGCACAAGCGCATCGTGTCAGAGGCGGTCGGCGCCGCCGTCACCGTGGCGATTGCCCTTGAGGCGTCCGGACATCGAAGATTGATCCCGGCGGCGAGATCCTCGATTCTTCAACAGGAGCTGCGTACGACCGGCGGCGGCCTCGGCAAGGTGTTGGTTCGCTGGTTCCCCGACGACTCAGCGCTCGACCGACGGCGTCAACTCGCTGAACTCGGCCGGCTCGACAATCTCGTTGCCGACGCGGGAGCCGGCTTTCTGCTCGAGCTGCTGGTCTCGCCCGCCGCCGATGGGATCGCGAGCGGTCGCTCCAGGCAGCATTGGGAGGAGACCGTGCTGCCTGTCTACCAACGAGAAGCAATAGAGGAGATTCTCGACTCCGGCGTGACGCCCCAAGTGTGGAAGATCGAGGGCCATCCCGACGCCGATGCGGCCGCCGCGTTGTCTGAGCTGGTGGGATCAACCCGACGCGACGCCTCCGTCCTGGTGCTGGGAGGGGGCGCGGAGATCGGCCATCTCCGGCGGGTCTTCTCCTGCGCCGACCACGACGGGCGCTTCACGGGCTTCGCGGTGGGCCGATCGATCTGGTGGAAGCCCACGGCCGCGTTCTGCCGGGGTGAGATCACCGAGGCAAGCGCTCGAAGCGCCATCGGCGACAACTTCCTGGCCGTCATCGACACCTTCAACTCCGCTGTTCGCATGTCGAGCCAAATCGCGCCAGACGCCCGCTCGGCACCCGAACATTCCCAGCGGGAAGGCCGATGAGCGTGCGGGTCCTCGCCATGCTGCCTAACGGTCGAGGCGGTCTGTACCGAGGCCGTGTCACTATCACCGCGGATCGAATCACGGAGGTTGTCCCACATCCCTGTGGACGCATCGTTCGTCGCGGTGACATCGACTTCTCGCGCCATGTGATCCTTCCAGGATTCATCGACCTGCAGCTCAACGGCGCTTTCGGCAACGACATCACCACCAGCCCTGAGACGTTGTGGCCCATCGGCGAGCGTCTCCTGAGCCAGGGCGTCACTGCGTTCCTGCCGACTGTCGTAACCTCGGGACCGGAGCAGCGCCGGGCCGCTTACGCGACCGTCCGAGCACGGCCGGCCGGATACCAGGGCGCCACACCGCTGGGCCTGCATATCGAGGGCCCGGCACTGTCGCCGCAGCGCGCCGGCAGCCACGCAACGGCCCAGCTGATCGGGGATGCCGCAGCGCTCGCAAACGAGATCATCGCCGAGATCGACGCGGTGGCTCTTGTGACCGTCGCACCCGAAGTCGCGAATGCAGTCCCCGCCATCGAGCAGATGGCCAAGGCGGGAATCACCGTCTCGCTGGGACACACGGCCGCCTCCGCAACCCAGACGAGGAGGGCGCTCGAAGCCGGGGCGAGCGCGTTCACCCACCTCTTCAACGGAATGGGTCCGCTGCATCACCGCGAGGTCGGGGCCGTGGGCGTGGCTTTGCTGCACCCGACGGCCCGCGTCTCGATCATCGCCGACAGCCACCATCTGACCGACGACGCCATGCGCCTCGTTTGGCGCCTGGCCGGATCCGAACGCACTTTCCTGGTCAGCGACGCCATGGCCGGGATGGGCGCGCCCGGCGGCGCCTACCGCCTCGGCGCCGTGCCCGCTCAGTGCGACGAGACAGCCCGCAACAACGACGGCAGCCTGGCCGGCTCGCTGCTCACCATGCCCGAGGCGGCACGCCAGCTGCGGCGGCTCACGGGCGCGTCCTGGGACGAGCTGGCCGCGGTTACCTCGACGAACCCGGCCGACCTGCTCGGCGACGCCGAACGCGGCAGGCTCGACCCCGGCCGCCGGGCCGACATCGCCGTCGTCGACACGCAACTGAGCCCCGTCGCCACTTTCGTCGCGGGCGTGCTCGCCTGGCAACGCTCCGAGGCTGCCACCGTCACCCGGACCGCAGCGAAGACCCACGGCGGATCGAGCGCCGCTGCCACCGAGAGCGCAGTGTTCCACCCGGTCACTCCCTCGACCATCGGGGACGCCGGCGCGGGCACGGCAGCCGCAATCGGAGTGGACATCGGAGGAACGACCTTCAAGGCCGCCATCTTCGACGGTGCCACCCTGGGGCCGGTGCGCCGCGGCGCGACGGGCAAGGAACGCCCGGCGGCCGAGGTGCTGACCGAGATTCGCGACACGATCGGCGAATTGGCCGCGGCCACCCAACTCGAGCTTCGAGGCGTCGGCATCGCCTGCGCCGGGATTGTGGACCCCGCGGCGGGCACAGCCGTCCGCGGTGTGGGCCTGGGTTGGAGCGATGTCGACGTGCTGGCCGCAGTCCGCGACAGTCACGGGCTCCCGGTCGCACTGGAGCACGATGTGTACCTGGCCGCGCTCGCCGAGTGGGAGACAGGCGCAGGCGTCGAAGCCGGGTCGATGCTGTACGTCTCGGTCGGCACCGGCGTTGCCAGCCAGCTGTTCACCGAGGGAGGCACTAACCGCGGTCACACCCGCCTCGCAGGCGAGATGGGCTTCATGCCGGTCGGCGACGGCACCCGCTGGCTCGAGTCGGTGGCGTCGGGACGCGCCATGTCCGACGCCTACCGCCGGCTGGCCGGGCGGTCGCTGACCGTGGAGCGGATCGTCGCCGCGGCCGAGCACGGTGACCCGGCGGCGGTCCGGGTCTGGTCCGAGGCCATGGACTCGCTCGCCCGAGGCATCGCCGGGGCGGTCTGCTTGCAGGATCCCGAGATCGTGGTGGTGGGCGGCGGCGTGTCTACAGCCGGCCAAGTGCTACTCGACGACATCAACCCGAGGATCGCTGCACTGATTGAAGTGCTACGAGAGCCTCCTCCGACGGTCCTGGCCGCCCACGGCGCCGACAGCGGCGTCATCGGCGCCGCGCTCCACGCCCGCCGCACACTCTGAGACCACTGCGGCGGGCGACGGGAACGGGCAGACACGGCGGCGATAGCCTGAGGCCATGACGAAGCTCCGATCCCACACCACCACCCAGGGTCGGAACATGGCCGGGGCCCGGGCCCTGTGGCGGGCCACCGGCATGACCGACGACGACTTCGACAAGCCGATCGTGGCGGTGGCCAACTCGTTCACCCAGTTCGT